>JAABUM010002641.1_pt1 | contig 23562 bp, 15 predicted proteins | sample 5559161 | NCBI WGS metagenome assembly JAABUM01 (sample SAMN10711868, study PRJNA513369) | rock metagenome | isolation source: Antarctica rocks | place: Antarctica: Victoria Land, Siegfried Peak nord
ATTCGGTCGCGGAGTTGGCAACGCTGCTACGCTGAGTGGTTCGTGCCTCCTGTGTTTACCGCACTGATTTATGCGCGTGGGTTTTCGATGGTGGTTATGCATGGAAGGGGCAGATGATGCGACGTGTCCCGATTATAGGCGTGGTGCTCCTCCTCCTCTGTGGGCTTGGTGTCGGCGGCTATTGGGTCTGGGAGGGCCGCATCGTCATAATTCCGCCCCCTGGTAATTGGACAGTCGCGCGCCTAAATCGTCTGCCCGAGTCCCAACTCATCTTTCCAGGCTCAACGATTGTCGGACGGACACAACGAGAAGGGGGGCGGGACATCGAGGGCAAGTTCTACGCCCGGATCGGGTATACGCTAGGCACACAGGTGCCGATCGTCGATGTCGAGCGCTTCTATCGCGAGGAGCTAGGGGCGCGTGGTTGGTCGATCGATGCCCATGTCATCGTAGCGACGTCAGATCGCGGCACCTTGGGTTGGCGGAAGGGCGAGATGATGTTCCGTCTGGCCGTGCTACGCCAGGGCGATCCGCGTTCTCCTCTGGTGCTCGATCAATATGCTACCCCATATACCATCGATCTTTTCCCTGATCCGTTACCTACTCGCTGATCTCTTGCGACGAGATTGTTGGAGTGGCCGACGCCTTGATAATCAGCGGCATAGCGGGTACCCATTGGAACATTGGGGTGTTTTCCACACGTGATAGTATGAGGGCAACGACAAGGCGCGCTATACATAGGCTGCTATGGAATGTGGGGGCGGATGGGGGGGGATTCGAACCCCCGAGGCGTTTTACCGCCTACACGATTTCCAGTCGTGCGCACTAGGCCAGACTATGCGACCCTTCCATTGGTCGGCGACGGTCATCGGCGTACAGCATAGTAAAGAATGCGTCGGATAACAAGAGTTGCGGCCAGGTTTCGTGATCGCCGACCACAAAGACTCGCTGTCCGCATCGTAAACTGACGCTGCGATAATGTAGAAGAGATCCTATTCACAGGAACCTAAAGCAGGAGTCCGCGCATTCGATGATGAATGTGCGGACTCCTATGCCTGCCAGTGGCGGAGAAGGAGGGATTCGAACCCTCGAGGGCTGTTACACCCTAACGCTTTTCGAGAGCGCCGCCTTCAACCGCTCGGCCACCTCTCCACGGCGGACATTAATATAGCAAATGATCGGCGACCCTGCCACTACTGACCGCACTTTTCTGCAGTAGCAGGAGCGTTCCTGCCGTACCCGTCACCTACCGCAAGGGCAAATGTGTCCCTCCGTACAGTTGACGGCTGTTCTCCCTGTTTGTTACCCTTCTTGCGGGATTTGTAGGAGGTAGGCCGTTGATCAGCTAGTCACAGCGATGCGAACGTTGGCGATTCCCGATCGTGCGATCGGGCGTGACGTGGCGTTGCTGGGCGGCGGAGACGGCTGTCCCCGGTTCTGTTTCGGTCTTCGGTACGCATCCCTTTCGGGGGCGATCGCGTGCCACCCCTCTTCCCGAACCCAACCAGACAGCCGATTCCCTCGCGCTCGGTGACGTATTCGTCGCGGAGGGCGCGTTTCTGCGCGCGAGTGGGGAGGCTCTATGTCATTGCAGGTTAGCGATCTCACCAAGCGATTCCCCGATGGCCCGGTCTTCGAAAGGGTCTCGTTCGTCCTCGCTTCAGGCGAGAAGGTCGGCCTGGTCGGCCCGAACGGCAGCGGCAAGAGCACGCTGCTCAAGATCATCGCCGGGCGGCTGCGGCAGGACGGCGGCACGGTCGGCAGCGGGCCGGGCGACCGGATCGGCTATCTGGAGCAGTATCCCGAGGCCGAACTCGGGCGCACCGTCGGCGCGGTGCTGACGGCGGTCAACCCGGAGATGGACGCCGCGCGCACGGCGATGGCGACGAGCGGCGCGGCGCTCGCCACGCCCGATCTCGATAGCGGGGCACAGGAAGCGGCGCTGGTCGCCTACGGCGCGGCGGCGGAAGCGTTCGATCGGCTCGGCGGCTACGAGGTCGAGGCGCGCGCCGCCGCCGTGGCGGATGGCCTGGGGCTCGGCGCGATCGATCCCGAGCGGCTCGTGTCGTCGCTCAGCGGCGGGCAGAAGACGCGGCTGGCGCTGGCGCGGCTCCTCCTCGCCGAGCCGACCGTGCTCCTCCTCGATGAGCCGACGAACTACCTCGATCTCCCCGCACTCCTCTGGTTGGAGCGTTTCCTGGTGACGGCGCCCCACGCGGCGATCGTCGTCTCGCACGACCGGCGCTTCCTCGATCGCACCGTCGCGGGGATCCTCGCGCTCGATCCCGAGACGCGCACGGTGAAACGCTACGTCGGCGGCTACACCGCCTACAGCGCGGCGCGGGCGCGCGAGCGGCAACGACAGGAGACGGCCTACCAGGATCAGGTCGAGCGGATCGCGGCGTTCGAACAGGACATCAGTAAGCTCAAGGGCAACGCACAATATACCGAGAGTATGACCCAGAACGACTACATTCGTGGTCGCGCCAAGAAGGTCGCCAAGCGCGCCAAGTCGCAGGAGAAGCGGCTGGAGCGCTACATCGAGGGGGAGGAGCGCGTCGAGCGCCCCGAAGCGCCGCGCCATCTCTACCTCGCCGATCTCGCGGCGGACGCCCTGACCGATGACCGCCTCGCCGTGGCCGCGCACGATCTGCGGGTCACCTTCGGCGCGACGGTCGTGCTGGATGGCGTCGATCTGGCGCTACATGGCGGCGAGCGTTTGGCGCTCGTCGGGCCGAATGGCGGCGGGAAGAGCACCCTGCTGCGCGCGCTCGCCGGACAAGTACTCGGGGAGATGCGCGGCACGATACGCTACGGCGAGGGGATCCAGGTCGGCTATCTGCCGCAGGAAGGGGGCGGCGATCTGGTCGCCGGGGCGAGGACGACGCTCGAAGCCTTCCGGGCGGAGGTGGTCGGCTACGAGGACGAGGCGCGCGCCTTCCTCGACAAGTTCCTGCTCAGCGGCGAACTCGTCGGGCGGCGCGTCGAGCAGCTCAGCTACGGCGAGCGCGCCAAGCTGGCGCTGGCGATCCTCGTCGCGGGCGGGGCCAATCTCCTGCTATTGGACGAGCCGACGAGCCACCTCGACGGGGACGCGATCGAGCGGATCGAGGCGGCGCTGGCCGAATATCCGGGGCCGCTGCTCGTCGCCTCGCACGACCGCTACTTCCTCTCGCAGATCGGCGTGACCGGCACCGTGGCGCTCGAAGGAGGACGGCTGCGCCACCTGGGCAGTCTGGACGAGTACGAGCAAGCGTTGAGCGCGCTGGAGGGAGTTGGGCGGTGACGCTGGCTGGCCGCGATCAGCCCCGGTTATTCGCTGCCGGGCGGTTTGCGGCCCCGGCACTGCTCTACATGAGATGGAGGGCTTGACGCAAACGACACACACTCGCGATCAACGGGGCGCAACTGCCCTCCACGACGCTGGCGCGGCACCACTTCGCAACCGACGATGTCGCCGACTTCGACCCCGCGCTCCTCGCCACACCCTCGCCACACCGACGCTCGTCGTCGCGGGCGCTGCGACATCCTCGCGCCCGCGCCTCCGCTGCGCGCCCTGGTGGAGACGTTGCCGCACGGCACGTTCCGGGAGATCGTCGACTCGGGGCACTGGCCGAATTGGGAGCAACCGGCGGTGTTCGATGCGGCGGTGGAAGCGTTCTTGGGGCGTCACGCCTGCAAGGTCAGGGCGGTGCCGCCGCGCTCTGCGACGGCACCGCCCGCTGCGCTCAATCGCCCAACTGCGCCGCGAGGTCGCCCGGCGTGTTGACCGGTTGCTTGCAGGCGTAGTGCTCGCAGACGTAGGCCGTCGCCAGTCCATTGACGAGATTGCGGCTGCGTAGCAGGGCCGGTTGGATGTTCTCGCGCGCGCCGGGCTGCCGCAGCGCGACTACCATGTGCGGGCGGAAGGTGGCGCGGACCACCTCGATCAGCGCCTGCGTGCCGTGATCGGTGATCTCGCCGACGATCGCGATCTCGTGCGGCGTGGCGAGGGCGAAGTCCAACGCGCAGAGGTAGCGCCCGGCGGCGGTAGGATACTGGCGCAGCAGCTCGCGCACGCCGCCCAGCACGCGCAGCGCCCTGTCGGCCCAGCTCGGCTTGTCATAGAGCAGGGCGTGACGGAGCAGGAGATCGGCGGCGACCGAGTTGCCGGAAGGGATGGCGTTATCGGAGAAGTTGCGCGGGCGGGCGACCAGCGCCTCGTGGTCGCTCCCGGTATCGTAGAAGCCGCCCAATTCGTCGTCCCAGAAGAGTTCGAGCATCTCCTGTGTCAGCGCGCGCGACTCGTCCAGCCAGTGCGGCGCGAAGGTCGCTTCGTAGAGGGCGAGGAGCCCGTCGGCGAGGAAGGCGTAGTCCTCCAGGTAGCCGGTGAGGCGGGCCTGCCCGTCCTTGTAGGTGCGGAGGAGGCGACCGGCGGGGCGCAGATTGCTGAGGATGAAGGCGGCGGCCAGTTCGGCGCGGTAGCGGTAGTCGTCGCGATCGAGGATGACCGCAGCCTCGGCGTAGGCGCGGATCATCAGCCCGTTCCACGCGGTCAGGATCTTCTCGTCGCGACCGGGCCGGATCCGCTCGCCGCGCGCCTCCACCAGCACGGTGCGGGCGCGATCGAGCGCCTCACCGATCCGCTCGATATCGGCCCCGGTGCGCTGCGCCACCACATCGATCGTGCGCGGCAGGTGGAGGATGTTCGCGCCCTCGAAGTTGCCGCGCGCGGTCGCGCCGAAGTATTCGCCGACGAGGCGTGCATCCTCGCTGCCGAGGTGCGCGATCAGTTCCTCGTTCGTCCAGACATAATACTTCCCCTCGACCCCCTCGCTGTCGGCATCGAGGGTCGAGTAGAAGCCGCCGAGCCCATCGGTCATCTCGCGCGTCGCCCAGTCGAGTGTCTCGATCGCGATCCGCCGATAGAGGTCTTTGCCGGTGATCTGGAAGGCGTGGAGATAGACCGGCACGAGGAGCGCATTGTCGTAGAGCATCTTCTCGAAGTGAGGCACGAGCCAGCGGTCATCGACCGAGTAGCGGTGGAAGCCGCCGCCGAGCTGATCGTAGAGGCCGCCGCGCGCCATCTTCTCCAGGGTGAATTCGACCATCGAGAGGGTGGCGCGCTCGCCGGTGCGGCGATATTGGCGTAGGAGGAAATCGAGCGCCATCCCCGGTGGGAACTTGGGGGCCGCGCCGAAGCCGCCCTGATTGCGATCGAACGTGCTGGCGAGCCGCGCCGCCGCCTCGTCGAGGATCGTCAGGTCGAGCGAGGTATCGCCATGTCCGACGTTGAGCCGCGAACTCGCCTGCAAGCGCTCGCGCAGTTGCGTGGCGTTGTGGGTCACGTCATCGCGGCGGGTGTTATATGCTTCCGCCACACCGTGCAGGATCTCGCGGAAGGCCGGGAGTCCGTGGCGCGCGGTCGGGGGGTAATACGTCCCGCCGTAGAAGGGCTCGCCGCCCGGCGTCAGGAAGACGGTCATCGGCCAACCACCGTGCCCGGTGAGCGCCTGCACCGCCTCCATGTAGAGGGTATCGAGGTCGGGGCGCTCCTCGCGATCGACCTTGATCGGCACGAAGAGTTCGTTGATCAGGGCGGCAGTCGCCTCGTCCTCGAACGACTCGTGCGCCATGACGTGGCACCAGTGGCAGGCGGCGTAGCCGATCGAGAGGAGGATCGGCTTGTCCTCGGCGCGCGACAGGGCGAGCGCCTCCTCGCCCCACGGATACCAGTCGACCGGGTTGTCCTGATGTTGCAGCAGATAGGGGCTCGTTTCGTCGGCCAGATGATTCGGCACCGGGTTCCTCCGTGCGGACGCGAGAGCGCGGGCGGTGGACGAGCAAGGGGTGGGGCACTCTCGGCGCGCGCTGTTACGATCTATCCTGTAGCGGATGAGCACAGACGCGGGCAGCATTTTCTTGTCGGGATAGTGTACTCCATCACGCGCGGCCCGATGGTCGCCATGCGGTTCTGTGGGCGCGGACCGATGGACTCTATACGACCCGCAGCCGCTGTCGAAGCGCCCCCCGGTTGACGGCTGCTGCCCGATACGCCATAGTGGCGGGCGTGAAATGACCACCCCGCTGTGCGACGCGCAGAGTGGTTCGCCATGCCTGAAAGGAGACGCCCGCAACGATGAGCAGCAACGATACGCAGACCGGTGCGACCGGTGCCGACACCGAAGAAGAAGTGATCGCGCTGGAGGAACAGGCGCAGGAGCCGCAGCGCGAGCCGGTGCCGAGCGCGTCGAGCCTCGAAGAGATCAAGAGCGTGATGGCGATCGTGGCGCACCCGGACGACGCGGAGTTCAGCTCGGCGGGGACGCTGGCGAAGTTCGCGCAGGAGGGGAAACAGGTCTACATCGTGATCTGCACCGCCGGGAACAAGGGCACGCCCGACCCGGATATGCAGGGCGAGGATCTGGCCGCGCTGCGCCAGCGCGAGCAGTTGGGGGCCTCGGCGGAACTGGGCGTCACCGACACGATCTTCCTCGGCAACCCCGATGGCGAACTGACCCCCTCGCTCGACTTCCGCAAGCAGCTGGTCGAGCAGATCCGCCGCTTCCAGCCGGACGTGGTGATCACGCATGATCCCTGGCGTCCGTATGCGTTGCACCCCGATCACCGCGCGGTGGGGATCACCGTGGCCGATGCGGTCTACCCGACCGCGCGCGACGCGATCTACTTCCACGAGCACTACGAGGCCGGGCTGATGCCCTGGAAGGTCGGCGAAATCTGGTTCTATGGTGCGGAGAAGCCGGATCACTTCGTCGATACCTCCGCGACGTTCGGCCACAAGATCGCCGCGCTGAAGCAGCACGCCTCCCAGGTGGGCGAGGCGCTCGAGCTGGAGGCGCGGATGCGCGAGCGCGCGGAAGAGGTCGGCAAGGAAGGTGGCCTGCCGCTGGCCGAGGCGTTCAAGGTTGTGAAGCTGCGCCGGTAGAGAGTGGGCGCAGTGGGCCAGAAGATAGAGTAGGCGTGTGTAAGCGAAGATAGAGCCTTCCTGCTTCCCGCTCCCTTCTCGCCCACTGGCCCACTGGCCTACTTGGGAGGTTTCCGTGGTCGATCGCGTGCACCACTATCTCGATGAGTACTGGCCCGCGCATTTGGAGACGACGCGCGCGTTCGTGCGCCAGCCGTCGATCAGCGCCGATGGGACGGGCATGGCCGAGATGGCCGCCCTGGTGCGCGACAAGATCATCGCGCTCGGCGGCGAGTCGGAGATCGTGCCGACGGCGTTGCACCCGGTCGTCTGGGGGCGGATCGATGCGGGCAAGCCGCGCACCCTCCTCTACTACGGGATGTACGATGTGCAGCCGACCGTTGGCGAGGACTGGATGGTGGACCCCTTCGGCGGGGAGATCCGCGATCTCCCCGGCCTCGGGGAATGCCTCGTCAATCGCGGTATCATGAACCAGAAGGGGCCGTTGATCGGCTTCTTCAACGTCCTCGAGGCGATCCGCGCCGTCGGCGACGAATTGCCGGTCAACATCGTCTTCATGATCGAGGGCGAGGAGGAGATGCAATCGCGCAATCTCCCCGCCTTCGTCCGCGAGAATCGCGACCGTCTGAAGGCCGACGCCGCCTTCTTCTCGATGTACAACCAGGGGCCGGACGGCAAGGTCGTCTCCTACCTCGGGGTGAAGGGCATCCTCTTCTTCGACCTGATCGCGCGGGGCGGCGATTGGGGCGGGCCGGCGGGGGAGCGCTCGATCCACGGCTCGAACGCGGTCTGGATCGGTTCGCCCGCCTGGCGGCTTGTCCACGCGCTCGCCACGATGATCACGCCCGACCAGAAGCACATCCTGCTCGATGGCTTCTACGACGACGTGGCGTCGATCTCGCCACACGACGAGGCGCTGCTCGCGAAGCTGGCCCCGACGTTCAACTCCCAGGATCGGCTGGACGAGAACGATGTCCGGCGTTTCAAGTACGATCTGGATGGCGTCCCGTTGCTGAAGAAGTACCTCTATCAGCCGACGCTGAACATCAACGGGATCATCGGCGGGCACACCGCCGAGGGGACGAAGACGCTCGTCCCGTTCGAGGCGCGCGCGAAGGTCGACATTCACATGGTGCCCGACCAGGAGCCGCAGCGGATGCTGGAACTGGTGCGCGAACATCTCGACCGGCACGGCTTCGCCGACATCGCGATCCGCCTCGAAGATACCTACAAGTGGGCCAAGACGACGATCGATAATCCGGCGGTGCGGGCGCTGCTGCGGACCTACAATGAGTTCGGCATCGAGCCGGAGATCTGGCCGCATCTCGGCGGCTCCGCGCCGTTCTACCTCTTCACCGATGTGCTCGGCATCCCCTTCGCCTTCGGTGGCCTGGGGCACGGCGGGCGGGTCCACTCGCCGAACGAGTACGCGACCCTCGCCGGGATGCTCGACCACGAGAAGTCGATCGCGACCTTCCTCTACCGTCTCGCGGAAGAACTCGGGTAGGTGCCAGCGGCGGCTACCCTGACGTGGCGCGGCTCCGGCGCGCGGAGCGTTTCCCCGACGGATGACTGACCGTGGCCCGACCCGCTCGCGCGGGCCGGGCCACCGACTGCGGGCGTGACCCGCCGAGGAGAAGCGCGGCATGGACGGCCAACTGGTGCGCGAGAAGATCGCCCAGGCGAAAGCGATCCTGGAAGAGTTGGACATCGATCTCTGGCTGATCGTCGGGCGAGAGACGGCGGAGCGCCCCGATCCGAGCTTCCCGCTCGTGGTCGGCACGAGCGTCACCTGGACCTCGATCTTCATGATCAGCCGCACCGGCGAGCACCTGGCGATCGCCGGGACCGGCGACACGGCGAACATCGAGATGGGCGGCGCGTGGACGGAGACGGTCGGTTACGTGCAGAGTTTCCGCGAGCCGCTGCTGGCCGCGCTCGACCGTTTCGCGCCGCGCCAGATCGCCCTCAACTACTCGACCGACAACGACTCCGCCGATGGGATCACCCACGGCCTCTTCCTGCTCTTGCAGGAGACGCTGGCGGGGACGCCGTACGCCGGGAAGTTCATCTCTGCCGAGCCGATCGTGACGCGGGTGCGCGGGCGGAAGTCGGCGACCGAGGTGGACCGGATCCGCGAGGCGGTGCGCCAGACGGACATCATCTTCGACCGGCTGGCGACGGTGTTGCACGTCGGGATGACCGAGCGCCAGATCAGCGACTGGATGCACGCGCAGATCGACGAGGCCGGGTTGCAGGGGACCGCCTGGGACTTCACCTATTGCCCCGGTATCACGGCGGGGACGGAGTCGCCGTGGGGCCACGTCGGGCCGACCGACATCGGCATCGCGCCGGGTCAGCTCTTGCAGATCGATTTCGGCGTGAAGTATCAGGGCTATTGCGCTGACTTGCAGCGCACCTTCTATCTGCTGCGTCCCGACGAGACGGCGGCCCCGGCGGAGTGTCAGCGCCTGTTCGGCGTCGTCGATGGCAGTATCCAGGAAGCGGCTGCGGCGCTGCGTCCGGGGATGCAGGGGCGCGAGATCGACGCCGTGGCGCGCGAGAACTTCGCGGAGCATGGCCTGACCTGGGATTTTTCGTTCGGGCATCAGGTGGGGCGCTACTGCCACGATGGCGGGGCGTCGCTCGCCCCGGCCTGGGAGCGGTATGGCCGTCGCCCGTTCGACCCGATCGAGGTGGGACAGGTCTACGCGATGGAGATCGGCGCGCGGGTGCCGGGATACGGCGTCGTCTCGCTCGAAGAGAACATCATCGTGACGGAGACTGGCTGCGATTTCATCAGCGAGCCGCAGCGTGAACTGCGATTGGTACGTTTAGGGTAGGGGATCATCCTCTGGAGTCACTGTGATGAAGACGCTCCTCACCGCCTACCGTGTGCGAGACCTCGTCCGTTCACTCGCCTGGTATGGGAAAGTCGGCTTCCGGGAGATCGGTCGGGTTTCATTCGAGGATGGGACCGTCCGGGCCATGCTCAACCTCCCGGGCGATGGCGACGTAGTAACCCTCGAACTGGTCGACGATGGTGGGCGGCAACTGGTCGCGCTGGGTACGGGCTTCAGCCATATCGCGGTGCAGGTGGACGATCTCGCCGCTACCCTGGCCGATCTGGCCGCGCAGAGCGTCACCTGCGCGGAGCCCCAGCGCCCGGCCGGCGAGGATGGGCCGCACACCTCGTTCTTGCTCGACCCGGACGGCTATCGGCTCGAACTGGTCCAGTGGCCGTCCGGCCATCCTGATGACATGACTCGCGCCGATTTCCTCTAGCCGGGGCTTCCGTCTGGGCTGCTTTGTCAGCCCGAGCGACCTGTCCGGCGCTGCTCCCGGCACACGCTCACGCTGGCCTCGTCCGTCCAAGGAACCCCCTGCGCGCCGCCCATCCCCCAATCTGGGAGAGAGGGGGGCTACTGGATGACGCCTGGCCTGCTCAGGCAGGCTACCGATCGCTCTCTGGCGTAGACGAACGACGGACGCGCGCCAAAAAGGCGCGCGTCCATCGTGTGCGAGCGAGCGTACAGTGAAGATGCTACTGAAGCAGAAGCTCGAAGCGGAGTTCCTCGTCGCGCTTGCCGAAGGCGCGACCGAGGGCACCTTCGGTCGCGTTCTCGATGGCATCGCCGAGCGGGCCGCCGAAGATCGCGCCGATGATCACGCCAACCAGGCTGCCGATCGCCGCCCCCAACAGGAAGGGGAACAGGCGTACCCGCGGTTTCGTGCCGTTCATGCGCCCCCGATATGAATGCGGCGGGTGCCGCTCCCCGGCGACGGCAAGGGCCGCCGCTACTGGATGACCAGAAGGGTCTGCGCCTCCGGCCATGCCTCTTCCAGTCGATAGAACTGCCGTTCCGCGCGGCCAAAGATGTGCACGATCACATCGCTGTAGTCCAGGAGTACCCAGCCCGACTCCGGCATGCCCTCGATGCGTCGTGCATCGACACCGATCTTGTCGGTCGCCTCCTGGATCTGGCGGCTGAGCGCCCGCAACTGGCGCTCGTTATCGGCGGTGCAGATCACGAAGCAATCCGCGATGATCGTGAGATGGTGAATGTCGAGGACCACGACGCCCTCGGCCTTCGCTTCGGATGCCGCCTCGGCGAGGATCCGGGCGAGTGTTGTCGGTTCGATGGCTGCTCAACCTCCTCGGGACGCCGTTAGGGGTCCCTCTCCGCTCTAGTATAGCGGATTCATAGTGTACGTACAATAGTACAGGTCGGGTTTGTGGGACACATTGCATAAGACAAGGTGCCATGCCTGGGCCGATGTACCAAAAGAGCTAGCCCGACGCCGTTGAACGCGGGCGATAGCGGTGGGCCTGGAAGGATTTGAACCTTCGACCTTGAGATTATGAGTCCCTTGCTCTAACCCCTGAGCTACAGGCCCGCGTTCGCCAGTTGGCGTTTATACCGCCTCTAAGTGTACACGGTGCACCTGTACCCTCACAAGCCACCCCCCCCCTGCGCCACCTGGCGCTGACCGCCCCCACCGCGCCTATATCCCCATGCGCGGCAACTATTCGCGCAGTCGGACGAAGTATTCGAGCATCGCGAGGGGCCGCGCGCCGATCGTCCTGCGCGTGGCGTCATAGTCCCACCAGGCCGAGAGCACCCCTTGCGCGACCGTCCATGCGCGTAGGCGAGCGCGCTCGACGCCAAGTCCCATCGCAAAGAGATCGAGGCGGCGTTCGAGCTGTGGCACCGGGTCGGCGCTGCCGAGCGGCCAGTTCCGCATCCACGCCCCGATCTCGTACGCCGGTTCGCCCAGCACCCCCTTCGGATCGATCGCGAGCCACGGCTGGCGCTCCCCGGCGAGGATGTTGAAGTGGTGGAGATCGCCGTGCAGCACGACGGGCGGCGCGGCGGTGCGGAAGAGTTCCGCCGCGAGCGACTCCGCCTCCGCCACCGTGCGCGCCGGGAAGGGGCCGGTGCCACCGGCGAACTCGGCGCGCAACTCCCGTAACCCGCCGAACCAATCGGCAACCGTGGGGAAGGGGTGCTGGTCCGGGACCGGACGCCAGAGTTGCCGCATGACGCGGCTGGCGATCAGGGTCGCCTCATCGTCGTCGGGCAGGGCGGAGAGCATCGTGCCGGGGCGGAGCCGTTCGAGGAGGAGCGCCGCCCGATCCGGATCGTAGCCGAGCAGGCGCACCGCGCCCGCGCCGGCGTAGAGGCGGAGCGCCGCCGCCTCTTGCTGATCGTTCCGATAGTCGGCGGGGCAGCCGATCTTCAGCACGACCGGCGTCCCATCGCGCCGGGTGCCGGACGCGACGTAGTTGAACGACAGGTTCGGGAAGTGCGGCGCGAGGGTCAGCTCCCATCGCGCGACACAGTCGGCGATCAAGGCTGGCAGATCGCGCAGCCACGCCCGCCCGACTGTGCCGAAGGTCGCATCGATCTGCGCGATGAAGGGCAGCGGCAGCGGTTCCATCGTTCCTCCGCCCCGTCGCGCGGCGGGTTGCCGCGCGCGCTGCATCGCTCGGCTGTGTCGGCGCTACTCGTTGCGCTCGCGCGCCGTCGCCTTCGCGCGCAGCAGTTCGCTGAGCGTGCCCGACTGCCCGCCGCCCTGAGTCGGGGGTGTTGGTGGCGGTGCAGGCGCGCGCGAGGCCGGGGGTGGGGGCGGCGCTGACGGGTGCGGCTGCGCTGTGGGCGCGACGGGCGGCGACCACGCCGCCGGTGCCACAGGCGGTAGCATGGGGGGCGGTGCAGCGACGGGTGGTGCGGGCGTCGCGCCGCGTGGCTGTGCGGCTGCGGCGGGCGGTGGCACCGTGACTCCCTCGCGATCCCAGCGCTCTTGCTGCTGCTGGCGCGCGGCCAATAATCCGCCGAGGGTGGCGTTGCTCGTCCCCCGCTCCGGGACCGGGGGTGGCCCCGAGCGGCGACGGAAGGCCGCGCCCGCCCGCGCGAAGGCGCGCGCCACATCGCCCCGCCCGAAGAGGAGGCGGCGTGTCGCAATATCGAACGGGAGCAGGAGGATCGCGAGGAGCAGGAAGGCGGGCCAGATCGCGCGCGCCTGCCGGGCCTGGGGCAACGTGTGGGCGAAGGCCCCCGCGGCGTCCGTCAGCTCGGTCCCGCCGGTCAGTTCCCGCGCGCGCGCCAGGACCGCCGTACGATCGGTGCGTGGCAGGGCGTATTCCGGCGAGTAGGGGATGATCAGCCCGCCGCTCGCCGCCGCCTGTGCGGTGCCATCGCTCCCCTTCGCGACGATCGCCAGCAGGTGCGAACCCTCGGGGAGGGTGCCGAGATCAGCCTGGTAGCGACCGGGCGCGATCTGGCGCAGCGTCACGTCCTTGCGCGCGCCATCCGGCCCGACGATCGTGCCGACGACGGTGAGGCCGTTCCGAAAGGTCCCGGACGAGTCCCGCGCGTCGACGCTGACCGTCGTGCGCCCGCCGCTCGTCTGCGTGTTCAGTTGCAGGTCTTGCGGCGTGGCGCTGATCGTCCAGCCGACCGTGCGCGACCAGAAGCGCGCGAAGTCCGACCAGGGGAGCCAGTCGACGGCCCACTGCCCCTTGGCGTCGCTCGTCCAGGCGACCGCGCGCCCGAGGCCGTACTGCCACTGGACCAGCAACGGATCGCCTTCCGGTGAGACGAGGCCGACCTGCGCGGTCGGCTTGGCGGTCGTGCCGACGTAGCCGCGCAGATTCGGGACGCCGTTCAGCCCCTCGGTGATCGGCGTCGTCGCGCCGAGGCGCGGGCCGATGTCCCCCTCTACGAAGTAGGAGCGGAGGGCGAGCCGCGTCTCCTTGAGGAAGATGTCCGGCAGTTGCGCCGCGTCGGCGGCGAAGTAGTAGCGCCCCTTGCCGTCGGCGGCGAGTTGCGGCAGATAGTTCGCCACCCCCTGCCCGACGCCGATCACCGAGAGGGTGATCCCGGTGTCGTTCATCTGCTGCACCAGATCGGCGAAGTTGTTGCTCGATTGCCCGTCGGTGACGAGGATGATGTGCCGCACCTTGGCGGTGCTGACGAGTTGCTGATTCAGCGCCTCCTGTAATCCGGCGCGGATCTCGGTGCCGCCGCTCGGCTGGAGACCCCCGATCTGGGCGGCGATGTCCGGCTGATCGCGCACGGCCCGGCGCGGCGTGACGATGGCGGCGCGCCCGTCGAAGGCGACGATGCCGACCTCGTCCTGCGGCTGGAGGAGTTTCACCGCCCGAAAGGCCGCCTCTTTGGCGAGATCCATCTTGGTGATGCCTCCCGTCCCGCCCGACCCCGATTCGGCCATGCTGCCCGACTTGTCGATCGCGAAGACGAGGCTGACCGGCGGATTGACGACGCCATTGCGGAGATCCATCCGTACCGGTAGCAGTTCTTCTAGCGGCGTCCCGGCATAGCCGCCGGGGCCGTAGGCCCGCTCGCCGCCGACCGCGATCAGGCCGCGCCCGAGGTCGCGCACGTAACTCTGGAGGAGCGCCGACCGCGCGCCGAGCGCCTCCGCCGGGACGTCGACCAGCACGATCGCGTCATAAGCCACCAGTTCCGCGAGGTTGACCGGGGCGCGGTTGGCGGCGAGAGTATCGACCACGTAGCCGCTCGCGCGCAGGGCCGCGCCGAGATTCGCCCCCTCATCGGGCTCCCCCTCCAGCAGGAGGAGCCGCGCCCGGCCTTTCACATCGGTGAACGCCGAGGCGGTATTGTTCTGGTAGAAGGTGTCGGCCGCCGTCTGCACCTCGGCGCGGAAGCGGTGGAAGCCCGCGCCCGGTTGCGCGACGGTGAAGGTGAAGGGATTGTTCCCGGCTTTGAGGGTCACGTCCTGCTCGGTCAGCAGATTCCCATCGGCGAAGAGGCGTACCCTGGCCGGTCCGCCGCGCGTGCTCTGAATTGTCACGCCCACATCGACCGCCTCCCCCTCGCGGGCGCGGGCCGGGGCGCGGACCTCGCTGACCAGCGTCTCGTCGCCGCTCGCGACGCCGAGGGTGCGGGTGGAGATCTCCACGCCGGATGAGGCGGCGACGTTGGCGGCGGCGACGAGATCGCCCTTCGTCTCCTGCCCGTCGGAGATCAGGACGAGGCGGCGGGCGTAGCCTTCGGGGAAGAGGGCCAGGCCGAGGCGCACCGCCCCGGCGAGATCGGTCTGCCCGGTTTGGGGCCGCGAGAGGAGCGGACCGAGGTCGGGATCGCTGCTGACGGCGCGTTCCACCAGGGCGTTATCGCCGAAGACGATGATCCCGGCCTCGTCGTCGCGCGGCATCGCGGCGAGCGCCGCCTTGATGTAGTCGCGCGCGGCCCCTTCGGCGTTCGCCCCGACGCTATCCGAGGCATCGACCAGGAAGATCGTCGCCAGCCGGTCCGAGGCGCGGACGATCGACGGACCGGAGAGGGCCAGGATGGCCGAGAGGACCAGCACGCCCCGGAGCGCCGCCGCCGCACCGCGCCGAGCGCGTGCGCCGCGCGCGACCCCCTGCATAGCGATCAGGACGAGCAGGGGGATGGCGAGGAGGCCGAGGAGGGCCAGCGGATAGTCGAAGCGCAGGCTCATGCCGCCCCCTTGCGTAGCCGGATTCGGCGCGGGCGGTCGCGCCACGCCGCGCGGAGGGCGCCGCCGAGCGAGCGACCGCCGCGATAGTAGATCCACCACTCGACCGCCAGGATCAGGAGCGCCGCGATCAGCAGCGGGCGCCAGAACTCGCGCGGCGACCGTGCCTCCGTGGTTTGCCCGGCGTTCGCCGCCGTGCCGGTGAACTGCGGCGTCTGGGGCGCGATCGCCGATTCCTCGGGGCTCAGCAGATTGACGGTCAGTACCCCGCGCCGGATCTCGCGGTCGCCCGCGAACTCGCGCACCGTGTACGGTCCCGGCAGATCGGTAGTGCCAAAGAGGACGACCCCGCGCGACGGTGCCAGGCGGCGTTCGCGTCCGCTCGGGTCGGTGATCGCGACGTTGTCCACGCCCGTGCGCGGCGCGAACGAGACGACCTCACCGGGGCGGACGCTCGGCGGGAGGCCGCTCCCGGCGGACGGGGCGAGCCAGGCGACGAGATTGGCGAGCAGGACCGGGTAGGCGAGGGTCAGCGGCAGATCGGAGCGCCCGAGCGCGAAGGTGAGGATCGCGATCCGCTGCCCGTTCGTCTCCCCCGCCATCAGCAATGGTTGCCCGTTCGATTCTACCAGCGTGCGCGCCCATTCGGGGCGCGTCACGGCGCGGGCCTCGGCGATCTGCACGCGGCTCACGTCCACGCCCCGCAGGATCGGATCGTCGCGCAGTTGGCCGGTCACGGCGGGGCGATCGACCGCCCCGGTCACCTGCACGATGCCGTTGTCCGGGGGCGGGTTGATCAGCAGGATCGGCCCGCGCAGCCCCGCCGGTGGAGCGACACCGTCGAAGACGTAGAGATCGTAGTCGCCGCCGCTCGTCGGCACGCTGCTATTTCCCTGCGCCTGCTCCACGGTCAGATTCGGCTGGAGGGCGAGGCCGCGCGCCAGAAACGTGTTCGGCGCGGCAACCGTCAGCAGGATCCGCCCCTGTTCCCCACCGGGCCGGACCCAGACGGTGTTGTCGAGCGCGAGGTCGTCCTGGCTATCGATCTGGGCGCGCAGCAGGCCGACGGCGTTCGGCAGGGCGATCGTCGTCCCGGCCTCGCCGCCCGCCGCGATCGTCAGCGCGCGCGCTTCGAGCAGGGTGTCGCCATCGAAGATCGAGAGGAGCGTCTTGCGCTCGATCGGCCCGAAGTTCTGCGTGCGGACGAAGAGTTCGCTGCCGCTCGCCGTGCGCCGGGTCGCGGCGGCGGTGATCCCGAGGTTGTCGCTCCGCTCGCCGACGCGGATGAAGCGGAGCGGCGCGCGGAAGTCGCTGGTGTCCGGCACGGTGAACTCGCCGTCGCTGATGATCGCCACGGTGGTGTCCGGCAGGCGCGCGGCGATTGGTGCCGCCAGCGCCAGCGCCTCGGTCAGGTCGGTCGTCCCGGCGCGCGCGGGGAGTCGCCCGGCCCCCTCGCGCAGCGCCCCGCGATCGGCGGTGGCGGCCTGGGTCACCTCTGCGCCGGTCCCCGCCGCGATGATCGTCATCCGCCCGTTCGAGGGGAGCTCGTCGATCAGGCGGCGTACCTCGTCCCTGGCGCGGTCGAGGCGGGAGGGCGCAACATCGGTCGCGTTCATGGAGCCGGAGACATCGACGATCGCCACGATGTTCGCGCCGAGCGGGGTCGCCCCGAGCCAGAAGGGGCGGATCAGCGCGACGACGAGCGCCAGCAGTGCCAGCAGTTGCAACAGGAGCAGCAGGTTCGCCCGGAGCCGCTGCCAGGGGGTGTTCGCGCGCACATCGCGCACCGCCTGTTCCCAGAGCAGGGTGCTGGACACTGCCTGCGGTCGCCGCCGCATCCGCAGCATGTAGAGCGCGACGATCGGGATCGCCAGCGCCAGCAGCCCCAGGCCGAGCGGGGCTAATGCGCCCATGACGTGAGTGGGCGAGTGGGCGGAGTGGGCCGGTGGGCGAGCAGGAACGAGGGCGAGTTATCGGGCATAGTCCGGGCATAGTGCATTGATGTCGCTGATCCGGTTGTCACAGCACCGCCTGTCATAGCCTCCCGATCCTTCTTCTTCACTGGCCCACTGGCCCACTCCGCCCAGAGGCTCCCCCTTGAGGGGACTCGCCCACTACGTCGCGATCCCGCCGCGTCGCAGGGTGTTGAGGATCACGTCCTCGAACGGGGTGGCGGTATCGACCGGAAGGTAGGGCCAGCCGCGCCCGGCGCAGAAGGACGCCAGTTCGCGCCGCCAGTCGGCGAGGCCCTGCCGGTAGCGTCCCAGCGCCGCGTCGTCCACGGTCAGATCGCGGGTCGCGCCGGTCTCGCTGTCGATCAACTGCAATTCCCCCGCGAGCGCCGGGTCGAGTTCGTCCGGTGCGAGGATGTGGATCACGTTCGGCTCGTAGCCGTGCGCGGCGAGCGCGGTCAGCCCGGCCCGCCCCCCCCCCGCGACCAGCAGATCGGAGAGGAGGAAGATCGGCCCCGGCTGCCGCGCCCGCCCGGCGTAGGCGGTGAGCGCCGCGTCGAGATCGCCCGCGCCCGCGACCGGACCCGCACTCCCCAGGAAGTCGAGCAGCCGGAAGAAGGCGCGTGTGCCGCGTTGCCCCGCCAGTTGCCCCGCGACCCCGCCGCCGAGGGTCGCCAGCGAGACCCGATCGAGCCCGGCCAGCGCGATGTAGCCGAGCGCGGCGGCGGCGCGGCGTGCCCAGGTCAGCTTGTGCGCCGCCCCTGCTCCCCAGTCCATCGAGGGGCTGCAATCGATCAGGAGGTGGATGGTGCGGTCCTCCTCCTCCACGAAGAGTTTGATGAAGGCGCGCTCGGTGCGCGCGTAGACGTTCCAGTCCACGCGGCGGAGATCGTCGCCGTGACTGTAGAGGCGGAAGTCGGCGAACTCCACCGATTGCCCGCGCTTGGTGCTGCGACGCTCGCCGCGTATCGTCCCGGAGCGCAGTTTGCGCGCGACGAGATCGAGGCGTTCGAGCTTGCGGAGGAACGCCTCATCGAAGACATCGTCGCGCGGGTGGGCGGCGATCATCGGCCCCTCGCCTTTCCGGGCTGCCCCTCGCGCGGCCTCATGGCTGCCCGTTCTGTTGCGGCTGCGGCGCGTTCGGGTCGATCGTGGAGAAGTACCGGCGGATGTATTCGCGCAGTTCGGGCGGGATGTTCGGGTCGTCGATCCCTTGCAACGCCTGATCGCGATACTGCTGGTAGACCTGATCGTAGGGCACCCCGGATGGCGTGTTCACGCCGGACCCCTGCGTGGTGCCGGTGGGGGGCGAATCGCCACCGCCGGTGCCGGGGATCGTCTGCGGCTGGCCGGGCGTGCTGCCGGGCGTGGTCGGGGCGTAGACCGGGTCATAGGGCTGGGTGCCACCCGGCCCGGAACCGGTGCCACCGCCCGGATTCTGTCCCTGCTGCCCCTGTCCCTGGCCGTTCCCCTGTTGACCCTGGCCCTGCTGGCCTTGCCCCTGCCCTTGTTGGCCCTGCCCCTGGCCGTTGCCTTGCTGCCCCTGCGCCGGTTGCCCGCCCTGCTGGCCTTGCCCCACAACCGGCGTGGCGTTCGGCGGCGGCGTGCCCTGCACGATCACCGGCGTCCCATTCGGCGAGAACTGCACGGGGGTGCCGCTGGCGTTGACCGGGGTGCCGTTGCTGTTGATCGTCACCGGGCTGCCCGTGATGGCGATCGGGGTGCCGTTGGGGACGCCCGGCGTGCCGGACCGGGCGCTCGGCGTCCCGTTCATCGTGCCGGGCGTCCCCTGTGCCGTCTGCGGGGTGGCGTTGGCGGTCGTCGGCGGGACGCCATTGGCGACGTCGCGTTTGATCGCGTTGATGTCGCCGAGGACGCTGCTGACCGCGTTCTGCGTCGCGATCGCCTGCCCGGTCTGCGCGAGTTGATCCGCCGCATTGTTCAACGCGGCCTGTGCGCCCGCCACGTCGCCGCTGGCGAGCTTGTCCGCCGCATCCTGGAGTTGGCTGGCGAGCTGCGGATTCGTCACGGCCTGCGAGGCGGCGGCCTCGCGCAGCTTCTGGGCGATCGCCGCCTGGCTCGCCGGATCGAGATTCGGCAGATTGGCCGCGACATCTTTCAGCGCCGCGCTCGCCCCGGCATAATCGCCCGCCGCCAGCCGTTCGCCGACCGGCGCGGTCGCGCCGAAGGTGCCGAACTCCTGCGCGAGTTGCGGGATCGCCGCGCCGCGCCGGGCCGCGTTCGGGTCTTGCAGCGGGCGTAGCTGCGCCTCCGTCTCCGCGATGCGCGCCACCGCGCCCGCCGGATCGGTCGTGCCGTCGGCGAGATCGCGCTGGAGCCCTGCCAGTTGCTGCTCGATGGCCTGCTTCGTCACCGGATCGAGGTCGCCGCGCGCCGCGACCCCATTCTGGACCTGGGCGATCTGCTGCGCCGCCTGCCCGATCAGCTGGGTGTTGGCCTGTTGGCGGCGCAGGGCTTCCTCCTGGGCGTTCGGCAGGACCAGCAGGGCCGCCAGGACGAGCGCGCCGAGCCCCAGTGCCAGGATCTGCTCGCGGCGCGGTTGCGGCCAGGGGGAGGTCGCGTTGCGCCGCCCCGTCACCAGCGTCGCCGTTTCGCGCAGTTGCGCCTCCGCGAGGGTGCTGTGCGCCGCGCCGCTCGCCAGTTCGAGCGCGGTGACGATCCGTTCGCGCAGGCCGAGATCGGCGTCGGCACGCGCCGCGATGGCGGCGCGCGACAACGGGCGGAGCGCCCCGACGAGCGCGCCGAGCACGATCCCGAGGGCGAGCGCGCCGAGGCTCCATTGGAGGGTCTGCGCGGTGAAGAAGAGGGGGCGCACCCGCGTGAGGACGCCGAGTATCACGCCGAGCGCCAACCCCACGGCCAGCCCGTAGGCCGCGCCGATGCAGGCCGCGCGCAGCCGCAGCCGCCGCGCGGTATCGCGCAGGAGGGCGGTGATCGAGGGGGGGAGGATCGGCGCTGCCGTCTGAGCGGTCATCTGCTGCTTCCTCCTTCCTGTGTGCTGTGCCTCGTGTTGCCTGTGCCGTCGCAACGCGCTCCTGCGACTTCGTGATCCGCCGTTGCCGATCTACGGCCGCAGTTGCCCGGTGGTAGCAACGGCCCGAACAGGGCGCTGGCACGGCGGTCTGTATGGTAGCAACGACCCGCAGGGGGTGAACGTTTCTCGGCCGGTCATCGCGAGCAACTATAGCAAGTCGCGTGTACCCTTTGCAGAACCTTTCCCATTGTCGGGCATTGTTCACGCTACGGTGTCGCGGTACGGAACATTGGCCGCGCTCGCTACGTATAATGGGGTGGTGATACTGACATCTGCTGCACGATAACGGCGGAAGCGACAGGATGGATATGGTTTCACGCACGGACGCACGCTCGTTCTTCCTGGGCAACAATGCGGGTCGCGCCCGCGCCGCGCTCGCGCTCTTCGCGCTGCTGACGCTGCTCCTCGGCGCGCTCCCCGCCCCGGCGGCGGCCGCGTTGAACGTCCGCATCGCGGCGACCGCGAACTTCGGCGGCAACTTTCAGGCGGATCGGTGGGTGCCGATCACGATCAGCCTCGCCAACGACGGCCCCGATGTGATCGGCACGGTGGTGGTGGAGAACCCGAGCACCGAGGAGCGTTACTCGCAGCGGGTGGCGCTGCCGAACCGTTCGCAGAAGGTCGTCACCCTCTACGCCCAGGTGCCCACCCGCGTCAGTGCCGTTACGGCGCACTTCGAGGCGGGCAACGAGCGCGTGGATACGCCGCAGGTCACGTTGATTCCCGCGCGGCAGGGGCAGAGCCTGATCGGCGTGATCGCGGACGATGCCACCGCCGGGGCGGAGTATACGCGGGTGCTCGTCGCCGCCTACGGGACGAGCACCGTCGAGGCGGTCGTCTTCCCGCCCGACCAGTTACCGGCCAACACCTTCGGACTCGACTCGTTCGGCGCGATCGTCGTCGGCGATGCCGCGACGGGGCGTTGGAGCGCCGAGCAGCGCGCGGCCCTGGCAGGCTGGGTGGCGCGCGGCGGTACGCTCGTCGTCAGCGGCGGGGCGAACTGGCGCAAGGTGACGGAGGGGCTCGGCGAGTTGCCGCCGCTACGCCCGAAGGATAGCCAGACCGTCACCGGGCTCGGCGCGCTGGGCGGCGGCGGGCCGAGCGGCCAATGGGTGCTGGCGACCGGCGATCTGCTGGCCGGGGCGACCCGCGTGGCCGAGCAGGGCGGCGTGCCGCTGATCGCGACCCGCGCCTGGGGGAGCGGCACCGTGACCTCGCTCGCCTTCGAGCCGGGGACGAGCGCGTTCAGCGCCTGGAGTGGCGCGAACGGGTTCTGGCGGCGACTGACCCTCGATAGCACCTTGCCCGACTCGTTGCAGGAGCCGTTCGACCGTAGCGGCGCGAGTTCGGCCTTCGACGTGCTGCGCGACATCCCGAATCTCAGCCTGCCGCCGACCTGGCTCCTCGGCCTGGTCCTCCTCTTCTTCATCATCGTGATCGGCCCGGTCAACTATCTTGTGTTGCGCGTGATCGATCGCCGCGAGCTGGCCTGGATCACGATCCCGCTCCTGACGCTGATCTTCGCGGTGGCGATCTACGGGGTCGGGGCTTTCACCAAGGGCGGCTCGCTGATCGTCAGCAGCCTCGCGGTCGTGCGGGTCAGTCCCGGCGCGCGCAGCGCCGAGGTGCAGGCGGTCTATGGCCTCTTCACCCCCTCGCGCGGCCTGCGCGACGTGGCGTTGCCGGACGGCGCGCTCCCCTCCGGCTTCTCGGATAACGGGCTCTACGATCCGCGCGATCTCGGCACCACGGTCCGCTTCGAGCAGGGGAGCGCGCCGGGCGTGCAGCAGGGCGCCTTCGTGCAGTGGGGGCAACGCACGTTCGCGGCGCAGGGGAGTGTCGATCCGGCGCCGCTGGCGGTGCGTGCCGAGCTGCGCTGGAATGGCACCCGGCTGGTCGGAACGATCACCAACACCTCGGCGCAGACGATCGAGGACGGTGTGCTCGTCTATAACAACGCCTACCAGCGTTTCGGCACGCTCGCGCCCGGCGCGAGCGCGACCATCGATTGGGTGACGACGACGAGTGTCGCGACGGGCTCGTCGTACGGTCGCGGGCTCGGTGCGGCGGTCTACCCGCATACGGCGAGCGGTTCGGGGAGTGGGCAGTCGGGCCAGGGGGGCGCGGAGAAGCATCGGGCGGCGCTGCTCGATCTGTTGAGCGGCACCGTGATCGATTATCGGGGCACCTATTCCATCCCGCCCACGCGCACGCCCGCGCCGACCCGCACACCCGCACCGACCAGAACACCGACCACGCGCCCCGGCGCGACCCCTGGCGCGGCGCAGCCCGGTGCGCCCGTCGTGGCCCCGACCGCGACACCGGCGGGCGGCGGTACCGGCGCGACCGCGCCGACCGCGCGGACGATCCAAATCCTCTTCTGGCGGGGCGATGCGCCGCTCGACCTGCGAATCGATGCAGGGGAGCGTTACGCCATCACGCTGATCATCCAGGAGACGGTGCCTGGCGCACCGACACAATACGCGCCTGCGCCAGCGGCGCAAGGGGAGGGCAACTGATGACCCCGGTAGTAGAGGTGCGTGGGCTAACGAAGGGGTATGGCCCGTTCCTGGCGCTCGACGATCTCAATCTATCGATCGAGCCGGGGGTCGTCTTCGGCTTCATCGGCCCGAACGGGGCCGGGAAGACGACCTCGATGCGGATCCTGGCGACGCTGCTCGAACCCTCGTCGGGCGAGGCGTGGGTGGGGGGCTACTCGGTCACGCGCCAGCCGAAACAGGTGCGGCAGATCCTCGGCTACATGCCGGATAACTTCGGCGTCTACGACAACATGAAGGTCTGGGAGTACCTCGACTTCTTCGCCGCCGCCTATGGCCTCCCGCGCGGGCGGCGGCTCGGCCTGATCGACGATCTCCTGGCGCTGGTGGACCTGACCGAGAAACGCGACAGCTATGTGGATGCCCTTTCGCGCGGGATGAAGCAGCGCCTCTGCCTGGCGCGCACCCTCGTCCACGATCCGCAGCTATTGATCCTCGATGAGCCGGCGTCCGGACTCGACCCGCGCGCGCGCGTGGAGTTGCGCGCCCTGCTGCGCCAGCTCGGTGCGCTCGGCAAGACGGTGATCGTTTCCTCGCACATCCTGACCGAGATGGCCGACATCTGCGACCACGTCGGGATCATCG
>JAABUM010002642.1_pt1 | contig 23560 bp, 43 predicted proteins | sample 5559161 | NCBI WGS metagenome assembly JAABUM01 (sample SAMN10711868, study PRJNA513369) | rock metagenome | isolation source: Antarctica rocks | place: Antarctica: Victoria Land, Siegfried Peak nord
AAGTATACTAGGAGCCACAAGTGCAGCGGCCAGAAACTCGCTTCCTCCAGAGATCCCTGCTGTCCATGACTTGTCTGGCTATGGCTATCCCTTGCCTCCCTGTCCCTCCTCTTCCATCCTCCACTTGCCCCCCCGCACAGGCGCCGACCACTATGCACACAACGAGAGACTGCCCTCCAGGCGGCCCATTGCAGCGGGGCCCCACCGGCTCTGATCTTCTCGAGGTCGCCCTCCAGGCGGGCGACCTTCTCCTGCCGCGCGGCGGCCGCCCTGCGCTTTTCCTCCAGCTCCCGCTCCGCCGCCTTGAGCCGCTTGCCCAGCCGCACGAGCTCCTCCTTCACCTGCACATTCTGCGGGTTCTGCGCCGCGGCAAAACGGCGTGTCATTTAGCCTGTTTCACAATCAGATTGGCGGAATATATTGGCGGGTTGGCAACGAGGAGGCTCAGTCGCATTGTGCCGAGGAAAAGGCGGCCACATGGGAGCATGAGGACATTGTTTCTATGCCAAGGCTGCCTGCATGGCTTGACAGCTGACAGTACAGCCAGCAGCACGGCTTTACGCTGACAGCAGATTCAGGTGAAAGGCCCGCACCTTCTTGTCGACCTGGGCGCGCTTCTTCGCGATCTTGCGCTCCAGCAGCATGCGCTCCTTGACGAAGCCCGCCTGCTCCGAACGCTTTGCCTTGACCTGCAGACGCGAATCGAGCAAGCATAATTGGACTGCTGCAGATCCAGCGCTCGGAGCAGCAGGCTGCGGGACATTGTAGCTATCTGCCTGGTGCGCGGCCACCTGTCTGACACAATCTGACCTGACAGAAAGCGCGCACAGATGAGGTGACAGACTGTTCAGTGTCCAACAGAATCGTTGTCAAAGCGGCTGCTGTCAGAGGGGCAGCACCTTGGCCTCGGCCGAGGCGTGCGCCTGCGCCAGGCGGTCAGCGTCCGCGACCTCGCCGCCCATCTCGGTGCGCTTCTGCTTCGCGTCGTGGTCGATGTGGTACAGCTGCCACAGGTAGTACTCCACCTTCAGGTCCTCCTGCGCGTCGAAACAGCAGATGAGAGCGGTCAATGACGGAAGCGAATCTGTTCAAGTGCGAACCACTTGTTGGCCACAGTACTGTGCTCGCTGCGTCACCAGCTGCCAACGCCAGCCGACATGCGAGACCATTGCTCGAGCTGGGACTGGCTTCGTTCGCTTCACCCTGCAACAGATCAAGCATCTGCTGCATTTGTGGGCATGCTACATTCCAGGCAGCGCACCAGCTGTTCCTGCATCTGCACGTGGCTCTCCGCCTCCAGCTTCTGCTCCTTCTTCTGCTTCTTCTCCGCGTTCAGCAGCTTACGCCGGCCGCTCAGCAGCGCGGTGCGCTCCTCCGCCTCTGCCATTGCCGCCTGCAGACCATGAACGGGCGTTTCAAGGATGGCTAAACACTGCTGTGTCATGAGGGTGCAGATCAGTGCCAAATTATGACATGAAAGCGCAAAGTTTTAGCGAGCATCAAGAACAATGTTGGACGATGGCAGAATTTGTGCTCCCGGTTGCAGTCCTCAACGCTTGACATATGTCAAGCGACAGGCCGTCGCACCTGTGCCTCCTCGTAGTCTTTCCGCAGCCCCTCAGAGCCGGACACCGCCTCAAACTTTGCCGTCAGCCCCTTGGGGTCCATCGATGCGATCGACTCTATGTCGCCCTGCACATAATAAAGTTGCTAAGCCTCAGTCACGACCCTAACTTACAGCACAGGTTCACAGCCGTGCACCGCCAAGACTAGTCACTGGTTGATGTGCATTGGCATTGCCTGTCTGCGGGCCTGCAAGACAAAGGGCAGCATGGTGGCGCGAAATGCGCCCTGGTCGACTCGCCGCCGCACCTGGAACACCAGGAAGTTGCGGGCTTTGACCAGGATGCCGAAGGACTTGAGCTTCGCGATGTACGCGTCCCATGTGACCGTCCGGTTGTCGATCTTGTACTGGCTCTGGTAGCTGGCCTCCGATGCGCTGGACGGCACAATGCCGCGCGTGAAGTGCAGCTCCTCGCCGTCGCCTGTCGGAGTGTGAGATTCGATACTCATGTATCTGAGCACAGGCTCATTATCACAGCTGTGCATTTTCAAGATACCACAAGCGCTAACGTCCTGAAAGGGCTGGGGCAAAAGCTGCCAATATCGAACTCGAAAGGAAACATGGTTGACAGTCCTGCAAGTCCTGGCTCACGCTGCGCCTTTCAGCACCCCGATGCACATGCTTCAGCAAGGAATGGCAACAGCTAATCAGAGACGCAGAGCCGCTCGCCTGTCACGTAGACGAGCTTGACCATGCAGCGGGTCGGCGCCGCGGAGGGGTCGTCGCGCCCGCCCTTGTACAGCAGCTCCTTGAGGGAGCCGCGCAGGTGCTGCGTGCGCACGCCCAGCACGAAGCTGATGGCGTCCATGAGGTTAGACTTGCCGGAGCCATTGGGGCCGATGACCGCGGTGAAGTTGCTGAAGGGCCCGATGACCTGCCGTCCGCGGTAGGACTTGAAGTCCTCGACCTCGATCTGCTCGATGCGGCCGGGCCCCTGCTGGCGAATGCCCACCATGTTGGCCGGCTGGACGGGCGACGGTGTGAATTACAGGGAGCGCATCAGCAGCAGCCCGCTGCCTGGTACCGCCACTGCCCTCGGCCTGTTAGCTGGCTAGCCGCTAACGCTGCGGGGGGAAATGGGAGGCAGAGATGAGCTAGAATCTCAGTGTATGTTGGATCTGTCAGCCAGTGTCTATGCTGCGCCGAGACCAAGACGGTCCCGGGTGAAATGGTTCGAATGGCAGCTTCGAATTTAAAGGCTCAAGATGCACTGCCTCACAAGCTGCACGGGCTCGCTAATTGCACAGCACTGTGGTGCTGCTTTCACAATGTCACGCAGGACAAAACATGTTCTGTAACCTTGCGTGCTGCATTCCTGCACAGCACGCAAAACATGACGCCGCTGCTTCCCCTGCGTCGCTTGCTTCCATGATGCTTCAGCTGAGCGAAGAAAATTCGCAGTCGCTGACGATCCGACAAACAGCAATTCCAGTACCTCATGCAGCTCTCCAGTATGCTTCTCTCTAGTACCGCTGCACAATGCGGCGTGTCGCGAGGGCCCTGCCCCCAGCAGTGCCATGTCGTGCAGTGGCTCCAGCCGCGGCGCCCGCTGGCACGACAAGCAGCCGTCTGGGCCAGTCGTAGAGGCGATCCAGGTGCACATCTATACGCCGGATCTACCACACCAAGTCTTGAACATTAGAGACACCGCAGCACACATGCCTCAGCTTCCGAAACCTCAATTTCCGATTCCACTTAGTACGAAGCGGCGCGCATTCTTGTCCAAGTTTCGGCAGCTGTATGATAAATATAGCAGCTGCTCTGGGTCCATGCCCATCCAGGCGAAAAATCCATGCGCCACAACAACATATATAATGCCGCACATGCAGATGACAGCAGATCGCGCCGCATGCGGGCGTTGATGGACAACGGGGACGAAGAGCAGGAGGCCGAGCGAGCTGCCGCAGTCTCACCGCTGCAGAACGGCGCGCAAACACCCCAGCCACCGCCGGCCCAGCCCAGCGGCAGCTCGTCGCCAGATGAAGGCGCAGCGGCGGCACAGCAGTCAGCAGCGGCATGGGAGGATGCCGCTCCGCGATCCGCGTCCACGAACGGCGCCAGGGTCAACCCCGCCGACCAGCAGTGGTGGGACGACTGGGGCAGTGCTGGCGGCGGCGGCCGCAGCGCACAGCCACAGCCGCGGCAAACAGGAGCAGGCGCCAACCGCGGCTGGGGCCTGCCCTTCAATAGGTTAGCGGCGAATGGCGCAGGAGCCGCACGGGCCGACGGCGCAGCGACTGCCCAGCCCGCTGAGGATGCCAATGCCACCTCGGAAGATGGCTGGGACGCAGATGCAGATGGCGACGCCCCAGACATTACCGTGTTGACGCCAAGGGAGCGGGTGCGCAGCGCCATCATGCGCCTTGCTGCTGCCGCCTGGAGCATTGTACACGGATCATGATGTGCAAGTGGGAGCACGCAATGGCAATTTTCACTGCTGCCCTTGCATGTCTCCACACTGGGCTCGGAGACAAGCTCGGAGACCAACACGGTACCGCTGCCCGCAGGACGCCATGCTGCGCATCGCGCCGTTTGCGGAGCAGGTGGCATACTTCAAGGGCGACCCGGCTCAGGCGGTGCAGCGGTGGGCGGGCGCTGCGGTGATCACGCTGCTGGCGTCGACAAAGGCAGCGCTGCTATCCGCCGGCGCGGTCACCTTCCCCTTCTGGTGGCCCTGGGTGCAGGCCGCCAACAAGAACCGCTCCCTGCTGGCGCAGTACAGGCAAGTGATTGTGTGGCTGTTGCGTTGCATGCGCAGGTTTATAGCTGTTTGCGGCGTGTTCACCTGTGTGCCCGAGCAGGGCAGGCGGCAAAGAAAGAGAAACCGCTGCCAGCAATCCTGCAATCATCGGGATGTCGACGGCTACAATTGTATTGTGGCGTATGATAGCTGCTGCAAGTCGAAGGACTGCCAGAGACACAGTTCACGCTATCAAAGCTGGTGAACATGACACAGGTACATCGGGCTGTGGCGCACGACGGCGCTGCGGGTGGAGGTGCAGGGGCGCCGCATGCCGCGCTTCAGCGAGCCCACGCAGGGCGAGCGGCCGCCGCGGCAGGCCTTCCAGCCGTACCTGCACCTGCTCGCCGGCGACGACAGCGGCGCGCGCACCGAGATCGCCGTGCCCTTCAGCACCCGGTGAGAACCACGTTGGCTCTTTACGACTGCGCGCTTTCTGTTCAGCAGTTCATGCACTGCGCATGTGGCATGCTGCCTGTCGCCGCTCTGCAAGCGGCACATCTGAGGAATGATGGCTGTTGCATGGTTCAAGCGCCAGATCAGCAATGAAACATTTGCCCGCGTGTCCGTCAGGTATGAGGAGATCGGGGTGGGCGAGCTGCTGGAGCTGCTGGTAGCCTGCTGACATGCGCATGGCCCTTTTCTCATCTTTGCTTGGCTTGCGCTAAACCCAAGCTGTGGCGTTCCTGATGCAGGTATGAGGAGATTCGGGTGGGCGAGCCGGTGGAGGTGCTGGTGGTGGCCAGCCAGCCGGGCTTTGCCGGCTTCAAGGCGCTCAAGGAGGCGTACCTCCCCGAGTCCAGCCTCTGGCTGGCTGACTACCCGTACGTCGACCGGGATGCCTTTCTGGACCTCAGCCTGCAGATCGAGCGGGAGCGCAGCTCGGCGGCGGCGGCCGAGGGGGACCGGCAGCAGCCGGTTGCCGCAGCAACTTGAGCAGCGGCACAAACACGTCGTGCATGCGGCGGCAGTTCCTCAGCTTGCGAGTTGAGCACGCATGGGGTCCAGCCCTGGCTGCCAGCTTTGGCAGCCGTGGCCGCCTGAACACGATCCGGCGCTGCCATGCAGGCTTGTACAGCATCAATTGGGCCTTTATTGAAACGACTGGATGACTCTGCAGCGCTGTTGGACGTCGAAATTGGGGAGTCAGGATTACGAGATGTATCTAGGCTTGAAAAGGAAGGTGTTGTTTGTCGCCAAGCTGCTGAAATATCTGGTTATACTCTGCACACTGATTGATCAATACAGAAGCAGCAATTTGGCACCAAGTACCACTGAAGCAAGGCCCAATTGCACACATGTGAAGCCCTACGCTTTCTTCCTCTGGGCATAGCCGACCTTCAGATTGCGGCCATACAGCTCAGCGCCGTTCAGGCCGACCGCCCTGTCCAAGGATGGCTCATCTGGGAAGTGCACATGTGCATAGCCCTTCGACCGCCCGGTCGCCTTGTCCGTGTGCAGCCGCACCTGCGCCAAGATAGGTAAAGGTTGTGTCACAGTTGTCAACTGTCTTGGTTCTTCTGGCTCAACCAAGCAACACACACCATGTGTGATAGCAAGCGACAGGAATCAGAATTTGGAACGTACCTGAGTCACGCCGCAGTCCGCAAACACCCCCCGAATGTCGTCCACCTCCGCGTCAAATGCGATGTTGCCCACGTACGCAACATAGTAACCGGGCACCTGCATGTGCAGACCCAAACTAATTTGCTGGTTTCCCCATACACCACAGGGTGCGCACAAGCATGCAGCAAAGCTCGGTTGTTATTTTACCCAGTGCGCAGCAGCACCGTTCTGTCACCTTCTCAGGCGTTGCGGTGGGGTGTGACACCGGGGCAGCGGCCTCCTTCTTGACGCGCGGCGCCTTGCACCGGTCCACCTGCAAGACATGAATGCAGTTGCCGTCATCAAAGGCTTGAGTAACAACGACAAGCCGCCTTTGTCAGTCCACAACCACTGCAGTCTGCGCACACCCGCATGGCGCCGCCGGCAGTCGCAAGACACTGGCAACTTGTTGAGAGAGTGAAGTGAACATTACAAAACTGCGCACCCGCAGCGTCTGGCCGTCCAGCTCGCTGCCGTCGCAGGTGAGCGCGGTCTCGTACGCCGCCTGGTCGGCAAAGGTGATGAAGGCCATGCCCTTGAAGCGCCCGGTATCCGGGAAGCGCATCAGGTCCAGGCCCTGCAGAAGGAGATGAGCTCGCTTGGTGACACAACAACATGCAGCTTGTTTTGCTAGGCCTTTGCTTGTGTATCCACAGGAATGTGAAACTGGTCATGAATTGGAGCCATCAGCAGGTGGCACAGTTGCCTTGGCCGCTGGCCGCAGCTGTGTGGTGCGTTCGAGATCCCAAAGCCAGCAGACAGCAGCGCAAGATGATAGCAACGGTGTGCACCTCGATGGCGCCGCAGTAGGACCAGTACTCTCGCACGTCATCCTCTTCGTAGCTAAACGGCATGCCGCCCACGTATACCCTGCGTGATCGGGTGGCAGCGCCATGTTGCAGACGAGATCGTGTGATGGGAGGTCGGAGGTGTGCGCAGACTTGCAGTGCTGCAAAACCTCAGTGTGTCTGGAGGAGCCCGCGGACTGGGAGCAGCAGCTGCGTGCAGCGCTGACAGCGTTTGACTGACTGTGAACAAGAAGAAAGCCTGGCAGCAGGCGCGGCTATGGTGCCGCAGTCTCACCTGCGGTCGACGTAGCCCTGCCCCGGCTCCGCTGGCGCAGATGGCGGCTGCGTCGGCGGGGCGGCCGCCGGAACAGGCCGCGGCGGCGGGCCCGGCCGCGGCCGCTCTTCGATGGCATTGCTGGGCGCCTGCGGCGGGTACACTGGCGTGGCGGCCTGCGGGGTGTACACCGGCGCAGCGGCGGCAGGCGCCGGGGTGAAGGCGGCGGCGCACCCATCGTCGCTCTCCTCGCTCGAGCTGGTGTCGCCGGTCGCCGACACGGGCTGGAAGCCGAAGCCGAAGGAAAATGCGCCGCCGGCTGCGGGAGCAGGAGTGGGCGCAGGCGAGGGAGCAGGCGCGGCAGCGGGCGCCGGCGCAGCGGCAGCGGCTGGCGGGGCGCCAAAACCGAGCGCTGCCCGGATGCTGGCGGCCTCGTCGGCGTTGCCGGGTCCTGAGGTCTGTTTTGAGCCGTCCGGCGGCGCAGGCTTCACCTTTTTGGCCTTCTTCTTCTGCTGCTGCTGCTCGTCCACGGCGGGCGCGTCCGCTGCCGCGGCCGCATCGTCGTCAGCCCGCTTCTTCTTCTTCTCGCGCTTTGGCTTGTCGCGCTTGCGCTTCGGCGCCTCGCCCTCGCCCTCTGGCTGCGGCGTTGACACTGCGGCTATTGCCGGCGCCGCCTGCGCCGGCGACTGCTGCGCCTGCTCGCTGGCACGCTGCGCGGCGCTCACCCGGGCGAGCAGCGCCTCCTGCGCGCTTTGACGTGCGGCGCTGCCGCCGTCGCCGCCGCTCGGCTGCGCCGCAGCCGTCGGCTGGATTGCAAACTGCTTGACAGGGGTGACCGCGGCCGCTGGCACCTGGCTGACCGGCGGTGCAACCTGGCTCTTACCCTGTTGCAAGTCGAATGTTATTATCATGGGCTGACGCAGTATGAGCCCAGTGGAAACTGCAAGGCGGCATGCACCACAAAATGCGTCACGCGGCTCTGGCTCACCAGCAGGATCTCGGAGACGTGCGTGTATCGGGGGTACAACAGCGGACTGCCATCCTCCACAAGCGGCGTTCGCCGCCCTATGAATGGCGACTGCGACAAAGAAAGGGAGTCGACTGTTTGCACCATCGAAAATTGGCCATACGCGCTGGGCAAGACGCACAGTGGTCTTGACAAGTCTTCCGATATGCGTCCAGAGGCTCACCTTCCTCTGACCACGTTGCTGCTGCGCTGAGCCGCTCATGCTGGGATCCTTGTTCACGAGCCTTCGCGCAAATGGCGGCCGATATGCAGGAGAAAGGTTAGGGAAGCGCGGATCCGCAGCAGATGTCTTGTGCGGCTCTCAGATGCACTGGTGAGAATCGAGATGGATACACCTTTTCAAAACGTGCTGAAAACCCAAGCAGACTGCTTCTTGTCGTACAACGCCTTCTTGCTGCTGTGTACGGTGGAAGTGGCAGGCTGAAAGGCCCTTCCATTCACAGGGCTTCTTTCACGTTGAAAGGCCACTGCTGTGAGAGTGCTCTGTCTGCTGTTTGCCCAAGCTGGTTTCAACTCGGTCGAATTCACCCATCACCCATCATTGACATAACAGTAAAGTCAACCGTGTAACAACTTTGGGGTCACCGAGTTGCAAAGTTCTGAATTGTTCACCGCGAGCGATTTCTTATCATTTCACCGCGAGCGATTTCTTATCATAGATGCTTAGCCCATCAGGTCAATATCAGTCAGTCTCGAGTGTCATCACGAGCAATCAGTGGCGCAGCACGAAGATTCCGATGTCGTCCGCCTGTGGCGGCGAGTCGAAGGCCGCCTCCGGCACCTTCTCGCAGCTGGAGAAGTAGTGCGGCAGGCGCTCCCAGAAGAGCGCCGAGGTGACCTCGCTGCGCACGTAGATGGCGATCGCCACCAGCGACTCCGGCGTCGAGAAGCTGCGCAGCGTGGACAGCAGCGGGTCCACCAGCTCCTCGGCGTACAGCTGCAACACAGCAGCGACAACTATATCGATTATAAGTTGATGGAATTGTCACATTGTGCATCACGCCATGACGCTGGTCTGCAAGCCCAGCCTGAGACGGCCATAGCTGCTGAGCATGTGATGCGGTGCGCAGAGCAGGTGCTTTACGAGCATTCAGCAGCTTGCTGCAAGAGAGACTCGCCACGTCCGCAACGAGGACGACCTCGTACGGCGGCTGCAGATGGTCAGCGCCCTGCCGCCAGTCCATCTCGCACGTCCGAACGGCAGTGCGCCCGTCCCAGCCTCCCTCTGCTGCACCACCACTGGCAGTCGCGTCGCCCTTTGCACAGATCGCTTCCGCCGGCTCTGCTGCCGCCTCCGCAATCAGATCCGCCGTCGGCGGCAGGCTGGCCTCGACATTCTCCCGCAGCCGCTCCATGCACTCATCAATGTCAGTGATCACGACCTGCGGCACAGATTGCTGTGTTCTCAAACAAAATTTCAGAGGGCAACAGTCGTCAAGTCATCTCATCTTGGACACATCTATTCGGCATGGGAAAATTGACTGGAAAGCAGGACCCACCTCTCGAAAACACGCCAGATGCGTCGCGACAATGCCAGGAATGCCGGTCGCTCCAGCACCCAGCTCGATGCATCTGGTGCCGTGCCAGCGCTGAGGGTCAAAGGTCTTCTCGCAGCTGCATAGCACCCAAATTGCTCAGCTGTAGGCAGTGGACCCGTCCTGCTGTGCCGCGCCTATTTGCAAACTCAGTTAGCATACCTGAGCCAGCGCGCCATCAGCACCGCGCCTTCCCACAGCGTTCCTCCTGTTGTCGGAAAGCCGGAATCAGCCCCGAGGTTGCGACTGTAGGGGTGCAGCGTTCATTAGCAGTCGTGCGTCCGTCAGGCGGCAGCGTCACTGCATTGAGCACATGCAAAACCCACCGATCCCAGCTCCCCATTCCTCCTCAACCTTGACGTTGATCTTGTTCACCTTGCCAAAGGTGAGCCTTCGCACCCACATGCTGTCATCGCTGTCTGACTCATGTGATGCACTCGGCGACGACATGATCGAGCTGCCGCACGCATGATCTAAAGCCGCGAGGAATGTCTGTCTACGAAGCTAATGACATCTGAGACGCTTCGAAGGGTCGGTCACGGGCGTACGCGCAAAGACAAACTTCTGCACCTCGTTCGAGCTGGTGCATGCCATGTGGCCATGACTCAGAGATCGCCTGCACATGCACGCATCCCTGCAGGTGCAGGAGCATTTTCTATGCGACATTGCATGCACAGACATGCATCTGTCAGCATGACAGAGTCACCGCCGATGCAGCTGAGGCACCTGAGCGTGGGGTGCAACCGGGTAGCAGAGTGTCTGGACTGGGGTGCACACGGCCTGATAGCGTATGGCGCCCACAATCAGGCCATCATCTACGACCCAGAGGTGTGTTGATCATGTTCCCATGAGCCTGCTGATACACATTATGATGCGCGACCAGCAGAGGCTGACAGTGGCTGTTGACGGCAGGCCGCCGCCGTGCGCGCGAGCCTCTGCGGCCACAAGGGCAGGGTCAACTGCCTGAAATGGCTGGGTGGAAAAGGTGTGCTGGTCACTGTCCTTGTGCACGTGTATATCTGCCACACTTCGCTTGTTGTAGCTGGGGGGCCAAGGTGATGATTTTCGGCATGCGCGCAGGCGCCGATGGCAGCCTGACGCTTGCCACGGGCGCAGCCGACCAGACGGTCATCGTCTGGCGCGTGCAGCTGCACAAGCCGGAAGAGCCATGGCAGTTCATCGCGCGCCTTCAGGTACTGCACCGATCACAGCGTGCCGCTGGCTGTCTTTGCTGCTTGCCGGTGCCAAGTCCAATGCCGTCGTGCTGGAGGATGTGCTCCTACTATAGTGCCTGAATGGCGCACTGCTTTTCCTGCATGCTGCAGGAGCACGAGGGGCCGATAAACAGCCTGGCGGCGCAGCAGCTGACGGACCTCAGCACGCTGCTGCTCAGCAGCGCCGGCGACGGCCGCATCTGCATGTGGCACTGCGGCACGGGCGGCGGCGCGGCGTGGGCGCTACGCCAGAAGCTCAGTTTCGGCATCCAGCTGCAGCTGTGCGCGGACGTCGTGCAGCTGCCTCATGCGCCAGACTGGTGAGGGCTGATACTGGCATGTATGATGGTAGTCGTTCAGCAACTGCTGTCCGAGCGTGCAGGGTGCCGCTCGTGTGCAGGACAACATCGCTGAAAGCAGCGCCGCTTTCGGTCAACTCAGCATGTGCGAGCCTTTCTGACAGAACCTGCCTCTCTGGCGCCGAAGGCTGCTGCTGGCGTGCGGCGGCGTGGACGGCTGCGTCCGGCTGCTGCTGTGCGAGCCCGGCATCGGCGAAACTCGCCAGGTCAGCAAGCTGTCGGGCCACCAGGACTGGGTGCGGTCGGTGGCCTTCCGGCCGCCCGACGCCAGCGACCCCACAGGTGGGTTTTCACTGCCTGCTGAGCCGCTGGTGGCAGGCCCCTTATAGTAGTGAGAAGTTTCAAGACCACCAAAAGCCTTGGCATGCGCTTCCCACTGCCAGCCAGCCTATGTGGCTAATTAGATGTTGTCTGCGACTACAGGGCGGCTGCTGCTGGCGTCAGCGTCACAGGACAAAAACATCAGAATCTGGGCGATCGTGCCCGAGGAGCAGGCAGACGCGGTCACCGCCACGCGCATCGACGCCGAGCAGCCGATGCTGCCCGCAGTCATCTCTAGGTGGGGCTGCTCAGCACAGTTAGCCGTCACAGCCATTTGCCTGCGGCATAGACCTTCCAGGAGGCTGCTGCATTGCCTGGAGACCCCTCCACATGGCAGTCCAGCATCCATTGCATTTCTTCTCTCTCGAAGCTTCGCGCATGCTGTCGTCAATATCAACTATTGATTGCTCACCCTTCATCAGCCTTCCGAGCTAGCTCCGATGACTCCGGTTGATTTCAACTCGACCAACATTTTGCGCCCAGGTACGCGCCGAAGCCGCGCTTCCAGGCCGGCGACGCGCGCCTCACCGCGCTGCTGGAGTCGGTGCTCATCGGCCACGAGGACTGGGTGCACTCTGTGGCATGGCAACCGCCGGCGCCGCCGCCGGCGCAGCCGCAGGGCTCTGCAGCAGAGCGGCAGGTGGCGGGGGCCCAGCCGCACCCGCCGCCCTGTCTGCTGTCGGCGTCCATGGACCGTACAATGATGCTGTGGCGGCCCGATGCTGCCACAGGTGTGGCGCATTTCATGAGCAGCCGATGCAGCCTGCCATGGTTGCCGCGTGGCAAATGCATTTCCGCTGCGATCCCGAGCAGCAAGCTGACATCTGTGTACTGTGACCTTGAGCATCATGTTCACGGTCAGCTGAACTGACCCTAGAAGGTCAGCAGTCCTTGTGAACCGTCGCAGGGCTGTGGATGAGCGAGGAGAGCGTGGGCGACGCGGGTGCCTCGCACCTGGGCTACTACAGCGGGTGCTTCTCGCCCGCCGACGGCGGCCGCTCCATCGCGGCCAACGGATACACCGGGGCGCTGCACATGTGGCGGCGCTCCGGCGGCGGCACTCAGCTGCCGGGGGACGGTCCAGGCGACGCGAACGGCGGCCTCAATCGGAGCGGCGGCGGCGGCGGCGAGGAGCACTGGGTGCCGCGGCATGCGGCGGGCGGCCACTACGGCGCGGTGGTGGACATGTGCTGGGGCTGGGGCGACGGCGTGCTGCTGACGGGCGGCCAGGACCAGACAGCGCGCGTGTTCGCCAGCCTGCCGAGCGGCGGCTGGTGCGAGGTCGCCCGCCCGCAGGTGCGCTTAAGCCATGCGTTCTGGGCCAAAGGGAAGAGTGATGACAGCAGCAACGCGCCATTCTTGCTGGACTCGAGCATTGCCAAGCGATCTGCAAGCACCAGACAATGCTGTGCATCTCTTGGGAGCTGCACGTGTGCGGTGCAGTGGTGCAGGTGAGCCTGCAGCCTTGTCGACTTCGCACGGTCGAGGTGATTGAGTCTACGACGATGTCACGACAAAGTTGTTATTTACCATTCCAATGCACCCAATCGTTAATGATTAAAACCATTGATTTGAAATCATCAGGTGCACGGGCACGACTTTAGCGCGCTCGCGGTGCTGCCGGGCTGCGACGCGTACGCCGCCGCCAGCGAGGAGAAGGTGGTGCGAGTGATGGCGGCGCCGCAGGTTTTCTTCGACACCCAGCACCTGCTGTGCGGGCAGCGCCTCCAGTGCGGCGACGGCGGGGGCGAGGTGCGGCGCACTTGTGTGGTTCGGTAGCTACCTTGTGCTCTGGTGTGAAGTGTCCATGAATCCTCCTTTACGATTATTTGATATTGTTTGCTCACACACATGTTCTTCATATATTCGTAGTGACAACGTTTAGGTGTACTGCCCATGTGAACGACTCTCTCCAGTTCTTTGCGCACAGCCGCGTTCCCTGCAACTCGGCTCAACTGCCTGCTCTCAACAGGTCATCTAATGAGACAACCACTGACGTCGACTGCGGATTCCTGTTGCCCTGCAACTGTTGCAGGCGGAGCATGCTCTGGGCGGCGCGGTTGCGGCGCTGGGGCTGTCGCAGAAGGCGGTGTATGCGGACGACGACGCCCCGGCGCCCGGCGACGACGGCAGCATGTTCGGCTACGCCAACGGCTCGGACCTGGCCCCCAACCCGGCGCCTTCCGCCTGCGCAGGTGGCTGTCACGCTGGTGCTGGCTGCGCCCCATGTCCCTATGTGCACATCCCCTGCACCACCTGCCCCTGTGGAGGACCGCTCTCGGCTGGATTTTGGCGTGGATTGTGCCATGCTGCTATTGCGACTCTGATGCCCCTCAAGATCCTGCTGGAACTCGACCTACATCTTACATACCCCATGGGCCACTTCTGCCATCATTGCAGAGCCGCCGCTGGAGGAACACCTGTGCCAGAACACGCTGTGGCCGGAGGTGCGCAAGCTGTTTGGGCACGGCAACAACGTGCAGGCGCTGGCCGCGCACGGGCCGCTGCTGGCGTCCGCCGCCGAGTCCAAGACGGCCGACCTGGCGGACATCTGGCTGTGGGACACTCAGGCGAGGATGCGGCAGCCGTGAGCTTGTGGTCTCGCGGCAATGTCTGCGGCGCGGAGTTCACGAGGCTGGCACTGCGCCTCGGACAGCGCTGCTGCTGTTGCAATGGATGTTCAACGATTGCAGCAACTGCAGCTGGTGCCGTGTACAGCACTTGCATTGATGCCACTTTGCAATCACACATTGAATGAAGCTTCGAACATTCGAGAATGTATTACATTGAAGGTGCTGGGTGCGCGCAGAGCTGGGCGAGCAGGGGGCGGCTGGCGGCGCACACGCTGTCGGTTACGCAGCTGGCGTTCTCGCACGACGGCAGCCACCTGCTGTCGGGCTCCCGTGACCGCAGTTTTGCGGTGTTCCGCCGCCGCGAGGGCGATGTCCCGCCAGGTGCGCATCAACTGCAGACAATACAATGTGGGCAGCATTGGCTTTTGCAGCCAGGCAGCTAACCCTAGGTCCACCCTCTGTGTGTGTGCGGGGTGTGCATCTGTGAAACACGTTTCCAGCACAGGTGTTAGGCGTTGCCATGCGTCGCTTCTCAAGACATCTTTCCAGCTAGAAAATCAACTCACAATACCGCCTGCACATCCGGCCCACACCCCAAATCCCTGCAGGCGTCGTGCCATTCGAGCTGCTGGCCAAGGTGGCGCGGGCGCACCAGCGCATGGTGCTGGGCGTGGCCTGGGCGCCGTCGGACGTGCTGTTCGCAACCGCCTCACGTGACTGCTCCGTCAAGCTGTGGGCCATGACCTCCTCAGGTGACGTTGAGCACCTTCTGTCAGTGTTTTGCAGGAGTGACCCATTGACCCCAAACCTCTCATGCTGTCAAATTGAGGAGGTCTGTAGTGAGCGTTAGGTCCTCATACCTGTGTAGTTCCCAATCAATCACCTGGCTCAATCTCGCTGCCACCTTGCAGGAGTCGCACCAAAGCCCTGCGCGACAATCTCGCTGCTGGCCGCGGCCACGGCCGTCGCTTTTGCGCCGAGCCCCAGCGGCGGCGCCGACGGCGCGGCGGTGTCGCACCTGGCGGTCGGCCTGGAGGACGGTGCACTGCAGATATGGCTGGTGGCGCAACAGGCAGACGGCTCTGCAGCAGACGGCGCCGTCAAGGTGTCAGCGAGCTGTGTGTGGAGTGCGTCTCGCTTCGATGCGCACGCGGCGCCGGTCCGGCGCCTGTGCTGGCGGCAGAGGGAGGGCCGCGTGCAGCTGGCCACGTGCGGCGAGGACCATGCCGTGAGGATTTTTGAGGCCGTGCTGTGATTGAGGGTTGCTCAAGGGACGCGAACAATGGCAGTTGTGGCGTTCTGCCCATAATCTTTTCAGGATTTCAGCTTTAAGCTCCTGAGAATCAGATGTGCTCAACGGACGCCCAAGCTGACGAACAGTGCCAACACGGATCGGGCAGACTCTTGGCCGCCTTGCAGTGCCCCCTCGAAGCAGCCTCGCCCGTCTGCGCGACTATCTGCCGAATGTGTGAACGAAGCCTGATGAATATGTGTTGCCAACCGATTGGCTTTTGGTTTCTTATTCAGTCATCATCCAGGTCCGGCAGGTCCTCCTTTGAGCGCATCGTCGCCGGCACTGCACAATACCAAATGCACGGCTCAGCAACCAAACAAACAGTGACGAATGTCACCATGCCGCAGAGTCAGGGGTTCATGCCACAGAGTCAAGCCTGACACATGGCGCAACGATTGAGGCAACTGCAGAACCCACCCCCGGTGCGGAACGGGTTCAGCAGGATGGGCGCGTCAGGGGCGCCCTCCATATCCTGTGCACACACACAGGGATGGATGATCAGTGTTAGGTTCCATGAACTGCACTGGGACATTCGGTTGTGCCAGGGCACGGAGCCAAGAGGAGTAGACGCCTTGCGATTGCGTCCGCACTTTTGAGAGGTTGAGGAGCCGCGTCTTGGTTTCCCACTGCTTTGAGCCTGCAAACGGCGCAACAAAGCTTCGGCGGCAGGTTGCAGGATCCAGGTCTGAGTGGTGTCGAGCAGAGCAAACCAGGGAGGAGCAAATGCATGCGCGCCGGCAATGGCTTGTCCCGCCGCCAATCCGCGAAGCAGACCCAAGAGAGGTGATTGCCTTACCCGTTTCCGGAGGCGGGTGGCCGAGGAGGTGCACCTGCTAGTTTGAAAAAGGAGACTCAGCGCGCCGAAACCGTAGGCCCTGCCGACTTGCGATTGTAAGATCACAATGGCGGTGCGCTGCCGGAGCACGGACATGTGCGCTCACCTGGGTCTGCCACACCACGTATGCGAGGGGGAACGATGCCGCAAGGGCACCGAACACCTTAGCCTGGCTCACTTTGCCTGCAGCCATCGGTGCACGACACTTTCGCCCGCCCAAGAGTGAGGGATGGCCGTCCTTTTGGAACAGGCCTGATGTGTCAGCCAAGCCGCGTTGGCGTCGGCGTGCGGCACGATCAGCTGCAGGTGCAGCTGTCTGGCGCTGAGTTGACTATGTGAGCGTGGCTTTATGTGCTCTGGCTGTTTGGCAGACGCTGCGTTTTCGCAACGAGGTGCTGTTTCTACAAGGGGGGAGAACAGCGGATGGCACCTCTCTGCTCCCCAAATGGCAGCTCGCACCGTGCCTTCACCCAAAAACTGTTTCGTGCGCAACCTGACGGCTTCCTGGTTGCTGCGGCGCGCGCGCGCACGAATGTGTCGACCAGGAGAAAGCCACCCATCAGCTTTGTGAGCACACTCCAGTCTAGCAGCGTGGCTTGCGACTTCTGAGGGTCTGTACTGGTCTCAATGGAAGACTTCACGCTCACGACTTGTCTGGGCGCTGCTGTCTGCGACTGTCATGCCGATGGTCCTGGCAAAGCTTGATGCTCGTCTTTTAGCACTCGCAGGAGGCTTTGAGTGAGCCCTTGGTGGGGATCATCAGCACCTTTTGACACATTTGGTTGACTGGACGCGGTCCTTGAGAGGGCCGACAGGCCAACACAGTCTGCCGCGCAATGGAGGTGCGCACCGCGCTGCTCAGACCGCAATCTGGATGCCCGTGCTCCGCTTGAAATGTGACCCAAACTGAAGCAGCGCTATTCACACTTGTGCAGCTCCATCACAAGCTGCGGCGCGACCCGAACTGGTGCGTTCTTTGCTCACAACATGTCTGCGACGCAGTATGTCTGCGCGCTTTGGGTGATGCCATGACATGACGCCCTGAGCCCTTCTGATGCTCGATGCCCCATGACCCTGCAGGCACCCGAGCGCATGCAACATCTGTGGCCAGGTCCGTAGACGTCTGCTGGACGAATGTATCAGCCTGTGGTCGATCATCACCTGCGCAAAGCACATCTTGCGCACTGCATGTCCCATTGTGTCGCATAAAGACGAAAGCGCTGACTGTGCTCCACTCTCTCCCCATGAACAGCTGGGGCACCAGGCGGTCAACTGCACGAATGGCACCATCAACTGGAAGCAGATTTACGGCGACGATGCCTTCCGGCTGAAGAAGCCCATCTACGAGTCGGACTACCAGGCGCTCAGAAAGACAAAACAGGTGGACGTGGAGGACCTGGAGAAGCGCGCCCGCCAGTACGCCAAGGTGCGCGCCCTGACGTTGAGATGCTGGAGTGGGTGCTGGAATAGGCGTCGGAGTGTTGGAGAGTGTTGGGCTTGTACGTGCACATGATAAACAATGAGCGCCACATGGCAGTTGGGAGATGCAGCATAGGAGTGGGACTCGCACATGATGAAGGCGCCACCCTTCTCGAGGCGTTTGAAAGAAAAGTCAATGCTGACTGCCTTCTCATCATGAACGCAAAGCGAACCCACACGTGGAACATCCCTCCGATCTCGATCGCATGCAAGCAAAGCAGCACCAGATATCAATGTCGATCGAGGTTTCGAGGTTTCCGTGGATGTGAGTGCAGATGCGGGCGGAGTCGATGGGCATTGACTACGCCGCGATGACTGCCAAGGCGGCGCAGATGCTGAAGGATAGCGAGGCCGCGGCGGGCGCCGCCGGCGCGGCCAATGGCGCCAAGGGGCCGGACACCCCTGCGGATGGCGCTGCGGCTCCGGCGGCGGCGGCGCCGCCAGCGGCGGCGAAGCCAAAGACGGAGGAGGGAGAGCTGCCGCCCGGCTGGGCGCGGGCGAAGGACGCACAGGGGCGCACTTACTTCTGGCACACGCAGGTGAGAGCGTGTTCTTCGGTTTCGCCGCGCCACATCGTTCACAGTTCACATCCGGCTGCCAGGCAGGGACAGCAGGACTGCTGGCATTGCCGCTGGCCGCGTCACAGCCGCTTCGCGGTCTGACTGCACTGACCTGTGGAGCTTACGAGTGCTGCTGTGAACCCCCTTTGATGGGTTCCTTCTTGTCCAACGCAGACAAAGCAGGTGCAATGGCAAATGCCCAAGGCTTGACGCCTGAAGGAGGACGGTGTGGGGGCTGAGTACGCCTTGCAGATGAGCTGTGGGCGCAGCCGGTTTTGCGCAAACAGAGGCTGCCGTCTTGCTTTCAAGGCTATGTTGCGTGACTGGGCCCGCTACCGAAGGTTATCATAGTGGCCGAGTGCTTTCAGCAACAGCGACACCCGTGATACGGCAAGGCTTGGCATGCCCTGCCTGAACGTGCATTCCCCACAGTCAGGAGTTGGCAGGTTGACCGCAACATCACGAGCTGGATTGAACGTACTGGTACAGTTCGAGACACGATGATTTGTTGGCGGATTTGCTTGATGCTCATGCATCTTGTTGTACAGAGCGACAGCTTGATGCTCATGCATCTTGTTGTACAGAGCGACAAGATTACAACACCGCACAGCGACTTCCGCACTTAGATATATCACAGCGAATCAATGTGTCCAAGCAGATAGGTAACAAAAATAAACGACAGACCGACTTGAGCTGCCTGCTGATCCCGTGGCAACATGCCAACAATTGTCTGTCAGGCGCCTTGCATTCGCGCTGGACCCCTCGGACAGCCGCGGCGCAACTACTTTTGCGCCACGTCTGCCAATTCAGATGCTGACAGGGGGCGTCAGCCGTGCTGGCTCTCAGCAGAGCAGTATGAATCGTCTGAGCTTTCCACCTCCAGACGGTCCAGCTCCTCTGCTGTCGCCAGCACGGCAGCATCTGCCGCCGTCGCCGTCGCCGTCGCCGTCGCCGTCGCCGTTGGCGGCGTTGCGGTCTCTGCCTCGTCTCCGGCCGCTGCTGCCGCTGCCAGCTCTGAGGCCTGTTGCGCCGGCTGGGGCGCAGGCGGCGTCGATGTCTTGGTCTTGGGGGAAGATGGGGTGTCTGCCTCGCCTGCTGTTTCCAGGCCCGCTGCGGCTGGCGTGATCGCCGCAGCGCCCCTGGCCGCTGCAGGGCTGCCGCTAGGTGCTGCCGCTGCTGCCTCTGCAGGCTGGCCGCCGCCCGGAATTGCGGCGCCTTGTTGCGGCGCCTCGGGTTGGGACTCGGCAGGTGCGGTCTCTGCCACAGCCTGCGGCACAACCTCTGGCGGCAGCATCTGCGGCAGTAGCGCTGCGGCGACGGCCGCCGGCGGACCCTGCGGCTGCGCCGCCACACTCACTGGCAGCTGCTCTGCCGGTGCCTGCAGCTCGAAGATGATGGGCTGCTCCACCGACTCGTGGACAATAATGTCGTCATCGCCAGCCGGCAGGACCACCGGCATCGGGGCGGCCAGCGGTGGCGGCGCCGCCTGCAGCGGTGGCTGCGGCAGCGGCAGGCCGCCGTCGCCGCCCCTGCCCTGGCTGAGGCGGCTGCGCCGCCGAGTGCTGCCGCGCTGCAGTGCAAAGAAAAAGCCGCTCGTTGGTTGGTGAGGTGTGAAGGAAAGTGAGTGGTGGCTGCGCAGGTGACTTTGATGCAAGTGTGCAGGCATGACATGATGTACTTGTGTCTTGCTTTCAACTGAGCTTGCGATGTGTTCAATGAGATGAGGGGCAGATGCACACCTGGTTCACGGCGGACGGCGGGTACTGCTCGTCGAGGATTGACGAGCTGGAGACGGTGCGCACTGAGGTGTCCCCCACCGTCGTGCTTGTCTCCGACATGCCTGCCGGGTTGGTAGCACTCGTCAGAGACATGGCATCACAAGTTGTCTGTTTCACTGTGGCACCTGACCTGGACAGCCAGCTCTGCTCTTCCCGAGAATTTGAGAGGCGCTGTAACAGACATGAGAACTGCCAAGAGCAGCACCTGAGCCTCGCGCGTCTGGTCCCATCATGGCCTGCGTCAGCGGCATGGGCGGCAGCATCGGCATCATCATCTGCGGGTACATCGGGTACGGCGGGTGGCCCGACATGGGCCACTGGTGCCCCTGCGGCTCGGGGTGATGGTACCTACAATGCCAGCATGTGGGTATGCTTAGCATGATTGGGGTGGCGGAGTGTACAAATATAGATATGATGCAGAAGATGCACAGGCGATGCAGACGATATGCAAGGCAACAATGATGTGCACAATGGCAAGAGGGTGAGAGAAGTAACCCGACGCACTTGCAGCTGGCGCCGAAGCCGCAGCGCATGTGCTTGGAGTAGAACTGGCACTCTAGCTGGCCTGCACACAGAGGAAAGTGAAACGCTCAAATGCTCATCCAGAATCGGGTGTTGGGCACAGCAGCTTCTCATCATGCACGACTCCCACAGCATCGAAGACACAGACGCTCACCTGGACGCAGCGGCAGCCCGAGCGAGTTGAGCATCGCCATCGACATGCCCGGCGTGGCATGCTGGAACTTGCACCTATTTAGATGGTCACAATAGGAGTGTGATGTCAGTTCTGGCAATGCAAAGCAGAGCCAAAGTAGGATGAATGCAGCAAATGCAGGACTGATGCTGCAACGATTGCAGATGTTCCAGACAGGCTGCTAAAGTCGGTATAGCTTCTGAAAGGTTGCAGCAACTGAAAAGATATTGCTGATTGCACATAAGATTGCAGCAGAGCATGCAAGAGCAGCAGAGCCTTTACACACCTGTCGCCGTACGCACAGGTGCCCGTCTTCAGGAAGAAGGCGCAGGGCGCATGTGCATTGCTGACGTCCTGCTGCGGCGGCGGCGGCGCCGATGCCGGCGGCGCCGCCGGTGCCGCGGCGGGCCGCTCTCCCAGGTCCTGGGACAGCGACCGCACCGAGGAGCTGCTGACGCGCTTGACGCTGCTGGTGCTGTTGCTGCGCACGCCGTTGCCGGGGATGAGGAACTGCTGCCGCGGCGGCGGCGGCCGCTCCGCCTGCAGAGGCGCCTGCGCATGCGGATACATGCCGCCGGGCGGCATCATGCCCGGCGGCGGCATGGTTCCGGGCATCTGCGGGGGAGTGTGCATGCCGCCGGGCATCATGCCCGGCAGCCGCATCATGGGCCGCTGGCCCATGCCCGGCCGCTGGCCCAGGTCCGCGTACCCCGCCGGCGGGCCGTACCACATGGGGGGCTGGAAGCCCGGCTGTGGGAACGGCCGCATGCCCGGCTGGAAGGACATGGGCGGCGGCTGGTGCGGCATGAAGCCGCTGGGCGGCTGGCCCATGTGCTGAGGCGGGGCCCCGTAATAGTATACGAACTGCTGACCGTAGCCCGGTTCCAAGTCCGACGAGCCCGGAGGCGGAGGCATGTGCTGCGCATTGTGCTGGCTGCGGTGAGGCTCCTGATATGAGCCGGTGCGCTCCATGGAGCCGAAGGCGTCCGCTGCCAAGCCTCTGCTGAAGGCGACAGTCATCGCATAGGCACTAGGCCCCGGGCGTCATCGGCGCGCCATTCCGGCCTGGCACGAGGTGCGCGAGTGAGTGGCGGATCAGGTGGTGTGAACAATCACTCATTCGCCGGTCGCGATCCCGGCATGCGTCGATTCATGCCACTGCACTTCGGGCGTGAGCCGACTGAGCTACCCCCGTCAGTCGGCCCCAAATTGGCGGATGGTGCCCAAAACAGGCGGGCGCAGCTGCCAAAACCTTTCACACAACCTTTTCGGCAAATGCTTCGAGTGTCACCTTCTGCTCTCGGGGGGTTGAGTTTACAGCTGGAGCGCCAGACGTGACGTATGCACAGGTGGATGCCCGGCGAGTCGGGCCTGGGCGAGCGTGCGGAGGCCAGGCTGCAGGGGCTGCTGCAGGGCTGCCGCAACGGCAGGTGATCACAATTGCCACAATTGTCACAATTGCCGGAGTCTGAGGTTGTTGCTGGCAGATCGAAGTGGGACGCTGTCGGCGGAAGTTACCTATGCGTCAAGCGGGTGTGGTGCACCCGCTGCTTTCTGGCGTGCAAGACCTAGAGGGAAGCGGTTGCTTTGCTGCGATGATATAGATTCGATTGTATTTCTCTGCTAGTTTGGATGCAATGTGGCGAAATCACGCAACACAAAATCGCCCTCTGACTCACGAGTCCACCGTGGACAACCCGTCAAATTCCCGCCACTTGTTTCCCAGAAAAAACGCATCATGCACAACGCGAGTCCTTGCTGGCTGGCATCGAGGGTGCTGCCATCTTATTGTGTTTGAGCAAACGTACCAGGCTTCATTATACGCCTGTTTGTCAATAGTGTATGCCAAGGAAAGAAACTTAGTTTCGAAAGGCGAGGTGCAACCGGAATTCGGATGAGCTCTGTGCCTCCGCATCAGCACACAGGTTATTTGTATCACTGATTCAAGGATTTCTACCGCCCCAGCCTCGCGCCCAGCTCCCAGACAATGATTCCAAAGTGATCGAAGAAGTCCAGGGAGGATGAACTTTAAATCGCTCAAAGCGGCGCTGGGCCAGGCGGTGCAGACTGGCGCAACATACGCCAAGGACCTGTCCTCCCAGGTGCGTGCATGGTGGGTTTCGGCGCCGGCAATACGGATGTCTGCAAGTGATAGTTTTTCGCCGCGCATTACACCTGCGGCATCTAATTGTCACAACACATGTACTGACCACAGGTTGTGGGCGCGAAGATCCTGCGGGACTATGCCGTCGGCGCCCAGACGTCCAGCGGGGGGCCGGGCAGCCTGTGGAAGATTCACACAGCGCGCTGCAAGCGGGAGGGCGCCGCAAATGCCCTCGTCAGCGTCTGGTTCCTGGAGAAGCGGCCGCCAGATGACATGCGGCATGCCAGCAGCCAGCGTTGGGAGGAGTTTCTGGAGCTATGCCGAAGGTGCGATCACGCCATGCGCTGTGGTCTTGCATCAGCGCTTGCATGCATAAAGACCCCATGTGTGCCAACAGCACGCTGCACCGCTTGCTGCCTCCTTGATGCATGCGCTTCGCTGACTCGCCGGCCTGTGCGCTTGTGCAGGGACGCCGCCAACATGACGCGCCTCAAACACCCAGGTGGGCCATCTGCGCTTGAGCCGCTGTTTGCTGAGGCGGAACAGAGTCTGGAGCCTCATGCTAGCCACTGTGGCCTGCAGGCATTGTGAAGCTGGTGGAGCCGTTCGAGGAGACGCGCAACCAGGTGTGAATGCCCTGTGATCACCTTGATGTTCCCAGCAACCTCGCCAGGGCAACATGGGATCACGGTCGGGGGGCGAGGGCGTCAGTGTCATTCCGGTCTGTGGCGCGGCATCGTATCGCTGGCGCATGGC
>JAABUM010002643.1_pt1 | contig 23559 bp, 23 predicted proteins | sample 5559161 | NCBI WGS metagenome assembly JAABUM01 (sample SAMN10711868, study PRJNA513369) | rock metagenome | isolation source: Antarctica rocks | place: Antarctica: Victoria Land, Siegfried Peak nord
TGCTGGCCTATCAGCAGCGCCGCAAAGCCACGGCCTACCGCTCCCACCGCAAACGGCGGCTGCGCCAGCTTGAAGCCTTGCTCTATCTCCCATGATGTCTCGCTGTAATACTAGTACCGACGCCTCTTCCCCGTTGACCGTGGCCGCGACGCGGCGGCCCTCGACGGTGGTCACATCGAGCACCAGGTAGTCCCACGTCGGCTGCCGACCATAGCCGCCCGGCGGGGGCGCGGGCTGGGTCATACCGGTGAGTGGCGCTTGGGTGGGTTGGGGGGCTCCCGTGAGCAGGGCCAGGGTATGCGTGCGGATCGTGTCCAGCTGCATGCCCATGTTGATCAGGACGCTGGCGGCGATGCCCTCGCCCTCGTGGAGCAGTCCCAGCAGCAGGTGCGCCGGGCTCACCCGCTCCTGGCCTAGCTGCTGGGCCTCATCCCGGGCCAGCATCAGCGCGTGGCGCGCCCGTGGCGTCAGCCCTATCTCGCCGACGATCAGGCGGTCGCCCCGCCCAATAATAAACTCCACGGCGCTCCGCAGACGATCAGGCCGCGCACCCAGGTCGGCGAGCACACGGGCGGCGGGGCTGTCGGGCTGGCCGATCAGGCCCAGCATGATGTGTTCGGTGCCGATGTAGTTGTGCTGCAGGCGCATGGCCTCCTCCTGGGCCACAGTCAGGACGAGGCGGGCGTAGGGATCAAATGTCTCAAGCAGCGTCCACACCTCGGCGTCATCGGCGCGCCCCTCGCCGCGGCTAATCACCTGCTGGCCCGGCTCAATGCTCCGCTCCGCTGAGGTCTGACTGAGCACCTGGATCGTATGCATGCGCACCTTCTCCAGGTTGACACCCAGGCTCTCCAGCACCTCGGAGGCGATACCCTCACCCTCGCGGACCAGGCCCAACAGCAGGTGCTCGGTGCCCAAATAGTGGTGGCTCAGGCGGCGCGCCTCGTCCACGGCCAGCTCAATTGTCTTCTTGGCCCGGGGCGTCAGGCCGATCTCGCCGACGATCATACGGTCGCCCCGGCCCACCAGCCTCTCCACCGCGCCGCGCACCCGCTCGGCGTCGGCGCCCAGTAAGGCCAGCACGCGGGCTGCCACCCCGTCGCCCTCGCGGACCAGGCCCAGCAGGAGGTGCTCAGTGCCGATGTAGTTGTGGCCCAGCCGTGTGGCCTCCTCCTGGGCCAGAGTCAACACGCGGCGGGCCCGCTCGGTGAACTTGTCGAATCGGTCGGCCATCGCTCCCCTCCTTTGTTGCCCTGGTTCCGTCCTGCTTGACACGCCAACCGCTCACCGGCGGGCCGATTAAATGAGCGCGCTCTCCCCCATACCATACGGCGCCCTCCGCCACGCCGCCTGCTCGGCAGCCGGAGCGCCGCGCCGGCGCCCCGGTGCGATGGTTCCCGGGGCTTATACTGTATTTGTATATATAGAGTAGGCAGCGCGCCCAGAGGACGGGTGCGGTATAGGTGGAGAGAGAGTGACATGGCCCAGCTAGATGCCAGCCCGGCGGCGCATGGCGCGGGCAGTGAGCGAAGCGCACAACCAGCCTCTGAGGCGCGTGGGGCGATGGCCTGGCGAAACCTGGCCGCGCTGGGCGTGGTGGCCGTGGGCGTGGCGCTGGTCGCCTATTTCCTGCTCAGGCCTGGCGGATCCGCCACTGGTCTGGCTGTGGGCCAGCCCGCCCCCGCGTTTACCCTACCCAGCACCGGCGGTGGGCGGGTCAGCCTGGCCGAGTTGCGCGGCCATCCGCTGGTGCTCAACTTCTGGTTTACAAACTGCCCGCCCTGTCGCACCGAGATGCCCGATTTGCAGCGCGCGTATACCCAGATGCGCGCCCAGGGCGTGATCATCGTGGGTATTGACGCGGTAGGCGAGGACGCGGCGACGATCCAGGCGTTCGTGCGGCCCCTGGGCATCAGCTACCCCTTGCTGACTGATCCTAACAGCGTTGTGACCACCCGCTATGGCGTGAACTCAACCCCCCATAGCTTTATTGTTGACCGGCAGGGCATTATCCGGGCTACCCACGTGGGGCAGCTCAGCGCCGCCGACCTGCGCTCCAGCCTCACCGGGCTGTAGAAAGCCTGCCCACCTGACGAGCACGCTCTAAAAATTGCGCCTGCCCTAAGCTTTCTTTACTGATAGGTAGATAAATCTAATAAAACACTTGACGTAGGGCGGGCTCAGTGCTACTATAACTCCAAGACGTTCAGGCAACGGTAAAGGAGCTATAGTATATGAGAAAAATCCTTGAGAGCTGTCCCAGCTGTCACGGGCCGCTGACCATCACCGAGGTACGCTGTCAGAGTTGCTACACCGAGGTGCGCAGCCAGTATCAGCCCTGTGACTTCTGTACGCTGACTGAGGAGCAATCCACCTTTGTGCGGCTGTTCGTGCAGAATCGCGGCAAGCTGAACGCCATGGAAGACCTGCTGGGCATCTCCTACCCCACAGTCAGCGCCAAGCTGGATGAGATTATCGCCCGGCTACAGGGTCACGCGGCCCAGCGTGGCGTCCCGGCGCCCAGCGCGCCTCCACCACCTCTACGGCCTGCCCCAGCGCCAACTCCCGTTGCAGCGGGCCGCGCCCCGGCACCCGTGGGCTCAACGCGGCGCGCTGTGCTCGACCGCCTGTCCTCCGGCGCGCTCTCGGCGGCCGAGGCGTTGGTCTTGCTGCAGGGCGGCGCGTCGGCGCCGCCGGACGATAGGCGAGACGACCAGGAGGAGGGCAAGTAACATGGCGACAATGACAGGAAGCATGTGGTCGTTCGCGGCCACTGAGTTGCGTGAGCTACAGATCCACCTGCGCAATGGCCGCCTGCGCGTGCAGAGGGGTGATAGCCCTGAGGTGATCGTCACCGTGGCCGATGATCAGGACATTGCCCAGGTTCTGCAGGCGGAGTTGAACGACGGCACGCTCACGCTGACCCAGCGTGGCGTGCCACTACGGGCTCACGTGGAGAGCCCACGGGGCAACCTGGACTTCGACTTCGGCCTGGATGGCTTCATGGACGGCATGATGGGCGTGGTTGATGGCGTGATGGAAGCGGTCGAGGGCATCGGTGGCCTCACCAGGGGCCAGCCCGGGGAGCGCGAGAGGAACCGGCCAGCCTGGTCCGGCCATCATGGTGTGGACGTCACGGTGAGCCTCCCGGCCGCGCTGGAGTTGCCCACCTTGTCGGCCAGGCTGGATCGCGGTGACGTCGAGGCGCTCAATGTGTACGGCGTGATCACGCTGCACACTGGGTTGGGCAACCTGACCCTGACCGGTTGTGGTCGCACGGTCTCGGCCAAGACGGGCCGGGGCGCTGTCCTGGTCACGGGCTGTTCCGGCGACCTGGACCTGCATACAGGCATGGGCGATGTGCGGCTCGTCGAGTGTGACGGCAAGGCCAGCGCGCACAGCGGCAAGGGCACGGTGCGGCTGGAGCGCTGCCGCCTGGAGGGGAGTTGCCACACCGGACAGGGTGATCTCTGGTTGGAGGGACTGGTCGGCAGCGGAGTCTTCCGCACGGGCGCGGGCACAATGACCGTGGTGCGCCCCGACGCGGCGGACCTGGACATCCAGTCGGGCATGGGCGATGTGCTGGTCCAGGGCGGTCATGCGCATCGCCTGCGCGCCCACGGCGGCGCTGGGACCGTGCGTTGCCACGACCTGCACGTGACGGGTGAGCTGGATCTGCACACCGGGATGGGCAACGTCGTGGCGCGTGGCGGCAGTGCCGGTCGCCTGCGCATCAAGAGTGGCGCGGGCAATGTGGAGTGCGCCACCGTGCTGGGCGCGGGCGACCATGAACTGGAGACCGGCGCGGGCAACATTGAGGTGCGCCTGGCCGACAACGCCCGGGTGCGCCTCGACGCCGTCTCCCGCATGGGCAGTGTCCACTCCGATTTCGATCTGGTCAAGGTGGGTCGGCCTGGACCGGTCACCCTGGGCGGCGGTCGCTTTGTCGGCTCGATCGGCGCGGGCGAGGCCGTTGCGGCGTTGCACATCAAGACCGGCGCGGGCAACATCGCCATCCGCCGCTCACATGAGACCTGGCCTGCCGAGCAGCCAGCGCCCGTGACTAACCAGGCCGCGACGCAAGAGGAGCCGAGCAGCGCTCCCGCGTCGGCGGAGCGCATGCGCCTGGCTATTCTGCACAGTCTGCAGCGTCACGAGATCTCCGTCGAGGAGGCGATGATTCTCCTGGAGAAGAGCGCCACCCCCTAGCGCTATCCTGCTGCGCGTGGACCACCGCGCGGGGGCGCCATCAGTCGGTGTGTGCCAGGACGCGTGGCTGCGCGGGTCTCCAGCGCCTCCGCGCCGTAGGGTAGTCCCTACCTGCCAGCAACCCCGGCCTTCACCTGGGCTGCCCCGCCGGTTGTCCAGACGCTACGGCTACATCACCCATGCTCTAGTTCTATGATGACTATATCTTGATGCGCAAACGCGGCTGAACCATAAACGCGGCTGAACCATAGATGAGGAGGGAGGTTGCTCATGCAAGTAGCACTGGGGCGGCTGCAAGTGTCCCTGGTTGTGGTGAAACGAGATCGCGGCGATCGGGTCAGCGCGCCCACCACACCAGCGCCCAACCCCCTTGAGCGAGTTGCCCGCCGCAACCGGGCGCTAGAGCAGGCTGGGGCGGACCAGGCCCGCTGGCTGCAAAGCTGGTCTCTCCGCCTGGACCCTGGCGCCGTGCCGCGCCCTGGCTCTACCCTGCCCGACGCTCCGTATTGGGACCGCCCCTGTCCGCCCCTGTAGGGGTATAACCGTGCTCATGTTCACATCGCGTGATGGCTCGCAACCAGAGAAGATCAGGAGGACGACGATGGCCCAGATGACTTTTACCCTTGAAGATGGGGCGACGATTGCTGTCCGTGGCTGCCAGGGTAGTCTAGAGATCCAGGGGCATGACGACACAGCAGTGGTGATCGAGTGTGGTTCGCGGCCCATGACGTCATGGCAGAACGGGGTTCTGGTGATCGAGGTGGTTGAGGACGACCTGCGCCTGGTCGTACCTCGCTATGCTGAGCTGACGCTGGGCCGTGTTGACGGCGACGTACAGGTCCGGGAGGTCGCCGCCATGGAACTCGCGGAGGTAGCCGGAGATCTGGATGTGCAGGCCATTAGCCAGCGCGCCATGATCCAGCGCGTGAGTGGCGACGCCACCTTGCGCGACCTGGCCGACCTGGCCATCCCGGGCCGCGTAGATGGTGACCTGCGGGTCAGCAATGTGTCCGGCGCGCTACAGCTTGGCGCGGTGGGTGGCGACCTGCAGCTCCGCGACATCCGCGGCTCGGCGGCTATCCGTGATGTCGAGGGTGACGCCGACATCGCTGAGGTAGCCTCTCTCGTGCTCTCCGGGCGAGTGGGTGGCGCCGCTCAGATCAGCCAGATCCACGCGGGGCGGCTCGAACTGGCCGCCGTGGACGGCGATCTGGAGCTGCGTGAGATCACCGCCACTTGTAGCGTGGGCCACGTGGGCGGCGACGCGCACGCCCGCGGGGTGATGACCGCTCTGACCCTGACCGGCACTGTGGACGGTGATTTTCACGCCCAGGGCATCGCTAGCGGCGCGCTGACTGTCAGCCATGTGGGCGGTGACCTGACCCTGGACGATGTGCGGGCGAGTTGTCGGGTCCACACCGTGGACGGTGACGTGCGGATGGTCGGCCTGCGTGACCTGATCCTGGACGGCGCTGTTGGTGGAGACCTGCAGCTATTCAACGTCACCGAGGGCCGGATCGCCCTGCGCCACGTCGGTGGCGACGCCGAATTGCGCGACATCAGCGCGCCCTGCACCCTTGAAGCTGTGGACGGTGACCTCGTCGCCTGCGATCTGGCCGACCTCACCCTGGGCCGCGTGGGCGGTGATGCGCATCTGGAACGCATCCGTGGCCTCCTGCGCTTCGACCCGCGCGATGTCGGCGGCGAGCTGAGCCTGGCTGACGACCTGCGCTTCGATCCACGCAACGTGGGCGGCGACCTGAGCCTGGCCGCCGACCTGCGTGCCGCCCCGGCGATCCCTCCCGTGCCGCCGATCCCGCCGATCCCTCCTGTGTCACCGATCTCCCCGGCGCGTCCGGTCGCGTCCGCGGCGTCCTCATCGGAGACGAGGCTGGCCGTGCTGACCAGCCTGGAGCATGGCCAGATCAGCGTGGAAGAGGCGATGGCTCTCCTGGCGCACGTGCGGTAGCCACGCTCGGCTGAGAGCCCTGGTTCTCAGCCGATAGATGGCCCTGGGGGCCGATAGGGTGATCTGGCTGACCGGTCGTAACGTACCGGGGCGCTCTTGATCGTGCGGGGGCTACGTGGCCGTGGACCTGTTACACCGCGGATGATCGCTGATCGTAGGTTTGTGCCTGGTGAGCGCCGCTTCCTTTGGGGAGCGGAACAACCCAAGTGACGACGCGACAAGGCGGTGAGTGAGGGAGACGGCTACCGCACGGACCATCCTCTCAAGAGAGGACGGTTAAGAGGACTGGCGTGAACAGACGACACAGTGGGGTCAGTTTCATGGTCGAGCGGGTCCGCGCTCGGGCAGGTCTCCTGGCGCGCCTCCTTGACCTCGGAGCGAAGCACCCACTGCTGGCGACCAGTATCGGTCTGGCCTTGATTGTGCTGATGGCGCCCCTGCTGAACCTGCTGGGTGGGGCGGATGGTCCACTAGGGCCAAGCATCCCGTTGTTCTTCTTGGCCCCTGTGTTGCTCGCCTCGGCGATGGGTGGCCGACGTGCCGGTGTGCTCGTGTCCGTGGTGGCTATCGTGGTGTGGGATTGGTATTTTATCCACCCGCTCTACACGGTGACCATCGCCTCGCCACGAGATGTGCTGGCGCTGATTGTCTTCCTGGCCGTTGCCCTGTTGGTCGGCCAGCTCGCCACCGCCGTGCGTACACGGGCCGAGGAGGCCCTGCGCCGTGCCCGAAGTTCGGAGGCGCTCTACGACCTGAGTATGGCGCTCATCGCGCATACGAACCTGACGGCCGTGCTGCCTACCCTCACGGAGCGTCTGCGCACAACCTTCGACCTGGAGGCCTGCGCCATTGTGCTTCCTGACGCTCAGGGCGGCGGGTGGCGAACGGTCGCGGTGGCCGGGCCGCTGCCGCCAGAACTGCGCAGCGAAGAGAGTAAGGACGTGGCCGCTGTCGTGGGCTTTGTCAAGGCCGAGGGGCGGGCATCGGGATTGGGGCACGTGGGCGGCACCGCGGGGCGCGCGGGCCACAGCCGGATCTTCCGGCCGCGCGCCGGTGATGCGCGGGCCCAGTTCCTGCCGCTGCGGGTGGGGGCGCACCCCGTGGGCGTGCTGGAACTGGTCCACAAAGCCGGGGTCGTACACGACCAAGAGCGGGAGCGTCTGCTGGTCACCTTTGCCAACGGGGCAGCCATCGCGCTGGAACAGGAGCGGCTTGGCCGCGAGGAGCAGGCGGCAACCCTGGCGCGCGAGAGCGACCGGCTCAAGAGCGTGCTGCTCTCCTCGGTCTCCCATGATCTGCGCACACCGCTGGCGGGCATCAAGGCCGCGGCCAGTTCTCTGCTGCAAGATGACGTGCAATGGAGCGAGGAGGACCGCCGCGCGTTCATCACCGACATAGACAGCGAGGCTGATCGGCTGACCCGGCTCGTTTCAAACCTGCTGGATCTCTCGCGTATTGAGGCGGGCGCCTTGCAGCCCCAGAAGGACTGGGAGGATGTGGGTGAGCTGATCGAGCGCGTGCTGCGGCGGCTGGAGCCGCGGCTGGCCGGACACGTGGTGCTGCGCGACATTCCTGGCGGCCTACCCCCAGTGCGGCTGGACGCCGTGCAGATTGAGCAGGTCATGACCAACTCGCTGGAGAACGCCGCGAAGTACTCGCCTCCGGCGACGCCGATCACCGTCGCCGTGGGTATGATCGAGAGCCAGGGCAAGCGGGCGCTCCGCGTTACCGTGAGCGATCAGGGCGTGGGCATCCCTCCCGTGGAGCAGGAGCGGGTGTTTGATAAGTTCTACCGGGTGACCGGCGCTTCCCGCTACGCCAGCGGGACGGGCATGGGCCTGGCCATCGTCAAGGGGCTGGTTGCTGGCCACGGCGGCCATGTTGCCGTGTTCAGCGCGCCAGGTGAGGGCAGCACGTTCACCGTGGACCTGCCGATTGAGCCGGACGGCGCCCGCTCGGGCTCTGAGCAGGCACACCCCATTGTCCAGGGAGAGACCGGCTGGCGCGATGAGTGAGGCGCGTATCCTGGTGGTTGACGACGAACCGGCTCTTCGGCGCACGCTGCGGGCCAACCTGGTGGCCCGCGGCTATACGGTCGCGGTGGCGGAGACCGGTGAAGACGCTCTCCATGAAGCGACCCTGCGCCGGCCGCACCTGGTGATCCTCGACCTGATGTTGCCTGGCCTGTCCGGCCTGGAGGTGTGCCGCGCGCTGCGCGCGCAGTCGGCCGTGCCTATCCTGGTGCTCTCCGCTCGGGGTGAGGAGGCGACCAAAGTAGGCGCGCTGGATCTGGGCGCCGACGACTACCTGACCAAGCCATTCGCTATTGATGAGCTGCTGGCCCGCGTGCGCGCCTTGCTGCGTCGCGCGGCCAGCGTGCCTGGCGCCGACGGCCTGCTCCACGTGGGGGCGTTAACCCTGGACGTGGCTGCCCGCCAGGCCTACCATGCTGCCCTGCCCCTGGACCTGACCTCCCGCGAGTTCGACGTGCTTGCCTTCCTGATGCGCCACGCGGGAACGGTGGTGACCCACCGCCTACTGCTTAAAGAGGTATGGGGGCCGGAGTACGACGGCGAGACCCAGTATCTACGCGTGTTCATCAACCGGCTGCGGCGTAAAATCGAGGACGACCCGGCCCACCCCAACTCTATCGTGACGGAGCCTGGCGTCGGCTATCGGCTGGTCGCGCCGGGACCACCGCGAAACTAGGGATGTGATGATGGGTGAGCGCATCCTGGTCGTTGACGATGATCCGGCGCTCCGGCGTACGCTGCGGGCAAACCTGGCGGCGCGTGGTTACGACGTGGTCGTCGTCGAGACGGGAGAGGACGCTCTGGTGGCGGTCGCCACACAGGTCCCGGCCCTGGTTATCCTCGACCTGATGTTGCCGGGCCTGTCAGGTCTGGACGTGTGCCAGGCCGTGCGCGCCCGATTGGAGACGCCTATCCTGGTGCTCTCCGCGCGGGGCGAGGGAGCCACCAAGGTGCGAGCGCTGGACCTGGGGGCTGACGACTACCTGACCAAGCCATTTGGCATGGACGAGTTGTTGGCGCGGGTGCGCGCGCTGCTGCGGCGTGTCGAGCGCGCGCCGGGCGTGGAGGACATGCTCCACGTGGGCGCGCTGACCCTGGATCCCAGCGCCCACCAGGTGTGGCGTGGTGATACGCTGCTCGAGCTGACGCCGCGCGAGTTCGCCGTGCTGGCCCACCTGATGCGCCACTCTGGCAAGGTGGTGACCCATCGCCAGGTGCTGGTGGAGGTGTGGGGACCGGAGTACGCCCACGAGACCCAGTACGTGCATGTCTTTGTCAATCGGCTGCGCCACAAGATCGAGGATGACCCGGCGCGTCCCCGCTATATCGTAACCGAACCGGCTGTGGGCTATCGTTTCTTGCCGGTGTAGCCGCCTCTGGACCCGCTGCGGGACGACCATTCTTGTGAGCCATGCCCGACGGCTCCTGCTAGTCGCCTGTCAGACCCGCATTGAGGGGTCCACGTAGGGACGTCCCCCCGCGCCCGGTCCAGCCTGCGTGCGGGAGGCGCGCTGGCCGCACGGTGAACCCCTCATGTGACGAGTGCGACACGACTAGTCCAGGCGGCGCATCACGCCCTCGCTGAGAGAGCAGGGGCGCCCACTTGACTCAGGCAGGGCAAAAAGTGGGCCGTTTAGAACTGTTTATACAATTGCCTGTAGTGGGCAACAACACCTTGCACAAGGCTGAGAGCCATTTCCCTCAGAAGATCTGGCTCATTGACTGTGCAACATGTCTCTGCCCAAAACAGTTTATACAATTGCCATTCTCGTTTATGCCCTGTTTAGGCGCCCAGGTGTAGTGTAACAAGGGCAGATCGAAGGCAGAGCAAAGGAGGGGCTTGTGGGCACGATGTCCATTCTGGTGGTTGAGGACGATCCCACGCTGGCCCGCTCCATCGCGCGCAACCTCGCGGCGCGGGGCTACGCCACAACGAGCGCCGCGACAGTGGCGCAGGCGCTCAGCGCGCTGCGCCGGGAGCGGCCCACGTTGGTGCTACTCGATATTGATTTGCCCGATGGCCTGGGGTGGGAGGTGTTGCGCGCAGTGCGCGCCACGGCTGGCCCGGCTGTCCCGGCCATTGTCATGTCGGCGCTGCGGCCTAACCCGCGCCTGTGCGCTGAACTGGACGCGCACGGGGTGCTGGAGAAGCCCTTCGCCATGGAGTCACTGCTCCGGCTGGTGGCTGAGGCGACCACTGATGAGGCCGGGTTGAAGGTCACGGACGGTGGCCAGGGAGGATTGCTCAATGCTTGACGTTCTGTTTGTGGCGATCACGATCGTCTTCTTTGCCGTGAATGCCGCGTTTGCCTGGGGGTGCGATCGGCTGATGGGCCCGGGGAGGACACGGTGATCGAGAACATTCTGCTGACCGTTGTGTCACTGGCCATTCTGGTGTATTTGTTCGTGGCGCTGATTCGCCCGGAGGTTTTTTAGCCATGCCCGCATGGTTGACGGCCAATGCCCTGCTGCAATGGGTCATCTATAGCGTTCTCCTGCTGCTCACGGCTAGGCCACTGGGCACGTACCTCTATCGCCTCTTCAGCGGTGAGCGCACCTTTCTGCACCCGGTAGTGCGTCCCCTGGAACGCGGCATCTACCGCCTGACCCGCGTGGATGAGGCGGAGGAGATGACGTGGTACACGTATGTGCTGGCCTCGCTGGCCTTCAGCGTCGTGGGCCTGCTCACGCTCTACATATTCGAGCGCACGCAGCAGTTGCATGGCGCGCTGTTCAACCCCCAGGGCTTCCCCAATGTAGGCGAAGTCCTGGGCTGGAACACTGCGGCCAGCTTCACCACAAACACAAACTGGCAGAACTACGGTGGCGAGTCCACCATGAGTTACCTGACCCAGATGGCCGGCCTGGCCTTCCACAACTTCGCCTCGGCGGCCACCGGCATCGTGTGGGCGGTCGCCCTGGTCCGTGGCTTGGCTCGCCGCTCAGCCAGCGGCATCGGCTCGTTCTGGGTTGATCTGGTGAGCTGCACCTTTTACCTGCTGCTGCCCGTCTGTGTCATCTATGGGTTGGTGTTGGTGTGGCAGGGTGTGCCGCAGAACCTCAACCCCTACACCGTGGCCCATACTCTAGAGGGCGTCACGCAGACCATTGCCCAGGGGCCCGTCGCCTCACAAGAGGCCATCAAGATGTTTGGCACCAACGGCGGCGGCTTCATGAACGCCAACTCGGCCCATCCCTTCGAGAACCCCACGCCGTTCAGCAACATGCTGGAGATGCTGTCCATCTTCCTGATTGGCTCGGCCCTGGTGTATATGTTCGGCAGGTGGGTCAAAGACACGCGGCAAGGCTGGAGCATCTGGGCGGCCATGTTCATTCTGTTCAGCGTGGGCTATTTCGTGGCCGTGGGCGCTGAGCAGAAAGGCAACTCCCTGATCGCCTCTCAGGCCCACTACGCCACGACGGCAGGCGGCGGTCAATCGGGGGGCAACATGGAAGGCAAGGAGGTGCGCTTTGGCATCACCGCCTCAGCCCTGTTCGCCACCCTCACCACCGACGCCTCCTGTGGGGCCATCAACGCCTGGCATGAAAGCTTCATGCCAATTGGAGGGCTGGTGCCGCTGACCAACATGGCCACCGGCGAGGTCATCTTCGGCGGCGTGGGCGCGGGGTTATACGGCATGTTGATGTACGCCATCCTGGCCGTGTTTATCGCCGGGCTGATGGTGGGCCGTACCCCGGAGTACCTGGGCAAGAAGATCGAGAGCTTCGAGGTCAAGATGGCCAGTATTGCCCTGCTGATCTCCCCGGCGAATGTCCTGCTCTTCGCCGCCGTCGCCGTGTTGGGCTCGTGGGGCACGGCCTCCATCCTCAACGCTGGCCCGCATGGCCTGTCTGAAATCCTGTACATGTACACGTCGAGCAATGCCAACAACGGCTCGGCCTTCGGCGGCCTGACCACAAACACGAACTGGTACAACATCACCGGGGGCGTCGTGATGCTGATTGGGCGCTTCCTGTTCGTCACGCCGCTGATCGCCATCGCCGGCTCGATGGCCCGCAAGAAGACAATGGCCCCTAACCTGGGCACTTTCCCTACTAACGGGGCCACCTTCACCGGGCTGCTCGTCGCCGTGATCATCATCGTGGCGGCACTGACCTACCTGCCGGCCTACGCGCTCGGCCCGATTATCGAGCAACTCCTGCTCAACGCGCACAAGACGTTCTGAGGCGCGCCGCGCCCGGCACGCTCAGCACACACAGGCGCGCAACCATGTCGCGCACCGGCTTTGAACCAGCACATCGGGTGCGCTCGGCACGCGGATACGCTCGTTTATAACACACGACAAGAGGAGACCTATGAACACCAAGCAGCGTGAGGACACGGCAGTCAGCGCCCAGCCGCCTGTGCCCAGCGCTCCCCAGGGGCCGCATGCGCCGCTGGGGGAGGGGCGGCGGCAGAGCAGATCGCTCTCCATTTTCGATGCGGCGATTATGCGGCGAGCCACCGGCGACAGTATCCGCAAGCTAGACCCCCGGGTGCAGCTACGCAACCCGGTGATGTTCGTCGTTCTGGTCGGCGCGGCGATCACGACGGTGGAGTTCGTGCGTACCCTGCTCGATGCCCACTCCCCCGACCGCTTCTTCACGGCGGCGGTCGCCGTGTGGCTGTGGTTCACCGTGCTGTTCGCCAACTTCGCCGAGGCGATGGCCGAGGGCCGCGGCAAGGCCCAGGCCGAGACGCTGCGGCGCACCCGCACCGACGCTCAGGCCAAGCGGCTGGCCGCCAACGCTCAGGTGCAGGTCGTCTCGGCCACCGAACTGCGGCGGGGCGACCTGGTGCGCGTGGATGCTGGCGACCTGATCCCCGGTGATGGCGAGGTGGTGGAGGGTGTGGCCTCGGTCAACGAAGCAGCCATTACCGGCGAGAGCGCGCCGGTGATCAAGGAGCCGGGCACGGATATCCGCTCCTCGGTCACCGGCGGCACCACTATCGTCAGTGACTACCTGATCATCCGCATAACGGCCAACCCCGGCGAGACCTTTATTGATCGCCCTGGTGGAAGGGGCCAGCCGGCAGAAAACACCCAACGAGATCGCCCTGAACATCTTGCTGGCCTCGCTGACCATCATCTTCCTGCTGGCCGTATGGACCCTGCAGCCGTTCGCCCTCTACTCGGGCAGCGCCGTGGCCGTGACCACGCTGATTGCGTTGCTGGTCTGCCTGGTCCCCACCACTATTGGCGGCCTGCTCTCGGCGATCGGCATCGCCGGCATGGATCGCCTGGTGCAGTTCAACGTGCTGGCCATGAGCGGGCGCGCCGTCGAGGCCGCCGGCGACGTGGACATCCTGCTGCTGGACAAGACGGGCACGATCACCTTCGGCAACCGCATGGCCTTTCAGTTCGTGCCGGTGGGCGGCCACAGTGAGGCCGAGGTGACCGAGGCGGCGCTGCGCTCCAGCCTGGCCGACGACACGCCCGAGGGCAAGAGCATCGTGGCCCTGGCCGAGGAGAAGGGCGCCCGGATTGACCGCTCGTTTCTGGAGGGCGCCGAGTTGGTGCCCTTCACCGCCGAGACGCGCATGAGCGGTATCCGGCGCAATGGTGACCAGATCATGAAGGGCGCGGTGGACTCCATTCGGCGCCTCGTGCCCAACCCCCCTGCCGACCTGACTGAGGTGGCCGACCGGATCTCCGGCGAGGGCGGGACGCCGCTGGCCGTGGCCCACAACGCCGAAGCGCTGGGCGTGATCTACTTGAAAGACACGGTCAAGCCGGGCATGCGCGAGCGCTTCGATGAGCTACGCCGCATGGGCATCCGCACGATCATGGTCAAGGCGACAACCGCCTCACCGCCGCGACGATCGCCAAGGAAGCGGGGGTGGACGACTTCGAAGCCGAGAGCAAGCCCGAAGACAAGATCGCCCTGATCCGCCGTGAGCAGGCCGAGGGCAAGCTGGTGGCGATGACCGGTGACGGCACCAACGACGCGCCTGCCCTGGCCCAGGCCGACGTGGGCGTGGCCATGAACACGGGCACTCAGGCGGCCAAAGAGGCCGGCAACATGGTGGATCTGGACAGCGACCCGACCAAGCTGATCGAGGTCGTGGGCATCGGCAAGCAGCTCCTGATCACCCGCGGCGCGCTGACTACCTTCAGCATCGCCAACGACATCGCCAAATACTTCGCTATTCTGCCGGCCATGTTCAGCACCCAGTTCCCCCAGCTCGACGCGCTGAACGTGATGCGCCTGTCCACGCCGCACTCGGCGGTGCTCTCCGCCGTCATCTTCAACGCGCTGATCATCATCGCGCTGATCCCTATCGCCCTGCGCGGCGTCAAGTATCGCGCGCTGGGCGCGGCGGCCATCCTGCGCCGCAACCTGCTGATCTACGGCCTGGGGGGCATCCTCATTCCCTTCGCCGGCATCAAGATCATCGATGTGATTCTGACCGTGTTGCATCTTACCGCGTAAAGAAAGGAGCTGCCATCCATGGTTCGCCATCTCACAACCGCGCTCTTGATGACTCTCGTGCTGGTCGTTCTGTTAGGTGTGGCCTATCCACTGGCCATGACGGGGCTGGCCCAGGTGTTCTTCCATGATCAGGCCAACGGCTCACTGATCCGGGACGCCTCGGGCAAGGTGATCGGCGCCCGGTTGATCGGGCAAGGCTTCACCAAACCGGGCTACTTCCACGGTCGCGCCTCGGCGGCCGGCGCCGGTTACGACGCCTCCTCCTCGGGCGGCGCCAACCTGGGCCCAACCTCCCAAAAGCTTTTGACCACGACCGTGGCCCTGGCCAACGCTATCCGCCAGGAGAACAACCTCCCGCCCACCTATGTGCTGCCCTCGGACGCCGTCTCCACCTCGGCGAGCGGGCTTGATCCGCAGATCAGCCCGGCCTACGCGGACCTGCAGGTCCCCCGCGTGGCCAGAGCGCGGGGGCTGAGCCAGGATGCGGTGCGCGCGCTGGTCACGCAGGCCACATCGGAGCGTGACCTGGGTGTGCTGGGAGAGCCGCGGGTCAACGTGCTGCAGCTCAACCTGGCCCTGGATCACGCCAAGAAGTAGACCAGGGCCCAGGCGGCTCCCCTTCCCTGGTGGACGCAGACGAGACAACGACAACGGGAGGGGGCGCGCGTGCGCTGTGCGTGCCGGCGCCCTCGGGGCAAGGAGAGCGAACGATGCCATTGATGACCATTCTGGTGCCCTATGACGGGACCGCGCAAGATGACGACGCGCTCCGCCTGGCCTGCGACGCCGTGCGCGGCACGGGCGGACGGGTCGTGGTCCTGGCCGTCACGCCGGTGCCCTCCTCGTTGCCCCTGCGCGCTTTGCCCGCTGAGTTCGATGCGGCGGCCGACGAGGCGCTGGACCGGGCGGAGGACGTGGCGCGCCTGCAGGGGATACCGATTGAAGGGCGGCTGATGCGTGCGCGTGACGTGGCCGAGGCCATCGTGGCCGAAGCGCGGGAGATCGGGGCAGACGCCATCTACATGGCCCTGTGCCACCACCGGCACCCCTGGGGCAAGCGGCAGCTCTCGCGCACCGGCCGCGCCGTGGTGCGCCACGCGACGTGCCGCGTTGTGCTCGACTCCTCCCGCGAGGCCGGCGCGCAGGATGCCGCCGTGCTCTCGCTGGAGACCTATCGCGCGGTGCGGCACGCCCAATGAGCGCCGCCTCTCGCTTCTCGGCTCCAGACAACGAACGGGGAGAGCAGGGACCGCCTGCAGGAGCGACGTGTCAGCGCGCGGAACCACGGGGGCAGGGAGGGCCGGGACCCCCAGCAGGTCCGCGCGCTTCGGAGCAACGTGAGGAAAGGACGAGCACACACGATGGAGCGAGAGCCACAACGCCCCGACCCTGACGCCTTGCTGGCCCGCATCAAGGCCCAGGAGGCGCCGACCACGGGGCGGCTGCGCATCTACCTGGGCGCGGCGCCGGGTGTGGGCAAAACGTTCGCCATGCTGCAGGAGGCGCACCGGCGCACGGAGCGGGGCACGGATCTGGTGGTGGGCTTCGTGGAGACGCATGGCCGTCCCCGCACCGCCGAACAGATCGGTGACCTGGAGGTTGTCCCGCCACGCGAGGTGCTCTACAAGGGCGTTGTGCTGCGCGAGATGGACACCGAGGCGGTGATCAGGCGGCGCCCCGAGGTGGCTCTCGTTGATGAGTTGGCCCACACCAATGTGCCCGGCTCCCACCACGAGAAGCGCTACGAGGATGTCCAGGAGCTGCTGGCGGCCGGTATCACTGTCATCTCCACACTGAACATCCAGCACATCGAGAGCCTCAACGACACCGTGGCCCAGATGACCGGTGTGCGGGTGCATGAGACGATCCCCGATTGGGTGCTGGACCAGGCGGAGCAGGTTGAGTTGATTGATATGGCCCCCGAGGCGCTGATCCAGCGCATGAAGCACGGCAACATCTACGCGCCCGAGCAAGCGCGCCGGGCCCTGGACAACTTCTTTACCGTGGGCAATCTGACCGCGTTGCGTGACCTGGCCTTGCGCACCACGGCCCGCGAGGTGGAGGACAAGCTGAGCCAGTATATGCGCGACCAGGCTAGAGAGGGGCCGGTCGCGCTGGCCGAGCGCGTGTTGGTCGCGGTGGATCATCGTCCCGTCGGCAAGACGCTGATCCGGCGCGCCTGGCGCATGGCCGCTGCCCTGAAAGGTGAGCTGACGGCCATCTATGTGGAAGCCGAGCGGGGGCCGCGCGCGGCGTTGACGATAGAAGACGAGCGCTCCCTGCGCGCTAACCTGCAACTGGCTGATGAACTGGGGGCGCAGGTGGTGCGCGTGCGCGGGAAGGTCTCCGACGAACTGATCGCCTATGCCCGCGCCCACAACGTGGCGCACATCGTGATCGGCCACCCCACGCACAGCCGCTGGGAGGAGTTCTTGCACGGCTCGGTCAGCCGGGACATCCTGCGCAAGATGCCAGGGATTGACGTGCATGTGATTGCCGAAAAGCGCCCGGCCGCGCCGGCAGACGGAGGATGAACGAGCCATGATCCACACCCTTGCGCGCACGGCGGCGCGGGCCAACCGCTATAGAGCGCGATGGGTCCTGGCCGGGACCGTGTTCGCGCTGATCGCCGCCGCCCTTATGGCCATCGTGCTCCTCGCTGATACGGCTCTCCCCTGGGGAGCGGCCACGATGCCAGCGGGAGTGCTCGACCTGGGCAGCAGGGTCCTCATCCGGGCCGCGCTTGTAGGGATCATGGCCCTCTGTCGCCAGTGGTGGCGGCGCAGGCTTTGGGCTGACCAGGCGGGGCTGCCAGCCAGCGGTGAGCAGCGGCACGAGGCGGCGTCCTTACTCGCTGGGCATCTCCGCGCGCCAGGACGTCCCGGGGCGCGGAGTGGCGCCGCACAGGAGAAAGGACGAGAAAGGAGTATCCCATGACACGCTGTGATGGGAGCGAGGAAGAGGCGGTAATCGTCCAGTTCCTGCGCACGTGGAACGTGCGGCATCCAGGCACGCTGATCTCGGTTGGAGAGCTTGCCCAGCGCCTTGTGCTCACGGAACTGGAGGTGTATGACGCGCTGATCACGCTCGACGTGCGGGGACTGGTGACCACTGCTGATCTGCCGACTGAAACGCCAGAAAGAGATATCACCGTGCGCATCGCGGCGCTCGGAGAGGAGGGCAACCAACGCCCGTGATCGTGTGAGGCGTCCATAGTGGTTGTGTGACGCCTCCGTTCCGATACTGCAGGCCGCAAAACAGCGATCAACCTCCTGTTTCCGTCCGCTGATTCGCCTCTCCCGCGACGACGAGGGCATCTCGTGCTGAACGACATCAAGACGGTTCATGGGAGGCCATTCTGGACCAACCCTTTGCGTATGAGACCACGCTGCCATATACGATTGGCTCCATCCACGGAGCGTGAACATGTACGCCCTCTAAAGCTACGGAGCGGTACGATGGACGGCGCAGTCGTCTGGTACTAGGCCTAGTCGTTTAGCAATGGTCACATGAGGGGTACGCACCCTGACCGGGGCGCCCTCCGCACCCAGGCCGGACCGGGCGCGGGGGACGCCCCGACACGGATCCCTCAGTGCAGGGCTGACAGACGACTAGTCGAGAAGGGGAATAAACCTGGAGCTATGGACGCCCACCCATATAGCCCGCTGGGGCTGGTCAGCCGCACCGTGTTGTTCCGCAAGACATAACAAAGGAGGCCCGCTGCTCATATGAGCAGCGGGCCTCCTTTGTTATCATGATTGAGGACCAGCAGCTTAGGCGTGCCCCTCGGCCAGCGCCTCAGTTGGCCGGGTCTGCTCGGCAAGGCCAAGGATCGAACGCACCAGTGGTTCGCGCCGCCGAGCATCCACTACAACGGCCAGTTCACCAGGCCGCAGGCGTTCAGCGTAGGGAGCCGTACCCTCTTCTCCGGCCACGGCCGTGGCCAGGAAGCCCGTCACCGCGCCGAAACCCAGCCCAGCCAGAATGAACGTCACGGCGGTGTTGCCCGGGTTAGCCAGTGAGTGCGGCGCGTTGATCAGCTGGCCTAGGCCGGGCAAGTTCACCGCCAGCAGCCAGGTCATGATCAGGCCCGCGACTGCTCCGACCGCGGCGTACAGTAAAATGCCCGTCATCTGAGCGCGGAAGGTGCGCCGCTGCTCGGTGGGCAGCGAGAGAGGCACGCCCTGTGCGCCCATCACCGAGATATCAGAGGCTCGCACGCCAGCTACTATCAGGCGTTGCACAACACGCTCCGCCTCCTGTGCTCCAGCCACCGTTCCAACTACCGTGCTCATGGTTTTTCGCAACTCCTTGTCACTTCATGATGATCGCTGAGTGAGTGTACTAACCCGTCACGCATGAGGGTTATCGCGCTATGTTACGCAAGGCGCGTGCCAGCCCAGCCAGGCTGGCTTGTCAATCCGTCCGGCAGGCGCGGCGGAACCCAACCCCAGGCGTCGAGCGCGGACCGCACGAGCTACTATTGCGTTCCTGCACCTGATGGTGATACAATGGGCCGCGTAGTTGGCGGGCAGGCAAGGTCCCACCCCAAAGCGATATGCGTAGGGTGAGCGCGCATCGTCTACCATACGTTCCGGGCCGGCGGAGGACCGACACGCCTGTGGGGAGTATCTCCCAAGGAGAGGGGCGACAGATGGAACTAGCCGACAAGAGCCTCACGTGCCGCGAGTGCGGATCCCAGTTCGTTTTTTCTATTAGCGAGCAGGAGTTCTTTAGAGCCAAGGGCCTGCTGCATGAGCCGGGCCGCTGCCTCGACTGCCGCACCGCTGCCAAACGGCTGGCCCAGGGCGCGGAGGCCGGACTCGACCGGCCAGCGCGTGAGCGCCACATCGCCGTCTGCGCCGAGTGTGGTGGTCAGGCCCTGGTGCCGTTCCTGCCTCGCAATGACCGACCCGTCTACTGCAGCAGCTGCTTCGACAAGGTGCGCGCCGCCGCGACGGTCGCCGTCAGTGCCAGCTAACCACGGCCTCGCGCACAGGAGTTAGGCTACTCCGCGCGCCGCCGCCTTGATCGTCCAGGTGCAGGCCTCCGCCCCCAGGTGTAGCCTGCCCGTGCGGCCCAGTTCTCGAGCAGTCGCGGTGATGCCGGCGATGCCAATCTCCAGGGCTTCTACCTTGCGGGCGCGCGCCTCGAACAGGATCGCCGTGGCGTCCAGGGGTCGGCCGACCTCGCTCATCAGGGCCAGCAATGGCTCACGCGCGGCCAGTACGCGGTAGCGCTGCAGCGAGACGGCGTCACCACGCCATGCCACGTAGGTGTACGTTTGTACTCGCTGACGCGCGGGCTGCTCAGGACCCAACACCCGAATCCGGGTGCCATCCCGCAGGCTCCACTGGTCCACCCATCCCGCCGCCGTAGCCCGTGCCATCGTGGGCTCCTCGGTGCGCACCGTGATTTCCACTAGGGTATGCCCGTCCATCATCCTGCTTCCTCTTTTCTGCCCTGCTGCGCTCCTCACGCACGCGCGCAAGCCCCTCAGCTTTCCCCCTGGGATCTAAAGGGCGTTGCTGCCTTGGTGGGACCAGCCCTCTCCTGCTTCCCCCATCAGCGGGCACACGTCGGTGGGGCTCCCCTGCCCCGCCTAGCTACGTCTAGTATACACCATTGTCGTCCGTGCGCCGGTGGAGGAGACCATCCGACGCAGCCAGCGGTTCGGCGACGCCCGGCTGCCCCTAACGGCTTATACTGAAGTCTGAGAGGTGATCGGCAGTGAGTAGCGAGGAGAGCAGTGATGGAGGAGACATCCAGTGCGCCGGCCCCAGCGCGCGGCTTGGGCTTAACACCGGGTGAGACGGCCGTGGTATTGCTATCTTTTGAGGGGCCGGACCGCTACGCGCGCAAAGGCGAACTGGGCGCGTCCATGGATGGCCTGAGCACAGCGTTTGCCGACGCTGGCTTCGAGACTACCCTTATCTTTGTGGGTGACCCCGACGCGCCAGCCGAAGAGGCCCGGGCCACTCCGTCGGGTGGTACACGCCATCTGGTGCGTTGGGGTCAGCGGATCAGTCGCTACTATCCCGACGGGCCCTATGAGGAAGAGGAAGCCCGCGTCCACGACTATACCGAGGCAGTGCCCGCCTATATCGCTGGTCTCGACGCGGTGTCCCGGCTCTCCGATGCTCAGGGGGCCTCGCGCCCGGGGCTGCTGGTGTTGGCTCATGAGTGGCAGACCAGCGGCGCTCTGCTGGGCCTGGACGCCCTGCTGCGTCAGCGCGGCCAGCGCCGTCGGGCTCTATTGGTCTGGACCCTGCGCGATTCGCTCAATCTGGGGCGGGTGGATCTCGGCGCACTCAGCCGAAGCGTTACGGTGACTACAGTGAGCCGCCATTTGAAGCATGAGCTATGGAAGCATGGCCTCGACCCAATTACGCTGCCTCCCGGCCTGGCTCCTGGGAGCTTCGCTGCCCCGGCCCCAGCAACGCCTCAGAAGGCCGAGGTCCTGGCCGCGGGACGGCTACTCGTCTTTGCCCCACGTGTCCCGATGTGGTGGCGGGTGGCCGTGTGCGACGCCATCGCCACGCTCAAGCGGCTGGGTCGGCGGCCCTTGCTGGTCACCGCCGACGATATCGTTGTGTCCGCCGCGGCCTCAGCGCTCACCGTGGCGGCCTATGGTGAGGTGGCCGTGCCTGCCCCCGAGGCCGCCGACGTGCTGATCGCCGCGCGGTCGCTTGACCAGGCGGCTACCCGGGAACTCTACGCGGCGGCCACGGCCACGTTGCTGCTCGGTGATAGTGACGCTACGGCGACGGCTCTCCTGCAGACAATGGCTGAGGGCGCCGTGGTGGTCACCGATGGGGCGATGAGCGATCCCCTGATCGCGTATCAGAACGGTGTTGCTCTGGAGACGCGGGCCTCCGCCGAGTTGGTTACCGTGCTGCTAGAGTTGGACCGCGACCCCGAGCACCTGGCCGCGATACGACGAATTGCCCGCTCCACCGCCGAAGGCTACGACTGGTCGCGCACCCTCTCGACCTACCTGGTCAAGCTGGGCTTTCTGTTCAGCGCCTGATTGGCCAACCCACGCTGTTTTGGCACGGGTAAGCCGGCGGCCCGTCGTCCCGCGCCCGTGGGAACCGGGATGCGCGAGAAAACTCCTACAGGCTGCCAGGTCAGTTTGGTCCAGCCGTCCTATTCCGCTATTATAGGCGGCGGGGCTCACGTCGTATGCAACACCAGGGTGAGTAGGGCCATGCGCACATAGAGGCCGTTGCGGGCCTGTCGGAAGTAGGCCGCGCGGGGGTCGCTGTCCACGTCGGGCGTGATCTCGCCTACCCGCGGCAAGGGGTGCATCACGATAGCGTCGGCGCGCATCAGGTTTAGAATGCGCCGGTTGATGATATAGATGCCCTGTGCCCGCTCGTAGTCGGCGGCCCGGTCGCCGAAGCGCTCTTTCTGGATGCGCGTCTGGTAGATCACATCAACCTGGGGGGCCACCTCCTCCAGATCGCTTACCTCCTCGAAGACGATAGCGTGCTCGCGCAGGTGCGCCTTGATATCGTCCTTCATGCGCACCACATCGGGAGCCACGAAATACAGTCGCGTTCCTGGATATTTGCTCAACAGGTAGCACAGCGAACGCACGGTGCGCCCATTGGCCAGGTCGCCGACCATGGCCACGCGCAGGCCGTCAAGCTTGCCCAACTCCCGCTCGATTGTATAGAGATCGAGCAGCGCCTGGGTGGGATGCTGGCCTGGGCCATCACCAGCGTTGAGCACCGGTACATCAGAGACTGCCGCCGCCCGCGCCGCCGCGCCACTCTCATAGTGGCGGATCACGATCACGTCGGCGTAGCCGTTGACGATGCGGATGGTGTCCTCAACCGTCTCGCCCTTGGCCCCCGACGAAAACTCGCGGGCATTCTCCGTTGTAATCACATGGCCACCCAGGTGGTACATGGCCGACTCGAACGACAGCCGCGTGCGCGTGCTCGGCTCGTAGAACAGCGTGGCCATCACGCGCCGACGCAGGCGGTCGTCGCCGCCGCGGGCCACCACATCTTCCATCTCACGAGCCAGGGCAAACACGCGCTGCAGCAGGCCACGATCAAACTGTTGGCTTGTGATCACATGGCGAAGCGCTAGCGCATCACTCATCTAAGGGCCTGCCCTCTCGACTGGTGCCGGCGGAGGGAGTCGAACCCTCACGAGCAAAGCTCTGGGGATTTTAAGTCCCCTGCGTCTGCCATTCCGCCACGCCGGCTCATCTATCCTCGGACTCAGTATGCCAAGCCAGCCCACGCAGGGCAAGTAGAACGTCCATGTAGCTCTCGAAGGGTGTGACCTGGTTTCCTGAGAATGGCTCCGCTAGGCTGCTGTTAGGCGCCTATTGCCGCACGGTGGCCTGAACTCCCTCACGATTTCAGGTCACACCCGCTCTCGAATCAGCCCTTGACACACCCATGGCACAGTGATACTATACCTCTTGCGCCGCTCGACAGGGCGGCGCAAGCCGTCTGACGGTGAGGGCAAATGTTGCAAGGCCCTTGACGCAAGCCGGAAGCGGTGGTAAGATACACAAGCACTCTTCGAGAGGGGAGCGCGAAACCACTCAACGGCACCTTAACAAGCGAGCGCTAGCTTCTTCCGTCGCGGTCTCCGCGGCAGGGAGGAATCTGCGTTTTTCATAGCACAGCAAACACACTACAAGCTAAGATTTATGGCGCCTGCGTAGCAGGCATCATGTGCGGGACCAGGTTTTCTCAAAATGTAGCGCATAGCGTGCCCGGCTTCGTGCTGGGGCGATATGACGCGACTTTCTATAAGACGTTGCGGCGCTTTCGGGCGCTACGCGGACTTGATGGAGAGTTTGATCCTGGCTCAGGACGAACGCTGGCGGCGTACCTAAGACATGCAAGTCGGACGGAGGCTCTAGGGGGCCTCAGTGGCGGACGG
>JAABUM010002646.1_pt1 | contig 23542 bp, 16 predicted proteins | sample 5559161 | NCBI WGS metagenome assembly JAABUM01 (sample SAMN10711868, study PRJNA513369) | rock metagenome | isolation source: Antarctica rocks | place: Antarctica: Victoria Land, Siegfried Peak nord
TCCGGTCACGACGACTTTGCTGGGCAGAGGCGCGTTTCCGGGCGGGCACGCGCTCGCGCTCGACATGCTCGGAATGCATGGCACTGCCTATGCGAACTGGGCGATGCACGAAAGCGACCTCATCATCGCTCTGGGCGTTCGTTTCGACGACCGCGTGACGGGCAACCCGAAAGAATGGGCGCCCAATGCCAAAGTCATTCACGTGGATATTGATCCCGCCGAACTTGGCAAAATCCGCTTCGCTCAGGTGCCAATTTGGGGCGACGTGAAGACGGTGCTCAAGCAATTTTTGGAAGTCGTGGCGCCCAAGCGCAACGCGCAGTGGAACGAAAAACTGGCGAAGTGGAAAGCCGCGATGCCGCTGCAATACGAGCGTGAAGGCAAGCTCAAGCCGCAGTTCGTGCTCGAAGAATTGCAAAAAGCGACGCAAGGCGAAGCGATTTTGACAACCGATGTCGGCCAGCACCAGATGTTCGCCGCGCAGTATTATCACCCGAAAAGGACGCGTTCTTTCATCACTTCGGGTGGACTTGGCACGATGGGCTACGGCTATCCTGCTGCAATTGGCGCTAAAGTTGGCTGCTTACAAGGTCATCGTCCCGACGCCGATGTGTGGTGCATCACGGGCGACGGAAGTTTCCAGATGAACATTCAAGAACTGGCGACGGGTGTTATCTATGATATTCCGGTGAAGATCGCGGTGCTCAACAACAGCAGTCTGGGCATGGTTCGCCAGTGGCAAAAAATGTTCTACTCGAAACGCTGGAGCGGCATTGATTTAACGAAGTGCCCGGACTTCGAGAAAATCGCGCAGGCTTATAGCGCAACAGGTGTCACTATCACTCACGAAGACGAAGTGGCCGATGCCATTCGAGAAGCGCAAAAGAATCCCGGAACGGTGGTGCTCAACTTCCTCACCGACGCCGAGGCCGACGTGTTCCCGATGATTCCCGGCGGCAAAACGGTTCACGATATGATCGTGGATTCGTCCGCGCGCAAAATCAAAGTCGGCGGCGGCTGGCACGAAGCCGAAGTCGCCTCAGCAAACGGCGTTTCAACACCTGAAAAAGCCGAGGCTTTGCAGGAAGCGGTTGAAACCGCGACGGCCAACGCTTACGCGGGCGAGTGGAACGACGATTTGAAGGCAGGCGAGCGGAAGGTTTAAGACGAGGTAGTCGGATTGTTAGAAAGTTGTGTGAACTGCTCTAACAACCCGACCACTCAACCACTCAACCACCCACGATATGAGTCAACAAAACGGAACAACCATCTCGAACGTGCCGCCGCAGGCGCCGGGAATGGAACTACAAAACGGCGTGCCGACCATCGTTTCGGCGGCGGGCGTCAACGTGATGAGCGGTCAGGAAAAGCTGCACACGCTTTCGGTTCTGGTCGAAAATCGGCCCGGCGTGTTAGCGCGCGTGGCGCACGTGTTCGCGCGGCGCGGCTTCAACCTCGAATCGCTCGCCGTTTCGCGCACCGAAGACCACACGGTTTCGCGCATCACCGTCGTCGTCGCGGGCGATGACGAGGCGTTCAAACAAATCGGCAACCAGATTTTGAAGCTGATCGATGTTATCAAAGTCATTGACCACACCTCGGACGATCTGGTCGGACGTGAACTGGCCTTGATTAAGGTGCGCGTTTCGGATGCCGCCGCGCGCATGGAAATCAAGCAGTTGGCCGAACTGTTTCGCGCCAAAATCGTGGCGGTTGACCCACAAACGATGATGCTCGAAGTGACGGGCAAAGCCGACAAAGTGGACGCCGTGACGCAAATGTTGGGACAACACGAGATTCTCGAACTCGTGCGCACCGGCCTGGTCGTGCTCGCGCGCGGCGAAAAACAAACCTGATGATGACTTTTCAAACCACTCTTCCCACAGGCGCTCATCTTCGCATTGAAAATCAAGGCGATCAAACAACGCTGTCCTTTCAAAGCGGAAGTGAAAACCAGCGCCAGAGCCAAAGCTCGAATTTTTCGACCGGCCAATGGACGCATCCGCCGACGTTGTTCCAAATGGCTCAAGGTTTGATTTTACGTTTGGAAGGCGAGAGCAGTCACTACTTGAGCATCGAAAACAGTTCGGCGCGTGCAAGGTCGGACGCACCGGATTTGCGCGGCGCCCAAGTGTTGCCACTCGATCAAGTCGCCGACGAATCGAACGAAATGGCGCCGATGAAACCGCTCGAACCGATGAAGCCAATGGCGCCGATGCAACCGATGAAGCCACTGGAACCGATGGCGCCGATGAAGCCATTAGAACCGATGAAGCCGATGGAAATGCGCTTGGGTTCGATGCAGATGAGCATGGGCGGCTCTTCGGATAAAGCGAGTGCGCCGCGCGAGTCGGCTTCTTCATCGGAATCGCGCGCGGCCTTTTGCACGAACTGTGGGCAACAGGCGCAGGAAGGCGACCGATTTTGCGCGAAGTGCGGACACGAACTGCGCGTGTTGTAAACCCGAAAGCGCGCCGCATTTTTGCGGAGCGCTTTCTCCATGTGGAGCGACAACGAAATTCTCGATGCTGTTGCCGGGCGAATTGATGCGCCAGCGTTGTGGCGATTGCAATTCTGGATCTGGGTGGCGTTCAGCCGGTCGAGCGTCTTTATGCTCGAAGGCGATGCTCAAGGCGCCATCGGTTATTTGTGGGTTTTGTCGAGCGCGCAGTCCAAGGCCATTGCTTTACAACCCGACCTATCCCAACTGGAAGCGCACCCATTCTACTTGCAAGACGCCTGCAAGCTTTCACCAGCACAGGCGCTTCATTGGCACAATTGGCCGTTCTTTCGCGTGGGGGATGTCGTCGAAGAAGTGGATGAACAAACACGCGACGGCATTTGGATGACGCTTCGGTCGTTCGACGGCTCGACTTCTCATCACGCCGACCTGACAAACCCTGATGAGAAACTTCAGCCTCTTCGCTGGCAAGCGCAAAACGAGGTCTGCGACCTGCTCGATAGGTTATGCAATTGGAAGCAGATGATAGCCGATTCCAGTCAAGTCGGGCGCACACAGCGCTAATTTCTATGTCCTCTTCCGTTCTCGAACTCAAAGACGCCTCCATCACTTTCGGCGGCCTGTGCGCTGTCGCGCCGCTTTCGTTCGAGTTGCCGCGCGGTCAACTCGCGGCCATCATCGGGCCAAACGGTGCGGGGAAAACAACAGTCTTCAACTTGTTGACCGGCGTTTACGCGCCGACCTCCGGCGAAATCTGGCTTGACGGTGAGCGCGTCGCCTCGGCTGGGAAGACGCTGCGGCCTAACGCCCTCGTCAAACGCGGCGTTGCGCGCACTTTTCAAAATATCCGCTTGTTCGGCGACCTGAGCGTGAGTGACAACGTGCGCGCCGCGTTCGCCTCGCACGAGAACTACGGCTTCTGGGACGCACTGCTTCGCACGGGAAAAATGGCGCGAGTCGAATCGTCCATTGACGAAGAAACCGCGCGCTTGCTCGGTGTGTTCGGCCTTTCAAAACGGGCCGATGATCAGGCGCGGGGCTTACCTTATGGCGACCAACGGCGCCTCGAAATCGCGCGGGCGTGCGCGACCAAGCCCAAGGTTTTGCTTTTAGATGAACCGACATCGGGCATGAACCCATCGGAAACTGCTGATGTCACGCGCACCATTCGTCTGGTGCGCGAACAGTTAGGCATCGCTGTTTTGCTCATCGAACATCACATGAGTCTGGTCATGGGAATCTGCGAACGCGTGATCGTTTTGGACGGTGGTGTGAAAATCGCCGATGATGTTCCGAAAGAAGTGCAAAACAATCCTCATGTCATCGCGGCGTATCTGGGAAGTGATGATCCCGAACTCGATGCGGCTTTAGATCAATAGCTCCCTTAAACACAGAGCGAACAAAGGAGCAGAGGTGACACAGAGAGATTTTTGCCACAGATGAACATGAAGAGCACAGATGTTTATTAAATGGACTTGTATCTTCTATGTTCATCTGTGGCAAAAATCTCTCTGTGTCACCTCTGCTCCTTTGTTCGCTCTGTGTTTAAATCTTTCCCATGCAACTGGAATTCTTGGGCACGGCGGGCTATCATCCCAGCGAAACGCGCCACACCTCCTGCATTTTGCTGCCCGATGCCGCGCCCGACGTGGCGTTTGTGCTCGACGCCGGAACCGGATTTTTTCGCCTCGCCTCGCGCGAACGTGACTTGCCCCGGCAATTGCACATTTTTCTGGCGCATCCACATCTCGATCACGTCGCGGGCCTCACGTTTTTGCTCGATGTGGCGTTTGTTCAGCAGGTCGAAGTCGCCCTTTACGCCGACGCCCACACGCTGCGCGCCGTGAGGCAAACGCTGTTCGGATCACCACTTTTTCCGTTACCGTGGAGCCATCCGACCACCGAAATCACGCCCGGAAAAGAATTTGAAGTCGCGGGTGTCAAGGTCAACACCTGCCCGCTCACGCATCCCGGCGGCGCGCTCGCGTTTCGTTTCGAGTGGCCGGAGGGCAAAACGCTTTGCTATGTCACCGACACTTCTGGCGATGGGCGTTATCACGACTTCATTTCTGGCGCTCACGATGTGCTGGTTCACGAACGCAATTTTCCCGATTCTTTGGGCGAACTCGCCGAGTCGTCGGGCCATTGCACTTCCAGTGCTCTCGTCGCGGCGGCACGCGCTTCGGGTGCCAGACGGGTCATCGCCACGCACTTCAACCCGCTAACGGAAACCGATCCGCTCGAAGAAGATGATGTTTACGGCCAACTTCCCGGCGTGCGCGGCGCGTTCGATGGCTTCAAAATTGAGTTTTGATGGGAGCCGCGAAAAAGCACAGAAGCCACAAGAAGGACGATTTGCTCGGTGTTGTTCATGAGTTGCCGATTTGCTTTTTCGTGTTTCTCGTGCTTTTTCGCGGCTGACAATTCAAAGCGACCGTCCGGGTTCTTTGAATTTTTGGCGTTTCTGCGACAACCCAAGCCATGAATCCCATTCGTTTTGCCATCATCGGCACCGGCAACATCGCCGTTTTTCATGCCAGCGCCATTGCCCTCGTTGCGCAAGCGCAACTCGTCGCCGTTCATTCGCGCCGCGAAAAAGAAGGGTTCGAGTTCGCCTCGAAATGGGGTGCCCAATACCTCGGCGACCTCGGCGCCCTGCTGCGCCGCGACGACATAGATGCCGTGTGTTTGACGAGCCCTTCGGGCACGCACGCCGAACTGGGAGCGCTTGCGGCGCGCGCGGGCAAGCACGTGTTGTGCGAAAAGCCGCTCGATATTTCACCGCAAAAAGTGGATGAACTTGTTGACGTTTGCGAGGAAAACCAAGTCCGATTGGGCGCAATTTTTCAGGCGCGTTTTGGGCGCGGCGTGGTCGCTTTGAAAACTGCCGTTGACGAGGGACGTTTCGGGAAAATGGCGTGGGCGAGCGCGTATGTGCCGTGGTATCGAAGCCAAGCCTACTACCGTTCAGCGGGCTGGCGCGGAACGTGGGAGTTGGACGGCGGCGGCGCCCTGATGAACCAGTCCATTCACGCCGTTGATTTGCTGTTGCATCTGGCGGGCGAAGTCGAGGAAGTCTCGGCGTGTTGCACGCGCGCGTTGCACGATGAACTGGAAGTCGAAGACACCGCGATGGCATGGCTCAAATTCAAATCGGGCGCTTTGGGCGTGATCCAAGGGTCAACGGCCTGTTTTCCCGGCGAAGCCAAGCGCGTGGAACTCAAGGGTTCAAGCGGAAGCGCGACTTTGGTGGATGATCGCCCGACTTTGTGGCAGTTCGCCGAAGAGCGAAGCGGCGACGAAGAAGTGCGTTCGTGGGGCGCGGAAACAAAAATCGGCGGCGGCGCGAGCGACCCGAATGCCATTTCCATCGAAGGCCACCGGGCACAAATCGAAGATTTCGCGCGCGCCATTCAAGAAGAGCGCGAAGCGGCGATTCCGGGCCGCGAAGGGCGGCGCGCTGTCGAACTCATTTGTGCTATTTATGAATCGAACAAAAGCGGGCAGATCGTGCGGTTGTAAAGCATTCGCTTTAGCCATAAAAAGGCACAGAAAACACAAAAGAAGGCAACCGAAAAAATCGGTAAAGGCTCCAAGTCGGGACATGGCTTGCCATGTCCGCGCCCGCTCATCAGGTTGGAACTCACGTTCAAGGCGTGCCTACTCCCTCCTATTCCCCGCGGACATGGCAAGCCATGTCCCGACTTGGAGCCTTTACAAAAAATCAATGGCTAAGAGACAACTGCTAACAACTTTTATTTGTGTTTTTTGTGCCTTTTTGTGGCCGGAAACTTCTTTCGCTTTGGAAGTCATCGCCCATCGCGGCGCTTCCGCTTATGCGCCTGAAAACACGCTCGTCTCGGAAAAACTCGCGCAAAAGATGGGCGCCGACTGGCTTGAAGCCGACATCGTTTCCACCAAAGATCATCAACTCATCTTGTCACACGATTTGTGGTTGGAATCAACGACGGACATCTCGCGCCGTTTTCCCGGTCGCAAGCGGCGCGACGGGCATTTCTACGCGCTTGATTTTTCGCTCGCCGAGCTGAAGACGCTTTCGCTTAAACCGCGCGTCGAAGCGGATGGACAGCGCGCGCTGCCAGACAGAAAAATCGATCTGACGGGCGCACGCATCACGACACTAACCGAACTGCTCAGCCTCAAAAACGGCGGGGCGGGTTTTTATCTCGAACCCAAAAGCCCGCGTTGGCATCGGCGTAACGGCTTCGACATTTCAAAAGCGCTTCTTGCACAGTTGCGCGCCGCGAAGATTCCAACGCAACGCGCGTGGCTCGAATGCTTCGACCCCGACGAACTCAAGCGACTGCGAACCGACCTTCGCTCGCCGTATCGTCAAACCCAACTCATCGGTGGGAACGACGAGAAGTTCGATCCGAACGGTCAACGCTTTGACTTCGACGCGATGCGCACTCCGTCCGGTTTGAACCAAATCAAACGCTACGCGCAGGCGGTTGGCCCGCGCCTGGATTTCGTGGTCAACGGTTTGAGCATCTCGAACTTCGTCGTGCAAGCGCACGCCGTGGGCTTAGGAGTTCATCCCTACGTTTTTCAAACCGACCGTTTCCCGTTTGCGCCGCCGCTCACACAGAATTGGGTTCGCGTTTTTGAGCGCGCTCGAATCGAAGCACTTTTTACCGACCAACCCGATGTTGTCAAAAAATTAGCCACAGATGAACACGGAAAGCACAGATAAATGTCTGGAATATCATCTGTGCTTTCCGTGTTCATCTGTGGCTAATTGGCTCCAAAACGTTCGTGAACGCGGCGCCAAAACTCGCGCTCCAACCCCACGCGCTTTTCTAAAATCCGCCCGCGCATTGTCGGCGCGAACCAGTGGAGGTTGACGAACTCCCGATCCTGCGCGCCAAAACGGTATTTATATTCTTCGGCTCCGCGCAAAAAATCGAATTCGCTCGCGCCTTCGCTGATGGCTTGCTCGAAAACGCGGGCGAACAAACACGTGCCCACGCTCCACTTTTGCAGTTCCGGCTCGAAGCCGCCGATGAAAAACCAATATTTGTCGCCCCAAAGGTAGCAAAGCAGCACGCACGCCGCGCGCCCGTCGAGTTTCAATCTCCACAAGCGCAGCCAGTCGCGCGCGAGGAAATCGTGACACAGCGCGCGGTGAAACTTTTGGCGTGACGGCAAGACCAAAACGCCGGTTTGGCCGCGCGCCCGCCAGCGTTTGCCGTGCAACTCGAACAAATCGCGCAGAAAATCTTCGACTTGTTGCGGCGTTTGCGCGAGTTCGATTTCAACCGAAAAATTCTTTTCCAACCGTTTGGGATAACGCTTGATCTGTTCGCGCATATTTTTGCCGAGCGATTTTACGTATTGGTCGAAGGAAGCTGGAAGCAGCAGGGTCGGGCACACCTCGGCGCTGGAAGTCGCCCAGCTGCCGTATCGCGCGAGTGGAACTAAAGGCGAATTCGCCGCGATTTGGTTGAAAACCGCACCATCGAAATCGCGCGCAACGGCGCGAAGCGGCGCCCACAGTTCGAGCGCGTTCGTTCCGTCGCACTGCGCGCCGCCGCAATCGGCGATGCCTTCGCCCCACATTTCGAGGCGCCGGAGTTCCAAGCCTCGACCTTGCAGCCACACGGCGGCGCCGCTTGCGGTTTCGAGTTCGAGAAACCGTTTGCCGCGCCCAAAATGACTGCGATAGAGCACGCGATAAGCGGGGCTTTGAAAAACGGTCACGAGCGCGCCGCCTTCGAGTTGGTCGAACACGGGGCCGCCTTCGGATTGGTCGAACACAGGATCGCGCCGCATCGGGCGCCGAGCAAAACGATCATCGTGCCAAGTAAAGCCACATCACCGGGCACACGACAGCAACGAGGCTTTCACGAGTCGCTCCCACCTCAGTGCACCCAACTTTAACTTAATACAACGAATAATCAGGAACAGGTGAACGCGAACATCGACATCCGACAGATCGGGCAGAAACACGGGATCGCTTGTGATGTGGTCGCTTCTTTTCCTTCTTTCCGCTTGTTTTGCCCCCTCCAACCAAACGCACTCTTGAACTCGACTCGCTCGATCAAGAGAAACAATCCCCGTTTTCTTAAACTGAGGTCAACCGCCTGAAAAGCGGCTAAGGAATCCTTATGCCCTGGGTCACCACCTGCACGTTTCGTGAACCCGTGAAGAGTTACTATCTCGATCCCGGCGAATTAGAACTTTCCGTCGGGACGCCTGTTTTAGCCGAAACCGCACGCGGCCTGGAACTTGGCCGCGTCAAGTTCCGCGCCCGCGAAGTGCCCGGCGACAAATTCGCGGGCGCTCCTAAACCCGTCGTTCGCATCGCTTCCAAAAGCGACATCGAACAAGACGCCGAAAACCGCGCTTTTGAAACTCGCGCACTGCTCATCGCGCGCAACCGCGTCGAAGCGCACGGCTTGGAAATGAAGGTCGTCAAGTGCGAAATGATGTTCGACCGTTCGAAGTTGTGGGTGTTTTACGAGTCGGAATCGCGCGTGGATTTCCGCGAGTTGTTGCGCGATCTTGGTCAAAAATTAGGCGTTCGCTTGCACTTGCAACACGTCGGCCCGCGCGAAGCGGCCAAAGTTCTGGGCGGTTGCGGCCCGTGCGGGCAAAGTCTGTGTTGCTCGACCTTTTTGAAAGAAACGCCCGCCGTCAACCTCAAACTCGCCAAAGAACAACGCCTGAGCCTGACGCCCAGCAAAATCTCCGGCGCCTGTGGCCGCTTGATGTGCTGCCTACGCTACGAAGTCGAGTTCTACCGCGACGCCAACCAGCGCTTGCCCAAAAACGGCGCCAACGTGGACACGCCCGAAGGCCCCGGCAACGTCGTCGAGGTGAACGTGTTCAACGAAACCGTGTTCGTCCGTTTGGGCGATGGCCGCCACATTTCGGTCGAGGGCGAAACGCTGCGCTCGTTGCGAGAAGAACGCGGGCCGGTGAGTTCGTGTTCCAATCATATAGACAACGGCGGCGGTTGTTCCAAGGGAGCCAAAGCCCGCGACGAAGGGAAGAAGGAAAACCGAAACGAATGAAATTTTTTGCCTCGCTCATCTTTTGCTTGATTCTCGCCATAACGCCAGCATCGGCGGCGCTTCGCACCCGATGGACGGCGCCGACTTCCTTTGTGACCAAAACGGTTTTTTCAAACGATGGGCGATTCGTAGCCACTATGGAAGGAACTGCCGAAGCCCAACGAATCAAACAGGTTTTCATCCGTAACTCGCTGACGGGACAAATTCGCACACGCTTCGCCATCAAAGGCGTGAGCGTGTTCGCTTTGGCTTTTTCACCAAACGATGATCTGCTTGCAGTTTCGACGGGTAACAACTTCAAGTTGGATCCCACCAACTTCGGCTCAGTGCAACTGTGGAACACCCGAACTGGACAACTTCTGCCAACTTCTTTTTCTAAAGGGCGCCAGGATTGCATCATCAAATCGCTCGCTTTTTCGCCCGATGGCCGCATCTTGGCCGGAGGAGGCGGGGACGAAGTTATCAGGTTGTGGAACACAAAAGGTGGGCCTGTCACAAGGTATTTGTATCAACGCGACTTCCCTGCTATTTTGCACTATTCGGCGGATGGTTCCCGCTTGATGGTTGCCGGAAACAATTCCATCAAGGTCTGGCAAGTCCCGACATCGCACGTAATTTTCGCCCGCAAGACCGATGATTATCCCTACGACTTCGACTCGACGTTATCTCCAGATGGCCGGAAATGCGACTTCAACGGAAGCGTTTGGAACTGCGACACCGGCCGCAAAATCGGCGATTTTCTGACGCCTAACCCATCTGTTTGGAGCAAAGACAGTCGCACAGTCACGGCTTTAGACCAAACAGAAGAGCCGTTCAAAGGCGGACGAGCAGCTAATCCCGATGGCCCTCATCTCCTTTATGTTCTGGGAAGCTAAGGCCAAAGAGGAAATCCCGTTCTGCGGACAATGGACGCCCGAACAGGCGCTTTAACCCGGTCGGTTCCGCTTGACCCTGATTGGGACTGGTTGACACTGAGTTCCAACTCGTTGCTTGGCTATCGAGAAGACCCAGCGGGCCAACTTCTCTGTTTAGCTCTGCCTTCCCTTCGCCGATAAAAGCATTGTCACCAAACCAAAGCGCGGCGAACCTTTTGCCGCGTTTTTTGTTCGCTGCAAGCGGGCAAACTTCTTCTCAATGAATCCCAAGCCCTTTTTCATCACGACGCCGATTTATTACATCAACTCGACGCCGCACGTCGGGCACGCTTACACGCAAATCGCCGCCGATGCCCGCGCGCGCTTCGAGCGACTTCGCGGGCGCGAAGTGTATTTTTTAACAGGAACCGACGAAAACGCCCTCAAAGTCGCGCGCGTCGCCGAAGCGCAAGGACGCGATCCGCTCGAATTTTGCGACGAGTTGGCGCAGGCGTTCAAAGACGTGTGGCACACGCTGGACATTTCCTTCGACGACTTCATCCGCACAACGCAAGAGCGCCATCGCAAACCGGTGCGCGAAGTCGTGCAAAAACTTTGGGACGACGGTTTTTTGGAACTGGGCACGTATTCCGGTTGGTATAGCGTGCCGGACGAGACGTTTTTTCGCCCAGAAGAAGTGGTTGAACGCGAGAGCGGACATTACCTCCTTAGCCCAACCGAAGACCAGACCAAAGGGCCGCTCGAATGGACGGAAGAGGTCGGCCATTTCTTCAAGTTGTCCAATTTCGGCGAGCGGTTGTTGGAACACTACGCTGCCAATCCCGTTTGGGTGTTGCCCGAAACGCGGCGCAACGAGATGCTGCGCTTCATCGAGAGTGGGCTAAACGACGTTTCGATTTCACGCGCGCAAAATTGGGGCATCCCGATTCCTGCTGGCGTGCCCGAAGCGAACGGCAAAGTCGTTTACGTCTGGTTTCCCGATGCGTTGTTGAATTACGCCACGGCGCCGGGTTTTCTGGCGGACGATGAGCGGTTCAAACGGATCTGGCCGCCGGACTTGCACTTGATGAGCAAAGACATCACGCGCTTCCACGCCATTTTGTGGCCCGCTTTGCTGCTGGCTCTGGGTTTGGAGATGCCGCGCGAAGTGTTCGCACATGGCTTCTGGACGGTCAACGGTAAAAAAATCTCCAAGCGCGACCCCGAAACCGTTGTTGCACCCATCACCTTTGCCCATCAAATTGCTGAGTGCGCGGGCAATGCCGAACTGCGAGTCGGCGTGGATGCGCTGCGTTACTACTCACTGCGCGAAGTCACGTTCGGCTCGGACGGCGACTTTTCAACGGTTGGCTGCGTCGCTCGCTACAACGCCGACTTAGCCAACGGATTGGGCAACCTTGTTCAACGCGATGTCGTGATGCTCCACAAATACTTCGGCGGTCGCGTTCCCGAAGTGCGCCATCCCAGCAACGACTGGCTCGACGATCTGAAAGCGCGTCAGGCCAGAGTCGAAGCGGCTTATGAATCTCTCGATTTTTCGAACGCTCTGGCGGAAGTTTGGGAAGTGGTTGGAATGGCCAACCGTTGGATCGAAGACGAAAAACCGTGGGCCAAAGTCAAAGATGGCGACCTCGATTCGGTTGCCCATCTCCTCAACCGTTTGCTCGTCGTGAGCCAGTGGGTCGCGGTTTGCATTTTCCCGGCGATGCCGCAAAGCGCCACTCGTTTGTGGAACGCTCTGGGCAAAACCGAGCCGATGAGTTGGTCAAACGCTCTGGCTCCTTTTGAGGCGGGTCAGGAAATTCCAAGTCCCGCGCCAATTTTCCCGCGCGCTGACCTCAAGCGCTTTGAGCAACTCGAAAAAGAAGCGCTCGCCAAACAAGAACAAATCATGTCAACACCTGTAGAACCGAATTCCGCGCCCAACGCGGCAACCGAGGTTGCCGCTTCCGCCGAAGCCACCACTGCGACCTCTCCAAACGGCGCAACCACAACTTCGAGCCAAGCCGTGTCCTCCGGTGCGGCCCAAGCGCTCGAAGTTCAAAACGAAGCCGCGCAGCCGAACTTCATCACGATAGACGATTTCGCCAAAGTCCAACTGCGTGTCGGCAAAGTGATCGAAGCCGAACGCATTCCCAAAGCCGACAAGTTACTGCGGCTCCAGGTCGATTTGGGAACGGAAAAACGCCAGATCTTGGCGGGCATCGCCCAACATTACACGCCAGACGAAATGATCGGGCGGAGCGTCGTCATCGTCGCCAACCTCGCCCCACGCACGATGCGCGGTTACGAATCACAGGGAATGCTGCTGGCCGCTTCGGATGATTCCGGTCAACTGGCTTTGGTGAACCCCGGAGAAGTCGCGCCCGGTGCCGTTGTTCGCTAACGACCTCAACCTGTTCTTCCGTTACTAAATCTTCAATCATCCGTCGTCTTTAGGTTCACCTGAATCTAAAGACGCCAGCGATTCATTAACAAAATTGAAAAGAAAATATAATATAAGAAACTGACATCATAGCGCCTTATACAACACATAAAGTAAGATAAATTCTTAACTATTACGACTCAGGATAACGGTTCGAATTGAAGAAAGGTCGAGCGATCTCATGGGAGGAACTGCATTTAGGCGGTTCTCAACGATAATCTACATTATGTGAAAATTGTGCTTTTGTGACTCTTGGAACAGCCAGCATATGCCCGAAGCAAGAGAACGAATATAACCCCCACGGCTCCATCCCAACTTTAACTTAACACAATCACGGGTGAGGGAAGATCAGGTGCGTGTTGCGACTAAGCGACGCGCTCCTGCGTAGTGTTCCACCCACTTGGGATCGTCAATTGAAGACACGATGGTGCCCACCTTGGAGTTGGCAGCGTGGATGAAGCGGCGCTGGCCGAGGTAGATGCCGACGTGCGACACGCCCGCTTTGTAGGTGTTGGCAAAAAACACGATGTCCCCGGGCTTGAGTTGTTCACGGGCAACCGGCATCCCGTAGTTGAACTGCTCGGCAGCGGAGTGGGGCAGGGCACGATAACCAAGGTCACGCATCACCCGCATGATAAAGCCGGAGCAATCAAAGCCACGCGCTGTTTCTCCTCCCCACACATAAGGTGTGCCGCGATAGCGAAGAGCGACTCGCACGAACGGGTTGAGGCCAACGCCGTCTTGTCCGTTTTCCATCATCGCGGTGTTGATGACCGAGGTGAAAACGCCCAGTTGTTGTTGATAACGGGTTAAACGGGTTTCCGTCCGGCTCAACTTGACCTGCTCGCTAGCGAGGGCAACATCCAGACGCTGATACATCATCTTCTCGCGCGAGGACAACACCTTTGGCCCCACATGCATGATATGCGAGGTTGGAGGAATCGATAGGCGCATCGTGCTTTGGGGCTGCTGTTGCGGAGAGGGAAGCGCTGCCAAAAGAGTGGGTGACGACTTCGACGATGTGGGCGCGGGAACCGGTGCCGGTTTGCTTTGAACTATGGAGGTAACAAGGGGTGGAACTGAAGGCACTCGAAGACGCGAAGAAACCGAAGGCGGAAGTGGCGCCAGAGGCCCCATCACTGGAACCAGACCCGTTGAGACAGAAGGCTTTGAAGCCGACCGAGAAGGTGTTGTGACAATCTGTTGCGGAAGAGCCTTGACCTTGATGGGTGCCATGACCTTCATAGGTGACGCCATTGTCTGTCGGCGAGGCGCCTTGATTTTAGTGCGCTCTTCGATTCCGATCCGCTTAGGAGCCGAAGCTTGAAGCGCCGGAGGAGAAGCGAGGGGTTGGGAGCGCATCGCGTCGCGTTGCGCAACGGCAAAGTCACTGCGGGCGATGGCGCTCGCGGGAGAGGAGCGCCGGGTCAGTATCCCGGAGACAGGTTCATCGCCGAACGCTGGCCGGAGCGCCAGAACACCAAAGGAAGCCAAAAGAACGAGCCGAAACATAGGATTAGCGGAAGAGACCAGAGTGGGACGCGCGAAAGTGTGCAATGACTTGCCCCAACGGTCAAGATTTTCGAGTTGTCTTCTGGTGGCAACACAAAGTTGGAGTGATTTAACCGGAAGCATCAAGGGACACGGGAAAAGGCTTTTTGTCTTCCGGCTTCCACTGCGAAAGCAGCAGGGCCGGTTGATTGACGAGTTCCTCTCCGTCGCGTACTCCGCCGCGCAATTCAACATCGAAAGCCGTTTGTCGGGCGACTTGCACCGGGCGCCACAAAAGTGTCACCGTTTTCGTGAGGCCGGGTTGCGCTCCGGAAGAAACCGGTGCGGATGCCGACATCACGGCGACATAATTGACGCCATCACGCGGCAAAACGACCGAAGCCGGAACTACAACCGGGCGCGCCGCCGAAGCCGCCATGCCGCTGCTTGCCTGTTGCTGAGCCGGAACGGCTTCGGCGGGAAGTTCCATTTGAACTGCACTAACTTCGGCAGGCGACCCAGCTTCATCAAGACGAACCGCGTCTATTTGCGCCGTGCCGCCTTCGCTTTGAGGCGCCGTGATGCGCGTGACGCGAACCGTAAAAACGCCCCCACCCGTGCCTAAGGCAATCTGTTCTGGTGGCGTTAGAAGAGTTGAAACGCCCGAAGTTAGAACTCCTGAAGGCGCTACTCCTGAAGGTGCTACTCCTGAAGGCGCTGCTCCTGAAGGCGCTACTCCTGAAGGCGCTGCTCCTGAAGGCGCTGCTCCTGAAGGCGCTGCTCCTGAAGTGACGCTGTTCGTTGAAGTTTTGGCTGAAGTAAGCGCTAACGGTTGTGTTGTGTTGGATTGGATTGGTGTTGGCGTCGGGGCCGCGTTGAGGGTTTGGCCAACTTTGAGTGCCTTCCATGCAGTTCCTTTGTCTTCAAAACGCAAAAAACCGGAGTGACCCTGCGAGATGCCAAAGACCGCTTGCCCTTGGGAAACTTCGCGCGCCAAGCGGGAAACCCAGGTGATGGTGCCCGAACGCGGGGCGCGGGTGGTCGTGAAAACCGGGCGCGGCGTCGTATCAAGCACTTCTTGTTGGACGACCTGAAGTTCCTGCGTCACCTTCTCGCTGCGGTTCGAAGTGGATTTGACCTGACGCTGATAATTTTCGACCAGGGCGCGCATCCGGTCGGCGGTGCGTGTGGCCGATTTCGACTCTTGCAGCGCCGAAGCAACCATCGTTGCCGCTTGATCTGCCGAAAGAAATCGCGCATCGGATGGCGGCTCGTCGGTGGGTGTGGGTGCGTCTTCCACCGGATCGGGTTGGCGTGTTTGAGCCGGATCGGGTTGGCGTGTTTGAGCGCGCTTAGCCTCTTCGCGGCTCGACGCAGCGAGGGTTTCGGCTGTGTCCACTTTGTTCTGGCGTGAGGCAAGCGCTTGGTCGGCTGTGTCGGCGCGCGCCTGAGCGGTTTTGAGGGCACCTGCCGCGTCGTCAGCATCAGCGCGAGCGCTTTGCAAAACATCGGCAGTGGTTTTCTCAGTTTTGAAGTCGGCCTCGGCTTTTTCTAAAGCCGCTTTGGAAGAATCCACCTTTTTTTGCGCGCTGGCAACCGCCGCCCGCGCGTCGTTCCGTTCACTTTGCGCGGAACTCAGACCACTTTTGGCGCTTTGCACCGCGGCTTCGGCGCTTTGCACGCCAGCTTCGGCTCGTTGGCCCGCACGGGTTGATGAGGACGGCACGCTCAAACGCACGCGCCTGCGACGCTTGCGGATGCGTTTGAGCGGTCGAGAGGACGCTGCGAATTCACCGGTGGCCGGAATTTGTTCGCCGGCCAAAAGGCGTTTCACCAGAGAACGGGTTGAAGCAACGTGCTCCTGAGCGCGAGCGACACGCTCTTGCGCCGCTACTAGTTGGTTTTGCGCGCCCGTCAACTGCCCGGCCAGAGCGCTCTGGCCCTTAGCAACGTCCACCTGTTCCCGCACGACGCGGTATTGCTTTTTTTCTGCGACCGGAGCGGGCCGCGAGATCGCGCCGCTCGACACTTCCAAGACGCGGTCGCCCGCCTCGACGTGTGCACCGACGCCAACCAACTGTCGCGCGACGGCGCCGGTTACGGGAGCGCGTCCGGTCGCGTCGGTCGTGAAATGGAACTCGCCGCGTAGCGTGCGCGGCGCCAGAGGAGCGAGACGCGCCGTCATCATCTGCGATGCAGGAACGACCATCAGCGTGGGAACCGTCACTTCTTCAACGGCTGAACTGCTCGCGCGGGCCGGAGAAAACAGATGCACCAACGCGCCGCCCAGCAACAAGGCGCCTCCGCACGATAAAACCGGGCGCACGAACGCGGGCCAGGCACGACTGCGAATAGGCTTTGCCAGCGGAACGGAAGAAGAGGAAGGTGACGGCGTGGGAGCGTTCATAACAACAAAACAAGGCTTCGGGAAACGGTGCGACCAAACGGCCCAGCGAGTCGCAAGTTCAATCCCTTTGTTTTCCACATCGAGAAGCGCGCCAGAGTGTGCCCTGTCCGGCGCGCAAAGAACACAAATTCAACGCCAATTTTCCGCAGAATCCGAGAAAAAGGGAAAAACACCAAAGCCCGCCTCTTGCGAGACGGGCTTTGGATGATCGTTTGACGAGGGTTTATTCGTCGTCGCGCAGGATGTCGTCGTCGCCGCCGAACAACTCCGACTCGGAATCCAAATCGGCCACAGCCGGTTCGGAATCGTCGTCCAGAATGCCAAGGGCCGTCGAGCCGTCTTCGATGCTCATGCCAGCCGCCGCGAGTTCGTCGAGGCTGCCGGTCGTGTCGAGTCCGGCGATGTTGAACACATCGTCCACATCAACGGGCGTGCGAGGCGTGGGACGGGCGCGTAGCTCTTCAGCTCGCATCAGTTCCGCGTTGGCTTTGGCGTATTCGACGGCTGCGGGATCCTCGTCCACCGTAATCGCTTCCCGGCGACGAAGGCCCGTTCCGGCGGGAATCAAGCGCCCGATGATGACGTTTTCCTTCAAGCCTTCCAACATATCCTCTTTGCCGTGCGTCGCCGCCTCGGTGAGAACCTTGGTCGTCTTTTGGAACGACGCCGCCGACAGGAACGACTCCGTTGCCAACGCCGCTTCGGTGATGCCAAGCAACACGAAGTCGGCAGTCGCCGGGTTCAAACCCGCATCGACCGCGCGTTGGTTGTGAGCCGCGAACGTCGAAGCGTCCACCAACTTGCCCGGCATCAGTTCGGTGTCGCCGGTTTCCTTGACGCGGCGCTTGCGAAGCATCTGGCGCACGATGACTTCGATGTGCTTGTCGTGGATGTTGATGCCTTGCGCCTTGTAAACCTTTTGCACTTCCTGCACCAGATACTCGGCGATGCCCTTCAACCCGCGCCACTGCAACACGTCTTGCGGCCAGAGCGGGCCTTTGGTGAGCGTGTCGCCCAACTGCACGACTTGCCCGACGCGCACGTCGAGGTTGCCGCGGTGAGGAACCGCGAACTCGCGTTGCACGATGACTTCCTTGACTTCGTTGCGCTCCAGCAAGTCGAGCAACTTGTCGTTGAGGTCGCCCAGCGCCGGAACGAGCGGTTTGGCTCCCTTAACCACGAGACCATCTTCATACGCATCAGGCGCATAAATCGCGTTGCCGACGCGTTGGCCGATCAGGTCATCGTGGCGCTCCATCGGGATGGTGGTCTGGATGATGACCTTGCGAACGCCATAACGGGCGCGCTCCAAGTCCACATCCAGGTTGATGCCCTGCATCACTTCGGTGCGACCGCCGCCGATGATGGCCACGATTTGCCCGTCTACAGTTGTCGTGATCGCTTCGCCCTTGGGTTTGCGCGCCTCGAACAACTCAACGACTCGCAGAAGCCCGCCGACCGATGCTTCCAACACCTTGAGGTAGCGCTGGATTTCGCGTTTTTGTTCGGTCGCCGTGCCCTGCATTTGGAACGTGCCCTTGGCGATGTCGCCGCGCAACTGAATGAGCGCCTCGCGGCGCGCTTCCTTGGCGCGAGAAACACCGGTCAGCGATTGACCTTGCGCTACGCCGCCCATGTGGAAGGTGCGCATCGTCAACTGCGTGCCCGGTTCGCCGATGGACTGCGCTGCGATGATGCCCACCGCTTCGCCGATTTCCACGTCCGAGTTGGTCGCCAAGTCGGTTCCGTAGCAGTTGGCGCACACGCCCTTGCCCAGCTTGCAAGTCAAAATCGAGCGAATCTTCACGCGATGAACGCCCGACTTTTCGATTTTTTCCGCCAACACGCGATTGACGTTCTCGCCAACGCGAGCCAGAACTTCGCCGGTTTCGGGATGCAGCACATCTTCCAACACCAAACGTCCTGCCAACCGTTCGGTGAGCGTTTCGAGCGGCATGTGAATGCGCGCGCGGAAGGTTTTGCCGAAGTCGTAGTTCTTGAAGTCCGCGAACACCGTTTCCGACACATAGGTGTCAATCGAGTAAAGCTGCTCTTTGGTTTGCGGATGCAAAATCGGGTCGGCCAAACGGCGCCCGATCATCGAGCGCGAATCGAGGGCTACCATTTCGTCCGACTCGTAAATCTCCTTCACGTAGATGCCATCGTCCGTGCCGCAATCGTCGGCGCGAATGATAACGTCCTGCGACACGTCCACCAGACGACGCGTCAAATAGCCCGCGTCAGCGGTGCGAAGTGCCGTGTCCGCCAGACCTTTGCGAGCGCCGTGAGTTGACACGAAGTATTCGTGCAAATCGAGGCCGCGCCGGAAGTTCGACTTCACCGGCAGGTCTTCGATCAAACGACCCGACGGGTCTTGCATCAAGCCGCGCATTCCGACGATCTGCATCATCTGCTTGACCTTGCCGGTCGCGCCCGACTGCGACATCAAGGAAAGCGGGTTGAACGGATCCATCGCTTTCGACACGTCGTTCGACACATCCTGCGTGGCTTTAACCCACGCCTGCAAAACCGAGCGCTCGCGCTCTTGGGCGGTCATCGAATACGGATCGTCGCGGTAAGCGTCGTTGACGCGCTTGACCTGCTTTTCCGTCCGCTCGATGATGACTTCGCGGTTGGAATCCACCCGGAAATCGCCCATCGAAATCGACATTCCCGACTTCGTCGCATAACGAAAACCAAGGCTTTTCACGTCGTCAAGCAATTTGACGCACGCTTCGTTGCCCATCGTCTCATACGTCTTCATGACCAGCCCGGAGATGGTTTTCTTGTCCGCCAACACGTTCGCAAATTGCACCGCTTCGGGCAAAATCTCGTTGAACAACAAGCGCCCGATGGTCGTGACCAAACGCGGCCCGCGCCCTTCTTCGATGATCTGACCCTTCGGGTGACGGACGCAAATCAACGAGTGCAAGGTGCTCTTGCCCTCATCATAAGCGCGAATCGCCTCGACCGCGTTGCCGTATTGCGGCAGTTCGCGCGATTCTTCCGCCGTCACCGCGTTCGGGTTTTTGGCGCCGCGCTCCAACATGGTGAGATAGAAGCAACCGAGCACCATGTCGTTGCCCGGCGTCATCGCCGGTGCGCCATCGCGCGGCGAAAACAGGTTGCTCGTGCTCATCATCAAGATGCGAGCCTCGGCCTGCGCCGGGGCAAACAGCGGAACGTGAACCGCCATCTGGTCGCCGTCGAAGTCGGCGTTGAACGCTGGACAAACGAGCGGGTGAATCTGAATCGCTTTGCCTTCGACCAACTTCGGCTCGAACGCTTGAATGCCCAAACGGTGCAAGGTCGGGGCGCGGTTGAGCAGCACCGGATGCTCGGTGATGACTTCTTCCAAAGCGTCCCAAACTTCGGGCTTCAAACGGTCAACCATGCGGCGCGCCGTCTTGATGTTCGAGGTGAAGCCCTTTTGCACCAACCGCTTCATCACGAACGGCTTGAACAGTTCCAGCGCCATCTCTTTCGGCAACCCGCACTGATCCAAACGCAGTTGCGGGCCGACGACGATGACTGAACGACCGGAATAGTCCACGCGCTTGCCGAGCAAGTTCTTGCGAAAACGCCCTTCCTTGCCCTTCAACATATCGGAGAGTGACTTGAGCGGGCGACCCGATGAACCTGTGACCGGGCGCTGGCGACGCGTGTTGTCAATCAAAGCGTCAACCGATTCTTGCAGCAACCGCTTCTCGTGGTTGATGATCGATTCCGGCGCCTTGATTTCGGTGATGCGCTTCAAGCGGTTGTTGCGGTTGATGATGCGACGATATAAGTCGTTCAAATCCGAAGTGGCAAAACGGCCACCGTCCAATTGAACCATCGGGCGCAGTTCCGGCGGCATGACCGGAATGACTTCCATGATCATCCATTCGGGCCGGTTCTTCGACTTGCGAAACGCTTCGACGATTTCCAAACGCTTGATCAAGCGGCCCCGCTTGGCGCCTGACGGCGTTTCCTGCACCTGCTTTTTCAAGGTGCGCGATTCCGCTTCGAGGTCAATGACTTCGAGCAAGCGCTGAACGGCTGTGGCGCCCATGCCCGCGTGATACAGGTCGTTGAACTCAGGGCCAATCTTCGATAACAGCGTTTCTGACAAACGCTGCAAGCCGCGATATTCGCGGTCTTCCAAGAGGCGCTTTGGCTCCAACTCGTTGAGCAGACCGAGTGCGTCCTGCAATTCTTTCTTGCGCTCTTCAGCATAAGCGTCGCCCGAAACGTCTTCGGCGGCGCGGCGCGCGCGCGACAAATCGTCTTGCGACACGGTTTCGTCGCCGGATTCAACTTGCTGCGTCATTTCGGCGAAGATGTCGAGGGCGCGCTTGCGCTCCAAATCGCGTGACTGGTCAATCTCAGTCAAAGCTTCCACAACGCAGTCGCGGATGCGCTCGACGTTTTTGGAAATCTTCGCCTGATCCGCCGAAGTGACGATCCAGTGCGAGAAATACAAAACCCGCTCCAAAAAGCGCGGCGACATATCCAAGAGGAGCGCCATCGGCGACGGCACGCCCTTGACATACCACAGGTGAGCCACGGGCGCGGCCAACTCGATGTGGCCCATGCGAACGCGTCGCACTTTCGAGCGCGTCACTTCCACGCCGCAACGGTCGCACACCACGCCCTTGAACTTGGACTTTTTGAACTTGCCGCACGAGCATTCCATGTCTTTGGTCGGGCCAAAGATGCGCTCGCAGAACAGGCCGTCCCGTTCGGGCTTGAAGGTGCGGTAGTTGATGGTTTCCGGCTTCTTGACCTCGCCCCGGCTCCAAGAACGGATGTCCTGAGGTGAAGCGATGCCGATGCGCAGAAGGTCGAACGCCGAAGCAGTGACGGTCTGGGTTACGGAGCGGCCATTGCCGATGCGCTCGCCAAACACGCCACGCTCGATGCGGTCGGAGGAGGTGCCTTCAACCGAAGGCACTGCGAAAATATTGGTTTCTGCCATTGAGTGTTGATTTGGAACTTGGAGTTCCCGTTGGACTGGCTTGCAACTTTCAAAACTGTCTATGAGGAAGGCGGCAACAATCGCTGCGCCGCGCGCTCGACATCGGCTTTGAATTGAGCGACTTCTGCTCGCATCTCCGCTTTATCAGCATCGCGCTGGGTTTCCAATCGAACTAATCGTTGCAAAACATCGTTGAGGCCGCTTTCCAGCGAATCCATGCGGGTTTCTATTTTGGAAGCGCGTTCTCGAAGATGTTCAAGTTGGACATCGATTGTGATGTTGGATTTGAGAACATCAAACCCTTTGTCAAACCAGCCCACGATACTTCTCCTTTAGTTCATCCATCTTGCGCATGGTTTCTTCATAAATCCCAGGCTCACCACGTTTAGCCCAATACTCGTTTTGAATATCGAACATCTCTTCCAACGCCTTTTTTTCTGCTGGAGAAAGCGCGTTTTCCAGTTCCTCACCGCGGAGTTGCACAATACGACCCTTTTGGGGGCCACTGATGATTACGGCTTCAACAAATTCAGCATCAGCCGTTGGTTGATCTGAAGGAAGAGACTTTTCGATGGTTTGCATGAAGAGTTCCTTTTGGGCAAAGCTGCAAACAAAGGCAGCTTTGCCCAGCTTAAAAAACTAGCGGTCGAACTCGTCCTCGACTTCTTTGAGTTCCATCGCGTTGCCGTGCACGTCTTCGACTTCGACTTGCAACGCCAGCGATTGAAGCTCTTTGACCAAAATCTTGAACGATTCCGGCACACCCGGTTCAAGACTGGTTTCACCCTTGACGATGCTCTCATACGTCTTGACGCGGCCAGCCACGTCGTCCGATTTGATCGTCAAAATCTCTTGCAGCGTGTGCGCCGCCCCATACGCTTCGAGCGCCCACACTTCCATTTCGCCGAAACGCTGGCCGCCGAATTGGGCTTTACCGCCCAATGGTTGCTGCGTGACGAGCGAGTAGGGGCCGGTCGAGCGCGCATGGATTTTGTCTTCCACCAAGTGGTGCAGCTTCATCATATACACGCGGCCAACGGCAACGGGCTGTTCAAACGCTTCGCCGTTGCGACCATCGCGCAAAACGCACTTGCCGCTTTGCGGATCGTAACCGGTGCGCGCGTCCACGACATCCCGAATCGCTTTCACGATCAAATCGGCCTTCACGTTCTTGTCGGCGCGCCCGAACTCTTCGGGGTCGGTGCCGACGCTTTCACCGATTTCTTCAAGCTGCTCGTCTTCCATTGCGCGCAACTGGTCGGTGAACGCTCGCGCCAAATTGTCAAGCGCCGCCTCGGTCGTGTCGTCGCCCGCAAAGTCGGGCAGTTCCAGTTCCAAGTCGGTCTCGATGAAAGTCTTCATCGAAGCGCAACGCAGTTGATTAGCCACGCGTGCCATGCCCGCATACAGTTCCGGTTCGCGTGCCCCGGCGAAAATCGGGTTCACGAAATCGGTGCCAAAGTGCGCGCCGACCATGCCCAAGTGCATCTCCAAAACCTGACCGATGTTCATGCGCGTCGGAACGCCCAGTGGCGTCAGCACGATGTCAACCGGTGTGCCATCCGCCAAAAATGGCATATCGGCGGCGGGCAGGATTTTCGAGACGACGCCTTTGTTGCCGTGACGACCGGCCATCTTGTCGCCTTCCATGATCTTGCGCTTTTGCGCGACATAAACGCGAACCATCTGGTTCGTGCCCGCGCGCAGTTCATCGCCCGGTTCCTTGGTCATGATGCCGCCCGTGAACGGGCAGATGGGCCGTTCGGGATCGTTCACCAAAGGAATCGTCGCCCTGCGGCGCGCCTCGATTTCTGTGTCGCCCTCGCGCAGGAATTTTTCAAACGCCTGCTGCGAGAAATACTTGTGGCGCGCGAAAATCTGCACAC
>JAABUM010002647.1_pt1 | contig 23542 bp, 32 predicted proteins | sample 5559161 | NCBI WGS metagenome assembly JAABUM01 (sample SAMN10711868, study PRJNA513369) | rock metagenome | isolation source: Antarctica rocks | place: Antarctica: Victoria Land, Siegfried Peak nord
CGCGGCCTGCAGCTCTGCCTCCTGGTCGCTCTCGGACCCTGCAGTCGTGGGACGCCAAGTCAGTCCACGCGCCGCAGCAAGGTTTCACCAAGGCAGAGCATCTCTTCTGTGCAGTCGCACTTTGCTGCAGCCAGAGCATATGGCAAGCACGAGGTGGCAGCTTTCGAAATAGGTGAGGTTACACGGAGCACAGGTCAGGGCACAGCAGCTGGGCTTCGGCAGCACAATAGCGAAGAGAGCCCGTCACCTTGCACGGACAGGCCGGAGCGCATGTTGCCCATGTGCTCCTGCAGCCGCACCTCCTGCACATACTTGCGCACCGCCGCCCCCGGCTTGCCATCTGCGCACCAGAGCAGCCCATCAGCTGATCCACGAACTCTCTTCGACTCCCTCGAAAGAAAGGCCCCAGCGTCATTCGAGCAGGACCCGGCCATGAGCATAGCTCCCAGAATTCAAGTAGTGCAAACCCCAGCATTCACTCGCAGCGATGCAGCGCAAGATGGCAACAGGACGTGGCCACACGTGGCTGGACGGATGTGTGAAGGACGTGCACACCTTTCCGGCCCTTGGGAAGCGGCAGCGGCACTGCCGTGTCCGTACGCTGCTTCGAGCTGCGCTTGGGTGCCTTGGGCGTCGGGTGCCGCGCCAGCGACTGCACATTGGCATATCAGTTTGCTTTAGAGTCGCACAGATGAGCATCCCTTGAGCTAGCATGTTGCAGCATGAACAATTGCCGGCATGTCATGTTTGAAAGTCTCCTCTGTGCACCGTGCAACGCTGTGGATGTGTACAGCAATGGTTGTGCCGGCACAGGTACTGGGAGCTGATTGCAATACTTGACCTGCAGTACAAATGTGATTGCATGTAAATTCAACGCTATGCATGACGCGGACATATGGCACCTCGGCATAGCACTGATCCGCAGTCCTGCCAGGCAGCCATGCCGCGACTCGCTGCCAGTAGTTGTTGGCCCTGGGGTCCTCAGCCTGGCAGACCTTTCTGAACACTCTCTCCTGCATGCAGAAATGCCCAATACATCAAGAAATCATCCGGGCAGTGTCAACGTCAGTGGCTGCAGAAATGTCATTTGCCAACTGAGGCTGCCGACAGCAGAACTTTTTGGGCCGTCATGTACTGCGCAGGCAACTGCACGCCGATCTGCGAAAGAAGTCCGGCGTTGAATCACCTCCTCGCCGGTCCAGGGGCTATTGTCTGCAGCGCCGTCACCCGCCTGCGGCTGGACTGCAGTGCCCGCGGCATCTGCCGCTCGAGCGCCCGCCCGCCTGCCGACTGCCGAGGCCCTGCTGGAGGGTGCGGCTTTGCTGCTCTTCCTGGCCTGGGCGCCAGCGGTGGCAGCGTTACCCGCCGCTACTGCCGCCATTCCGCCGAGAGCCGCAGCTGGGTGAGCACTGGAAGGTGCAGCGTCCGCCGCCGCCACCGCTGCCGCATTCAGGTGGCTCGTGGATGCGCTGCAAGCCTTGCGTGGGCGGCCGCGCGGCCGCGTAGCGAACTTGCCGTTCGGGTGTCGCGGCGATGGCAGAGCGCCGGCGCCTGCCGTCGGCGTCTTTGGCGGGCCGCCATCCGCAGCAGGAGCCGTGGTTGGACCTTCGCACGCGGCGCCCTCCTTGCTGCCGTCTGGGGCGCCGGAGCCGCGGCGCAGCGGTGGCCGGAAGAGGTTGCTCGGCAACGCTAGCGACGCCTTCACTCCCGGCAACCGGCCCGCCGGCGCTTGCCGCGACACAACTGCGGCAGCCTTCGCCGCTCCCGCAGCTGCAGCCGCTGCAGCGGCGTTTGTCGGCCCTGCTGCCGCCGCTGCCGCCGAAGGCGCTTCAGCTGCCGGTGCTGCTGGTGCTGCCGCCGCTGCAGGCGCCTCCGCCGCAGCTGCTGCCCTGCGCTTTGCTGGAGCAGTGCCATGGCGCTGCGCTGCCTGCTTGTCGGCGCCAGTTCCTGTGAGCGTCATCATGATGTTCAACTTCTACATCAGTGCAACATCTCGTGAGCACTCTCGGGCACGAAACTCAGCTTACAGCACAAAGCTGGGCGGAAAATATGTGTAAGAGCTCGAAATGCAATCTACAGGTGACGCAGGGATAGATCAATTGCACCTGCAGCCGCCTTGCGCTTGCGCCCCCGGCCCGCCGCTACTGGCTCGCCACCCTCAGCATCCCTGCCCTCTGCAGCGCTTGGGCGCGGCTGCGTGCTGTCTGCCTGCTGGGCCGAGGCGGCCGCCATGGCGAGGTCCTGCAGGCGCTGGTCTGACACGGAGGCGGCGTTCGCAGCAAGGCGCGTCAGCGATGCCGTTCTGCCCCTGCCTGCAGCGGCTGCACTGCGCCGTTTGTCCGGCAACGGTTCAGTCCCCTTTTTGGCCGCCGGCTGGCTGGCTCGACTGGTGCCTGCGGCTGCGGCAGCGTATGAAGCTGCGGCGTGCCGCGTCTTTGCAGGCTGCTCGCTCTCTGCCGCCTTGCGCCTGGCTGCCTTGCCGGCGCCGGCAACGCCTGCCCTGCCGCCTGCCGCCGGCTGCTGGCTGTCCCCGCCGGCCGCTGGCTTCTGCTTGGCGGCCTTGCCGCCGCTGCCGGCTGACTGCGCCGCTGCTGCCGCCTTGCCAGCTGCCTTCGGCATTGCGGCTCTCCCGCCAGCAGGAGACCTGGCAGGCGACTGTGCAGATGTCCTGCCAGGCAAGCTGCCGGCAGGCGCCTCGCCAAGCTTACCGGTGGCGGCTGGCTGTGATGCCTTCAGCTCCACAGGGTACCCACCCCCGAGGTAGTCTGGGAAGCCATCGTCGACGCCAATGAACCCCCCGTCAGCAGGGTCCTGAACCAAGCGAAATCCACCTTGAAATCATCCCCATATCACCAATCATCTCATTCACCCCACTAAACGAAGCACTGCTGACATGGGCCCTTGATGCTAGAGACACTGGGTGTGACTTGACAAATTGATGCTCTGCAGAATTAGACTGGTCCTGTATTGGCACAGCAAAACTGAGACGCACAGCTCTCACCCTGACGCGCTTCTGGCCGCACCAAAACGCAAGGGGCTGCACACGTGCCCGGCTGCTGCGCCTGGCCTGCACACACAGAACACAATTGCATCTGCAAGTTGAACCAGTGCGGTTTTCAAAAGAACGTAAAAGCCAGCTGGGGCAGCAGAATTGCGACACAATTCAAGACGGTGCGCCTGGAACGTAGGCGGCTCTGGGGCCGCCTCCTGAGCAGCACCACCAGATGGCGCCCGCTGGGACACTGCCTGCTGGGCCGCTGCCTTCGCCCGCGTTGTTGCTCGCCTGCACGCCGCACGATCACAGGTCGAGCACAAAATGCAGGGCGCCTCGGTTGCGTGCCAGCCAGCAAACCGCCTTGAGCACATGCTGTGCACATGGCAATTGAGACACTGCCTACCTGTTTGGTGGAGGCCCGGCGACCGCAGCGGCGTCCTCTGAGTCTGATGCAGGACCCTGCAAGGCGAAGTTGCACAGAACTGCTCAACATGCATATTGATCCCAAAGAAGGCAGCAGGAAGGCAGGGCTGGAGTCACACATGTGCATAGGGCGCGCACAAGCCAGCTGCACACCTGGCTGGTCTGCGGCGCGGCTGCAGCGACATCCAGCTCGGCTGCCGCGACGCCGTCTGCTGCTGGGCTCTCGGGGGACAGTGCGTCTGCCGCCTGCGCCAAGCTTGGCTGCCGCATGCGGTCTGGCTGCTCGCCGGCAGCACATGGCGGCGTGCTTGCCCTCGCTGCAGGCTGCGTCGTGCCTGCTGACTGCACCACATCCGCCGCCGGCACCCCTTCTGCGCCTCCTGCGCCGCCAGCGACCCCGCTGCCGCCGTCGTCGCCGCTGTCCGCGCTGCAGAAGGCGCCGCTGTTGGCGCCACTTTCAGCGCCGTTGTCGGCCGCGTCCGGCATTGGGACCGCGTCCAGCTCCGACGCTGCCTCCTGGTCCAAAGTGGCCGCTGGGTCAGAGTCCCCCGTGGCAGGCGCGGACTCCTCTGCAGACTCCTGGTCGGGCGACGAGCATGTGGGCCGCGCCTGCGGCAGCGGCAGGTACGCTGTCTCCTCGCCGGGGACGGCAACGCTCACCAGCCTGTGCCGCTGCCTGGCCGGGCTGGCCTGCTGTGCCGCTGCCTCGGATAGTGCTGGCGGCGGCGGCGCCGCCGGCTGCTGCGCTTCCGGTGCTGCTGCAGCGGCTGACTGCTCTGCACCTGGCGGCGCTCCCAGCGGCACATCTGCGGCTGGCGGCAGGTATGCATCGTCGGCTTTGGCCGGTAGCTGTGGCATCCAGGAGCCGGGCGCCGGCGGAAGCGCCAGACAGGCTGCAGGGCCTCCGCCTGCCGGCGGCGGCTTCAGCGCAGGCGACTCTGCAGGCGACGCCGCCAAGTGCTGCTCCGGCTGCTGTGTCTGATGCTGCAGGTGGGCAGGTGGCTGCTCTTTGGCGGCCGCAGTCAGCTGCTGGCCCGCCAACTGGGCCCCGAGCTGCAGCGGCGTGTGCAGCACGGCAGGGCTGGCGTGTGCCGCCTGCAGTGGGTGCTCCCGCGCCGCAAGCGCTGAAACTGGTGTCTGCTGCTGAGGTGCGGTGCCGAAATGCGTCTCTGTCATGATATCCAGGGCTGCACCGGCGGCCGACCCGCCCTCCGGGCTGAGCTGGTGCTGCACGCCCTGCTGCTGCACCTGATTCAGCAGCGATGGCGGAAGCGGCGGCAGCAGAGTCTGCTGCTGCTGCTGCTGCTGATGCTGCCGCCGCTGCTGCCCAGAGAAGGCCGGCGTCAGCGCCACCGCGCTGGACGGCGTCTGCTGCTGCTGCCCAGAGAATGCCGGCGTCAGCGCCACCGCGCTGGACGGCGTCTGCTGCTGCTGCTGCCGCTGCTGAGCAGAAGACGCAGGCGTCAGCGCGGCCGCGCTTGATGGCGTCTGCTGCTGCTGTTGCTGCTGCTGCTGCTGCTGCATCTCGCCGAGCAGCGGCACCTGGGCTGGCATCGTGATGCCGCTAGGGCGCCCTGGGGCGAGTTGCGGAGGCGAGGCAAAGGCGAGCTGCTGCACCAGCCCGGTGGCGTCGTACGGCAGCGGCCTGGCGATGGGCTGGTTGAGCGGTGAGCCCCACGCCCATGGCTGCAGCCGAGAGCTCTGCCGCTCGCAGCTCTGCAGGACTGCTCCCCGTTCCATAGCCTGCGTGATTTACAAAGGATTGAAACCGAGGTTGCGCACTCCCACGGCTTTGAATTGCATGGAATTCCAGATAAGCACTCCTGCTGCATTTGACGCTTCGTCAGTGGCAACATGCGGCAGGTGCCCGTGTACAGAGTGCTTCTTACCAGCGGGCTGGGGCTGGCTCGCACGAGCGACTCGAAGTTGGCCCGGATCTGAGCAGCCAGCACAGCCCTGTCCGGCGAGCCATGTGCGCTATTGCTCGGCGCAGGTAGTGAGAACATCACGAGAGGCTGAAGCGACGAGTCAATAAGGCTTGCTTTGGAGTTCTCAGGTTATCCCATTTGGATGTCCACAGGATGCAGCCAGGAGCTGGCCAGTCATCGATGCAGACTGCACAGTGAATTGCTGGCACCACCACTCAAGCTTCACGGTCACCGCTGCGGTTCGTATCGAAGCTTTTGAAGGCTCTTGCACTGTACGAGGACGGTCCAAGTATGCCAGCTGCGGCGACGGCAACCTGCTGCGACAAGTACCTCGGAGCAAGTGGTGAGGCACAATGTGAATGTGCCTCGGCTGTTGCGCGAATTCTGGTGTAGGGAGAAACCCTAAATGAGGTGCTGACTAAGCACTTTTGCTTCACGATTGCGCAGCCCACATTCCGTTCTGCAATTCACACTTCACACGCGATTGCAGTCTTCGTCTATCAGCAGCTCCCGTGCAGCATGGCACCCGCGAAGAAGGCCCCTGCATTGTTTGCACAGCTGCAGAAGACTATCGAGAGCGAAGGCGAGGAGCTGGCGTCCAAAGTCAAGGTTCGTTGCATCAAATGTTGATGATTGCAGGCTTTATGGATGCTGACTCCAGTGGTCCTGATCGTTTCTCGATGGCAGGAGTCGTGCAATGCCACACGCCAAAATGCCACTCTCTCTGACTCGCTCTGTCCGCCCGTGACCTCAACGCGCAGGGACTCATCAACTTTAAGATTGACGGTGCGACATTTATCACAACTGGGAGACATGCAACTGTGTCTCGGCTGCATGACTCTACCATGTGGTTATGACGCCACTGGCATGCAGCCGTCCAGCTCTCCGACTGCAGGAGGTCGCCTGGTCACATCGGCAATGTCATCGTGCATCATGCTCTCATGCACACATCCGCAGACTCGGAGTGGACGCTGGACCTGCGACAGGGCAAGACGCCCAGCGTCAGCGAGGGCCCGCCGGCAGACAGCCCCGACCTGACGCTCACGATCAACGACGACAACTTTGCCAAGCTGGTGGCTGGCAAGCTCGGGCAGCAGCAGGTATGCTGCACTGCCTGCAGATACTCGCGGCTGCGCAATTTCGACGCATCTCAGGAATTACGCACGGCAAACACACGCCTGCTTGTGATGAGCACTCATTTCGACATGCAGGCGTTTCTGCTAAGGAAGCTGAAGATCAAGGGGAGCATGGGGCTGGCAATGAAGCTGGTGCGCGTTTTCCTTTGTTGCATGCTACCAGCATGTTACCGGCGAATGTGTTCTGTGCCTCAGTTTCCATGCAGCACAGAGAGAATTTTGTCCAATTGCTTGAACTTTGACATTGTCATGCCCTGATGACTTGGTCACTCCTTGCAGAGCCCCATCCTCGAAGCCGCCGCGCCGCCACCGCAGTCAAAGCTGTGAGCTGCAACGATTTGACTGGGGCGAGAGCTTCCCTTGCTCCAGGCACCTCAGCCGTATGGGTTTAGGTTTAAGTAGGTGTGCAGAGCCCCATGTGGCCTGTTTCTGTGTACAGGATCGTATATTTTTGAGGTTCCATGTTTACTTGTCACAATTTGCGCACACTGTTGATCTAGACCTGTTTTTCTCTGCGATTACGTTTACTATGGAGGAATTGCCTTGTTCAGTCCAGAGAGAGCTTGGCCACGTCCCAGAAACAACCTACACACGGGAGCTGTGGCGCCTGTTGATATCTGCCATCAGACCTAGAGGTACCTACGGTTTCTGCAATCAAATGCAAGAACAGTTATGCAACCTCACATATAATGTACACGGGACGACGCGCCGCGCTCACTCGCAGCCAAACGGCGCCAGTCATTGCCGGTAACCCCGCGCATCTACGGCTGCCTCGACCTCTGCATCAGAGTCCTCGTCGCCAAAGTCGCTGTCGTCGCTGCCGGCCAGGCTGCCCTGCTCGAAAGCGACCTTTTGCTGATCTTTCGACAGCCCCATCCTGCCGCGCCACCACTGCCGCAGCACTGGGTGGTCAAAGCCGCCCTCCGTGCCAAACTGCACCCACGAACGCAAATTTGCCAGTGGTTTCACGAGCTGCACTTGTTTTGACATCACAGATGATCAAGGCAGATCATTCAAGTGCAAAAGAAACACTTGAGCGAAAACAGACCTCGATCTCGGTCAGCGCAGTGAGGAACCCGTCTGCGTCACCCGCCTGGACGCCGCCATACCAGTCGCCGTCATTGGGCGAGATGGCGCCAAACACCAGCACGTTGCCCGCATACTGCCATGTGTAGCAAAGTGAGCATCAGCCGCCGCGGCAGGAGGCGCCGAGCAGTATCCATGCTGCCAGTGCATGAGTCTCATGATGATTGACATGCCAAGCATTCGGCACAGTCGGACGGGCTGAAGATGCAGTAAGGTGATGCCAGCCCCACCTTGTGGCCACCAACGTGGCTGCACTCGTACACGTGCAGGTGCTCTGTAAGGCCACGCTCGCGGACGAGCGTCCGCAGCCGGCGCGCCAGCGGCGGGCCGCAGTGCCCGCAGCGGCCGTCGCGCGCCCCGTGGCAGCACACGAACAGGTGCAGCCCCTGCAGCTCCTGCACGGCGCCGGCGTGGTTGCTGCGCGCCTCCGGTAGCGAATCCGTCATGTGGTTCCGCACCACGGCATCCAGGTCACCCGGCCGCAGGTTGTAGAAGCCCAGGCCTGCTGGCAGCCGAACGTTTGAACCCATGTGAGGTTTAGAACCATCCGATCGGATCCACTGCAACCACTCCGGGGGCGCAAGCCAGGTTTGCTGCTGTGGGGTGGTCACGCGGAATCGCAGCGGGCAGATGCAGACGTGGTGTGGATTTCTCCAAATTTGTGACCTGCTGGAAACAGGAGGGCATTGCAGGTGTTGTCTGCCGTTTCATCGCTGTTGCCTGGCGATGAATACGCTGTGATCTTCACGGTGCCTGCATCGATGGCAGCATCCAGCGTCCGACAACAGTGCCCAATGACAATCATGACCTGATGCGGATGCGGAGCCATCATGCGCTTGCATGCATCACGTGCAATGTCACACGCCCATCACCTGTGATCTGCTCCTTCAGCTTTGCCAGGGCGCCAAAAGCCTGCAGGACCGCCGGCGTCTTCTCAACGCTTGACGGCCAGTCCTCGTGCGTATGACCGCTCGAGTCGATGAAAAGGTGCTGGTCGTAGCCCTTGACCGTGCCTGGCGCCGCCGGCTCGAGCTTACTGCTGCTTCTGCACTGGAGGGCGGGCAGTCGCCTCAAAGTCTCGACTAGTGTGACCTGTGAACGCAGTCCGCCTCGGCACGTGTGCCGCAACACGCCATACATCAGGCCACAGACTGGCCGAGCGCTGCAGGCTGCAGGGCGTGCAGGCGTGAGTTGATGTAACTCGAAGTTTGAGATGCGTCGATGAGTGCGGCTGCTGTGTGCGAGGTGAGTGAAGTTGTGTGCCATTTCCGAGAGCGGGGGACGTGCAACAAGGATGGCGAATCATTGAGAAATTCTCTACATTTTCGCTTTGTTGCACCGGGCTAGCCAGGCTGGCGTCTTGCTGATAGCAGGCGCTATCGTCGGCGTTTGCAGGGGAGCGTCTCTGGGGGGATTGCTGACTAGTGGACGCTCATCCCACGCTCCGTTGATCGCGCAGTATGCCGGCTGATGAGCCCCGCAGCCAGCGACAACATAAGGACTTCAGGGTCGGGGAAAGGTGCGCTGCTGCACTGTCTCGAGCAGTTCTGCACATCGTGAGTGCGCATGTCAATTTTTTTCGCAGTGACGCCAGTGGTGTGTGGCTTGCAGGGTGCTCATTCAGGAAACCAACAAGCGCACGACACAGGACATCAAGGGCCAGATCGCGACTGTCACCGCTCTGACGGGCAATGGCTGGGTGATGGCAAAGCTGCCGGGCGATGCGCCGGCATTCCGCATCCAGCAGAGGTGCGTGCAGCCCTTGTTGTGGCTGTCGACAGGGCAAGCCACTGCCTCAGCACTGAACTGCGACTGGTCTCCCCCAGGATGACGAGAATCAAGCAACAGTCACCAGCATTTGATGGCGACTGCAGGTATCTGTGCCATGCTCCCATGGATGCACCCGCGCTGGGAAACGCCGCGCCTGAATTGGCAAAGTCTCCGGCGCTGGCGGGCGCGGCGCTGCCCCACAGGCCTCTGAAAGTCCGCATCATCGGTGCGCCCTTCACCACGCATTTTGCGTGACACATGACGCCACCAAGCATCCTTTGAGCCGCTACCAGCGCTTGACTGATGTCCAAAGACGTGGACGACACTGAGAAACTGAAAACAGTCAGGGTGTAAGGTGCTGGTACACCTCTGAATGTACGCATCTGCAGCCCCGCCGAGTGATGCGCGGCCCAGCAGTGCGCCGGGCGGCGGCGGCGCGGACGCCGGCGGCGGCGCGGCGGCCAGCACCCGCGGCGATCCCGGCGGGACGCAGCAGGCGGCGACGCCAAAGTCGCCGGCGGCGACGCCGAGCATGCTGCGGGAGGTGCTGCGGAAACTGCGGGCGGACATGATGGAGGCGGAGGCGCACGTCCCCTGGAGCGCGGTGAGTGCGGCATGATTTGGCTGTCTCTGTCTCAGCAAAGGGCATGCCATAGGCATGCAGAGACCTGAGTCCATAGCTGCCAAGCCCAGATGCTATGCAGAAGCTGAGACAGTTGCGCTGCCGCGGGAATGCGCAGGAGCGTGCCCTGCCGGCGCTCGATCAGCACAGGCCAGCTGGCATGGATCGACTGACCCACTGATCGCGTTCATTATTTCGCTGATTGACATGGGACACAATGCATGCGCGCAGGTGCGCAGCATGTGGCGCAGCAGGCGCGCCAAGTGGCGCCAGTCCACAAAGTCGGCGGAGACGGTGCCAGACCTGGCGCACCGCCTCTCCGAGTTCCGCAATGCCCTCGTCACCGACTCCTCCTTCGCCGGCTGCGGCCCCACCTGGCAGGCGAGCGCCCTCGCACTTTGTCGCTGGAATGCCGCCAGTACTCAACTGCAGCAGTTCGCCGGGTTTTGTCGCAGATGTGCTGCCAGGTTGGCGTCTCAGTCTGCAAGGAGGTGAGTGTGAAGCGTGGGCCAAGCGATCAGCTCTCGACACAGGAGCAGCTGAGACGTACCAACCTGAGCACAGAGACAGCGCCGTCCCAACTGCTCATGTGACTTTGTCCTGTTCCGTGCAGCAATCGCTGGAGGCATGCATGCTGGGCAACGGCACGCACGCCGTACTGCTGGGCGTGTGGGAGGAGCTGCGGCAGTCCATCGGCGCCTGGCTGGACGTGCGCCAGCGCCCCGCCGGCCAGCAGTCCGCCGCGCTACAGGTGACGCTTCTCGACAGAGCTTTTGGGCAGCGTGAGACAATCAAATCGCATCCAGCTTCGATCTAGAATGAGACGCCACCTGGGGCCTATTTCAGTGCATGAGCACCAATCTTAGACCAGCAATCTTAGAATACTCTGCAATGATGCAGGCGGGCACGGCGAGGGCGGTGGCAGCGCTGCAGCGGGCAGCGCTTCAGGGGCCGGACGCGATGGCGCAAGTGCCCCTGGAGGCCATCCTCAACAACAGCCTCGACGGTCTGCAGGTGCGGCTGCTTGCATGCGGGATTGAATGCGCCTCGCGGACGCATCTGCTGGCCTGGTCGGTCCTAAGGGGTCACCTGGACATTGCAATGCCGTTTGGGAAGCTGTCCGATTCTGGCTGCCTCTTACCTTTTACTCTTACATGTTTCCGGTCTGACCGCTGCTGCCCTGTGTGATCAGGCGGTGCGCACGCTGCTGGAGAAGGAGCGCAAGACGGCCGCGAGCGAGATGGCGCGGCTGTCTGCCAGTCCCGAGGCGAGCACGCTGACGGCCGCGGACGGCGCCGTGCCGGCGCAGCTGCTGCCGCCGCTCAGCCCGCGCGGCGGTTTGGACGGCGGGTTGTCGCTAGGCGTGCCGCAGGACGACTTTGACAGCGGCGCCAAGACGGACGACGGCACCGGCAGCTGCGTCACCGACATGAACCTGAGCAGTGACGAGGATTGAGGGCAGCGGCGGTTGTAGTCCAACAGAAAGTCTCTCAGCAACCTTGAAGTTGCCGTCGAATATGATGGCTGCAGATGTCAACGTGCCTAACGTGCCAACGTGCCTTGAAGCCAATGAATCATGGCTGAACAGTACAAGCTGATGTCCAGCACTTCAGCAAAGAACCTGATCGATTACAGCCCGCCGATTATACATGGCAGAAGAAACGGTGGGAAGGTTCGCGACTGCAAAATCAGCTCGAGCTGTTTGCCTCACAATGGCTGGCTGGCTCATCCACATGGTTCAACTGGACAAAGTAGTTCAAGCCAAGTGCGGCATCCAATCGACAAGATGGCTACATCTCGAATCGAGCAGCGGTCGACGCTCCTAGTGCTAGCGATCGTTTCCTAATGGCATTTCTCTGGCTATCTCAGCGAGCTTCCGAACTCTTCCTGCAAATTCACGAGTATCGCACACAAGTTGCCAAGATGAAACGGCACACAGATGCAGGTGATGACGGCACCTCACCGCATTAGCAGCTCACACATGGCACAGCGTATGCAACCACGCCATGCATCACCTGCAGGCTCAGGTTGCTGTCGGAGGAGCGGCGCGCCGGCAGCGGCGGCGGGCCCGCCAGCGCTAGCAGCACCGGCAGCAGCACGAGGGCGTGCGCCGCGGCGCCGACGACCAGCGCCATGTACATCCGGAAGTAGTAGACCTCGAAGATCTGCGTCTGCGCGTACGCCAGCACCACCACGCCTGCACCCAGTCGCAGCAGGCGCTTGGCGGCGGCATGAAAGAGGAGCATTGCCGGCATATGCAGCGGAAATGGCAGGACCTTGCGTCCAGAAGCCAGCAGGCGCCAAGTGTGAGAAAGGCGCGTCGCAGGGCAGCTGTGAGGAGGCGCTCAAGGCTGCTGCCACAAGAGCTCATCGAAAAGGCGGCGAGCGCGCACCCACGAGCTTGGTGAGGGTGATGCCGGAGAGCACTGAGGCGCCGACGGCCACGAGCGCGGCGGCGGCGCGGTGCGGCCGCGCCCCGGGGGCGCCCAGGAACGCGTGCACGATGTGGGCGCAGAACTCGACGGCGATGCCCGCCGCCATGGTCAGGTTGACCAGGCTGACGGCGTTCAGCTGCACGCCCAGCAGTGGCAGCGCGCCCGCCAGCTGCACCAGCAGCGCGGCGATGACGCCGGCCATCAGACCCGCGCCCCACAGGCTGCCCATCAGCAGCCAGCCGGTCGCCAGCACCGCCACCAGCGCGCCGCCTGCACATGAATGTGTCGAGGCTTGAGTTCTACTCTCGCAGTCGCTTTCAAGGTTGTGACAACAGCGCTGCTCCGAAGTCTCATGCGGGTCTCTACGATTGCCAGATCGTGACAGCATGGAGCAGCGAGCCGAGCCCGGTGAAGGAACAATCCAAATGCAAGTGAAGCAAGGCAGCAGAGGCATCAAAGGTGGCGAACCTAGGATGCGGACGCTGGTGGCGCCGATGCCCAGGTACTGCTCAAAGAAGATGTGGAAGACGCTGAAGGTGTAGACCTCCAGCCCCAGCTCCTGCGACAGCTTCTCCGCCATTGCCCGTACCGCCTGCCGCCGCACAGCCAAAGTCAGTTCATGTGTCGAGGATGTTCACTGATGTGCGACACCCACAATGCGTCGCAGTTGCACAGCAATTGACAGGGGTTGCCAGTATGCGCGCCCAACGTGCAGCCGTCAGAATGTCTTTTAATGCAGTCACAATGCAGCGTCTCGCCTACATCGATGCAGCAAAAGCTTCTTTCAACACGAAGGCAGTCGAGAAAGCAACAAACCCGCAGGGCGCTGATGAAGTCGTCCTGCGACGACAATGGCACGTAGGACGTGCGGAAGCTGGAAGCGGCGACGACGCCGCGCGACAGCCCCGCCACGCCGGTGTCATCTGCAGGATCCACCTGGATGGCGTCGGTGTAGGCGCCGGCGCCGCCCTTCGCGCACGCCATGCTGGGCGCCGACTGCAGGAACCAGGGCAGCTTCCGTTGCACCTGTGGGCGGGCAAGTGCAGACGTCGTCAGCTCACAATTTGGATGCATGTGTCTCTTGTCGGGCACCGACTTGAAGAATCACGGCAGCCTCCGTCTGCACCTGAGCGCGGCGAGATGCATAGGATGTTTGGCATAAGCATGCCGGTTGCATGCTCTTGTCTCTTGCTGCTGCCCAGAAGGCAGCTCGCATGAGGTCGCACTCTGCACCAGGCACCTGCTTCAGGGACGGCCGGCCATGGTGCAGGTACGCCGCCACGAATGCCGCGAGGCTGCGCCGCGGTTTGGGCGACACCGCCAGGCTGCCGCCGCCGGTACCGTCATCATCGTCCGGCGGCGCCGGCTGGAAGCACGGGTCGCAGTCCTCGCAGGCTCTGGGGTCCTTGCTGCACGGCTCCTGATCCGGCGGCGGGCAGCGGCTGCCATCCGGGTGCGCACGGCAACACTGCGGGATCTCCGGGCTGCGGCACACACACGGATGAGGTCATGATGGGGGTGTATGTCCAGCTTTGTCGCAACCCTAAACCCTAAACCCTAAACGCAATAATCCGCAGAATTGCCGAACACACATGCTGTTTGTGGAGCACTCAAAACTTTGTTGATGCTGTCGCTTGCAGCTGAAGTCTTTCGCACCTGGCCCAGGAGAGGAAGTCGTCCAGCCATGACGCCGCGGGCGATGCGATGTGCGACACCACTGGCTGCTGCGCTGCACGCTCAATCTGTGCGCACGGCGGAACACAGCAGTAATTCGTGAGGTGAATCCTTGATCCAATCAGATCCGAGGGCCATCATGTTTTCTTGCCAAGCGCCCACAGCACAGACGCCCCAGAGCACAGGTAGTGCGATTACATCAGCAGCAACACACTGCGTGGCCATCCACGAAGGTGCCAGACTTCCTGCACCATTGACGCACTTGCTGGCTCCGCACCAAGTCCCCTCGCTGGGGCCGGCGCTGTCTTGCATGTCAGACCTGACAAGTGACCGCACCTGATTGAGCAAGGAGCTGTCGTCGCAGCCGCTGATGGAGCAGACGCGATTGGTGTCGGGCGCGTGGCGCGACATGTTGAGGTCGCGCACCACGAAGAACACCGGTGGCCCCACGCGCATGACGCTCGTCACGTCCGCAAAGTAGTCCTGCAGGTACGAGTCCCGCGGCAGCGCCACCTGCTGCTCCAGGCCCCTGCATTTGTGTCACGCTGTAGGGTTTGCATGAAACTACAGCCGCCACAGCTTCATCAAGGACAAACGGATATTGTGTGCACTCCAGGATGGATCCAAACACCAACAGAGGCTTCTGCCTCAGGCTGGGAAGCTGCGCCTTCGAAATCATGGGGCCCCAGGGGCCCACAGGAGCGCAACTGCAGCATTGTCTGCAGCGGCGGCTCAGTGATCGGGACAGCAGCAGCCGCAGGCAGGGGCGGGCGCACCTGGAGATGCGGGGCAGCATGGCAAAGCCGGCCAGCAGGGTGGTGGCGAACAGCGCCAGCACGAAGCCTTGCACGCCGCGCCGCATCAGCGCCGGCGCGTGCACCCGCGCCATGTACGCCTGCAGCGCCGCGCCCAGGCCCCACTCGCTGGCATGGTCGGCACCTGTGGCGAGACAGCAGAAGAAGGGGGTCGACACCCTTTCACCTGATGGCCGGAGGACATTATCGAGGCCATGGTTTGCTTTGGCTGTCCTCAGCCGTGCAGACACCATCTTTTGAGCCCTGCTGCGCTGAATCTGTCTGCCAATGTGCTGGAGGCAGCTGACTCAGCAGCCTTGGAAGTAAGGCTGCCACGAGGGGCAGCGCCAGAAGTGGGGAATGCCCACCGAGGGTGCCGCCGCGCAGGCTGGGGTCGTCGCCGCCGCCAAAGCCCCGATCTGCGAGGCTCTGGTATCCGCTTGCGGGCTGCTGATCGCCCTCCGCTGCCTCCGCTGCCACATGCGTCTTTGCTGCCGCCAGCGAGGACAGCAGCGCCGGCAGCCGGGCGCAGGGTGCGACGTCCAGGCGGCCGGCCTCGACCCGCCGCTGGTCCAGCGCCAGCAGCGCCACAAAAGCCGTGACCTGCAGGAAATATGTCAAGGGTTGCCTTGAGGTTATGATGCATCAATACTGGGTGCAGATGGCCGGAACTGCTACACAGCTAGCCCTCAGGTGCTTGCAGTAGCGAGCGTAAAGTGCATGCTTTCACAGAGCGTCCATGGCACAGCGCTTCAACAGTGGTCGGGAAAGCAGACGGAAGTCAGTAGACCGGCCCCGTCATAAGAGCGCTCCCTGTGACACTATGCAAGATGATGCTTCTGAGGCTGCGAATGGGATCAGGCTGGTAGGGGTGCGCGCACCTGGAGCAGGAAGTCCAGCAGGATTGCCAGCGCGGCGCACAGCGAGAAATTCCGCACGGCAGGCATCGGTGTCAGCCCGCCCAGCGCAAAGGCCAGCGTCTCAGCGGCGGCCGCCAGCGTGATGGACGGCCCCGCCTCAGCCAGCGCCGCCCCCACCCGCTCCGGCATCGGCACCGCCTCCCTGCGCGATCAGCCGAGCAGTTCATTGCAGCCGTGTTGATGTGGAGGAGCCAACACTATATTTGCAGGAGTTGCTTAGAGCCGGAATGACTGCAACATGGATCGAGCCATTGGCAAAGCGGGCACAGAGTGGCGGACTCTACAGCAAAATATATGCAGGTCAATGGCGTCGCACCCGGCGGCATCCGTGGGCGGCTGCCGATGGAGCGCGTGCGCCAGGATGAACATGTTGTCGACGCCCACCGCCAGCGCCAGGAAGGGGATGACCTCCATGATGATGAGCGTCGCCCACATGCCGAACAGGCTGCACAGCCCTGCATGCCACATGAATGCGCAGAGGTGACGCAGAGGTCAAACAGGGTTACTGATTCATGGTCATTGCCAGAAGGCACAGAGCATTTGGACATCACATCCTCGAATGCACTTCGTGCTGGCAAAGCAGCAGGCGCAAATGCCATAGAATCACACAACGCTCAATGCATGGAGACAGGTCGCACCCAGGGCGCCGACGACGGCGCAGGCGACCAGGGAGACGCCGCCGAGCGCGAGGCTCGCCCGGCTGTGCACCAGCAGCGCCGCGGGCGCCGCGCCCTTTGGCAGCGCGGACAGCGCAACCGTGACGTACACCAGCATCGCGGCGTAGGACCACGCCACCGTCGGCGCGTCCGCCGTGGACTCCTGCGCAGGCCAGGGGCTGTACATCAGAAGGTTCACAAGGAGGGAGGCCAGGGGCTGAACACAAGACTCGGGTGCTCCGTAGGTCAGCACCAGCTGCCAGGCCAGAGCGGACTGTAACCAGGCGCATCGAGTCAGATGGTGCTGCCGGGCCACAGTCGGCACATCATCACAATGCAACAAAGGACCAAGCAGCGCACGGCAACACGACGATGGTTTGGCGATGCGCTGCAACGCTGCAGCGCGCTCACCCGGGCCAGCTCGTCAGCCACAGACCGCTCAGCGCTGAAGGCCAGGCGCAGACCGCCCTCATGCACCAGGCGCGACAGGCGTCCCTTTGCCAGCTTCAGGAACGCCTTCTCCCATGCCTCTGCTGCCTCCCTGCGAAGAGCGACGTGAAAGATATTGACAGGGGCATACATATGGAACAAGCAGGTGACTGCATCCTGCAAGGTCACAGATGCACAGATGTGATTCTTGACCGGAATCAGCACGTTGGTACCTGTTGGCGGCGGTGCTGTCCAGAAGGTACGTGACCACGAAGGTGGAGGCATCGGCTGTGTAGTTGCGGAAGCGGTCGCCCGTCGGGAAACCTCCCAGCACCGTCTTGGGGTCCTGTACGATCGCGCCACGAGGCTCAGCGCAAGAGCTAACACTGTGCTGTAGGCGTTCTATCCTGCCCGAGAGGGGGATCGCAAAGAATACCCAAGTCAAGGCAAAGTTGCTGCCTGAGACCGGCCGCATCATGAGCAGCACCACGAAGGCCGGAGGACAGTCACTGTGCCCTGATACAGTCCCTGGAACATCTGGGAAAACCAAAGCACTACACACCTGAGGGCCGCCGTAGGCGCCGCGGCAGGCGGTGGACCAGTGGCCGATGCAGTAGTCGGGCGACAGGCGCGCGCGCGTGGCGGCGTCCCCCTTCTCGTACGTGCGTCTGTCCATCTGCCAGTACTGCAGCAGGCTCTGCGTCACGCACTCGCCCCCCGCAAACGCCTTGTAGCACACGTCCTGCAGCGTCGCATTGCCCCCTCCCTGCGCCAGACAGCAGTTCGTTGCGTAAATTGGCACCTTGCGGCTAAGGTGGCTTTGGGCTCTTAGGACAGATGGCATGTTCAGGGCTAGTGCACCATTGCGCATCCACTAAGCTATGGATGTGGCAGGTGAAGACACATGCAAGAATGTTGAATACGCTTTGCTGCAATCGCTGCTGATCCAGCATCGAGGTCAGCAACGTCACGAAGCACGTGAGGATGCAGAGCCGGGAGCGCACCGGCGTGTGAGCCACCAGGGCGTCCACCTCGGACTGGAGGTCGAACAGCAGCTCGATGTTGGCGTCCGTCAGGATGGCCGGCAGCCCGTCTGGGGTGGTATACCGCCCCGCACCGCCCGGCTTCGTTGTCAGCAGCAGCTGCTCGATGCGGTAGAATGGCCCAAAGGCTTGCTGCGCAACCAGGAGGACGCAGATGAGCAGGGGATGCAGACTGTGCCCGACTCCGCAGAGCTCTGGTACGGTGGACGACTCGACAGGGCATCAAGAGTTCTGCCAAGATAAGTGAAATGCACCGAAGATCAGAAGCCAGCCTGCAGAACACCTCGAAGTGCTGCTTCTCGGCGAGCGCCTGGGAGCGGGAGCCGACCCAGAGGCGCTGCGGGTTCGTCTCCACGTGCAGCCGCAGCAGGCCCAGCGCTGCGAGCGCCACCGCCAGCGCGCACACCGCCAGCACCCTGACAGGCCGCTCGGCGCAGTACTGCCCCTGCCGCAGGATGGGATGAGACAATACTGGGTTGGCTGTTATTCGTTTTTGTCACCTTCAAAGGCAGCCGCAGTCGACAGGGGCGTTGCCACTCACCGCAAACAGCGCTCCCAAGTGCAAGTGGCCCACAACCTAGTCACGTTTTCTCATGAAGTGATGCAGCCAGCCGTCTGCACCTGCCGGCGGTACCAGGCGCTCAGGCGGGCCCGCGCCCATGGCTGCTGCACAGCTGCCGGCGCACTCGTCTCCTCGTCAGAAAACAAGCCGCCGCTGCCGCTGCCCTCCTCTTTGACCGCCCAGGGCGGCAGCAGCGACTCCATCAGCGCCCCGCTCTCCGAGACACCCATTGGCGCCCCAAACATGATGCTGCGGCCCTGCAGCCAAAGAGGACTGAGCGGTCACGCAGCGGACAGAAGAACATGCTCTTGCGATTGCATGTGGCTCAGTTGCGTGCGCTGTCTGCCTGCAGGAAACAACATCAACCCTGAACATGCTTTGGCGCTCGGACCATGCGCTCCATCAGATATCTTGCATCATGCGTCGCAACGCAGGCCGCACCTTTGGCGTGGCAAAGGCCCAGTACAGCGCCGCCATGGTCCACAGCCATATCGCAGCAAAGCCCAGGTCCGAGCATCGCAAGAACGGCAGCCCCAGCGCGCTGCATCCTGGCGGCTCCGGCTCTGGCAGCGGCGGCACCTGTCCACCGCGATGCAATCAAGTTGGGTGTCGTTTGCCGTAAGTGCTGCGATTGGACACACACCTGCAGCACATGCAGAACTGACAAGCAGACGGACCATGGCAGAATGGACATACAGCCACTGCCCGCCAGAGCCAACTCACCGGGGTGCACCGCGGAGCGTCCGGGCAGTCGCCGCAGGAGCAGCGCTGCGCCGCGTCCCAGCAGGTGGGGATGCTGCTGTTTAGCGGCGCCATGCCGCTCGGCGTCCTGTCCTCCCCTGGGAAGTCCATCTGGAAGGGCGACCCGGTCTTGGGAAAGCGTTTGTCCTGCATGGCACGGCATCAACGAGATGATGAGCCGTCGCCGTTGAGTCACTGTTGAGCCGGAATTGAGCTACTGTTGCCCGGTCATAGTACTCGAACAACCGATCAGGTACCAAGAGTGGCAGCTCAGGAAGACATGTGTAGTCGTACCTTGACTAATCCCAAAAATGCAAACCACTCGCTGAAGTTACGGGCGCCTCCGCCCACAAATGTCATGGCTTTCTGGCTCATGATAGGATAAATTACATCCTGTACACACAAAGACAGATCTGACAGCAGTGTTGCTTGCTTGCACAGCTATGCCAAGACCTGTGCAGCATGCAAACACAGTGCCAAAGTTCCATTGTGGCATTGCTCCAGTTCAAGGCAGAACTTGCCTTGCAAGAGTTGTAGAAGTGCTCCCCAAAGGAGTCGCTGATGTAGTAGTCAACCTGCAAGTGCAGAAAACGCAGGCCAGTCATTGAGATTATCACTCCCAAGGCAACGTGCAAAGTAGCCGTCAGTCAAAGCAGTGGAGTTTCGCACCTCTGCCACTGCAGTTTCTTTTGTGTCTGCCGCCGCCTGCACGGCTGTCACGTTTGCAAACGTCGACTGGTCTGGCGAGCAGGTGAGCTCGCAGAAGAAGTGCTTGAAGTTGTGTGCGCATGCGGGGCAACCCACAAGGAATATGCTGCCAATCTGGATCTGCAGCGCACAAGCGTCTCGAGTCAGGCGCCTCCAGCTGCCGCAGCCCCTGCATGTCTCACGTTTTCAGAACAAGTAGATGCAAATGGATATTCTGATACAAGCAAGGCCACCTTTGTGAACAGATCGTGAATCTGGCGGTCATCGCAGCAGTAGCGGCCGGTCGCGCCGCCATTCTCAGCGGTCAGCTGCGGGCAGACCTCCTGAAGCGTGCGATACACATCGCCCGCCACCGCCTGCGCTCGTGTGTTGTTGGGCCGGTCCAGGGCGTCCTTGTCTGCCCTGTGGCCCGCGGTTCCATAGAGCGTGCAATACCCCTGCTCACGGCACCACTCGCACATCGTCCGCCGACTGGTTTGTGATCGTCTGGCGGTCGCACGGCAGTCATGCTGCATTCTCCTGTCATTTTGAATTGCAACAACCCCGTCTGCGGTGGTAGTTGCCCACCTGCTCACGCCGCTCCGTCCGCCAGCCTGCCGCCGCGTCACTGCATGACAGACCGTCCAGGCGTGTCAGGACTGCATCACATGTTGCACATTTCGTAATAATCAGACGATGAATATGGTTGGCCAGCATACAACGGCGCGAGGCAGCCGCTCACCTCCATTCGGCGTCCAGTTGGCTGCGCGCCGCCGGTACCTGTGGGAGTGTTACAAAGCAATCAGACACCAGCAAATATAGCTCAGATTGCAGTGAGTACTGTAACACAATGTGCAAGGCCCAGCCTGCTGCGCCTGCACAGGTGACAAGATGCTTTTCGTGTCGCAGTCTGTCCGAATTACCAGGAGCAGCAGCGCGAACGCTGCCAACAGTGACCGCATGCCGCACACTTTCCCACGTCAACACCTCCGCATGGTGCTCAAGGCCTCTGTGGCGAGCAATTATCTATTAATGTTGCTGCGCTCTGTGCTGAAGCCGCGCTGTCTGACAACGTCTGACGTCAGCATGCAGCTGCACGTGTGCCTTCGTTCTCGGGCACAGCACAGGCAGGTCCTGGATTGCACCACCTTGTACATCCCAGCAAGTTCAACTGTACTGAGGTAAATCACCGGAAACACCTCGGCAAGGTGGTGTTTGCGAGAAGAGGAGTTCACTCAAGCATCCAAGCATCCAAGCATGACCTCTGTGAAAAGTGAAAGCGGCAATGGCAGCGTCGCCGGAGATGCAGCGCATCCAGAGGCGACTCTCGCCGGATTCGAGAGCCTCGAACGCCTGCTCGAGGTGAGCTTGGCTGCTGCGCAGGCAAGGCATCCGGCGCTGCAAATCCTAGAAGCATTCCACATCGCTCTGCACCAGTGTAATGACATCATCGTGGTACTTGCAGCAATACGTGCCGCTGGAAAAGCTGGCAGAGGCGCGGCGGGTGCTGTACGGCCACAATGCGGGCGGCCTGGTGCGCCAGCTGGAGTTGCCGGAAGTGCTGTATGCCGCCGCGGCTGTGCAGAAGCTGGACCTGCAGGCCTACGGTTTCTCAGCGGCGAAGGAGCAGCTCCGGCCACCGCGCGTTGTGCGGACGGCGCTGGTGCAGAATGCCATCGTGGAGCCGACTACGGCGCCGTACGCCAAGCAGCTGCAGGCATGATGCGAATGCGTTGGATGATGCACGCACTTCAGAGCACCACATGCAGGGGTTCCTCGACGGAGTTTGGACATCCAAAGCCTCTGATGTGCAGCGGAGGTGGCCCTGCGCTCACTCCGGTGTTGCCGGCACTTTGCAGGCGCTACATGAACGCATCACAGATGTGATTGAGCTGGCGGCGAAGGCAAAGGTCAACGTGCTATGCCTGCAAGAGGCCTGGACAATGGTGGGTGCTCGCTGTTGCGTGAATCGCATGCCACATGGTGGTGTAATGCTACATTGCATTAGCAGTGGCGAATCCCTGTCCATGCAGCCACCCCTGGCCGACCTGTTTGTGCACGAATTTTTGACTTCTTTCATGCAGCCCTTTGCGTTCTGTACCAGAGAGCGGCAGTGGTGCGAATTCGCAGAGCCCGCTGAAACAGGCCCCTCGGCAGTGCTTATGCAGCGGCTCGCAAAGAAGCACAACATGGTGAGTCAGCTTTTGCGCGTATTAGTGCACAGCTTGCTGGGAGAGTTACTGATTGCGATCAGACACCAGATCCAAATTAAGCCCACAGGTCGGATTATGTGTCATATCGCAGGTCATTGTCAGCCCGATTTTGGAACGTGACGAGGCGCATGGAGATGTCATCTGGAACACGGCGGTGGTGTTTGGCAACCACGGCAACATCATCGGCATGCACCGGAAGGTGCTGCATAGTTGCTCCTCTGTGCTGGAGCACTGCATGCCTGTACCTCAAAACATCCGATGCTCTGCAGTGTGTTCTCGCATCATGCTTCTCACGACTATTGTAGATGAGACCTCATGCAGAACCACGTACCGCGGGTGGGGGACTTCAACGAGTCCACATACTACATGGAGGGCAACACCGGGCACCCGGTCTTTGAGACGGAGTTCGGTAAGATCGGGGTGAACATCTGCTACGGGCGACACCACCCACTCAACTGGATGGCCTTCGGCCTCAACGGCGCAGAGATCGTCTTCAACCCGTGAGACACTAAATGCGCTCCCAGAGAAGAGGTGTTGCTGCCCCTGCGAAAGATCCTGTCAATGCGTCATGCAGCACTGTGCGTAGAGCCCAGCAATGTTGCCCTGTGCATGGAGTATATCGGTACGCACACACGCACAAAATCCATTCTGACGCTTGTGAACAGGTCGGCGACAGTGGGCGAGCTCAGCGAGCCGATGTGGGGCCTGGAGGCGCGCAACGCTGCGATCGCCAACTCGTACTATGTGGGCGCCGTCAACCGCGTCGGCACGGAGACCTTCCCCAACGAGTTCACCTCCGGCGATGGCAAGCCCGCCCACAAGGTACCTCTTGCCAGCTGGCTCTGCTGAGCTCAAAGCGGGGTTTACAGTAAGGTTTTGAGACACCTGCAGTGCTCCTCTGTCACCTGCGACCCATCTGAAGTGGGCTGTTGCCTTTGATGATGGAGCAACTACTGTCCTGCAGTCGTTCGGCCACTTCTACGGGTCGAGCTACTTTGCAGCGCCTGACGCGAGCCGCACGCCGGCGCTGGCGCGGACGACAGACGGGCTGCTCGTCGCAGACCTCGACCTGAACCTGTGCAGGTGCGCTGCTGCTGTCGCGTTCCATCGCCACTGAAGCCTGCTACGTCAGATTCGCGTGCATGCCAATTTGCCTGCCTGTTTTGTCCAGGCTGCGCTGTTATTTTTGTTGTACCTGGGCGTTGCTGCTCTCAGATGCACGCACCATGCTGGAAGACCACCGACTGCATGACTTGTGTGAAGTGGCATGAATTAACGGCATCGCTCGTATGTGCACAGGCAAGTGAAGGACAGCTGGGGCTTCCGGCTGACGGCGCGCTACGACATGTATGCCGAGCTGCTCAACGAATTCGTGCAGCCCGACTTCGAGCCACAGATCATCCGGGACCCGACGATCCCTTCATGAGG
>JAABUM010002648.1_pt1 | contig 23540 bp, 46 predicted proteins | sample 5559161 | NCBI WGS metagenome assembly JAABUM01 (sample SAMN10711868, study PRJNA513369) | rock metagenome | isolation source: Antarctica rocks | place: Antarctica: Victoria Land, Siegfried Peak nord
AGAATTCTTGGAACAAGGAATCCTTGAAAAATACGAAGAATTCTTTTAATCAATGTAATTGATTCAAGGATTCAAATTCGTATTTTTCAAGGAATTCTTCGCATTTTTCAAGGATTCAAAATCGCAGAAGGAATTTTATTTACTGTTATAAAAATCGTAGATTTTTATTACTTGCTTAAATAGTAACATTAAACACTTAATTAAAAAATGTGCGATAATATAGTAGAAAAAAAACTTAAAACTAGAAGTGCAGAATTAATTAAACAGGGTTCTCCCAGGGGTACGATCAGTATTCCTCGCTCTTCTTTCCAGCTAGATTTGAGCGTTGCTGTGCCGCTGGCGCCTTGATAAGACCCGCAGTCCACGGAACGCTGGCGGGCGCCGTCTTGTGCTCCCGCCGATACGCCTGTAGGCAACAATGTATGCAATGACACTGGAAGGGATCTGCAGAGTTTCCCGTTCTGCGAGCATGACAGTCGTGCACCCCCCACTCCAGAACTGCTTTGCGACCAGACGCATGCGTATGCTGATGCGCGTTCTTATTTCACAATGCAAGCTGCCTGCGAGTAGTCGCCGCGGGAGTTGACCACTAGGTTGCTGGCCGCCAGGTCGGTGTTGCCGTCCCAGCCATCCTGCCGCTTCAGCCAGCAAGCGCCCGTGGTGTGGTTCCTGCCCGGCAAAGACAACATTCTATGCGTCTTTCTTCATAGCTTCATAGCTTCAAAAGCTGCACTGCTCAGCAGCAGAGTCCTATCGAGCAGCTCCGAAGATCCACGTCGTTGAGATTCTGATCGATGAGGACAAATTTGCCCTGCGCAGGCATGATGCGTGTGTTCTCACCAGATGTCCGGAGTCCAGCACACGCCACTGGGGTCACCTGCAGACACATCTTGGCATGTTAGCAAGAATCAACGTGTGGGCAACTGCCAAGCCACGGAATGGCGTGTGCTCCAGCAGCTCGCGTGCACTCATATTCGCTGCTGACGCCGCCGGCATGCTGCAACACGGCTCACGACAGTTTAATGATAAAATTTACTTTGTAAAACAAGTGAAAAAAGTAACCTGAAAAATCAAATCCACACAAGCGCAGCCTCCGATCATACATGTGCACCTCCTGCAGCGACTCACCGCACCAAACCCACACACTGCAGCGGTCAGGCGGCCCAACGCGCGCCTTGCATGCGGCGCAACACGCGGCGGCGGACCGCGTCTTGTGGTCCAGCCCCCAGCTGATGCCGGCGCCCTCGTAGTCCGCATGCGCCTCCGCGTGGCAGTCCTCAGGGAGAGGATCATCCACCAGCTCGTGCTGCAGATTGCGTCGGTCATGGGTCGGTAGTTCTTGTCAGATTCTGATGGCTCATGTCAGTATGTATCGCGGCCGGCGTGCCGCTCCATGTGGCAGGTGGGCCTCGTCCATGCCGGCACTGCGGCTCAGTGGTAAGAACACCCTTGTCTGCAGGCCCATTCTTGGGCGACCCTGACGTGGCGTCACGGTGGTCTCGATGTGCGAGTCTAGCCTGCCTCACCGGCGTGCTCCTGGCAGAGTTTGGCGAATGAGGTCCCATGGCTTTGAGCACCGAGTGCAGGAATTTCAAGGTCCAAGCTGCAGCTGCAGGAAGGCAGAGTGCGCACCCGCTCCAGCGCATCCTCCTTTCCAGTGTAGTAGTAGATCTTGTCGCCGCCGCTGGCTGCCGCCGCTGAGGCCGCGTGATCCATACTGCCTGCCGCCGCTGAGGCTGCCTGCTGCACGACAGCAGCCGCTGCAGCGTCGACCACGCTGCCGTTGGCGCCAATGCCATGTGCTGCTGCTGCTTGCCTCTGCAGCAGTGCCGGTCTCATGTCACGTTGTTGAAGCTGCAGCATTTGCATCAGCATGCCGCATCAGCGAGGCTTGCTGGCTGCGGCGCCACAGGCCGACATTCCATGGGTCGTTCACCTGGCCCAGGCTGGTTGAGGCAAATGAGACCACAGGAAAAGGGCTTCCCCGCAGTGCAACGCCGACAGCGAGCAGAGCGGTGATGGTGATGCTCCAGAAGCACACACAGCGCGCTCGCCGCCGCGTCCGCCGGCGCTGTCCAGCCTCGATGCGCGCTCGCATCGAGCGGCCCAGGATGATATGGAGCTTGGTTATAAGCGTGCGGTGTCGGCAATTTGCTGGCGGGATTTTAGTGCAGCGCTGCCTGCAACGGCGCACGCAGCCTTCATGCGATGCGCGTTGATCGCTCCTGCTTGATACCGGATTTCGTCGGCTTGGGAATGAGGATATTTCGCCGAGACAGGAGATATGGTCTGAAACTACCAATTATGCGGAGTTGCGCCAAACGACATCAACTGCCCAGTCAAGTCGGTCAAATTAACCTTTTCCAAAGCGAGACGCTGTGTCGAAGCCGGCGCAAACTTGGCTGCAGTTCGTTTGTGGCAGGCAGGAAGGCTTGGAACAAGACTCAAGCAAGGAACGCTGAGCACATGTGAAGTGGCGGATCCGCCATCAGTCATGCACGACACATGCTTGGAGGGTTTCAGCGCAGCGGCTCCTGCAGCACCTTGCAGACAGACGGGCTGGCATTCTGGACTTGCGGACCTTCTAGGCGCAGACGGCGTCAGACTTTCAACTTTCAACTGCAGGTCGCGTTCCCCAGCTGCAGTTTCAAACGATCAGCACGCCTCGCATCGGCGCTTGAGGCAGCCTGTTGACCGTCCAGTGGTCAGAGCTCTCTGCAGCAGCGCGATCACGCCAGAAGCCTGTACCTTTGATCAGAAGCATTGCCAGAAGCTCCTCAGCTCGCTCGGAAGCTGCGCCAGCCCCTTGTCTGCTGTGCTAGCTCACTAGACATCTCAACTATCACACACTGTCGTCCTGCCCGAGACCGACCTTGCCACAGTCACTGGACCGGCGCGGCCTCTCACACCCTCGGGGCTGCCGGCATGTCAGCAGCCGGCAGCGCAGGCGCCATGCTGCTCACCAGGCGGCCTGCGGCGGCTGTGCCGCACATGCAGCGGTACACACAGCTCGTCAGCCTGACTGCATGCAGGGGCAGGCAACTCGATCAGCGGTGCCCAGCCAGGCGTCAACGTGCAGCCAGCTCGCACGCGGTCGCAGAAGTTGGCAGCACCGCAGAGCGCAGCATGCTGCCGGCGCCGCTGATCTGTCTGCAAAGTCCGCTGATCCGCCTGCGCCAGAGCAGCCGGCGGCGGCACAGCAGGGGCAGCGCCAAGCGGGCGGTGTCCGTCTCGGCGGGCGTGCTGCAGGCGCCAATTCACCACATGACGCTGACGCAGCTGTCAGCACGCTTCATGGTAAGCCGCGAGAGGCACCTTGGCAACGGGATGTTGCTTGACAGGCGCAGTCCATCAGCTGAATAAATCACGCGGTTGGCAAACGAAGGGGATTTCGTGCATTTATCTGCACACACCTTGCACGCATCCTGAAATCTGCTGCTGCAAGTTTGACGTGAAGGGACATGCCATGCTCGAGATTCTCAAATTGACACCCCTTTCTTCCGTTTGGCGGGGCTACGCGGTGCTGGTGGGCTCCTGCTTCCGCAGCACGCCGCAGATACTGCGCATCATCAAGGCAGACAGTGCCGCGGGGGTGTCGCTGTTCGCCAGCATCGCGGAGCTGGTCGCCTACAGTATCACCTGCGCCTACAACATGCGACTGGGTGCGGTGACACATAGCAACCACTCCCCATTAGTCAAGACTGCTCCGGTTTGTGTCACGCTTTTCGCCAACATCACCTGCGCCTGCAACATGCTCGGTGCGGCTCCTCTGTGTTAGTAAACCCTGCTCCGGATTGCAATTCCACGTGTGCGCTGTCCGCCGGAGTTGGCCGCCTTCGGCATCACCTGCGCCTACAGCATGCCTCTGTACCATTCAGGGGTTTTTTTTTATTAATTTATCTATTAAATTATAAGTTATCTATTGGTTTACCTATTGGTTTATGTATTGGTTTATCTATTGGAACTCGCTGCTCGCCAACATCGTAGAGCTGGTTGGAATTCGCTGCTCGCCAACATCGTAGAGCTGGTTGCCTACAGCATCGCCTGCGCCTGCAGCCTGCTGTCTCGTTGCGCTCGCGCTGTGGTTGACGATTGGTCTGGGTTTTGCGTTGTGCTGGCCAGCGCTGCGACGCTAGACAGGTGCAGCGCTGCCTGTGCCTACAGCCTGTGCCTTGATGCATTTCCTGTGCCGCTCTGTCCTGTGCCTACAATGACGCTACTGGCCACGGGCGCGCTGCACTTCCTTCACAAAATACAGGCTGTGCTTTCGGCACTCAGGGGAGGTGGCGGCGTGCTGAGTGCAGAACATCATGACAAACGCTAAATTCATCTGCGGAAACAGATGGCTTGCTGCTGTGTCGTCACCGCAAAGGCTACGCTCCGCGTAAAGGGAGGTGGCGGCATACGGGGTACCCGCGTCGTCTGCGCTGCAGCTTTGTTGCGACCAGATCCACCGATCGCATACACTCAACAGGTCGTGTGCGCTGCCCATGCAGGCTACGCGTTCATCACATAAGAGCAGATGGCAGCGAGCAGAGTGCAGGACGTCCTGTTGGTCTCGCTCATCTCCCGCCACACGAACCCACAGACTGGAACGATGCTCGGATGTTGCTCAAATGCATGTGTCTGACTACTGTGTCCCAACCGCGCAGGGTATGCGTTCAGTACTTACGGGGAGGTGGCGGCATGCTGGGTGCAGGACATTGCACTGGTGACGCTCATAAGCCGCCACATGCACACCGGGCACAAGCGCCTGGCCGCGAGCGCGGTGGCGTTCGCGGTCTACTGCTGGTGGCTGCTGTCCGACGGCTGCAGCCTCTCCACTCTCACAGGTGGGAAAGAAGTGTCATGCCTGCGCATTCAAATTTGTATGAAATGAATGAGAGACATCTGTCTCAGGACGACTTGCGTCCACATCTCTCGCAACACTTCCGCCGTCATCCTGTCCCCACAGGCTAGCTGCAATACAGAACCGAAAAAGCGGTAGCACAAAGCAGCAATCTGAGCAGGTTGCCACGCAGAAGAGCTGTTACTGTGCCATGTTCAAGAATCGACATCATCGCGTCGGCAAGTCTTCCAGTATGTGCACACGGTTCCACCATCCACCGCCATCAATATAGCTGACAATTTGCTCGTACACAGGGCTGAAGGGCTGAACCCATTTTGCTCCCTGCGCCTGTCGCAGTGCTCCAGGCGTCCACCATCTCCATGATCGCCCTGGGCGGGCGTCTGCCACAGATTGTGCTTAACGTCCGGCGCGGCGACAGCGGCGAGCTGTCGATCACCACCTCCGCCCTGAACCTTGCGGGTGCGACGTTCTAAAACGCAGAACATCAAGGCGACATCACCTGAGTTTAAAACATCAAGCCCACATCACCTTGAAGTGCAGTGTGAAGGTTTCATGCAGAGAGCAAGATGCAGAGAACAAGATGCAGAGATCGTCCATCACAACCCCAGCCCACCTGAGCCAGCTGCAAAGAACATGTGCAAGCTGGAAAAACATCATGTGTCAGAGGTCGTGGGCAGTCCACAGGCTGACCAGCACCTCTGCTGTTGCGCAGGCAACCTGGCGCGGATGTTCACGACGCTCGTCCTGACCAAGGATGCGCTGCTGCTGCTGGCCAATGCGGTGCAGGGCTGCCTGAACAGCGCGCTGCTGTACCAGACGGCTATGACGGCGGTGCGGCGGCGGGCCGTGCGGCGTCAGAAAGCCCTGGACACCGCTGATTTCTACCATAAGCCCGGCGATGATGAAGAGGTGAGGACTCACGTCTTGCCTTTCCTGGTCGTGCGCCTTTCAGGACGTCAGATTTATACTGTGGCGGCGCACCGAGTGGAGCCAGCTGGCCTGGACATCGCAGAGCTGGACGAGCCCGGCGGGCAAAGAGGAGAAGGTATGGGCGCAGCGGATCTCGCTTGTCTCTTCTGCCAGAAGTCTCAGCATTACTTTGCGAACGAGGCCCTGGAGGCCGCTAAGTATGTCGAGCCCGGCAAGGAGGAGGAGGTGCGTGCGCGGCGTTTGGAACCTTCTGTGAGTTCTGTGACAGTGACCTGCTTATATATGTGGAAATCTCGGCGGCGAGAAAGGCAGGCGGCTGCGCAAGTTGCTCCAATGAGCAGGCTGCGAAAAGCAGGCCGCGAAACTGGCTGGATTTTGCATGCAGCTGGATGAAATCGAACGACTTTGAAACATCGATGGCTGATGCTGCAAGCGCGCACGTCTCGGCTGCTCATATGGACGGACCATCGACTGATTCGTTTGCTCGTCCCGAATGCCGCGAGGCAGGGAGCGGAGGTGGGCGTGTCGCCGGCGGCAATTGAGGCGGCGGATGATGACGCCGACGGCAGCGCCTCGGCGGACAGCGCGGCCGCCGCTGCGATGGCCATGGGCGACGCCGCAGCTGACGCCGGCATGGGCGACGGCGGGTACGGCGGCGGCGCCGGCGCAATGCTGCTGGAGCCGCCGCCGGGCGACTTCATGGACCTGGCGGGCGGCAGCGGCGGTGGTGGCGGGCCCGGCGCTTCGGACATGTAGCGGTGTCCACCATTGTCGTTCAGTCAGGCAGGTCGACAGCGGGACGCGCGAGTCAGAGGCTTAAAGAGCGGAGCACCACAGGAACGGGTAGCTCAGTCAGCTTGCTCAAGCCCACTGGGTAGCTCAGGTTCAGAAGGGTCAGACGATCAGGATCATTCTGTAATCTGTGCATGATTATTACAACGTGGTTTCAACGGCGATGCGGTAGCGGGCAAGGCGCGCATATCACGGATTGGCAGTGGGAGTGCCAGCATGGCAGCTTGCCTCACTATGTTGCTTAGTGGTTCAGAACTGCCTTGAGTGTCGTTCATTTAGAGACTGAGCAGCATAGAATGTGAACCATGCTGGGCCTTCCTCTCCGTCATGCTTCCTGTCCTAAACTCTGCCTGAGCAAGTACCGCGTGATCGGCCTGCGCTCGCCACAGCACCGACGTGAAGTTTAAGCGCAAACCGCGACTCCGACAGCTTGCACCCGCAGCGCTGTGGAGCCCTGCTGCTGGCCGCCGGCACGTTTCGGGCGCTTCAGCAGCCTCTTGAACAGCCAGGATGGCCGACATAGAGGTGCAGCACCCTCCGCCGGGGGGTTTCAGTTACAGCAAACTGGTGTGGACGGCGACGACGCACCGGCAGCCGCCCAACAGCGGCGAAAAGGCGGAGCCGATGAACGTGCAGCAGGCGAAGATCCCGTGGGAGCGCGTTAAGGACTTTATCGTGGGCGAGGAGGCCAGGTGATTGTTGCATCCTGACAGAGGCAGCCCCGTGCTCGGCGCAGGGACGCTGGATTTGTACGTGCTTGAATACCGTGAAGCTTCTGAAACGGTCAGGAGTGCTGGCTGCTGCCATACCGTGTGCATGCACCACCTTTTGAATTTGGCGTGCATCGTTGCGGTAGGCTTGGCGAGCACCTGCCCATGCACAGCTTGATGGGCGACTTGGCTATGGTCACATCCAAGGCAATGTGCTTGCAGCGACTTGTTCAAAAGCTCTGTCATCTACGATCCATGCCACAGGCTCGCTTCAGCCATGCACTTGGGCGGATCTGATGTCAATTTCAATGTCCCTCGACAGCACAGAGCAGCAGCCCTGCAGTGAGATAATGTTTATGCGCCAGTCCTCTGCCGGCATCGCGGCGACCGCTCGTGTCGCGTGCGCGACGCGCAAACGAAATCTCACATGCAACCTTCGCCGACACCGTAGGGGCGCCTGCAACTTCTATGTGCGCGGCGGGCAGACCAAGACGGCGGAGCAGCTGGAGCGGGCCACTCGCAAGGACTCGCACTCCGAGTTCCGCTTCTACCACTGCGTACACGGCCCAGAGGACGACCGCGCGGCTGCGGCGGCGGCCGCGGCGGAGGAGGCCAGCGGCGCCGGCGCTGGCGACGGCACGCGGCGCAAGAACAAGCGCGCCCGAGGCGAGGGTGCCCGCGTCGGCTGCCAGGTGAGGAGATGCGACAAGGTGCCGATATCGAGTCTCTCAAGCTGGAGCACCCCCATGGCATAGCAACGAACCGACAAGCTAATCAAACACCGTCACGCTGTTCTGCCAATCTGCTGACAATGATTGGCATGAGCTATGTTAAACCCTATGCATTGCGCCTGAGCTGGGACTCGTTCTGGAACTGAATCGAGAAAGCAACTGCATTTCGCAGGTGCGGTTTAAGGTGGCGCGGCCGGTGCAGGATGCGTCCGTGGCTAAGATCACATGGCTGGGCCCCGTGCAACACGAGAACAAGGTGGGGTGCTCCTATTTCTGGTCCACTAGCCTGGCTTTGGGCCAGTGCGCAATGCTGTGACGTCGGGCTGAGTTTCGGCTTCAGGCTGCCCTTGTCCTAGAGCCGCCAGATGAGGATGAGGCGGCTTCGGAGACTGAGCAAAGCCGCCGATACTTCTCAGTGCACCACATGGGCTGCGCCAAACCCGCTTTGTGCCTGCTGTGCAGGAGGGCAGCATCTGCCACGGGCCGCTGTGCGAGGCGGCGGCCAGCAATCCGCGGCTGACGATGGCGACGCACGTCAGCCAGGGCGCCAAGGACTGGGTCGCCGCCCAGCTGCGCGCCAATGTTGGTGCGCCGGCACTTCAAGTGCCGTCCGCACTCTGTCGCTCTCCAGCACTCCGGATGTTGGTGTGTGTCGGCAGCACGTAATGGCTGCTGCATCTGGAACTGTTCCCGGACGCTGCGAGCCGCAGGCGATGGGGTTAGGGTTTAGGGTTTCGCGTCCTGGCACCCTGGGGTGTGACTGCGGTCACTCACGCGTGTGTTGATGTGTATTCCTGCAGCGCGCGCGGACATCCTGAAGACCAACAAGGACTGTATCAAAGTGGCGGTGTGCAGCGGCGAGGCGCTCTCCGACGTCGACTTTCAGGAGCGACTGCGCCTCTTCCCCGCCGCAATGCGGTGCGCGGCACGCCTCGGACTGTCAGAACCACAAGTCCCATGATGCGCGATGCTCCGAGTGCACCATAATGCAATGTCGGAGTGTCGCCGCAGGGACTACGCAGCGCTGGCTCTGCAAGACAGCGACAGCGTTGGCCAGGCGCATGCGTATCACGCGCCAACCTGAGATCCAAACCTGTGGAGATGCTGTACTCGTTCTGCGTTCCTGCCGCAGGGACTACCTGCTGAAGGTGCAGGACATCGACAACATCGCCAAGCGCATCCACGCATACCCGACGCCGCCCAAAAGCGCTCCCATTGTCCACCCCGCCTCCATCAGCGCCGCTTCCGCTCCGGCGCAGCAGCAGCAGGAGGTGCGCCTGTTTGGAGGATGTTCATGATGAAACAGTTTTGTTTTCTTTTGTTTTCTATAGTTTTGAAAACCCACGTTTTATGTATTACATGGCAAAGTCAACAAAACGCTGGCTCAAAACGGCCAGGGAGCATTTGTCATGGAATACAACAAATCGGGGAACGTAAACTGCGAAACTCATTAGACGGACATTGGACCAGGATCCTGTTGTTCGCTGGGGCAGTCATCGTGCTCCTGCACACCGTCGTGTTCCACTAAGCACAGGATGATACGCACTGCACCCACGCCTCTGCTGGCGAATCCAACATTGACGACCCTGCAGGCACAGGCGTCAGGCGCACCGCAGCCCGCAACGTACAGCGCGCTGCTGGCAGCGCCGGCGGCGTCGGCCACCATCCCTTTCCCGCAGCAGCCGCAGCCGCAGCTGCCGCCGCAGCAGCAGCCGCCGCCGCCGCAGCAGCAGCAGCCGCCGCAGCAGCAGCCGCAGCAGCAGCAGCAGCCGCAACAACAGCCGCAGCAGCAGGAGCCGACGCAGGCGGCGGTGGAGGCGCTCGCAGCCACCAGCGGTGCCCTGGAGCAAGGCGGTGCGGCGCCGGCGGCAGCCCCTGCACAGGCACAGGTGCGGATAGCCTAAACCCTAAACCCTAAACCCTACAATAGCACATCCCTGAAGACCGCTGACTGCGTGCAGGTGCAGATAGCCACTTGGCCGTACAGTGTCTGATCACGCCACCACGAACATGCACAGAAACCTTTCGTCCTGGGGCTCGTGCTGCCGCTGCATCAGTGCCTTGCCTTCATGCTACATTTCCTTATCAGTAAACCCATCTGGCATTACAGCGTGCGACAGTGAAGTGAACACCTGCCAAGAGCTGCTTGTCGCTCGTGCCGCAGCCAACTGCGGCAGCGCCGGCGCCGCGGCAGCGGCGGTCCCGCCCCACCCCCGCGCAGCGGCCGCCGCACACAATGTCCCAGGTACCGAATCCCGACCGCTCTCGCCTGCACGTTGCCGTTTCATCGCGAGCTGAGCCTGGCGAAATGACCCCGCCCGTATGCTATTTGACGCTGCGGTGCTATCCGGCGCCACTTGAATGTCTGCACTGCATGCTGAATTCATGATGCATGCTGATTTAAACCGTCTCAATCAATGGCATTGCTGCAGGCGCACGCCACGGCGCAGCGCGTCCTGAACGCACTGGCGGCGGCGCCGCCGGAGGCGCACGTGATGCTGCTGGGGGTGGTGGTGCCCACCCTGGAGGCCCTGTGGCAGCGCATCACCGCTATGGCACCCGAAATCGCCGCCGCAGCCGCCGAGGCGGCGCCGGCGGTCGCGGCGCAGCCGCAGCCGCAGCAGCAGGCTGGACAGCAGCTGGGGCAGCAGGGCGGGCAGCAGCAGGTGGGGCAGCAGCAGCTGCCGTCGCAGCATCAGCAGCAGCAGCCGCCCTACCAGCCAGGCCCGGGACAGGCGGACTATGCCGCAGCGCCGCCAGCAGCGCAGCCGCCGCCGCCGCTGCCGGCGAGCCTCGTGCCGCCCGGCAGCGAGGCATCGCAGCAGCAGCACCTGCAGCAAATTCAGCAGCAGCTCGCGCCGGTGCAGCAGCAGCAGCAGCAGCCGCATGAGCAGCAGCACGCATTCCACCACCAGCAGCCGCAGCCCACCCTGGAGCAGGATTTTCCGCACCCCATGCTGACCAGCATGCCCCAGCAGCAGTGAGGTTTGCAGCCTATTGGTCTCGGCGAGGCTAATTTGACTGGAGCTTTGGCGTCGGTAGTGCGATGTGCACCCTTAGGGTTCATCACGGGCACAACTGTGGAGAAGTCGTATTGTCAAGCAACTCACGCCCGACAGTGTTACGGTTTGAACTTGGCACGTATCACTGAGAGGGAGATTCTCAACGCGAACATTGACCACCAGGGGTCAACACCGACACGTTTGCCCAGTCCTGACCGCACACTGCATTGTCACTACTTGGCACCTGGACAGTCGCCGGTCCTGCAATTCGATTCACCCATTTCCAACGTCATAGGACGCATCAAGCTCCAGAAGCACCGGCTGGCTCAGGCCGCATCGTCGCCAGCCTTTCGCCCCAGGACTTCCTAAGCGGTGTCCATCTGGCGGGCCATCCGCCGCTGACCTTTGGTCCGCTTTGCCTGCTTGCTCTTCGGCGCCGACGGCGCCGGCGGCATTGTGGCCGCCAGGTGCGCAGTCACAGCGGCGATGGGGTCCGCCTTAAACTGCGGGTGCGACAGCACGTGCTGCAATCTCCTGGTCTCCTTGTCCCTGCAGCAGCACGGTTTAGGTCGTCAGGAAACGGCTGAACGGCTAAAGCTGACGGATAGTGTGCGGAAGCACTGATGCTGTTGCCATGCCGTGCGGCCATTGCGACTTGATGTGTCTGTGCGATCAGACCAGGGATGCAGGGTTCAGGATGGAGGATGAAGACCCTAAACCCTAAACCCATGCATGGGCGCGACTTCGTGTCCATGCCCTCACATACTGCTGCAGAGCATGTCTCAGCAGAGAACATCCCCCGCTTACCGACTGATAAAGTTGCATATCGGTCGGCTGCATTTCACCGGGATGCCGCACCCACACGTTGCTGTCGCCAACAAAAACCTGCTCAATTCGACGCACGGCAGTGGACCAACGTTCTCACGTGATGCGGGTGCGCTGCTTGCAGCCGCCGACGCCGAGGCCACGCTGCGGCTTGGGCGACGACCCAACGCCTTTTGCCGCCGCCGCGGCGGCCTCCAGCGACGCTGACAGCGTTGACAGGTCCCCCAGCGCCGCCGACAAGGGCTTCCGCTTCTTCTTCTGCAGCAACATGACCGGCGGAGATGACACGCTGCTGCGACACAGGGTGTCCTACGCTGTGTGGTTCTGCTTCGAAACAATTGTGTAATGGTGGCTGGGATCAGGCGAACCAATGACGCATGTTCGCGCTGCAAGCCTTCGCAGCTGCATCCGGACAGTCAGGCACGGGGAAGGCGCGCCTTTTTGAGGCCGCTCTTGACACTCAGCGGCGGCGGTCGGTTCTCTGAAATTCCTGCAGTGCAGGAAAATACACTTCACTTGCCGCCGACGGACTTTGCAACGATACTGCACTCCGACACCAGGCAGTGCATCTTGGTTGCGCGCACACATGCACGACTCACTCTGTATGAAATTTGCCTGCTTTGCCAGCTTGCGCTGAATATGCGCCGGCGGCGCGGGCCCCCCTTCCTCTCCCTCATCGCTGTCGCTGGCTGGCTCATCTGTTGCCTGAAAGGAGTCAATAGTCCGCATCGTGGGACTCCCACACACTCGCACCGCTATGGACTGAACCGTTATCGTCGGATGAATGACATGCATTGAAATGCATTGAAGACATGCATTGAAACCATGCATGGACCTGCTGTGGTAAGGCACAGCGCAGCCCACCTTGGCTTTGGCTCTGCGGCGCTTTGCTTTCTGCACCCGCTTCTTCACCTGTATCAGCACTGGTAGTATTTCGCTGTGAGGATCATTGTGACCTGCAGTGAGATGGTCCCGCCGATGTGCATGCGAGACTACAGCTGCCGCGCCGCATCTTGGCGCACCATGCAATTGGCTCCGGTTTCCAATGGCACGCGGGTGATGTGACTGGGGTGACGTGGCTAGTAGTCCTCTTTGCTAGCACAAGCGTATTGGAAGTACTCTCTTCCAGTCCAAACGGTGGTGCACATGGCTCCAACGCCGACCAACGCCGATATGCACTACCTGTCTGCGGGTGAAAGCTGCGGCGCACACTTGTTGATTACGTACCTGATTTGCGACTCAGCTTTACAATCGCTATATGCGACCCAGTTGCCACTGCGCTCGTCGTTGCCAGCCTCCGGAAGCAGCAGCGCACGTGTGCCGGGACTTCCTCTGCTGCCGTGCAAGTTTGAAGTGCCAGTTTGAATTTACGCGGCGTCTGCAAGGCAACAGCTTCTGTGACGGCTGGCATACGCCACCCATGGCTGATCTGAACGGTCCGCCGGCCGCCAAGCGCGCCAGGCATGATAACGAGGCAGACAGCGAGGATGGCGAGGCCGAGGAGGCCGGGATTGACGCCAACGACGCGTTGCGCTTCCACCTGCTGGATCCGGATGCGGCAGCAAAGGGCAGCCTGGTCTCCGCGGCGAACTTCCCGCCAGACATGTGCCACCAGGTGTTTGGCGACAGTGAGCGGATCGAGGGGTGGGATGAGGTGGACGGCTTTGGCCTGGACGTCTTTTTCAGCCAGGCCGACTTTCGCGCTTTCGTTGAGGTATGTGGGTCTCATGTGTTGTGCACTACGTCTTGCATGCTTCCAGCAATCACGAGGCACGGAGCTCATCGCCCTTGCGGTACCACCCGCGGGCGCTGCCGCGGGCGCTGCCGCGGTCCTTAGGATCTCACCACTGCGTCTTTGCTGTCTTGCGACCAGGCATCGTGGTCTCCCTTACCTGAGATCGGAGCCGGGCAGCATTCAATCCCTACACCGCCGGCGGCAGTCATGCTGACCGCAGATCACTGCGCATCTGCATGGGCAACACTGCATCATCGGCATGTCTCCACATCGCAATCTGCCGCGCCGCTACCTGCACAGATGCGGCCGGTGCTGCGGCGGCCGCCGCCCGGCGCGACAGACGTGCTGGCCAAGCTGGCGCCCTGGTTTCCCGGCGGCTTCCCGCCCAGTCGCGCGGACTTTGCGGCGCCCGCACAGCCGCTGGACCGCGGGCAGATGGGGGCGCCGCTGCGCGAGCCGGCGCTGCGCAGCGGCGGCAGGCTGGCGGTGTTCCGACACCGTCTGGCAGAGGCCAACCAGTACGTGCGGGTGAGGTCGACTCCGCTGCTGGGCCGGCTCTTGACTGACATGAACAGCAGCAAGGGCGCTGTGCGATGGCGGGAAACTAGCAGCTTTGCAGCAGCGGCTGGCGGGGGCCAACCATTATGGGCAGGCGGGCATCTCCTGCCGCGCAACGCCGCCATTGTCGGCGCCGTGAGGATCCCCCTGCAGGTCATGATCTCAGCGAGGCCAGGATGCCGCCACTTAGGGTTTAGAATGGGCCTGACTCCGCTGGCGCGCCTGCTAAACCCTAAACCCTGTGTTAAACCCTGCCCCGCATGCTGCGCATGATTCCTTATCCTCCACCTCCAGTTGCTGCACATCTCTCAACCAGCAACGTCAGCTGCTGAGGCCCGGCTGCGCTGTTGCCACTCCCAGGACCTACACGCGCGGCTGCAGCCGCTGCTACCGGCTGTTTCCATCACATCGTCAAGCGCAAAATTGCTACAGCGCCCCTGACTCATGTGACGCAGGAGCTCCACGCGCGACTGCAGCCGCTGCTGATATTTTTCATCGACGCCGCCAGCTTTGTCGACGACGACCAGGGCGACGTTGACGCGCGCTGGGAGCTGTACACTGCAGTGGAGACGACGGCCGCCGGCCACGATATAATCGTGCGCTTTTATATAAAAACTGTCCCCAGCTTGATAGTCCCCAGCTTTTTCAGGTCTCGATGGCAGTCTTGGCGAGCGCTGGGATCTGTACTGTGGACGACGGCGGCTGGCCACGCCACCACTGTGCGTTCTGTCCCTAAACCCTGACCCTAAACCCTATATTCTCCAGCTTTTTAGGTCTCAAATAACAGTTGTGAGGTGGGCTGGGAGCTGTACACCACAGTCGAGACGCCAGCCGCCGGCCACGATCATCGTGCGCTCTCATCTCAAATGTCAGTAGGATCGTGCGCTCTTATCTCAAATGTCAGAAGGACAATGTTTTCATCGTGCGCTCTTATCTCAAATTCAGTAGGCAATGGTTTGAAGCATTGGCAGACGCTGGGAGCAGTACACATATGTGGGGGACGACGGCCGCCCGCCAAGACGCCATCATGCGTGTTCTTGCCCAGGCTCCACCCGTTCTTTCGAGCGGGAGCTGGCACATTCATGCACAAACCCTGAACCCTTTCAGCATTCCACGGGAATCGATGCGTGGAAATGGACGCAGAAGTAACCTATTCACTGAGCAGGGATCTGTGCACTTTGAGCAAGTTCGACTGAGGCTGCCCTTGAACTCCACAGGTGGGCTTCGCGACCACGTTCGAGTTTTTCGCGTGGCCGGACCGCAGCCGCCTGCGGCTGAGCCAGCTGCTGGTGCTGCCGCCGGCGCAGCGGCGCGGCATCGGCGCCGCGCTACTGGAGGCGGTGCATTTCACTGCGGAGCAGCGCAATGCCCTCGACGTCGTGGTGAGCTTGAGGCTTGTTTTGGGGTGAGGTCGAGCCTGTGTGAACGAACCGTCCGTTTGAGTCTGGGATCGGACGGCACTGGCGGCGTTCTGCTGGAGGCGGTGCATTTCACTGCGGAACAGCGCGACGTGCTCGACGTCATGGTGAGTTTGACGGCTTCTTGCGTCCGTGACGCTTTATAAACAGGCACCCTGTCTTCTGGTGTCAATGTGGAGTCGTGGGGCATCGGCAGCGCGCTGATGGAGGCGGTGCACCTGACGGCAGCCCTGTTTTAGGGTTTAGGGTTTAGGGTTTTGGGCACAGCGGCTGAACCTCAGGGCCTCCCGCACGTTGCCGGAGGCGGTGCATCCGACGCCTCAGCAGCGCAATGCGGTCGACGCTGTGGCCAGTCTAACAGGCGTGAACGCCTTGCGGAGAGTGTCGGAAGCATGTGGTGGCTTCGGCAGCGCTGGGGTTTAGGGTTTAGGGTTTAAAACCTAAACTCTAACTGCTGGAGGTCGCGCACCTGGCAGCGGAGCGGCGCTGCGCCCTGGCAGTGGGGCGAGTCATATCCTGCGCTGCATGTTTCTCGGGCAGTGAACCGCCCGTGTGCAGATGGAGAATCCGGCGCCGGAGGTGGAAACAGCTGTGGGCCTTCCTAGGGTGTTTTTTAATACAAAAAACAAAAACGGAATCCAAAGCTGCGGCTGTCTTGACGCAACTGCCGTGTGGGGCTATGCAGATCGAGGACCCTGCTCCGGCGCTGAGGCGCCTGCGAGACCGGCGCGACCTGGCGGCGCTCGCTGCAAAACCCTGGGCGGTCGAGGCAGCGCGGCGGGTGCGAATCAAAACGTGCTGCTGTCCCGCTGTTTTTTTAACCCCCTCCATGTACGCCTGCACCGCCGTCAACCTGCTTCTGGTCGGGATTCGCATGACGCTTTGCGCGACTGGGCGTCACGGCGTCAGCGGTCACCAGACCAGGGTCCCTTCCTCTTGGGCGGTGAGCATCCCACTGTTTGACGGCTGGACGTCGTGTGAGCAGGTGGCAGCCCAGCTCAGCAGCAGCACAGCCGCCGCAGCAGAGGACCGTGCCGCGGCGGCGCCCCCGCCGGCCGCAGCAAACAGCTCCGCCGAGCCGCCGGCGGGCGCCGCCGGCGATTCGGCGGCGGCGGAGGTCGGTGATGCAGCCAGACGGCTACGCATGGACCCCGAGCTGGTGGCGCGCGCTCAGGCAGAGCTGCGCATCAGCCGGCCGCAGGTGGGCAGTGACAAACACAACAGACGTCGTTCTATAATAATAATAATAATAATAATAATAATAATAATAATAATAATAATAATAGTAATAACAATAATGATAATAATCCACATAAAATATCATCTCCTAGATTCATCAGAGGCTCTCCGATACCTCGGCTGTGCCTGAACCCCCGAAGCTGGTGGCGCGCGCACGGGCGGAGCTGCGCATCAGCCGGCCGCCGGTACGTTCATTGGACAGTAGGCTGATCTAGGATTCTGGCTGGCATTGCCGGCCAGTCGTCAACCCCCCAATGCCTTGCCATGGTAGCGGTTCGGTCGGAAGCTGCACACGGCCCTGCAGACGGCGACGCGCACAAAGGCAGAAACTGGTGCATCAGCCGGCTGCGGGTCTGCAAGATGCATGTTGACAGCATGCTCAGTGTGGTCCACTTGCGAGACACTCTGCTTGCGTCAGTCAATTCCACAACCAGGTGACGCTGTTGTGCAGGTCGGCAGCTTCCATTCAGCTGTGGGTGCTCATGGGTGGAGAACCATGCCGCATTGTGTCTGCTACAGGTGAGGCAGATGTGGGAGGCGCTGCTCTTCGCGCAGCCGGACATACGCGAGTCCGATGCCGGCGCTGCCGCATTCGAGACCATGGTGCGCGTTTTTGAAGCTTCGTGCACATCACGGCCTGTGCCTGACGAACTGTCGTCCAGATTGGCGGCCGAGAGTTAGGGTTTAGGGTTTAGGGTTTGCTGTTTGCTGTTCATTCGATGCAAGAGCAGCAGCAATTGTGGAGGATGTGTATAACACAACAGTCGCGTCGTCTGCAAGAACCGCACCGACCCTGCTGTGCAGGTGGGCTACCAAGTAGTGGCGAGGCTGTTGCTTTCACACATACCTGCACGCATGGAAGCTCCCCTCTGAAGCAAGCTCCAATGCCGCCTGCAGGTGAGCTGTCGTGTGGCGGCGGGGCTCACGGACCCGCGCAAGGACGCAGAGCACAAGCGCTTCATTGCGCGCCGCATCGACGGCCAGGAGAACGGCTTCCTCATGCTCAAGTGCGGTGAGTGCTGCAGCAGAGCTGCAAGTGCAGCTGGTTGCAACAACCTCATCCACGTAGTCACTGCATCGCGCGCCGGTTCGACGGCCAGAGAATGTCTGCCCCATGCTCACACGCACAGGATAGGTCGCGACCGCATGACCGATGGCAGCGATGGGAGTGTATGTGATGTCAAGCGTAAGCAGTACAGTGTGTTTAGATACTGCTGATAAATCGCCATCCAGAGGTCTAGCCACATACAGTGCAGCAGGAGGACAACGACTGTGCGAAAGGTACAACCGGTTTGTTTCTTCTGCAGGTCGAGCGGCGGCTGCTGGACAAGGCAGACATAGTCCTGGCTGCTTCGTATTAGAACGTCGTCTAAACCCTAAACCCTAAACTCTAAACCCTGAAAAGCCTGCGCACCCTCCCTGCAGACCCCAGGTCGCAGCTGGAGAGGCAGGGCATGCCGGTGCCGCTGGCCGACCGCGGCGGTCCGCCGGCGAAGGCTTGCACATCACATCACATCCATCGAAACTCGCTACAAACAATAAAGCGTCTGACCTGTCCCTGCGTCCGTGCAGACCCCGACTCGCAGCTGGCGAGGCAGGGCATGCCGGTGCCGCTGGAGGACAGCGGCGGGCCGCCGGCAGAGGAGCTCGCGGCGCAGGTCGCCGCCGCTGTGCAAGAGAGGCTGGAGGAATTGCTCGAGCTGCTGCCGTCAGCGGCGGCCGTGCCGGCGGCAACCGGGTGACGGCTTCAATCGGCACCGGTAGCAAAGAGACAGTCGTGTGGCGGAAGTCTATGCGGGGGAGGTGCAGGAGCTTGAAGAACGTCTGTCGGCGGCGGCCATTGTCGAATGACGGGTTTTGGCCGCGCCGCCCACCCGCCAGCCTGCGAGCTCGCGGCGCTCAGGTTGCCACCGCGTTGCAGAAGAGCAGCCTTCAGCAACCTCATGATCCGCTGCCGTCAGCGGCCGCGGCGGCTGCTGCCGGGCGACAGCTCGGCTTTTGTCGACAGAGGCTGGGTGTCATAGGGTTTAGGGTAAACCTGAAAACCTAAACCCTAACCGCGCAATGCAGGTCCTGGCCGCGGTGCGTCCGAGAGGCTGGAAGTTAGTTGCTAGTTGCTCATCTTGCGACGGCCGCGGCTCAAGCGGTGGCTGGGCAGCTCATGGCGTGAGCGTCAGGGGCAATCGGGTGACGGCCCTGTGTTGCCGCGGCTGCTCGACAAGTGCGTCAGATTCAGCAGCTGCGGCTTTACGAGCCGAGAAACGAGCCTGTGCTGTGCAGCTATGGCAGAAATGTGCCTTGCGGGTGCTTCTGGCTGATGTCGTTGAGCATGCCGACGGCGCAGTGCCAAACATTCCTTGAGGTGGTATCCCCGCATCAGAGCTTCACGTTGGAAACTGTGGATCAACGGTGGCTTGCGGTATCATACTATTTCTAGGTTGGGTGACCATAGCAAGCAGGTTTACTCACGCAAAGTAATGCACAAGCTGCACCTTAACCACGCAACAACCGCGCATCGATATCGGAATGTTCAGCGCCTTCGAGTAGCCACCGCCAAGTTTTCCACCGCATTGCAGACCGGCCTCAACAGCCTCAAACTGCTCATGTTCGACGTGACTCTACGTTGAAGAAGCGGTGAAGTGCTTTCAAGCATTCACGAGGTCGGCGTCTGCCTTAGTCAGCGGAAATCTGTCTCGGAAGCTGCGTCACAAATCATTTCTGCCCTTCGCGCAGCTTTCGCGCACCGCCGTAAATACGCGCGGCAGAGCTTCGAGCACGAATTTCAAAGCGCAAATGATTTATCCGCGGGTGTTGAGTTGCATGATGGTAGCCGTCTAATATTGTACATCTGGCACGAACAAAACTCCGTTGACGAGCACCACTTCCGACCGTGACCTACTGGCCTGCTTGGCAGCCCCTGCGAAAATGCTACCTTCCGATGCGTACGACCGAAAAACGGTGGAAGCCCAAACAGGTCTCGGGAGCAATTCTCAAGTCGAGCAGCGGCCTCTGATCCCGAGCGCCCTCGAATGCGCTGAATACTGAACCCGAAACCGTGGCAACACAGCTTTAAATGTGGTCACAAACATGAAGGAATGCCTAGACCCTTTCATCCTCAACGTTGGAATTTGTTGTATCGGCTGTGCGGCCGCTGCTTGCAGCCGGCGCCGCAGCCACTCACTGAGCACGTGGCTTTCGCGCACTGCCGTCAGACAATCCTCAGCCAAGCTCTCATGCGCCCGCGCTTTGCTCAGTCTAGGGTCCCGCAGTCGAATGCTGCATGGTCCAGGAAGTGCGACGGGTTGAAACCCTTCACCACGAAGAGGTTCCGCGCCGCGCACACCTGCACCAGGGTGAATGCGCGAGGACAGATCAGAATGCCTGTTTCCCTTGTTTTTCCCCCAAAAAAATCTGCCCCTTTTTTCGATTTCTTTCCCATTTGCCCGGATGATGCTGACGTGCACCGCGTTGCGGTGCACGGCTCTGACTTCCATGAAAGAGTGCACAAACAGGTGCACAGCATCAGTCAAACACGTGTCATAACCAGCGATGACCGACTGCAGAACGTCACGGCCTCTGGAGCTGAGCTCCACAGGAGTCCAAAACCCGCGCAAGTCTGGGCCCCTCACAAGAATGGCAGCCACAAGGGGCGGAATACGCCATGCGAGCGCGAACTTGGTGGTTTAGGGTTTAGGGTTTAGGGCAACATGAAACCGACGGCAATGCCGTGGAACGCCCAGCTTTCGGTTTCTTCGCACACCCACCGGCGGGAACGGCAGCTGCAGCAGGCGGCCGAAGGCGTGCGAGCGCAGCGTAAGCGGCAGGATGCGCGCTGCACGGTCGCTTTCAAACTGCCGCAGCGCCGCTGACAGCTCGTCCGCCGGCAGGCCGGTGCCGTTGGCGCCATCGCGGACCGCCTTCAGCGCCCGCGCCAGCACGACACCATCCTGCACAAACCGCGGGGAGCAGTTGGGTGCGTTTGCCTCGCGTGGACGGTTCCTGTGGCGCTGTCAGTGCCGCCGCGACCCGTCCTCAGCACCCGCGTCATCCCAGTGGTGCCCTGCAGTGCAGGAGGGCAGGTCAAGGATGACACTTGTAAAGCAAATGTGAATTCATGGTTTTTTGTTGCTGTTCCTCCACCATTCCGCCCTGCCATTGTACATGGATGCTCGACCGCTGCACTGCAGCGCTGCTTGATGTCCGGCGAAACACACTCGTAAGGCCGACTCAGGCGGGGCTCTATTATTAAAAGATTTTCAACGCCCATTGGTCGCTAAATTAAATTTGCCATTGGTAAATTTAATCGAACCAAAGCATTTTTAGAGTAAATTTTTATAAAATCATTGCATTGCGGGCGCCCACCTCGAGCGCTGTGCAGCCGCCCTGCCCGAGGTTGGGCGTCATGGGGTGCGCTGCATCGCCCACCAACACGCTGCGGCCCTGCACCTTGCCATATGCAAACCTGCAGCGCATGCAGCCAACCTCGCCTGGGAAATCCACATCGACATCGAATGTCATGCCACATGCCTGCTGATGCTCCTGTAAAGTGCTGCAGCAGCATCGTGGCTGTCGGCCGGCGGCTGAAGGTTGCGGAGCCGTCATCAGCGGGCCAGGCATTTGCCTGCTCTCATAATCGCTTTCGAATAAAGCGATAATATAATCGCTTAAATTAATATAAAATTAAATATAAAATTAAATATAAAATTCGACTGTGAGAGCTGTCACAGTGCTGGCGGAAGCATGATCCAGCCCAGAAAACCCTCGATGCGGCGCGCACGTCCCAGTAGACCGAGACGCAGCAGAGCCTCAGTGCCACCGAATGCTCTGGTCTCCCACACCACCGCAGGGGATTCCAGACGCGTGAGCTGCGTCAGCGCAGGTCACGGCAGATGGGTTCTTAAAGAACTGCATGGGTGAGGTCACAGCAGATAGGCTCTGAAAGAACTGCAGTCGGCCTCCTGCATGCCCTGCCCACCTGTCGCCCAGGCGGCCGCGGCTGATGCCGGACGCGGGCGTCGCCTCAATCGCCTCCGCTGCGCCAAAGGGCCAGCCGCGCACGCTGTCGTATGCTTCCTGCTTCCTGTCGTCGTCCGTGCTGGGGCCTCCGTTCTGGGGCGCGTTGAAGCAGGTGAACCTGCGGTGCGGATTGACCAAGCGGGCGCTGACGGACTCGCGCTGCCTTGCTTGGAGGCAGTGCCCCAAACACTAAACCCTAAACTCTAAACCTCACAGAACACGTGGCACCCAGAACGCGCCTCAAAGCGCCGGACCGTGCGGAATGCAGCAGCTGTCCACGCCATGCATTCTCTGAAATCGCAACGACGATGGCGCACCAGTACATCTCGCTGTCGCTGATGGGGTACATGCCTGCACGCACGCCCCTGCCCCAAACCTGCACAGGGTACCGCAGCCACTGAAAGCAGCCTGAACGATACTGCTGTGAGGCAGACACTTAGGTTATAGGTTAAGGGTTTAGGGTTTAGGGTTTAGGCCTGCCTGGCTGCGGCCTGGCGCACGGCTCACTGTAGGCGCTGCATCTCCGCCGCTGCAGCTGCAGCATGCGGGCGCATGCTGGTCTTGGTGACTACCATGCACCTGCCCCGATACAAAAACTGCAGCGCTCTGCACAACGCCCTCACCTGCCGGATGGTGTTGAGCGGCAGCGGCAAGCCGCCGCGCTGAAAAGTCGCCACGCCGCGGTATGCGGAGTAGCCCGCGTAGTTGGGCGGCCGCACGCCCAGCTGCGCGGCGACGCGCGAGCGCGCGCCGTCGGCGCCGACCACCAACGCTCCCCTCAGAGTCTCCCCGCTGTCTAGCTCCACTGCAGAGACGAGAGAGAGCGCGTTAGTCGAGCTTCACGCCCAGCTGCGCGGCGACGCGCGAACGCTCGCCGTCTGCGCCGATCACTAGTGTGCCGTTTACATCTCCCCCGGTCCAGCTCCACTCAGCAAACACAAGGCTCGTGTCGGATACTAGCTAGACTCAGAAGGCTAGCTAGACTCAGAAGGCACGAGCCGGCGCGCTGCTGGCGCCCATGCAAGAGCACCCCGCAGCGTCTTGCCGTTTTCTGGTGCCACTGCAGGCTAAGAAAAGCGACGAGAATGGGGGACATATGCTCCAGGGTCTGATTGAGCCTCCCAAAACGGCCGCTATTGGCGCCGACCACGGGGTAACCTCTTCCGTTTCCAGCTCTATTGCTGCTCCTTCACTGGCCTGCCGCTGTTCCACACTGCTACGGAAGGCTACATGAAGCTCGCCTGAGGCGTCGTCGCTCACGCGCGCCACGCCGGCGTTGAAGCGTATGGCATGCGGCGGCAGCACCGCCGCCAGCGCCTCCAAAGTCTTGGAGTGCTGCATGCCCCTACTGTAATACTTATTAGCTGTCCTCCTAATCTTGAGTGGAAAGCTCCCCATTCATCCAATCTGCACCTGATGCGTCGTCGTCGACGCGCGCCACACCGGCATTGAAGCGAATTGAATCCGGCGGCAACGCCGCGGCGAGCGCCTCCAGGATCTCCGACCGCCGCATGCCGCGCGCCTCATGCGGGCCGCCGTCGCAGTCCCGCTCGAAATTGAAGGTGCGCAGCGTTCGCCCGTCTTGGCTGCACAGCTCCGTCCTGAGCAGGGGAGCTTTTAACATGTTGGTCTACATTGGCCTTGCTACTACTGCTGCACAGCTCCGCCCTCTGCCAGAAAGGTGACGAGTCCGCCACTGGTGATCATGGCACATCGGCGGTCTGCTGCAGCTGGG
>JAABUM010002649.1_pt1 | contig 23535 bp, 46 predicted proteins | sample 5559161 | NCBI WGS metagenome assembly JAABUM01 (sample SAMN10711868, study PRJNA513369) | rock metagenome | isolation source: Antarctica rocks | place: Antarctica: Victoria Land, Siegfried Peak nord
GCGGTTCAATGATTCAGTGGTAGGAGCCTTCCTGTGATACAGCTGCAAAGCCCCAATTGGAGGGGTGCCAGGTTGCCTAAACCCTTAACCCTTCCCGCTGGCGTTCTGCGATGATGGCAGCCCAATGCATGGGGGTGAAAAGCCTCAGCAACAGCTGATGCATGCGCTTTCAGAACACGTTTCTCCTGCTTCCCAGGCAAGTCGCGAACAAACATCGATGCAGAGACGTCACTCACCAGCGGGGAGCGGCGGCGGGCCGGGCAGGCGCGCTGGCCCGCAGGCGTCCAGCAGGCGCCGCACGCGGCGGTCGCAAAAGGGGCAGCCGGTGAAGGCGGGCTCCACGTCTGCCGGAATGCGCGGCCGCCGGAAGCGGAACGCCAGGTGCCTGCGGGTGAGCGTCAGCGGCGGCTTGAGGCCGTCGCGACTGAAGTTCGTCGAGACTGGTGGCGATCTGGTGGTCCACTGTACTCCAATGCACTCACTATTTATGTTCAAAAAGGTGCCATTCATCCCCGGAGTCCTTTTGGCGACAAAGCGTTGGCAGTACTGCTTGATGCATCCACAAGCTGCCAGAGGGTGCTGGAATGGAAATGCGATCGAGAAAGGCGTGGGGTGTAGCACCTGATGTTGCCGGCGCAGGTGGCGCAGCGCTGCTCGGTGGCGGCGGCGTCTGCCAGCGCCGCGGGAAACACGACACGCCGGTCGCACAGAGGGTGCGCCCCGCAGGCCACCAGGAAGGCCTCCCCGGCCTTGCGCAGCGCCAGCCTCCCGCCGCACGCCGCGCAGTCGCCTGCGCACGTGCAGTGCACAGAGTGAGCAGCGAGGTTCGTGGTGTGCCAGGCTGGCAGCTGGACCGGCCGTGCCTGCGGGCAGTCCACCAGCAGATTTACCTTTCCCTCTGCCTACAGCTTGTAGCAGGCTTACAGTAGTAGCTGTCTACATAGATGTTTGTATCATTTCCATTCGTTGTGAAGGCCTCCCCAGCCTTTCGCAGCGCCGGCCGCCCGCCGCCTGTCGTGCATTCGCCTGCACATGCTTGTGGAGGTGCTGTCAAAGCTGGATCTGGGTCGTATGCTGTGTCAGGCTAGCAGCTCGCTACGCAAGCCCGTTTTCAAAGGCATCCTGCGTTCTGCAAAGTCACGTCAGCCCAGCGCTTGGGCGCAGCAGATGACATTGAGATGGGACATTTCACAATCGCCTGTCATGATGGGAACCCCACCGATGCCTCAAGTTTTCGAGGAAGTTGGGCTCTGCAGCCAGCAGCCTGGCACAGACGCGCTGGACAGGGCTCAACACTCTTTAAAATTAACAAGGCATCTCAACCAGCGCACACTCACCGATGTCGGCTATGGGCGTGCCGGCATCGCCGCCGTCGCCAGCGCCGCCGCCGCCAGCGCGGCCGAAGAAGGTCGCCACCTCCGCCTCCAGCAGCCCAGCGCGGCGCTGCGCCTCCTGAAAGTCGGCGCGGAAAGCCTGAACTGCCTCCTGCAGCACCGCCTCCTGCATGTAAAGCAGGCTGCACGGACCTGTTGACAAGACGGAACTGAGTGTGATGTGCATCAACAGCAGGCCCCCCGCGGCGCTGCACCTCCCGGTAGTCCGCGCGGAACGCCCGCACCGCCTCTTTGCAGCATAAAAACTAAAGTTTAGGCAAATCCGGTGTAATTGCTGATGAGTGTGTTGCGCCTCCTGGAAGCCGCACCGCCTCCTGCGGCACTGCTTTTTGCCGGCACAGGCATTTGGGGTTTAGCAATGCATGTAGAAATATGGCAAGGGCGAGCGCTGAGTCGATGCGTCTCCTAGAATCAGGGCAAATGGCCTGCAGAACTAAACATGACGACCCCAAGGACTCGGAGTCTGCCATCGATATCAATAAGGGTTTAGGGTTTAGGGACTCGTTCCTGTAAAAACACATCGAAGCATTCCACACCGACCTTGGTGCGGGCGCCGCGCGCGACAGCGGCGATGTTGGCCTCGATCTTTGCGCGCAAGTCGGGCAGCCACAGATTGGCGAGGCCCATGGCGCGGTAGCCACCCACCAGCGCCTCCCCCAGCTGCGACGGCGCGAACGTCATCGCCGCGTCCTTCTCCGCATACCTGCCGCAGCGATGGTCCGGCAGCTGAGAACTTCTACAGCGCACAGAATGAAATGAGCGCGCCCATCGGCCGCCCACCGGCGCCTCCCCCAGCTGCGACGGCGCAGATCTCATCGCCGCGTCCTTCATCCCGCACCTGCCGCATTCACGTAGAAAGTTGATATTTTACTACTCGACTAATCGCACTGTACGGCGCTACTGGCCGCCCACTAGCGCCTTCTCCCGCGGCATGGGCGAATACATCCGTTGCTTCTTTCTGCGCATACCTGCGGCACATAGAGCTGCAGCCTGCCGTTGGATACAGAAACAAGAGAAACAAGAAACAAGAAGCAGAAACAAGAAACAAGAAGCAGAAACAAGAAGCAGAAACAAAGAAGCAGAAACAAGAAGCAGAAACAAGAAGCAGAAACAATTCGAATCATTATCTCAGATGTTCCTGCCCCATCCCGCGCCTTTCCCCAGCGCTAGTTGGGGACTACTCGCTGGTTGCTGCTTGCATCCTACTCATCACACCTGCGTGTTTTGCACCTGAAATACTGCGTTTTCTGAACCGAAGACACGAGAGCCCTCGTGTGATCATGTCATGCAACACCCCAGTGGCGTCGGCGCGTTTGTCATCGGCGTGTCGATCTGGACGTATCTGCGGCAGTGAGTCTTGGCGTCTCGTGACATACCAACACACGCAATCTTGGAAAAACGGATCAAAGTGCCATTGGCTGTCCATTGCATGCCTCACCCGGCGGCGTCATTATCTGAGTACCCAGACGGCCAGATCGCACCTGTCTGTGGGGTTTTAGCGTTGTGAGATTTCAAACCAGCTGGCGGACGTCAGTCGGCACTAGCTGCTCAATCAGCGAGAACTAGCAGACTGAGTTGAATTAGCAGTTTTCGTGAACAGTGGGCTAATCAGCTGCTGTTCGCCTAGTCAGCCATGGCTGATGGCATATTTTTGGCCTAGTGCTATAGCCTAGCCTAGCATGACTAGGGGCGTCCATCGAAGCGATGGAAGGCGCTGCAAATTACGACAGCCTGCCGGCAGCAGGGTGGAAGCGCACCCGCGTTCGAGCTGCTTCTGGACGTGCTCCGCGACGGTGGCGTCGGTGCCGATGCCGTAGCGCTCCATGGCGGCGATCAGCGCCGCCTCCGTCAGCCGCGGCGGCGCCGCCGTGGCGCTCTGCGGGGCACGAACAGGTGTCAAGGGTTTAGGGTTTAGGGTTTACGGTTCCAAGATGGGCTCAAGTCGCCGGGATGTCGGGGTCCAGGGACTCTAGGCTGCTGTCTCGGTGCCAAGCTTGGACAGCCACGCTTGGTGCATGAGAAACACGCTCCGCGAATGCGAGGTGTGCTGCAGTTTCTGCACCCTCAGCGAATGCATGCCTGGATCAGAGTATCTTCGAAATGTTGCAGCAGCGTGCAGGCATGGTACAGAATCAGAGCCAAGCTAAACGGGGCAGTTGGTGCCCTTCCCGTTACAGTCCATAAGATAGTAAGAATTAAACATTAAGAATTAATCCAGTCCCCCACCTGGTGCAGCAGCAGGTCGGAGGGCACGAAGCGCTGCCCCTCGGTGAACACCGGCAGGTTGGCATTGCCACCCCAGTTGGTGTATGGGTACACCTCCAGCCAGTTGCGCTGCGTTACCATGAGGCCTGCGCAGGTGCAGGGCGAGAAATTAGATGGAGATTTACATAGATTTAGGTAGAGTTAGATAGATTCAGATAGATATTTAGTTTTAGATGTATATTTGAATAGAAACCCTAGACCCTTTGCAGCTCTCTGTGAGTGTCTGCTACTTCACGCGGCACATGAGCAGAAATCATTTGCCGCTGGCCGTGCCGTCTTTCGTTTTGGCCGTCGCGGCGATGCTGCTGCTGAGTGATCATGATGTCGCTCCCCGAGCGCCAGCAATGACGCAGCTGCTCGGCAGCCGAGCAGCGGTTCAATCGATGCCAGACTGTGTATTGCCGTCAGCCAGCAGCTGCAGCCAATACGTGTGCAAGGTTGTTTAGGGTTTTGGGTTTAAGGGTTTAGGGTTTGGGTTTGGTGCCCACCTGTCGTGTGGAACACCTCCTCCGCAATTCCAATGGTGACGGTGGTCTCAAAGCCGACGGCAGGCTGCGAGCATGCCCTGAGTTCGTGCAGATACGGTGTTAGTGGCCAGCGGCTCAAAATTGTCACTTGGCAGAATCTCGAACATCAGGAGGGACGACAAACGTGGCAGCGCGCAGCATCTATCAGCGTCTCTGGTGCCAGTGGGCATGCACAGGCAGAAGGTAGAAGCCTGATGGTGACATTGGCAGGAACTGTGAAGATTTCATACTTCAAAGGCCACACTGTTGCCGACACACCATCCTCCAACCCATGCAAATTTGCCCAAAATGCCCCTACTCAACACAGAGCCACGCGTGTCAGCTCTTAGGGTTTAGGGCTTAAGTCCTAAACCCTAAACCCTAAAGCGCAGAAAGGGGCGCACGCGAGGAAGGAGCGGACGACGAACTCGTACAGCGCCGCCTTGTCGCGCCCCCAGTTGGCCTCGCCGGCGGTGTAGCGCGTGGGGTGGATGGGCGGGTGCGCCTTGTCGTCGTGCCCGCCGCCCGGCGGTCGCCGGAACATGGGGCCCGCCACCATGGCTGCCGCATGCGCGCCCCACCGCGCATCCCCCGTCTGCTGCTGCACCATGCCCTGCGCCGGGCACGGTGACAGGGTTTTGCCCGCGAGATCCTGCGTGAGTTCTGACATGTCGACCTCGCCATTCCTCCACGGCCTGCGGGCGGTGCCGACTCCGCCGCGCACCCCCTGTCTGGTGTTGCAGCATGCTAGCTTTGTGTTTTATAAACTTGAACTTTTACGAAAAAGTCTGGTTTTTTCTGATTGAACTGTTTAATCAAACTTATAAGTTGAAATATTATATGATATGTTTTTTTTTAATATTCGGGTAACATGCAGCCAGAAAATGTGCTTTTGGTGTTGCGGAAGGTTGTTCCTTCATCTGATTCTGGCCATGGCATGCGCGTTTGCGCTGCGCGAGCGCAAATAGGTTGCCCGTATCCTGCTGCAGCACGCCCTGCGGCATGCACCAAAGAGCTGGCGGGTGCATCTCAGTCATCACTGCTGGGCAAATCGTCGATTTCCCGTGACTGCCACCCAAGCCTGTCATGTCTGATTTCAACAATGGGTTGAAACGTAGCAGAAGTTGAGGAAGCATCTGCGCAGCACGCACCAGGAGATCATAGCCGGCATCGAACTGGTCGGTCTCCGTGCGAGGGTAGGAGATGAAGCCCGCCTGGTACAGCTCCTCCGCCAGCTTCATTATGCGCTCACCTGGGAGAAGTAGGGACAACGAGTGACACGTGTAGGGTTTAGGGTTTAAGGGTTGAACCACTTCATCATGTCGCGCCCGGGCACAGCTCCTCTGCTAGCTTTTGAGATCCGGTCGCCCAGACGGGAACATGCAGCACAGTCGGAACTCCCTCGTAACCCCCTGATCATGCAGAATCCTGCAGTACTGCTCTTTCAATCACTCCATGGTGCAGGGTGCAGGTGCCAGAAGCGAGTCCATGGTCAGAAGATTTGCTTCGCTACTGCAGGCAGCTAGCTTTTGTATTTTTCACACTTCAGTGTGAAAAATACAAAAGCTAGCTGCAGTAGCGAAGCAATCTTTTGGTAGCTTGCTACAAAAATTAATTGCTAGTAAATAGAATCCTGCCACTTGATTAAAAAAGCTGTGCTCGACAATTCGTGTATCCCTGGACGTCACCTCCTTGCCGTGGTGGCCGTTCCTCATGCAGATTTGAAGCGACCACACGCGTGTGCAGCCACCGACAAAGAAGCAGAAATCTGATGGTTGGCGGCCACATCTCCAGCTTATTTTTCTTTTTTCTTTCTTTTTTATTTAATCATAAAGCAGCACCAGGCAAGCGCAGCACGCGAGTCGCCGTCTTCTGCATGTCTAGCGTGGAGAGCGGATGCGGCGGCCACCGCTTCCGCTCCTGCCCCTCCACCTGCCCACAAGGGAGCCAGTCGTGTCACAACCGCTCCTATTTTTTGACAGGTGTGACATACTAACAGTTTGACCAAGGGTTTGACAGTTTGACCAAGTGTTTAACAGTTTGACCAAGTGCTTCTGCTTCGAGCTGTTGTGCGGTAACTGCAGCCCCGAACGCAGATATCTCAATGCGCAAAGGGTTTGAAGCAACGCTTTGTGTGTTTCATATTGAGCGGAGAGCTTTCAAGGGCTTTGCCAGTGGTGCGCCAGACCCTGAGCGCAGTGGCTGGCGGCTGTCTGCGCCCGACTCAAACATATCATAAAGAGCTGCAAAAGTGCAGGCATGTTTATGCTGCAGCGAAACCAAACCTTGAGCACCGTGGCCGTTGGCTGCTCCACGCACGGCTCGTACAGCATGACCGCTGCCGCATGGTCGAACAGCCTGCCCCGAGCCCACCTGCGCGTCACAGGATGCGCCTCCTGAGAACGCTGCCATTGTCGCTTTGCAAGCTTTCCTCGTGAAAACCGCTTGAAGCACATAACGCTGCTACGGTCGCTTTGCAAGCTTTCCTCGTCAAAACCGCTCGAACCACATGGCGTCTCCCAGAAATTGCGCCTGGCGCACCACGGCGGCCACAGCAAGCGCAACCCAAGCCTCGTTAGGCAGCACACGTCAATGGCAGTTCTCGTGCATGCAGGGCATCATGCCAGGAGCCGTACCGAAACTCGCAGGACCTGCCGCTGGGCTCTCTGAAAACGACCTTGACCTCCCAAAAGTCCTCCGGCACGAAGCTCTGGATCTCCCTGCGGCCAGCAGTAGGAGCGCAGCTGCTGCAGCGCCGAGAACCAGTGCGCTCATGCGGTTCAATGCACTGCTGCTGCTCATCTCCGCCTGCATTTGGTGCACCACGGCATGCAGCGGTGCATCATCAAGCCCTGGGTGTGCAGAGGATGCGGGATGCTGCTTTCTGGCACGACATGAAAGTCATCGGCACTGGGAGCGCACCAGGCGCGCTGCACAATGAGGCCCAGGGTCGGGAACTGGCAGGGGCCGTAGCTGATGAGCGGCTTGTCGTCGATGCCGCCGCCCGCCCAGTCGAACTTGCTCTACAGGAGGAGCAGCAGGGACATGCGTTGTGCCTCTTTGCTGTGGTCATTTGCATTCGAATGCTCGTATCAGACGACATCGACCAGGGGTGAAACGTAATCCGATCGTGACCGTGACTCTCCATCCTCCAGACTGATGCCATGCATTGCGAAGCAGCAGCAGGGCGCCAAGTCTACAGCTCGAGCCTGCTGGAGTGAAAACACTGGAATGCCTTTGAGGCTGCACGACGCCGCACCTGCAGCAGCAGCGTCTGGTAGCGGGTGAAGGCGGCGCCGATGCGCAGGTCGATCTCCTGCCGCGCATCCACCGCCCTGGACGCAGCCTCGTCAGGCGCCACCTGTATGGGGAACAGGAGGGTGAGGTAAACCCTAAACCCTAGCACCTGCAGAGCGTTGCGCCGGGCACAAGACAAACTCGGGCGCTCTCCCGCTGCGCGTCCACCGCCCTGGACGCCATCCTCATCCGGCGCAGGCTGCGACAGCGACACGAGAGCGTTGTTTTCGGAAGGGCTTGGCACGTGAGATGCCCAAACCCTTTGATATGACCGTAAAGGATTGCATGTTCTGCTGCGTCCAGGGCCCTGGCCGCATCCGACATTACCTGCGTGTTGGGAACACGTTTCTGGAGAAGCTCGTGAGAGGAAGCCGGTGCTGCCTGTCCGGTCAATCCTAGTTTCCCCGCACATGTGCATGCAATCTCTGTATCCAAGGACCTGCCGCAACTCCTGAACACGGATCAGCGGCCATGACCGCTGGCGCACGGTGTTCAGTGGACCCTGTTGCATCAGAAACTGCATGCCAGGACCTTCAGGAACCCTAAGGTGTCTGTGTGGGTGGTCAGCGGACCAGGATGCTGTTCGCCCGCCTGTGAAAGCTCATGGCGCGGAGCGCAGTCGTATCCCTAAACCCTAAACCCTAACAGCTCACCAGGTTGGAGACGGCCCGCGTCAGGTCGGCAAAGATGAGCGCCGAGAACCGCGCGCGCTTGATCATGAGCCGCGGGTTGGCGCGCCGGCACACCTCGATCACCTGCACGCGCAACTCCTTGGTGTGATCCCGCGTCTGCTCGGGAGCTTTTGTGAAGCCTTACGGTGGCTGCTCCAGCAACATCGGGCCCAGATGCCATGCACGCGTTTCTATCACCGCTGCGAAGCCTCTTGGTGCACGGTCAGCTGGGACAACGGTGCAGGCTGTCATCGGCACGGGCGCAGCAAAACGTGCCCCACCTCGAAGCTGATGTTTTCGCCCTCGCGGTCGCAGTCCAGCCACAGCACCAGCCACTGGCACCGCCGGGCCTCCGTCTCCAAGTTGCGTCGCAGCGCCGCCTTGTCCTGCAGGACACCATGCATCAACCATGCGACAACCATGCATCAACCACGGGACCATAGATTTACCATGGATCAACCATGGATCGACCATGGATCAACCACAGGACAACCATGGATCAACCACGGATCATGGATCAACTAATCATGGATCAGCCACGACACAACCATGGATCAACCATGGATCAACCATGGGACAACCTGCATCAACCATGCATCAACCATGCACCGGAAGGTGCCCCGGGGGTGTACGGGAAGATAAGCGTGTACCCTTCCACGGCTGGCGATAGATTCTCTTGGGACTGGGCACGTTTGCGGCCAGCAGGCACATGGTAGTCAGCCTGTTGATGGACTTGGTAGACAGCAGCATGAACGTGCGGGATTGGAGGTGCTTTGCCAGGCGCAGTCATTCGGGGAAGGGCTGGGTGCCGGAAGCCCACCTGCGGCACGGCCTTCACGACGGGCGCGGAGAACAGCTCCACCGGGCTGCAGGAGCGCCATCCCTTGTGGCTGACAGGAAAGTCCAGCTCCATAAGGTGGCCAGCCACCGATGTGAAAGACATGACGCACTGGTTGCCTTGCAGAGTAAAGTTGAATTCATACACGCCATTGTACTGCGCCCTGCAGGACGTGATGCGACATGTTAGTTGTCCAGTCTGACAGCAGGTTGAAGGCCAAGACGTGCAGGCGTTGCAGAAGCACACACAAGTCTGGCTCACGCTGTGGACCGGTAGCGGGCGCTATTGTTGCTCAGGATCCTGGACACCTCCTTGGCGACACTGGGCTTTTCTGCCACGTTCAGCACGTTCAGCATGCTAGCGCTGCTGGCGCATCTGGCCTTCTGTGCCCGCAGCAGAGCTGAGCATGCGCATCACGCCAAGTCCAATGTCGAGCCTGAAGTCCGGTGTGCGGCCCGGCGACACGGTTGGATCATGCAGTGCTTGCAATATGTCGCTGTTGGCATCATTTGAGAGTGTTGAAAGGTGGATTGTCGCAACTGGTGTATTGTCGCGACTGGTCGACTGGAACAAACTTGAAATTAACCCTACTTAGCTAATGATGTACGAGCGGCGATTCCCCCGCAGATCTGCAGCAGCTGCTTGATGCCGTGTCAGGCTTCTGCGCTGCTCTCGGCCTGGACGTCAGTCTCGCCAAGACGCAGATCATGTGCTTCGGCCTGCCGCCGGACACGCCGCGCCCCGCGTCAACACGGCGGGCGCCGCCGGCGACGGCCTGCCGCAGCTCCGCAGCAGCGTCGGCAACGCCTTCCACTCCGTGCGCTTCAAGTTCGACCGCCTCGGCTGTGCAAGCAACATCCACCTACAGCTTCACCTCTGCGACGCCATTGTCAACGCTACGGCGCTGTCCTCATGCGAGGTATGGGACGTTCACCCGGCGGCGCAGCAGCAGCGACGAAAGCTAGCGGCCCAGCACCGCGGCTACGTCCGCAGCATCTGCCGTCTGCCAACGGGCGTGCCCACGGAGGCGCTGATGGCGGAGTTGGGCAGGACGGACATCGAGGCCTGGTGGTTGGCGCATAGCCTGCGGTTCTGGAACAGCTTGTGCGCCCAGCCGCGAGGCAGTCTCCACTACGAGCTATTGATAGACGCCCAGAGCGAGGCGCTGCTGGTGGCACTAGGAACTGGGTGTGGGGGCTGCGGCGAGGGTGCCAAAGGCTGGGGTATGAGTTGCCGCTCAGCACGCAGCGAGCGCGGCGCGTCAACGTGCAATATGTGTTTGGCCTGCGGGCAGCGCAGCAGCAGCGGGCATGGGAGGCCCTCAGCGTGTGCCCTCGGACATGCCGGACCGAGGGTGCAGCTAAGTGCACGTACACTTAGTTTTCCTGCACGCCGCGGCAGCAGGTGCACCTGCGGATTTTCCGGCAGCGGCACTCGGCGCGGCGCATCGGCAGCTATCTACGTTTCGAGTGGCTGCAGCACACTGCCAGTGGTGATGGGCAGGCGGGACCACACGCCCAGGCACCGGCGGCACTGCCAGCAGTGCGACCCCGCGGTGGTGGGCGACGAGCGGCACATGATTGTTGAGTGCCCAGCAGTGCAGCACATTCGCGACCGGAATCCGGACTTGTTCTGGGACGGTCAATCCAGGCGTGAGTTCGTCAACCAGGCAGACCAGGTTGCTGTGGTGGACTTCATCGTTGCTTGTTTTGACAGTTTCGTTCAGACAGATCAGCTTAGCAGTGAGGGGGTTCACCCCGTTACTGGCACCCTATTAGCCCCTCAGGGCTTGACAGAGTGTAACACGTACATATATCTCTCGCTGAACACAAATCGCGTGATTGACGGCGAAGCTGCTGTGTTCGACTGTGCCCGCGTGGCGCGATGCAAAACGACAACTGTGCTGCAGTGCTCGTTCCGGAGCGACATCCTCCAACAAGCAGATCGAAACCTTTTATGAGCACACGATTTTATTTGCAAACTGCTTTAATCCAGTGGCAGGTCTAGCTGCAGCCGTCCTTGCTCCCTTGTCCCGCAAGTCCGAGCGCCGCAGGGCCAGACTTACTGTCAGATCACTCTGTGAAACGACTAGACTCAAAGTTTCCTGCGCACGATGCCATTATCTTCGTGACTGTGCACATCGTAGATGTGACGCAACAGGAAAGCTCTCCCTTCTCGTCATGTAGAGGAGCAACAGGCCATCTATGTGCAGTTCACCGGCGCAGACGCGCCCCGGCACGCTGCAGCGCATGCTGCAGCGGCTATTCGACCCCAAAGATGTCCAGGCAGCAACAACAGTGGCACTTGCCCTGCTGACATGGGAGGCGGCCATTTGTCCGCTGATCGTGTGGGCGGTGCCATGTGCGCCGCGCTTCCACCTCCTCTGCAGCTTCTTGCAGTGCCTGCCCGCCCTCTGCACACAAGTCTGCCTTGCCCGGCTGGCGGTCTCTCAGCGTTCATGAACCACACCCGCAGACACGGAGATTGACTGGCAGGCGTACATGGAGCAGAGCGAGACCTTTCTGGCGGTGCGCGGCCTCAACATGCTCATTATCATCCGCGTGCATGCGCTGTTGCTGTTGACATGGTTCGCCATTCCTGTTTTCATCACAATGGCGCAAGCTTGTGACCAAGCGAGAAAAGGATGCGCACAACACCCAGGCGGGTGCAAAGCTACGTCCGAGCCCGCTTGGGCTGATCTCATTCAGCAGCACCGAATCTGCGGCACCATGACAAGCTGACTGCGAGCAGGGCGAGCGGGATTACGTCAACATCCGCGGCGGCACCGGGCCGCTGGTGTACCCAGCGGGCTTCCTGTACCTGTTCTCCGGGCTGCGGACGCTCACGGGCGGCGGCGACGTCCCTTCGGCACAGGCCGCCTTTGCTGCCCTGTACCTGGCGACGCAGGCGGTCGTGCTGGCGCTGTACGTGCGTGCAATGGTGGGGTTTGTTGCTCGTAGATGTGCACTATGCTGGCCTGGCTTCGATCAGCCCATTTTGCACGGTGAAGGAACGCTGCGGTAAGTCAGTGCTGCACACAACCTGGTAATGCGGGGCGCCGCTGCTAACAGATACAGGAGAATTGCCCTAAACCCTAACCCTAAACCCTAAAACCCCTAATGCGCCAAACGTCAGGAGGTGCAATGGCCCTCGACATTTCCGGGTGCCAAAACGATCAGTGCTCTCGGCCGTGCCGCGCGAGATGCGCTGGTGCTGCTGTGCGCTTTTGGACACCCGCGCCCTCGTTCTGATGCCCCCAAGTTCAGTCGGTTTCACCAATAGATGTCAACACGAAGCCCGGGAACAAACGCTGTCTCGATGCGGCAGGTGGTGCCGCCGTGGGCGCTGGCCCTCCTGTGCGCCTCCAAGCGCCTGCACTCGATTTTTCTGCTGCGCCTGTTCAACGACGGCCCCGCGATGAGCGTCGCGTACATCGCCCTGGCGGCGCTGGCGGCGGCGCGGCCCGTCCTCGCGGTCACGCTCTTCAGCGCGGCGGTGTCCGTCAAGATGAACGTGCTGCTCATGGCGCCGCCCGTGCTGCTTGTGCTGCTCAAGGTGGTTGAGCGTTCAAGATGCCATGTCTGCCTTGCCAGAGTTCTGCGCATCAGCAAGATGAGATTGCCATCCTGCACAATGGATGCGCCAGCATGCTTCTGCATTTCCTGACTGGAAATCCTTTCAATAAGAAATGCATACGAGTATGTCTCCTAGCTCTGATCCATCATTTCGTGTTTGCGCACCGCAGACGGCGTCGCCGGGGCAGGTGGCGGCCGGCGTGGCGGCCGGCGAAGCGCTGCAGGGGGGCCTGGCGGCGCCCTTCCTGGCCGCGGCGCCCGCCTCCTACGTGCACAAGGCCTTCGAGCTGTCGCGCGTGTTCCTGCACCGCTGGACCGTCAACCTCAAGTTCCTGCCGGAAGCCGTTTTCGAATCGCCGCGCCTGGCGGCTGCGCTGCTGGCGGCGCACCTGCTGCTGCTGGCGGCGTTTGCGCACTGGCGATGGGCGGCGCGCGAGGACGGACTGCTCCACCTCTGTCGAGATTTCTGGGCGCGGGGGTTGCGAAATCCCGCGACGGCAGCATCAGAGGCAGCTGGGGCGAGCAAGGCAGCGTCTAGTGGCGCAGACGGCAGCTGCAGTAACGGCAGTGACGGCAGCAGCTCATCGGGGGAGAAGCTGCGAGCGGCGGAGGTGCTACGGATCGTGTTCACGGGCAATTTCATTGGCATCGTGTGCGCGCGAACGCTGCACTACCAGTTTTACAGCTGGTACTTCCACAGCCTGCCGTTCCTGATCTGGTGCACCGGTCTGAGGACGCGGCACAAGCTGCTGCTATGGGGCTGCATCGAGGCGGTATGGAACGTGTATCCGTCGACGCCCGCCTCGTCCGCCGTGCTGCTGGCCTGCCACTGCACGCTCCTAGCGGCGCTGTGGCTGGCCAGGCCCGTGTAAAGCGTGCCACAAAGCAGCATTACGTACCCAACCCTTCTTCAACTCGCGTTTCGCGTTTGCCAGTGGGGAAACACGATCGCTCATGATGTGCCTATTCTAGTGCAGTCAGGGGTGAGATCAAAATCAGCCTCACCTAACAGATTTTGGGATATTATTCACACTTTTTCGCTGTGGGCTGATCAAAATGATTAGTGACATCGTGTTAATAATTCATTAGTCTGCCCACACTGGCCTGATCCTCATGCACATAGGTGCTGCTAATCGCTTTTCATTTTGAATCACTCGAGAATTGCAGTCGCAAGAAAATCTCGACAAACGCAATCGCTGATTTTGCAGCACCCTAGAGGTTCGTTCGCAGAGGCAAGCGAGCTGTCTGCAGCGTGCGATAGTTTTTGTCAAGGGTGTCTCAGTCTTTCCGAAACGATCCGCCGATCCCAGCGGACTTCGAGCACAGGACCTTGCAGCCAATCTTGCGCTGGCCTGAGTACATGGCCAAGTGCTGGAAATGGCTTGGGCATGGACACACAGCCGGCCGCTGACGATCCCCTTTCTGATTCTCGCCTGCGGCGTGCTGGCCGTGGTCCTCATCTCCCTTTGCAAGGTGGCGCTACGAATGCTGGCCGTGGGCACTGCGATGCACTCCCTGCCACGCTTGTTCGCTCGGGTGTCAAGGCTGTTGTCCATACGGTAGTTTGATCGGTGCAGGGCGGATCGGGCAGCGTGCGGCTGCTCAGCCAAGAGGCGCCTCCAGCCGAACAGGCAGCCGGCTTCACAAGAGAGGCAGCTGTCGCTGCGGCACATGGGCTGCATGCGCACCACACGTACGATGCGCCTGCGGACCCCTACAGCTGCGACTTTGCCTCAGTGCCAGGGGCGTGGACCGCTGCACCTCTGGCGGGCAGTACGGCAGACCAGTCGGCAGAAGGCAATGCGCTGTTTGGCACGGCGATAGCGCAGGCGACCATCTGGCGCCACCAGCACCCGACGGACTGCGGCCGGGCGCGCTTCCTGCTGCACCGCCCACAGGCGCGCCGCCGCACATTCCTCATCGTGTCTGAAACGCTCGGCAGAGCACAGAAGAAAAAGAGACCAGGCAGAAAGCAGCTATCTCTATCTATATGTGCAGAGGGCGCGTGGCTCTGGTGGTGGCGCCTTGATTCCAAGGCATTGCCAGTCCGGCTTGAAAGAAAGAGCACCGGCGCTGGCGCTGACCTAAAAGCTCCTTTTACGATCCACACTATCGTCTCTGAACACCAGGCTGTGCGCGCTGGCGCGCAAAATGGCGGCATCGGGGGGCAGGTGCTGGGTGCGGCACCGGCGCTGGCGCTGACCTAAAAGCTCCCTTTACGATCCACAGTATCATCTCTGAACATCAGGCTGTGCGCGCTGGTGCGCAGAATGGCGGCATCGGGGCGCAGGTGCACGTGCTGGCGGCGGCGCTGGCCAGGCGCTGGATCTGGGCCTGGGACGACGCAATGCCTTTTGCCCGCGCATTCTGGTTGGTCGCACGATGAGTATGGACACTACTTTTGTGCATGCGGAACGATGGCGCAGGTGCGCTTGCTGGGCGCCGCAGCAGCGTTGGCGCCGGACGTGAATGATATGTGCATCACACCAATGTCGCACCTGAGCATTGCGCTCTGTTTTGGCGCGCAGAACGGCGGCATCGGGGCGCAGGTGCACGTGCTGGGCGCCGCTCTGGCGCTGGCGCTGGACCTGGGCCGCGTGCTGCTGCTGGAGTATGACCCGGAGTTCACGCTCTTCACCGAGGACGCCTGGTGCGGTGAGTCCCCTTGGAAAGCCACGGTTTGATTTCATTTGCTCGGATTCATCATCATCTCAGCTGCTGTATGCGGTTTGTGCCAAGGGCTATGACATGTGTTCGCCAAAAGTGAAGGTATGACATGTGTTCGCCAAAAGTGAAGGTATGACATGTGTTCGCCAAAAGTGAAGGGGCCGTCATGCCTGGGGCCTCACGCCACCGCGCGTTGCGAGCGGAGCCAAGACCTATCCTGGGCGTCGCGCCGAGCTGCATTCTGTGCACGCCAAGAGGAACGTGCATGACCATCTGGTTCCGAAGCTTCGTGCACAAACTCTGGCATCGCACAGCCCTGTCAGTTGTTGAAAATATGTATGAAAGTTGCGCAGGACCACAGCGCCGCAACCTGGACGAGTGCTACTTTCACCGCCTGAGCAACTGCTCCATAGCAAATTTGCCCCTGGACCGGGCGCGCGGCTACAGCTCGCGGACGCAGCAGCACAGCGTCAAGGTGGGCGCCTTGATTCTCAAACTGCAGATCCTGCAACTCCCTGATGCTCTACCCTGGGTGAATCTCCGAGATCAGCAAATGTTTTCTTGGAATGTGCGGACCATCGTGTGCGGACTGGCTGCGCAAACTTCGATCCAACACGAGTGCAGGGCCGCACCAGAAGCACTCGTCAGCTAATGCCATCCCTATATAGAGCTTGGAACGACCTTTGCGCGCAAGCCTGCTCCCCATGGCGTGGCACCCACAGTCCATATGCGTAGCCAACTCTGCTGGGGCGTTCACCCCTAAACCCTAAAGCCTAGCAGGTGCTGCGGGAAATCCACGGGCATAACCTGACCAGGCGAGGTGACGCACCCGAGGCGAAGAAGGCGGCGCGGCAGCGCGTCCCGCTCAGGTGCCCTTCTCTCTGCATGTTTCATGTGCACGTTAAACCCTAAACCCTAACGTTGTCAAGAATGTGTCCACCTTGGCAGTGCTGCCGGATCTGAAGGGACAGCGAATGTGTCTATAAGCTTCCTGCTTTGTATTCCAGACTCCAACACGTTTCACCACTCGCACCTGTCTGAGGCAACTTGGCCATGTCATTTCCTCGAATGTTTGCCGTCGCTGCTCCGCAGAAGACAGTGCGCATTTGCAGACCGACCGAGGTCTCTAACCCCTAAACCCTAAATCCGTGCCGCAGGTTCCAGGCGCTGCTGGAGGCGGGCCCGGTGGCGCACGCCAAGCGCTACTACTGGTGGCGCGCTCAGTCGGCGGCGTACATCGTGCGCCCCAACGCTCGCGCGCTGGACAGGCTGGCGGAGCTGCGGCGGGAGACGCTGCGGGAGGCGCCGCCCTCCTTTGCGGCTGAAATCTCGGTGGGCACTATTTAGGGTTTAGGGTTTAGGGTCACTATTTAGGGTTTAGAGTCACTTGTCATGTCATCCACATCTTCGGGGGGTTGGACCCCCCCACTGTTGAGCAGTCTTGGTGCTGCTGGCGTCGGCAGCTGCGGCGGGAGCAGCTGCGCGACGCGCCGCCCTCCTTTGCTTCTACCGTCTCGATGAGGATATCCTGGGCAACTCAACACCCCGAAAAGTCCACATACAAGGCGCAACTTGCCGCCCTCCTTCGCTTCTGCCGTCTCGGCGAGCACTTTGCATTTAGTATCCTGTTCGAATTCCGGCGAGCAATACCGGCGTGCACGATGTGGTCTCAACGGAGGACCGCTGCCGGCCTTGCCAGCATTGGTACGCGGCGCTGTGCGACTTGCCGACCTCCTTTACTTCCGCCGTTCCGGCGAGCGCCTTTCATATAGTTGGTCAAGTTTACTCTTTGGTCGATTTTACTCACAATTTCTGGTTTAAGTCGGCATGTCCAGCTGCGGCACAGGTACTGCGCGACGCGCTGCCCTGCCTTGCCCCCGCCGTCCCAGACGGGTTTCGGGTTGATTAACAGTGTTTTCCAAGGGGCTGGAGGCTTATCTCGTATTTCATTGACAAGGGAAGGCTTTGTCAGCAATAGCACCTGCGAAGGGGGATGCCGCACCTTCTTTGCGGCTGCCGTCCCGGTGAACTGTGAAACACGTACGACCGGGTTTCCTTGCAAAACTCAATGCCCAATCAATCACTGCAGGAGCTGGAGCGCCTTGCACGAAGTGCTGTAAGGCGATTTATGGCGTTGCTGGTGTTACCAGCTGCTTCGGCAGATGCTGCGCGACGCTCCGACCCTCCCTTTAGGGTTTAGGGTTTTGGGTTTAGTCGGTGAGACATTCCCTCAACATCCTGGACTTGCCGGAGAAAGGGGGAGCTGGAGCGATTTATGTCCCGCACTGTCAGGTGACTGACGGCGTCGTCAATGTTGCCAGGTGGCGGCGGGAGGCGCCGTGAGATGCGCTCCCGTCCTGTACCTCGGCCATCTCGATGAGCACGTTTCTGAGGGGATTGAGTGGCTTTTGGAAGATGATGCGAGTTCTGCAGCTTTGCAAATGGGCGAGGTCCGTTCCATCAGGGCGCTTTTGCATCAAACGCCGCTGCATTGCAACAAGTCAATTGACGCAGGGTAGCTACTGCTCTACTGTCCCTCTGGTCTTTTGTTGCTTCCTTACGTTCCCTACACAGAATCCCTGGCGTAAGCCCAGAGAGCTCAAGGCGCACTGCCGGAGCCGGAGTTTTGAACGCAGCTGGTGTGCGTTGCCGCAGGTGCACGTGCGGCACGGCGACAAGTGGCGGGAGGCCAGACAGGTCCCCGCGCCTGTGTACTTTGAGCGCGCCCAGACCCTGCAGGTCCGATGCTGGTATACGTCAGTGTTTCACGCCTCTGACGCTCCTTTTTTCCATCCTGAACAACAACGCGCGAGCTGTGCGGAGACTGCCGTCCGAGACGGCGAGTCAGAGAAGCGGCACCAATAGTGTCAGGCGCTTTCTGCAGGAGGAACCCGGCAGCGCGCTGCAGCGCAGTATCTTCCTCAGCACTGAGGATCCGGAGGTGGTGGACTGGTTCCGGGTTAACGCCACAGGGTGGGCCGTCTCCGCGACCGACAGCCAGCGAAAGCCGGACCGGCGGTGAGACACTCCATCGCTGCTGCTGCTCCTTCCTCATATCATGGTAATCAGGCAGGCCGAGTCGGACTGGTGGTGGATCAGCATCGGGGCGCCATCGCCACCAGAATGTTCTGTGCCAGCTTCATGCACAGCAGACATGCTGCAGCGTCAAGGCATTCATGCCTCCAGCAGCACATGTGTTCTCAAATGTGTGCTCTGGCAGCAGTCAACGGCTCTCACAGCGCAGGGAGAGCTCTCGGAAGCACCTGTGCAGGGATCACGGGCGGCAGCAGGACAGCTTGCTGATCCTGGCGCCCACACCAGTCAATGTCCAGTTAGCAGTTCCGTTGCTAATACGACTGGGTTCAATTGTGTCCTCAGGAAGCGCACGCGGGCGTACAGCTGGGGGTGGGGGCCGTCTACACTGGTGCCGGAGTTGCTGGCGCTGCAACATAGTTGCATCGGTATCACTTTGGTCATTGTCTCCTCTTATTTTGCTGCAGGAAGAGCTCTGGCAGAGACGTAGCTCGGAGGAGAATATGGCACACAACCTGCTGTGCCTGCGGCTGCACACCATCTGTGCACCACTAGGATATTGCTCACATTCTGCCCGCAGGAAAGTGCACGCAGGGTACAAGCGGAAATGCGGCCCGCTGGCGGAGATGCTGGACAGAGTGTTGCAGCTGGAGCTGCGAACCATTCGCCTGCAAACAAATGCATCACATTACTCCTAGGAGTAATGTATGACCGCTGGAAGCGCATGCGAGTGTACGCGGGGGAGCGGGGCCCAGCAACAGAGAGAGATGCTGGACAGCCTGCTGAATCTGCATATTGATGTACCAGCAATATATACATGACCCTAGTTGTCCGATTAAAAAAATGCAAAAGAGGGCACACGCGGGAGCGGGGGCAAGGTGGCGGAGTTGCTGGGCGGGTCCTGACCGACCCGCTCAACCTGCTCAGCCTGCAGCCGCAGATCGGCCGGAAATTTATCACTATCTAGCATATTTCAATTATCTCTGCAGGAACAGCACGAGGGAATACACGAGGGAGCGGGACCCGGCGGCGGAGATGCTGGACGGCCTGCTTAACCTGCAGCTGCAAATCTACGTGCCAGGAGTTGTTAACTTCCTCGATTTTCTTGCAGGAAGAGTACCAGGGAGTACACCAGGGAGCGGGGCCCGGCAGCGGAGATGCTGGACAGCCTGCTGAACCTGCAGCTGGCGCTGGAGTGCAGCGCCTGGGTGGGCACCCTCTCCTCCAATTGGTGCCGCCTCATCGACGAGCTCCGGTGCGATTCTTTCTTGAGAGCTCATCGTGAGGAGCTGCCCGCTGTGCTTTGCCAAGAGGGTGTTCCGCAGGCAAGAGGATGGCCATATGGGTTTAGGGTTAGGGTTTGCATGCCCTGCTCATGCATGCCCTGCTCAGGTCAGCACCCTCACTCCAACTGGTGCCGCCTCGTCGACGAGCCGCGGTGTGGATCTTCCTATGGCGAGTCGAAACGTTCGTCCGCTGCAGTTTTCACAAAGAGTGTTGGGAGGTCTGAACAGACAGCCAGATAGTGCGCCGCTCAGGACGGCACAACCTCCTCCAACTGGTACTGCCTCATCGACGAGCTGCGGTGTGCGCTCTTTAGCTGCCCACCTGCTGCAGTTTCAACGAGGACCAGCAGTTTGCCGCAGTGTTCAAAGCGGGTTGAATGCGTGTAGCTCGGGTTGAATGCGTGTGTATCGACTTGCATACAAAGCGGCGCATTGGATGTGCATCCCTGGCGCATGCGTCCTGGTCGCTGCGTCACCTCGACACTCTGCACGCACAGGGCGACGGTGCGGTGCAAGGCGGGGGGCCGGTACCTGGACGCAAGGCAGGAAGATCCGCCCAGCAAGCTCAGCTGGCGGTGATTGGCCGCCGCTGGGCGGGGGCGCCAGGGTGTGAGCGGGAGCCTGTCAGACGGTGCTGCTGCAGATATTCACTATGCGAGGAAACGCCACTCCTTGGCGACTGCTCCAAGGCGCACGGGGGTCGGAAGCTCTGACGATGTGCCTGCTTCCGCCTACTAGGCGGAAGCAAGCTAGTAGCAGCGCAAAAGTGGCAATACTGGCCCGGCGCAACTGCCGTAGATGCAGTGCTGTCCCCTCGTGTGAGGAAAGTGACATGACAATGCACGGAGCGCATGATACGAGCATGCGTGTGAATTGTCAGCAGCCATCCAAGACAAGCCTCTAAATTTGGCACAGTACGCACACTGCATTCCTGGCGTTGTTCAGGCGCTGTGTCGCCTCGTGCGCCTACGGGTCTGAGCACTCGTCGGGGTGCAGCTGTAAGATCAATTCCATAAACCTCTGTTTCACCTCCTCCTTGGCACCCGATTTCCCTCGGGAGGTGCGGGCGCAGAAAATGGTGGAGTTCATCGGACATTCAGTCTTAGATTTCAAGGTCTGCGCTGCCGCATGCACTGCGCAGACACTGGCGCGGTACTCAAGAAAGGAGGCCGTGGTGGCTGCGCATCTGGCAGGAGCGGGAGCGGGAGGGAGAGGCACGCCCATGCTGATGGTCAGGGTTGTTGCCATGAGAGCATGTCAAATGATTGCAAAGTCAGTCCTATCTGGAGAACCTTGTGGTTTTGGCCAGCTGCCAGGATGCGGTCGATCTCCAGCGCGGCCAGCGCTTCCGTGCGAGCCTTCGCCGCCGCCGCCGCCGCGGTGCGCCAGGATACCCGATTCCTGCTGCTGCGGATCGCGCAGTGCCGCCTGCGCCGCTGCTGCAGCATGTGCTGGCTGCTGCCGGATCATGGCTCACGCCATTGCCGCCGCTGCCGCTGCCGCCGTGCGCTTTGCTTCCGATTCCGCCGCTGTCTAGCGCTTTGGCTCCGCTGCCTGTCGGCATTGCTGGCAATCGCGCGCCTCCCATCTCCTATAGTCCTGATTATGCGCATCAGCTGCAGCTCGCCTCGCTGGGCGTGCTCAATCTGCGGCCGCTTAGCTGCGGGGAGCTGCCAGCGCTGCTTCCGGTGCTGCTTCCCGCTGCCTGGGCCAGTGCGGAGGCGGCGCCTTGGACCCCGGCGAGGGCGACCACCCGAGCAAGGCATGGCTGCAGCGTGTACACATTCCGAGTACTAAAATTTTGCACAACATATCTTGGAGCTGAGAGCAGCGCCCTGCAGCTTTTGAAAAGACCTTTGCCGCTCTCGTGCAACAGAATGCCATCTTGACAAGCCGGACCGGCACAGCACAGGTGCAGATCACGAAGTAATATCCATAGATGTCTGCCAACCACCCTGCTGCTCGACATGCAGCAGGCGGCAGACCTGGCGCCGCTTGTGGGCTGGCCGCTGCTGCCACTGCGCGGCGGTGGCCTGTCTGCGCTGCTGCCGGCGATGCGGAGCACCGTGCTGCAGCCGGCGCCCGAGTGGCCGCCGCACCTGCTTGACGCTCTGGAGGCCCTGTGCTGCAGGCAGGCTACATCGCCCAGTTCGATGCGAATCGACTCCGCGCAGGTCCTGGGCAAACGCTTATCCATTTTCGCGCAAGTTTCGCGGGGTGCTGAAGCTCTGCGCGAAATTCCATGCAAATTCGCTGCGCACATGTACAGCGGCCGCCTAATTTTGCGCGAATCAGCCCCGGGATGACGATATCGTTCCTGGAGAAGGCGGCCCTGGCGACCATTGCGAAGGCGCGCGAGATCGAACCGGAGAGTATCCCTGCGTCGGCGGACGGCTCAGTCACGGTTACCACTGCAGCCAGAACCAGCTCAGGTGTGCTTCATGCGTTGCTGGAAGTATGCGCCACAAATGGAAATGGTTCGGTGATTGACATGACACTGTGGAAAGCCTACATGCTTAGCTTCTGCTCCTGATTTCTTCCTGTTCGTGCTCCTGGGTGCAAGGTGGTGGACCCGGAGACGCTTCTCGCGTCGTGCAGCTGCTTGCAAGGGGCCAAGCATGGCAGCTTTTGCAAGCATGCGGCAGCATTGCTGCTGTCGCGGCGCGTGACAAAGCGCGAGGTGCTGCGCTATCACGGCACCTGGTACGCCGGCGATACAGGGCTGGGACAGGCCGCTGCCACGCGGGCAGCAGCGGCTAGTGCGGCATTGGCAAATGCCGCGGCCGCAGCTGTGGTGGCAGTGCCCAGCAGGCAGCACGGCGCCGCCGTCCTGGGCGGTGCTGGCGCGGCAGCTGCCGGCAGTGTGGCCACCGTACTACGGAAAATTGGTCAAGCTGGAATCCACCGCTGGTAGCCCTGGAATTCCAGCATGAAGACCCCTGTTGGAATCCATCATAATGCCCAGCATTGGAAGTGTTGGAAATCCAGCGCTGGATACGGCCTCGTGCTGGAATTGTGGACGGTGGATTTACCCGAGCATACGCTGGAATTATTGCTGGATTTCCAGCATTTCAGTGGTGGATTTCCAAGGCATCGCACGTTGGAATTGACTTCGGTGGAACAGCTGCTGGAATTCCAACGGATCCGATGTTAAAATTCCAGACGAGGTTGGGCAACATTTCCAGTGCATGATGGCTGGATTCGGACGATGGAATTCCAGTGCCTTACACAGAATTCCATACATTAAATACGCCAATCTGCGAGCGATCCTATGCTGGAAATCCAGGATGCCAGAGCTGAAGTTACGAGAATCACAGCATCAATGATGCAACTTGTCAAAGGTTCACGCTTTGCGCCGCTTGCATCAATAGATGCCTACTGCATGATCGAACAAAATTTGCCATCAGGACTCCGAGTCGCGTGAGTCACGCGCGGCGACTGTCTTACGAAACTCGTAGTCCACGATGTTGATTGGCCACTCAGCCGGCGCGAAGTTGTGTGGCTCCGCCTCCACAAGCTGCAGCTCCTGCAGTGCGCAAGAGCACAGACTTGACATGCAGACTCGAGCTTGATTACTAATAGTATCAGCAGAATTTATGTGGGCGCGCACTGATGCAGAAGAAAGCTGAAGTGCATAATGTCAGGGTTGTAGAGGACTTCATCACAAGCTTACGCGCAGCAGGCTGTTGTACATCTCCATGCCACCAGCTGCCTTGGCCGTTGACTTATTGGTGTCCGGCTCTTGCAGCCGCGAGTGGATCTGCACAGCGCAATGGAAGTGCATGGTTGGCCTGCTGGCGATAGCTGTGCAAAAGAATGGCATGTCTCCACATAACAAGCGGCAACGCATATTGAAATTGCACCAAGTTTCGGGGTTGAAGAACCAATCTCACCTTTGCGGCGATGCGCGCCACCTGGTCGAGGCGGGCGGATGGCTTCATGTCCGCATTTGTTAGTGCCTCAGGGCAGCATGCAGCCGCAATCGCCTTGTGCATCGCCATCG
>JAABUM010002650.1_pt1 | contig 23530 bp, 20 predicted proteins | sample 5559161 | NCBI WGS metagenome assembly JAABUM01 (sample SAMN10711868, study PRJNA513369) | rock metagenome | isolation source: Antarctica rocks | place: Antarctica: Victoria Land, Siegfried Peak nord
GCGGTGCCGGCTTCGGGGCCGGCGCGGCGGTGGGCGGGCTGGGCGGCTTGGTGGCCGGCGGCCTGATCGCCCACGAGCTCGACCAGCGTAACAACGGCGGCCAGCAGGGGAACCTCGGCGGCGACTATGACGGCGGCAATGGCGGCGGTCTCGGCACCCCGGGGCAGGGCCAGGCCGGGGGGAACGGCAATGATGCGGGGGTCCCGTCCGACTCCGGCCAGGATGTCGGCGGCTTCGGCGGCGACGGCGGCGGCGACGTGGGGACCTTCGGCGGCGACAGCGGCGGGGGCGACTCCGGCGGCGACGGCGGCGGCGACTGAGCCGGGCGCGTCGCCCGCCCGCGCGACCGGTGCGGTGTCGCCGGCAGGCGGGACCGGCACGTTGTTGCCGGGGCGTTCGTTGCCCCATGGGACTGGTGCCATCGCCGTCCCGGGGTCGGGACTGCGGCGCAGCCCTGCGGCACCTGCACGGGAATCGGGCGCAAGCATGCCCCGGCGACGGCCCAGCGGCCGCTTCCGGGGCATCGCCCTCGTCGGACCCGGGCGCACCGGCCAGTCTTCGCCCTGCGCAGGGATCGCTGGTGGGCCGGGGGCCTCTTGGTCCGGCGGCGCGCGTGAGGGCACGGGCTCGCGTGCCACCCGTCCGGCGGCCGGGGCGGGCCAGCGGCCGGGGGCGGTGCCGGGAGGAGGGCGCGTCCCGCGCAACGGGGCGGAACCCGCGCCGCCGTCCCCTACGTCGGCGACCGCCCCACCGACAACCGCACCGGCGTCCGGGCTGGCACCAAGTGTGCATCGCGCAGATCGTTCCGGGCATCGTGGCGTTGGAGAAGGATAGGCATATGCGTGGGGTCCTGCAAGCGGCGACGGTCTACGACGCGTTCGTCGGTGCCTTCGGCTTGGCGGGGGTGGGGCGACTGCGGCGGCGGCTCGTCGGCGACCTGGCCGAGGACATCCTGGAGATCGGGGTCGGCACCGGCCTCAACCTGCGCCATTACGGGCCGCGCGCGCGCGTCACGGGCATCGAGCCCGCGGCCGCCCTGCTGCGCGCCGCCGTGCCGCGCGCCCGGGCGCGCGGCTACCCCCTCGCGCGGGCGTCCGCCGCGGCGCTGCCGTTCCCCGACGCCGCCTTCGATGCGGTCGTCTCCCCGCTCGTGTTCTGCTCGATCCCCGCGCCGCTGCTCCTCCCGGCCCTTGCCGAGCTCCGGCGCGTGCTGCGCCCCGGCGGGCGGCTCCTCCTGCTGGAGCACACCCGTACCGGTCGGCCGTTCTGCGACGCCGCGATCGCTGCGGTCGCCCCCCTCTGGCTGCGGCTGAGCGGCGGCTGCCACCTCGACCGCGACACGCCCGCGCTCCTCGAGCGCGCCGGCTGGCGGGTCGCCCGACACGAGCGCCACGCCCTTGGCCTCTACCGCCTGCTGGTGGCGATGCCCGCGCCGTCGGCGGTCGGCGACGTGCCGTCTGGTGCGGGTGCAGCGTCGTGGGCGCCCGAGCTGGCGGGGGAGGCGGGGGCGGTGCCGGAGGGGCTGCTCGTGTTCGTCCACCCCTACGCCACGGTGTGGGCGGCGCGGGGCCGCCGCCACTGGCCGATCCTGCGCGTGGACGAGGCGACCGGGCGGATCCGCCGTCGGCTGCCCGGTCGAAGCCTCACCCAGGCGCAGATCGCCCGACTCGCGGCGGTCCTGGCCCCGACGGCGCGGGAAATCGGCGACAACTGACGCCGCGCGGGCCGTACGACTTCCTCGAGAAGGGCGAGCGCCGACTTTTCCTGCGCTACTCAGCGGCCAGGTCGTCGAGCCAGTCCTGCGGTATGAGTGCTCGCCCATTGCGCCAACGCTCGCGGACCGCCCCCTGGAAACGAGGATCGGCCGCGAGATCGGCGTGATCGCTGATGATCACCTGGAAATCCGGCGCGAGGGCCTCGACGCTATCGAAGATGAAGTTGAACAGGCGCTCGACCGCGCGCCGATCATCCATGGTCAGGCGATCGATCGCCCCCGTTTCCCTCACCACCGCCGTCGCCTGGTCGGTATCGGGGAAATAGACCTGCGTCGGCTGATCGAGGAAGAGGAAGCGCGGCGTCGGGCGCCGTGCCCCGACGAAGTAGTGGTGCAGCGCGAGATGGGCGATGAGATGGTACCCCAGCCAGTTCTCGCCCGAGCCCATCTGCCGCAGCGGGACCGTGTCGCCGAACGTCTGGGCCTCGATCGTCAGGCCCGCCCAGTCGAAAACGACGATGCTCCCCTGTCCTGGTTACTTTCACCATCCGGCCGCAATCTTGGCAGTCTTGACCGAAGCGTGTCGGGATCAGATCGCCGATGGCGAAAGTAGGCGGCACAGAGGAACGGCGCAGGAAGGATACCCGGAGAACGAGCCAGGGATAGCCGATTAAACCATGCGGTCGGCGGCGCTGGCGGGTCGGCATGATCTTACTCTGTCTCATCCAACCCGGCGCGATCATAGACCAGGCGACCGTCTTTGTACGTGCGACACACGGCGATCGTCGCGCCATCCAGGGTAAAGACGACGAGATCAGCCGGCGCGCCGGGGGCCAGGCCCGCCCTCACTGCCAGCCCCAGGAACCGCGCTGGTCGCTCCGACGCCATGCTCCAGGCGACGTCGAGGGGTGCGAGCCTCCGCCTCACGAGGTGCGCGACCGCGCCACGCAGGGGGCAGACCGAGCCCGCGAGGAGGCGCGGGTCGCCCACCAGGTGGAGCCGTCCTGCGGGCGTCAGCGCGACCCGGTCCCCGACCGGGGTGGTGTACCGCCCCGGCGGCAGGCCGGCGAGCGCCACCGTGTCGCTGACCAGCCACGCGTCCGGGCCCTTCACGCGCATGACGACCCGCAGCACCGTGTCGGGCAGGTGCCACCCATCGGCGATCAGCGAGGCGGCCAGCTCGTCGCGTGCCAGCTGGTCCCACAGGTAGTTCGGGTGGCGCGGCAGCGTCGGGTGCGCGCCGTTCCCGAAGTGCGTGGACAGCCGCGCCCCCGCCGCGATCGCGGCGTCGAGCTGTTCCGGGGTGGCCGCCGTATGGCCGAGCGCGACCGCGACCCCGCTCGCGACACAGCGCGCGATGAACGCCGGTGCCCCCGGCCATTCCGGCGCGAGCGTCACCAGGCGGATCGCGCCGCCCGCCGCCGCCTGCCAGCGCCGGAAGCTGTCCCAGTCGGGCGGGCGGACCCGGGCGCGCTCGTGCGCGCCGCGCGGCCCATCCTCGGGCGAGATGAACGGCCCCTCCAGGTGGATCCCGGGGAGCGCACTGGCGAGCAGCGGGTCGGACGCACGGGCGAGCGCGATCGCGCGGAGGCTGGCGGCGATCGACTCGTCGCTGTTGGTGATGACGGTGGGCAGGTAGGTGGTGACCCCCTCCCGCCAGAGGAGCCCGGTGAGTCGCGCGACGAGGTCGCCCGCCAGGGGCGGCGCGTTACAGTCCAGCCCCCCGTAGCCATTGACCTGGAGGTCCACCAGGCCGGCACCGAGCCAGGGCAAGTCGGCGGCGGGGTCCGGCAACGGCCGGATCGCCGCGATCCGCCCCCCGGCCAGCCGCAGCGCGACCGGGGCACCGGTCGCGACCAGCCGTCCGGCGATGGTCACCTCCGGGTGCGGCATCACCGCGCCGCCGAGGCGGGGTAGCCGTCCAGATCGGTGTAGAGGGTGCAGTCGGGATGCCGGCGCAAGATCGAGGCGGGGCAGGCGGTCCCGATCGGTCCGGTGAGGGTCCGGCGGATCGCCGCGCGCTTGCTCGGGCCGGGGACGGTGCAGCAGAGCCGCGCGCCCGCCGTGAGCGCCGGGATCGTCAGGGTGAGCGCCCGGCGCGGCACCGCCGCGAGGGTGGTGAAGCAGCCGTCGTTCACCTGCTGCTGGCGACAGGTGCCGTCGAGATCGACCGGCTTGACGGTCGCGGGATCGGCGAAGTCCGCGACCGGCGGGTCGTTGAAGGCGAGGTGGCCGTTCTCGCCGATCCCGAGGCAGACGATGTCGATCGGCGCGGAGCGCAGGAGGGCCGCGTAGCGCGCGCACTCGGCGTCGGCTGCGGCCTCGTCGTCGCCCGAGATTTCTCCCGCCGCGAGGTAGTGGATTTCCCCGGGGTGGACGCGCGCGAAGAGGTGTTCGCGCAGGAAATGCCCGAAGCGCTGCGGGGCATCGCCCGCGAGATCGAGGTACTCGTCCATGTGGAAGGCGGTCACGCGGTCCCAGTCGATGCCCGCAGCCGCGCCGAGCGCGGCGAGCAGCTCGGTTTGCGACGGCGCGGCGGCGAAGATCATCCGCACGCGCGGCTGCCGGGCGAGCCGCGCGCGCAACGCCGCCGCGATCTCCTCACCCGCCGCCAGCCCCAGCGCCGCGCGATCGGCGTAGACCCGCACCCATAGCCGATCGACGTGCCTGCTTGCGATTGCTTCTGGCGGTGCGGGTGACATGGTCCTCCTCCTCATCGTTGTCGTGGGCGAGCGCCTCGCGGGGCACTCAGTCGGCGAGCAGGGCGAGTGCCGCCTCGACCAGCGCCTCGCCCGCCTCCGGCGCGAAGGGGGCAAGGTAGTCGTAGTAGCGGAACGCCTCGGCGACCTCGCATCCGCCCTGGGGGGTAGGCCGAGCGGGGGGGATATAGCCGGGCGTACCGTTCCCGTAGGCGATCGTCACCGGCGCGCTCCTTGATCGCGAGGCCGAATTCGACGAATAGCTCGCGCGGCAGCGGCACCAGGGGCGTGTCGCCGAGTGTGAGCACCTGCACCTCGGCCTCGATCGCCGTCGGCAGTCGCCCGGCCCGGAGGGCGTTCTCCCACTCCAACAGACGGTGAACAGGGCGATCGCCCCCGGCGGTCCCTTCCCGTCGCCGCACCGAGCGCGCTCGGCCTGCCACGCATCGGCGAGGCGGGCGAGTTCGTCATCCGGGGCCCGGGGCAGGAGCGGCGGATGGAGGCTCCGTCGTATGGTCCCCATCGCCATCGGCTGGGTCGTGGGGGACCGCGCGGTGTGACCGGCGTTGATCTGACCGCAGCAACCGGTGGCGAAGGCGACCAATGCGCCCCGATAGATCGCCTCCAACGCCCGCATGGCGTAGCCGGGATAGTTCGCCGTCGCGAGCGTATTGTTCAGCCCAGGGGTCACCGGGTGGCAGGCGTAGCTGAGCAACAACGCCGCGACCGTCCCGTCGTCACGCTGGAACCGGAGGGTCGGCACGGCGGGGTCGAGCACACCGCCGAATACGCGGCGGTTCTCGCCGACCGTCGCCTCGCGCCCGCGGGCATAGGTCAGGGTCGCCGGCTCCAGGTATCGCGCCGCCCGCGCGATCGCGCCTCCCGCCAGGCGCGGCAGGAGCGCCAGGTAATCCGCGTCCGCCCGCCCGAGCCAGCGCCCGGCGAGGGTGGCCGGGCCGCCGTGGGTGTGGGTGCAGGCCACCCCGATCCGCTCGCCTGGGATGCCAGCCTGTGCCGCAGCCCAGGCACGGATCGCCGCCCCGGTATCGGCGTTGAGATCGATCACCTCGAGCGTGACGAGCGCGACCGCCCCCTCCAGCGTGCCGGTCCCCGACCACACGAGCGCACGGGCATGGAGGTCGTCGTGGAAGCCGAGCATCGGCGTGGTGCGGGCGACGAAGCCGGAGAGCTCGACCCCGACCGGCGGGGTGATGATCGCCTTGGCCGTGCCCACCCACACGCGCGGCAAATCGGTCGCCGGTACCCCCTCGACCATGTCCCACCTCTGGTCGTACGCTCGCTCACCGCCAGGCGGTCTGGATCTTGGCGATCGCCGCCGGGACGGTGTCGAGGCTGGCCCGATCGTCGAGGAGGACGTGCTGCGGGAACCAGATCACCTCGTCCGTGGCGCGGTCGGCGACCGGGCAGGCGGCGATCGCCCGCACCGCTGCGGGTCCGAAGAGATCAGCCAGCGTGCGGTGAATCGCCGGGGAATTGGTCAGCGGCGTGTACCCCGGGCTGGCACCCTCGATCCCCTCGGCGTGCAGCGCGGCAAGGAACTCCGCGCGCGTGCGGCCGCCGAATGCCGTGGCGTCGTACCGCACGAGGTACAGGTGGCGGGCGTGCCGGGTCACGCGCGGATCGACCGCCAGCGGGGTGATCCCGGCGACCTCGGCGAGCGCCCCATCGAGATACCGTGCCGAGGCCTCGCGGGTGAGCATCTGCTCCGGCAGCCGCTCGAACTGGGCGAGCAGGATCGCGCCACACCATTCAGGCATGCGGAAATTCCAGCCGAGGATCTCGTGTTGGTACCACTCCCCGTCGCGGATGCGACCGACATTGTGGAGCGACCAGCAGCGCTCGTTCAGCGCCTCGTCGTTCGTCACGACGATGCCCCCCTCGCCGGCGGTGAGGTTCTTGCTGGCCTGGAAGCTGAAGGTACCGAGCGTGCCGAGCGCCCCGACTGGTCGCCCTTGCCACGCGGCTCCCCACGCCTGGGCGGCGTCCTCGACCACCGGGATCCCGTGCTGGTCGGCCACCTCGAGCACGCCGTCCAGGTCGGCCGGCTGCCCGCCGATGTGGACCGGCAGGATCGCCTTGGTGCGCGACGTGATCGCGTCGGCGATCCGCGCCGGATCGATATTACAGGTGCCGGGCACGATGTCGACGAAGATCGGTTTCGCGCCCAGCCCGAGTGCGGCGCTGGCGGTCGCGATGAAGGTGTAGGGGGTCGTGATCACCTCGTCCCCCGGCCCCACACCGACCGCCCGCAGCGCGAGCTCCAGCGCCATCGTCCCGTTCGGGACACAGGTGCCGAAGCGCGCCCCCTGGAAGGCCGCGAACTGGGCCGCGAAGGTCGTCACCTTGTCGCCCCCGAGCGCCCCCCAGCGCCCGGAGTGCAGCACCTCCAGCAGCAATTGCTCTTCGCGCTCGCCCGCGATCGGCCACTGCGGGAACGGCGTCGCCCGGACCGGCTGCCCGCCGTCGATTGCCAGTTGCCCCGTGCCCCGCGCTCCGGTGATCATGTTTCCTTCCTCCATTCCGAGCCCCCCCTCACGGCGTCCGCGAAGTTATCGTGTGCGGAGGAGAACAGTGGCGCTGCACAGGTCGGCGACGAGCCAGATGACGGTTGTCGCAGCAGCGCGCGCCTGCGCGGGAAGTGTCAGGACGCAGTACACAGTCGCTACAAGTCGGTAGGTCGGACGAAAAGTGGGGAACGGCCCGGTTCGTCGTGCCCTCACGAGCGGCTGACCGTCTCTAATCGATCGATATCATCCGGCAGGTCGGGCAGGTTACAACAGCCATGGCGGCGTGGCCTGCGTTCTGACACTACCGTTTGATCAGATACTGGTGGGGACAAGTTTGGACAGAACCTCCGTCGCCAGGACCTCGAGCCCCTCCAGATCGTCCGCATCGTACCACTGCACCGACACCTCCGCGATCCCCGCCTCTTCGCAGGCGCGTAGTTGCGCGACGACCTCCTCGGGGTTCCCGATGATGGCACCCTGGTGGGTGCGCAGGGTCGTGAGCATCTGGTCGTGCGGCAAGGCTTCCCAGCCCGGATTCCTGCGGACGCCTTGCAGCCGCCGCTCCAACTCGGCCGGCGTACGGCCGCAGAATACCGGCGCGTTCATGGTGCGCCGCACGTCTGCCGGGCGGCGCCCCGCCGCCAGCAGCAGCCGGTCGAGCAGCGCCGCGCGCTCGCGCACCTCCGGCAGCGCCTTGGTGTGCACGTTCCAGATGTCGGCATACCGGGCCACCAGCGGCAGGGTACGCCGGGGGCCGTGCCCGCCGATCAGGATCGGCGGGCCGCCCGGGCGTTGCGGGCGCGGGGCCAGGATCGCACCCTCCAGCCGGAAGAAGCGTCCGGCGTAATGAGCCGGGCCGTCGCCACGCAGGAGGCGCGTGAGCACCTCCAGGCCCTCCTCCAGGCGCGCGAAGCGGTTCGGCATATCGCCGAGCGCGTAACCGAACATCGCGTGCTCGCCCACGTTCCAGCCCGCCCCGACCCCGAGGACGAAGCGCCCGCCCGCGAGGTCGTCTAGCGCGGCGGCCTGCCGCGCCAGCATGACGGGATCGCGCACCGAGAGCGGCGAGACCAGCGCGCCGAAGCGCACGCGCGCGGTATGGTCGGCCAGATAGGTCAGCGCGACGATCAACTCCAGCGACGGGCGGGGCGGCGTCGCCCCCAGGAGGATGTGGTCGGAGAGGTACAGTCCGGCGAAACCCAGCCGTTCGACCTCGCTCACGAGTCGCTGCCACTGCGGCCAGTCCAGGCCGAACCACCCCTCGCACGCGATCGACAGCTGCATCGCCCTACCTCCTCCTTCAATTCCGCTCACGCGCTTGCCTCGATCGCCTGACGGATCTGCGCTACCAACTCGCGGTGCTGCGCCACCTGCGGTGGCGGGACAAAGCGGTCGCGCCATCATACAGGCTTTGCTAGGGGCACTGTCAATTAAAGTTGGGGCGTGGGGCAGGCGCGTACTTCGAGGCGTGTTGTGGTGGGCGGATGCCGGTGGTCAGGCCAGGGCCGGGGTGCCGGTGACCGCCCGCCAGGAGGCGAAGCGTTCCGTTCTGGCCTGGCGATAGGCGTCGGCGGTCAGACGGTGGCGGCGCGGGCGGAAGTGGCTGGCGATCGGACCGTAGGCGGCGAGGAAGCGCTGGGCGTGCCCCGGCGACTTGAACCGCCGCATCCGCCGCTCCCGCTCCCGCGTGGGCTGGTGCGCGTTCTCCGCGCGGTTGTTCAGCCGTTTGTGCTGCCGATGCTCGACGCGCGGCAGGACCTCCCGCTTGGCCGCCCCGTAGCTGGCGAGATTATCGGTGATCACCACGCGCGGCACGTAGGCAAGGCCCTTCAGCAGTCGGCGGAAGAATATCCTGGCCGCCGCCTTGTGCCGGCGGCTTTGCACCAGGATATTGAGCACATTCCCGTCCTGGTCGACGGCGCGCCAGAGGGAGTGTTGCACCCCGTTGATACTGATGAAGACCTCGTCGAGGTGCCACTTGTCGCCCGTCCGTGGCCGTCTTCGGCACAGGGCATTGGCGTAGCCCTGGCCGAACTTGCGGCACCACTGGCGCACCGTCTCGTAGGTGAGCACCACGCCGCGCTCGGCCAGCAGCTCCTCGACGTCGCGGTAGCTGAGCGCGAAGCGGAAATAGAGCCAGACCGCATGGCCAATGATCGCGGGCGGGAAGCGGTGGCGCTTGTACCTGGGGAGCGGTGCTTGTTCTTTCATGCGCCCAGTATCGCACGCCGGGGCAGACGATCTTTACCTGACAGTACCCCTCACCGTGCTGGCGGGCCTGCATCAGTAACATGCAATTGCCCTGATGCCACCCACCTTACCTTGACGCTACCCTCGCTGCTGCGATCATCATCCTCAACTGACGATCCGCCAAGGTTAAGCCAGCACGCGCAAGACCGCATCGCGCACCGAATGCACATGCTCCCGCAGCGTGACCGCTGCCAGTTCTGCATCGCGGTCCCACACGGCGGTAAGGAGGGCCAGGTGGTGCGCCTGCGAGATGGCGGGACGTCCGGCGAGCTGGATCGCACAGCGCGCGCGGACTCCCTGGATACGGCGGTGTACCTGCTCGGCGAGTTCGGCGAGCGCCGCGTTACCGCCGAGCGTGTTAAGCTGCCGATGGAACTCGATATCGAGGCGATTAAAGATGAGTTGATCCGGATCGTCGAGGTAGCGCCGGGCGTCGGCGAGCAGCGTTTCGAGCGCCGTGAAGTCGCGCTCCGGTGCACACGCCGCCAGCCGGACAGCACGCTCCTCCAGTGCCTCGCGAACCTCATAGAGGTCCGCGATGCCCTTGCGGTCGAGTGCGGTGACGATCGCGCCACGATTGGGGCTGATCTCGACTAGACCATCGCGACTGAGGCGGAGGAGCGCTTCCCGGATAGGCGTCGTCGACACGCCGAAATGGCGCGACAACTGGACCTCGCGGAGTCGACTTGCCGGGGCCAGCGTGCCGTTCGTGATCGCTTCACGTAGCGCGTAGTAGATGGTCTCGGTCGTGGTTGAGCGAGGGGGCAGCGTGGGTAATATTCCCTGCGTCATGGATATTCCTTCTCGCGCTCCTTGTCAATACATTCTGCAGAATGTAGTATATAGAAATGGCGGCGTTATTACCATCGGGGCGTGCGGTGTGACCGGGAGTAATGGCCGTAGCTAACGGTGCGTCACGATGTAGCCGACAAGGTGAGAGGGGGAACCATGAGTGAGCCTTGCAGGACGACATCCTCACGAGCGGACCAGCTCGGTCGCCGTGATTTCATCGGTCGCGGCCTCGCACTCGGCCTTTCTGCATCAACAGTCGCCGCCGCACTGGCTGCTTGTGGCGGGGGTGCCATCGCTCCGACCACGGTAGCTGGTGGCGGGCCGACGACCACGACCGCGCCAGCACCCTCGGCCAAACCTGTTTCCCCGACAGCGGCCATGAGCACGGCAACTCGCGCGAGCGCCACCGCGAGCGCCGCTGCCGGTAGCCCCGTCGCCGCCTCGCCGATCGCCGGGAATAGTCAGATCATCATCCTGAATACCGGGGCCAAGCTCCCAACCGGCAACGCCACCCTCCGTTGGCTCGACGGCAGCGCCAGCCCGCGCTCGACCTTCCAGCAGGCGTTCTTCCCGGCGTACCAACGTGCCCACCCGAACATCACGATCGCCTACGAGCAGGCGACCAATGCCGATATCAACCGCATCGTCGGACTGGGCGTCCAGAGTAGCAACGCCCACGATTGTTTCCTCCAACCAAGTTCGGTGACGGCCGGGCAGATGGTGAGCGAGGGTTGGGTGCGCCCCCTCGATGACATCATCCCCAATTACGAGCAGTGGAAGGCGCACTTCCCGCCCGGCGTGCTCGTCGAGGGTCTCACGATGTTCGGTGGCAAAACGTATTGCTGCCCGTATCTGTCGAACAAACAGCACAGCGGGCTGACCCTCTTCAACACCGCACAACTGCGCCAGGCCGGCTACGACCCCTCGGCCAAGCCGCTCACCTGGGATGAGTTCCGCGCCGCCGCCAAGAAGATGACGGAGCAAGGCAAGGGCCAGTATTACGGCATCATCATCGGGGGGCAGCAGACCGACCAGTGGGCAGGTTTTGTGAGCATCCTGGCCCAACTCGCCGGGGTCGCGGGCGGCTTGACCAACGCGGGCGGCGCGATCGACTGGAAAACCGGGCAATATACCTACGCCGCCGACCAAATGCTGGCGACGATCGAGCTGCTGCTCGCGCTCAAGGCGGATGGCAGCATCTTCCCCGGCTCGCTTTCGCTCGGCGGGCCGCAAGCGCGCGATCAGTTTTCACAAGGCGTCGCCGGGTTGATTCTCCAGGGGGCGTTTAACATCCCCCAGTGGCAACACGACATGCCGAACTTCGACTTCGGGGTTGGGGGTCCGCCCGTGCCGAATGGCGGGGTGCGCGGCACGATCGCCTATGATGCCGGTGCGGCCACAACCGTCTGGGTCTACGCCAAGAGCAAGGTGCCGGAGATCGCCGGGGACATCTTCGCCAACTTCACCAGCATCGAGAACCAGCGGGCGCTGGTGGCCCTCACCGGCGGCTTCCCGCCGCCGATCCTGCTCAAGGCGAGCGAACTCATCTCGCTCGGGAAGCGCGAGCAGCAAGCCTACAAGATCTTCGATGAGCAGATGCGGATCGCCCCCTCCCCGGTGGTCCGCAATCCCGATGTGGCGCGGGTCTACCTGGAGCAGAAGCCCCCCACCCCGGACTTCGGGCAGACTATCCAAGGCCTCTATACCGGCCAGTTACGCGACCCCAAGGCAGCACTGCTCGATCTCCAGAACCGCAGCGAGCAGGAACTGAACCGCGCGATCAAGGCGGCGCAGGCGAAGGGGGCGAAAGTCTCGCGCGACGATTGGGTCTTCCCGAACTGGAACCCGCAAAAGGACTATACCGACGCGGACTACGCCGCGCTGAAGCAGTAAGCGGGGGCGGACAGATGCACATCAGGAACCTGGAAACGGTCAGCGTGCGGGTGAACCATCGCGGGGACTGGCTCTTCGTCAGGCTCGTCACCGACGAAGGGTTGGTGGGGCTGGGCGAGGCTTCGCACGGCGGTGGGGGACCGGAACGCGACCGCCTCGCCGCCGCGATCCTCCAGCAACAGTGCCTGCCACTCTTGCGCGGGCGCGACCCGCGCGCGGTCATCGCGACGCTCGCCACCTTGCGACCGTTGGCGCGCGGTTTCGCCGGGGCGACCGCCATCTCCGCCTGCGAGCAGGCGTTATGGGACATCGCGGGGCAGGCGGCGGGCCTGCCGATCCACCGCATGCTCGGCGGTCCGACGCGCGAGCGCCTGCCGCTGTACGCCAACATCAATCGCGCGACGATCGAACGGACGCCGGAGGGGTTCGCCCGTCAGGCGGCGGCGGCGGTCGCCGAGGGATTCACGGCGGTCAAGGCCGCGCCGTTCGATGGGATGGAGCGCCGCCGCGTGCGCGACCGCGACCAGCAGGCGCGGGTGCGGCGCGGCCTCGACTGCGTGGCGGCGATGCGCGCTGCGGTAGGGCCGGGGGTGGAGCTCCTCGTCGACTGCCACAGCAACTTCGACGTGGCGACGGCGCTGGCGGTCGCCGGGGAGCTGCGCTCCCTCGGGGTGACGTGGTTCGAGGAGCCGGTCCCGACCGAGGATCGCGAGGCGCTGGCCCGGCTGCGCCCGCAGGTCGCCGATCTGGAGCTGATCGGCGGCGAGCAACTGTGGGGCCTTGAGGGCTTCTGGCCGTACCTCGCCGCCGGGCTCTGGGATGTGATCATGCCGGACGTGAAGCACTGCGGCGGCATCGCCGCGCTGCTGGCGATCGGCGGCCTGGCCGCCGCGCGGAACGTCGGCGTCGCGCCGCACAACCCGAGCGGCCCCGTGGCGATGGCGGCCAGCGCGCAGGCGGCGGCGGCGTCCCCGCACTTGCGCGCGCTTGAATATGCCTGGGGCGAGGTGCCCTGGCGGGCGGCGATCCTCGCCCCGCCGGAACGGATCGTCGCGGGCGAACTGCTCCTCCCGGACGGTCCGGGTCTGGGGATCGCCCTCGATGAGGAGACGTTGTCGCAACATCAGGGTGCGCGATGAGCGGTGCTCCGGGCCTGGGCGAGGGGGCGTCCGCAATAGCCCCGAACATCGTGATGATCGTCTCCGACCAGCACCGCGCCGACTGGCTCGGCTGCGCCGGGAATCGCGCGGTGCGGACACCGCACCTCGACGGCCTGGCGCGCGACGGGGTGCGCTTCACCGCCGCCTACTGCACCGCGCCCCTCTGCACGCCGTCGCGCATGTCGCTCCTGACCGGGCGGCAGCCGCACCACACCGGCGTGTTCTCCAACGCCGCGAGCCTGTCATCCGACCTCCCGACGTGCGCGCACGCGCTCGGGCTGGCCGGATACGAGACGGTCCTCTGCGGGCGGATGCATTTCGTCGGGGCCGACCAGCGGCACGGCTTCGAGCGGCGTCTCGTCGGCGACCTGACGCCCTGCTACCCGGGCGGGCCGCGCGCCGACTACGCCCGGTGGGAGGGCGGCCAGCGCCAGGGGCTCCAGGGGCTGGCCCTGCTCGGCCCGGGCGATAGCTTGGTGCAGCGCTACGATGAGGCGGTGGTCGACGCTTGCGAGGAGTATGTCGCCGACCGCGTGGGCGACGGCCCCGACCGGCCGCTCTTCCTCACCGTCGGGCTTTTCGGCCCGCACTCACCGTTCGTTTGCCCCCCGGACCTCTACGCGCGGGCCGAGCGCGCGCTCGACGCGGGCGACCCGCCCCTGCCGCCCGATCGGGAGCCACGACACCCGTGGGTGGCGGACTGGTTCCGGCGGCTGGGTGCCGATCGCGCGACGCCCGAGCAGATTCGGCGCGCGCGCGCCAACTACGTCGGGCTGATCGACCGGCTGGATCTGCTCGTCGGGCGCGTCGTGGCGGCGGCCCGCTCGTTGCCGGGGCCGACGATCGTCGTCTATCTGAGCGATCACGGCGAGATGGCCGGTGATCGCGGCATGTTCTGGAAGCAGAGCTTCTTCGAGGGGGCGGTCAAAGTCCCGCTGATCTGGTGCGCGCTCGGGCCGGACACGCCCGCGCCCGCCATCGCGCGGGGACACGAAGTCGATCTGCCAGTCAGTCTGGCCGATCTCGCCCCGACGCTGGCCGCCCTTGGCGGCGCGCCGCCGCTGCCGAATACCGACGGGCTCGCGCTCTCCCCGCTGCTGAAGGAGGCGATGCCCGAAGAACGAGTGGACTGGCGCGATCGGGCCGTTTTCTCGGAGACGGTCATCGCCGGGGCACCGCTACGCATGGTGCGTCGTGATCGGCATAAACTGATCTACTACCACGGATACCAGGACGTGCAACTTTTCGATCTGGAGGCCGATCCGGGCGAGCAGCACGATCTGGGTCGGGACCCCGCCACGCTGGCACTGCGCGAGGAACTGCTCGCCTGCCTCCTGGAGGGCTGGAACCCGGAGGCGATTGCGCGCAAAGTTCGGCTGAGAAGCGCAGACGAGCGCTACCTGGCTCGCTGGGGGCACGAGGTGGGCCTGGGGCCGCTCGATATCTGGTCTGGCGGAGCGATCTACCAGGCGGGCGAATAGCGGGCGAGGGGCGGGGTAAAGTAGGAGGGTTCCCGGTATGACAGCCACCAGGAGTGGTACCAGGCCACAGGATTGGCGGGGGATCTTTGCCATCCCGCCCACACCATTCGATGAGCGAGCGGAGCTCGATCTGGATGGCCTGCGGCGCGTGCTCGACTTTACCGTGGCGTGTCAAGCGCACGGCATCGTATATCCCGCGATGGTGTCGGAAGTCTTCACCCTCCCCGATGCCGAGCGGCTGCTGCTCACCCCGATCGTAACCCGGCAGGTGGCGGGCCGGTGTCCGGTGGTGATCGGCGTCTCGGGCGTCTGCACGCAGTCGGCGGTCGCCTTCGCCCGGGCGGCGCAAGAGGCGGGCGCGGATGCCGTGATCGCGATGCCGCCCTACGTGCAACGCTATAGCGACGACGACATCCTGCGCTATTTCGCGGCGATCAGCGCCGTGGTCACGGTGCCGATCTTTGTGCAGAATGCCGGGGAGTGGAAGCCGATCAGTCACGCGCTGCTCCTCCGTATCGCCCGCGAGATCGAGCATGTGCATTTCATCAAAGAGGAGGTGCCACCGGCCCATCACCACATCGGGGTACTGGCGCAGGCCAAGGAACCGGAAGTCTGGGGGCTGTTCGGGGGCCACGGTGGGCTCAACCTCTTTCCCGAACTGCGGCGTGGTGCCGCAGGGAATATGCCGGGCTCGCAGTTCGCCGATCTCCTCGTCCGCATGTTCGACCTCTACGAGAGCGGGTCGGTCGCCGAGGCCGAGGCCATGCACCGGCGATTGATGCCGCTGATTCAGAATGCCGGCCCGCAGAAAGAGGTGCTCGTCAAGCGCGGCGTGATCCGCTGCGCGCGGACGCGTGCCCTGAACAATCGCCCGTTCGACGCCCAGGATCGACGCGAGCGCGACGCCTTCTGGCCGGAGCTTGCCGACGCCTTCATTTACCGGGACTGACCGGCGCTCGCATTGCCCCCGGCTACTTTCTCATGGAGGGAACGATGATGCAGACAGGGGAAGATCACAGGTTGCTGGCGCGCGTCCTCGACGCGGGGGTGGTCGTCATCGTGCGCCTCCCCTCGGCCACCGGGTTAGACGAGGTGGCCGAGGCGGCGATTCGCGGCGGTGCCGGTGCGCTCGAAGTGACGATGAACACGCCGGGTGGCCTGGCCTGGTTGCGCACCGCTCGTGAACGCTTCGGCGAGCAACTGCTGCTCGGCTGCGGGACGGTCCTCGAGACGGCGCAAGTGGCCGCGGCCGTCGCGGCGGGCGCGCAACTCGTGGTCGCGCCCGATTTCGATACCGGGGTCGTGCGGGCCGCGAAGCGGGCGGGCTGCCTGACGATCCCCGGGGCCTTAACCCCGACCGAGATCCGCACCGCCTGGCGCGCGGGGGCCGATCTCGTCAAGGTTTTCCCGGCCACGGTGGGTGGCCCGCGCTACATCGCCGACGTGCTCGCCCCCCTCGACGGGGTGCGCCTCATCCCGACCGGCGGCATCGATGAATCGAATGCCGCCGACTTCATCCGCGCCGGGGCGAGCGCCGTCGCGATCGGCGGGAGTATCGTGCATGCGGGCGCGGTCGCCGCTGGGCGGTTCGACGAAATGGCGGCACGGATTCGCCGGGTCGTGGAGTGCATCGCGGAAGCCCGCAGCCGCGCCGCACTGGCGACAGCAACCGGCGCGTGACACGGGCGGGCGCACAACATGGCGCGGGGGCCGTTGCGGGGGGAGTATGTCGGTGCAGATCGACTGGTTGGGGCAATCGGGGTTCCGGTTCCGGTATCCGGCGGGGCCGACTGTCTGCATCGATCCGTACCTGTCGCACGCCATGATGGGCGGGTGGACACGGGCACGGCTGTTGCCGATCCCGATCGCCCCCTGGGATCTCGGGGCCGATCTCGTGATCACGACGCATGATCACGGCGACCACTTCGACGAGGTCACCCTACGCCCGATCGCCGAGTCGCCGCGTCCGATCTTCGCCGGACCATCCTCCTGTCGCGAGCACTGGCGCGCGATGGGCTTGCCGGTGGAGCGCTTCCTCCGACTCGATCAGGGTGAGGCGCTCGATGTCGCCGGGGTGCGCCTCACCGCCACCTATGCCCGGCACCGCTCCGGCGCGAGCGAGGACGCCATCGGTGTCATCCTGGAAGGCGCTGGCCTGCGGATCTATCACGTCGGCGATTCCGAGTATACGCCGGAACTGGTCGCCAGCGTGGCAGATATCCGCCCCGACGTGCTCCTGGTGCCGATTAACGGGCGGGGGGGTAATATGGATGCGGCGCAGGCTGCGCAGTTGACCAACGAAGTGCGGCCACGGCTCGCGATCCCCATGCATTACGGGGTGATCCCGACGAATACCGCCGATCCACAGGATTTCGTCGATGCCTGTCGCGCTAGCGCCGGTGCGGCGCGGGTGATGTTGCTGCACGTCGGGGTCCGGTTCACGCTGGAATCGAGCGCAACGGATTAGCGGGCGGCGGTACGGGGGAGCAGGGTTCGATGCGCATACTGATCACCGGGGGGGCGTCGGTACTGGGTGCGGCGCTCGCGCGCGCGCTCACCTCGACCCATGACATCCAACGCCGCGACCTCGCTGAGCCGAACGAGCGCGAGCAGGCCCTGCGGGTGGCACCGTCGTGCGAGGCGATCATCCATCTGGTCTCCGGGCTCGCCTCGGAGACGGCACCGCTCGACTGGCTCGATAGCGCGACGCGCGGCAGCTATGACTTGATCACGGCTGCCCCGCCAGCCGCGCGGTTCATCCTCGTCAGTTCGCTGCGGATATTCGAGCGCTACCCGCCCGACTGGTGGGTGACCGAGCACTGGGCACCCAGGCCGACCGCGACGCTCGATGACCTGGCCCCCTATCTCGCGGAGCTCGTCGTGCGCGAGGCCGCGCGCGTGCTCCCCCTGCGCGCCACCGCGCTCCGCCTCGGCGAAATCGTCGGCGCTACGGGTAGCCAACAGCGACCGGCCGATCCGCGCTGGCTCCACATCGAAGACGCGGTCCAGGCTGTCGTACGAGCGCTCGCCCTCCCCTCGACTCCGGGCGAACCGCCGCGAGGTTGGCAAGTCTTCCACATCCCCGGTGGCGGAGTCCACGCGCGCTTCCCGATCGAGCTGGCGGGTCGGCCACCGCTCGGGTATGCCCCCGAGCATGAGGTAACCAGCGCGGCGCTCCCCGCGCGCGGCCATGCGGCGCAGGCGAGCGTACCGCGCGTGGCGGCCCCAGTGCGGGCGCGACAGCGCGTGGTCATCTTCGGGGCCGGTGGCCCGCTCGGTGTGGCGACCGCCGCGCAACTCGCCCCCGACCACATCCTGCGGCTGAGCGACCGCCGCGCACTCGCGGCGATCGCCGCCGCTGGTCAACCGCAGTCGCCAGGCGCGCCCTTGCCGCAGTCGCTCGGCCCGCCGCATGAGGAGTGCGTGGTCGACGTGACCGATGGGGGGCAGGTCTTGGCTGCGACGCGCGGCATGGATGCCGTCATCAACAGCACCGTGGTCCGCGATCACCCGGTCGAATCCTTCCGGGTGAACACGCTCGGTGCCTACAATGTCATGCAAGCGGCCGTGGCCTGCGGGATTCGGCGCGTGGTGCATACCGGCCCGCGCCAGTTGCTGGCCTCCCCGGTCGGCTTCCGCGACGACTTCGACCTGGTAGACGACGTGCCATTACGGCCGGGGACGAATTTGTATTTCATGTCGAAGTTCCTCGGTCAGGAAATCTGTCGCATCTTCGCGGAGGAGCATGATCTGGAGGTCCCCGCCCTCCTATTCTCTCGCTTCCTCAGCGGCACCGGCCCGATCCCGGGGCCGACCAGCGATTATCAAATGCTCATCTCCTGGGGGGATGCGGGGCGGGCGATGCGCCAGGCGGTCGACGTGGCCACGCTGCCTCGCCCATTCGAAATCCTGCAGATCACCGCCGATGTTCCTAACGGCCGTTTCCGCAACGAGAAGGCCAAGCGCCTGCTCGCGTGGACGCCCCAGGACCGGCTGGAGGAGCGCTGGCAGCGACGACTATCGTGACCGGGCCACAGCCACCCGTGGGAGGAGGGTAGCGGCATGGCGGCGGCGATCAGCCTGCTGCCGATCGTCCGAACGCGGAACACGCGGCTTCAGGAACACGCGGAGAAAGGGGCGGAAGCGGGGTATGCAGATTGTCGCGGTGGATACCTTCGTGTTGCGGCATACGCTGGACGAGCCATTCGGCTTCTCGCACTGGTGGTACGACGCCCGCACGGCGATGCTGGTCCGCGTCACCGCCGACGATGGCACCACCGGCTGGGGCGAAGCCTACGGCCCCCCGGAACCGAGCGCGGCCATCATCGATCACGTCCTCGCGCCGCTCATCCTCGGTGCGGATCCCCGCGACACGCTGCCGCTCTGGGAGCGCATGTACGCGCGCACCCGCGACAATGGCCGTGGCGGCATGGTGCTGCACGCGCTGAGCGCGGTGGACATCGCGCTGTGGGATCTGAAGGGCAAGGCGCTCGGTGTCTCGGTCTCGCGGCTGCTCGGCGGGCGTTTCCGCGAGCGGGTGCAGGCCTACGCCACCGGGCTCTACTTTCGCCCGCGCGCGGAGTTCGCCGCCGAGCTGGTCGCGGAGGCGCACGGCTACGTGGCGGAAGGCTTCCGCGCCATCAAGCTCAAGGTCGGCCTCGATCCGGAGACCGATCTCCGCCACGTCCGCGCGGTGCGCGAGGCAGTGGGTCCCGCCATCGCGCTGATGGTCGACGCCAACCACGCCTATGACGCCGCGACAGCGATCCGCCTGGGGCGGGCCTTCGAGGAGTTGGGCGTGCGCTGGTTCGAGGAACCGGTCATCCCCGAGGATCTGGAAGCCTACGCGGAGATCGCACGCGCGCTCGATCTGCCGATCGCCGGTGGCGAGGCGGAGTTCACCCGCTTCGGCTTCCGACGACTCTTGGAGGCGCGCGCGGTCGACATCATCCAGCCGGATCTCACCGCGACGGGCGGCTTCACCGAGTGCCAGCGGATCGCCGCGCTGGCGAGCGCGCATGGCGTGCGCTATCTGCCGCATGTCTGGGGGAGCGCCGTCGGACTGGCAGCGGGCTTGCAGTTCGTCGCCGCCCTGCCGTCGGCAACGGCGGCGCTCCGACCGCTTGAGCCGCTCTTCGAGCTCGACCGCACGCCCAATCGCTTCCGCGATGAGCTCACCGACGAACCGCCCAGTCCGGTCGATGGCTGGCTGGCGATCCCTGATCGCCCCGGCCTGGGGATCACGATCGACGAGGCGACGCTCGCGCGTTATCGAACCGGCGCAGCGGCCCGCTAGGCCGGGCGTGCCGCTGCGGGGGAGGCCCACATGGCGAGCGCGACGGATTTGCCGACTGTCCCGCCCGGGTGGGAGCGCGCGCCGGAGCGGTTGATCCGCTTTGCGGCCCCGGATGGTGAGTCCTGCGCGTGGCTCGCCCCCGATTTCGGGGCAAACTGTGTGGGTTACGCCGTGCGCCGTCGCGGTCGCTGGGTGCAGATCCTCCACGCAGCGGGGCTGGTGGCCCTGACAGCGGCCCCGATCCGCTACGGCTGCCCGCTCCTCTTCCCCTTTCCGGGCCATGTTCGCCTCGCCCGCTATCGCTGGGCGGGCGTTGACCACATCCTCCCCTCGAACATGGCTGGGCGGCAGCACTACGTCCACGGATTCGCGGCGCGTCATCCATGGCGCGTAACACATATAGAACGCGGTGGTGTCGCGGCCGAATTCTCGACCTTGCGCGATATCCCGGGTGGGCGGGAGCCGGACGGCTACCCATTTGCGATCCGGTTGACACTGGTAGTCCGGTTGACGAACGGAGCCTTGGCGGTGACATTGCAGGCGACGAATGAGGGCCAGACAGCCGCACCGGTCGGCCTCGGTCTGCATCCCCACTTTGCCATGGCCGCACTCGGTGGGGACCGGGCGGCGGTGCGCGTGTTCCTCCCGGGGGAGCAGGAGCATATCCTCGCGGAGGCGATCCCGACGGGCGAGAAACGGGCGGTGGCCGATCCGGAGGTACTCCTCCCCCCGCGCGGTCAGCGCATGCTGGTGGCGCGAACCTCGTTGGGTCCGCTGCCGCTGGCGATGCTGGCCGGCCCCCCCGGCACGCTGGACATCCGGCTTACCGCTGTCGAGGGTTGCCGGGATCTCCTGCTCTTCGTCCCGCCGCTGGAACCATCGATCTCGCTGGAACCACACAGTTGCGCTCCCGGGGCCGCCTCACAACCGGAAGGCCATCCCGATGGCCTGGTCGCCTTGGACCCGGGAGCGACGAGACGTCTGGCAATCACCGTTGCGGTTGGAGAAGCTTGACCAAGCGCGAGCTATACTGGCTCATAACATGAGGCCTTGCCCGAGCTCGCCACTTGACAGCCGAAGTAACCAAGGCAGCGAGGAAGATTATGTCAAATCTCAGGCGGTGCGACTGGCGGGTGCTCGATTCGATTGCGTCAGAATTGGGATGGTGCCGAAGGCGGGGGCGACGACAGCCAGCACGAAGCGGGACTGGCCAATGGTCAGGCGGCGACCAGCTCGGCCCGCACCGCCGCCCAGCGGTCCTGGAACCGGCGTTGAGCGGCCAGCACGACCCGCTCGTCCCGATTCGTAGGCAGTCGGCAATACTGCCGTTGCTCCGCGAAGCCGGTGCCGCAGCGCGCGGCTGACGCGAAACGCCCGAACCCGCACAGCGGGGAGTAGCGTTGCTTGATACCGCAGAGGTCTTGCGCGATCCGGTTGTTCTTGTCGCGACTCGTGCGGTGCGTCACGTCCTTGCCCAAAGCCTCGCGGATGGCGCGGGAGTCGGCGTCGTATCCAGCCGTCGTCACCTGCGCGGAGGCATGACCGGCAGCGTCCAGGGCGTGGGCGAAGAACCGCTGCGCGGCGGCCCTGTCGCGCTGCTCGCTGAGCAGCGCCTCGACGCGGGTGCCGTCGCGATCGATCGCGCGGCACAGAGAGCACCACTGGCCGTCGACTTCCAGGTATGTCTCGCCCACGTGCCACCGCGTGCCAGCGGTGCCCCGCCGCTTGGCGCGCAGCCGCGTCGTGACGAGCGAGGCGAAGCGCGCCTCCCACTCCCATACCGTTTCGTGCGTGAAGGTGAAGCCACGCGTGAGGAACATCTCCGCCACGTCGCGCAGACGCAGCGTGTGGCGCAGGCGCCACAGGACAACGAGCAACGCGATGTCGGTAGGCACGTGCCGGTGATTGAAGGGCGTGCCGGTCCGCTCGTTGAAGACGCGCCGACGAGCGCGAAAACGGCACGTGCGGTAGCCGAGTGCGGTGCCCCGGGGCTGCTGCATGGTCACGGTCGCGGCACAGTGGGGACAAAAACCGGCACCTCTTTCACGCATGAGCCAGTGCCGCTACGCTACTAAAGTGCCGCCCTCCCCGTCATTCTCTCGTCTGAATCCTGACGCATCCATCAAGGCGGCATAACCGTCTCGCGCGACACGCCGCAAATCGCTCCTCAGGGGCACGGCACCTGGCCCCGTCACTGCGGAAAGCCAACCATTCGGTCCGGCGCGAGGAGCGGCGGGGACGGGAAATGGAGGCCGCGCTGGCCAGACCAGCTACGGTCTGGGCGCGGCGTATACGCGCCGGGGTCGTAGCCGACCAGACCCTCCACCGTGGCCCAGCCGGCCGCGAGATCGCGACCCCAGAGCGCGCCGCGCAACGCCTCGATCAGGCGGGCGCGCACCATCGCGTAGTCGGGATCGGCGGAGGCATCGCGCGACTCGGTCGGGTCCGCCACCAGATCGAACAACTGGATACGATTCCCGGCCGGGTACCAGATCAGCTTGTGCCGCCCGTCGTGGATCATGCGCGTCGCCCCGTGATCCTCCAAGCAGTCGCCGTAGAGGAAGTCGTGTCGCGCCGCGCCGACGGCAGACCGCCCGGTCATCGTGGGCGGGGCCGGTACGCCCGCGAGGTCCAACAGCGTCGGCATGACATCGGCCAGGCCGACGAGACGCTCGTCGACGGTGCCCACCGGCACCCGCTCATCCCCGACCGCGCCCATCAGGATCAGCGGCACCCGCGCCGACCCCTCGTAGAAGAGCCGCTTGGCGTAGAGACCATGGTCGCCGAGCATGTCGCCATGGTCGGCGGTGAAGAGGATGATCGTGTCGTCGAGCAGCCCTTCCTCCCGGAGCGTGCCGAGGACGACCCGGAGCTGATGGTCGATGTGGGTGCAGAGGGCGTAGAAGGCGCGGCGTACCTCCCGCAGCGCCTCGTCCGAGAGGGCGGGCCAGAAGTTGCGCCCCATCTGTAGGGCACGCGGGAGCGCGTCGTCGTCGTCGCTCCACCCGGCCCGCAGCGCGGCGGGCGGCTCGAACTGCCGATAGTAGTCCATGTAATCGGCAAGCGGCACCAGCGGTGGGTGCGGGGCGGTGTACGAGAGGAACCAGAAGCTCGGTCTAGTCGGGTCGCGGCGCTTGATCGTGCGACACATCGTCTGGCTTTCCCAGTTGGTGACGTGGCACGACTCCGGCAGGTGCCAGGGGCGATGCATATAGTTGTTGTTGTTCATTCCCCCGGCGAACTGCTGCCCGACGAAGCCGCGATCGGCCAGGAAGAGCTCGTAGTCGTCGGTCGCGCCCAGGTGTGGCCGCCCCTCCTCGGCCAGTTGCACATCGTCGAAACCGATCCGATCGCGCGGCGGGTAGACGTGCAGCTTGCCGACCGCGTGCGCGCTGTAGCCCGCATCGCGGAACGCCTGCGGCAGGCTGGTGAGATGGTGCGGCCAGGTCTCCGCCGTCTTGAAGACCCGGTCGCCGTGCGTGCGCGTGTCAGTGCCGGTCAGCAGTGTCCGGCGCGCGGGGATACAGATCGGGCTCTCCGAATAGGCGCGCGTGTAGCGGACCCCGTTGCGCGCGAGCTGGTCGAGGGTAGGCGTCTGCACGACCGGGTGCCCCGCGCAGCCGAGCAGCCCGCCGGGCCACTGGTCGGCGGTCACCAGCAAGACGTTCGGCCTGTCCACGCGCTCGGCTGTCATCGCATCCCTCCGCTCGGTGCTCC
>JAABUM010002651.1_pt1 | contig 23516 bp, 24 predicted proteins | sample 5559161 | NCBI WGS metagenome assembly JAABUM01 (sample SAMN10711868, study PRJNA513369) | rock metagenome | isolation source: Antarctica rocks | place: Antarctica: Victoria Land, Siegfried Peak nord
GGTGTATGCCCCGTGGCATGTCCCGTCCCTCCCTGTCGTATCCCCGCAGCCCCCTGTGGCCCCCTCCGTTCCTCACCTACTCAGTCTACCCCTCCTTGCCGAACCATTTCCGTCCAAAGGTACTAGTCGTTAGTCGGAAGTTACTAACGACTTCCGACTATAGAAGGGCGCCGATAGCGACGCCGCCCAGGGTGCCGACGGTCACGACGGCTAGCAACTCGAGCCCATTGCGCAGTGGTCCTTTGAGCGTGTAGCGCGATTTGACAATGCCCAGGGCTATGGCCGTGAGCGCGGTCAGACCGTAGGCCCAGATCTGGGGCAGCGGCAGGCTCAGGAAGAATGGCAGGATCGGCACGAGCGCGCCGCCCATGAACGATACCCCCACCAGCAGACCCTGCAGCCAGGGGCGTTCGCGCTCGTCGCTCACCACGCCCAATTCATCGCGCACCATCGAACGCAGCCAGCGCTCATCGTCCGCCGTGAGGTGGTGGATCACGTTATCCAGCAGCGCCCCACGCAGACCCTTGCTCTGATAGATGGCGCGAAGTTCGGCGCGCTCCTCCTCGGGTTCGGATGCGATCTCGTGACGCTCGGTGTCGATGCGCTGCTCCAGGATCTCGTTGGCCGTGCGCGACGAGAGGTAGCCGCCGAGTCCCATGGATACTCCACCGGCCAGCAACTCGCCCAGCGCTATCTGTACCAGACGCCCATGGGCCACGGTGCTCACCGCCAGGATAAATACGAGCGTCGTGACCAGGCCGTCGTTGAGGCCAAACACGATCTCGCGTAGCCAGTCGCCTCCGTGTGGGTGGCGCTCTTCGATGTCTTGCATATCGTTACCTAGTCGGAAGTCGGAAGTCGGAAGTCGGAAGCCGTGAGTCGGGAGTCAGGAACGTATGGAAGGATCGAGCGTGACTGGTGAGCGATGGTCAAGGCGCCTACATATCTACTCCCGACTCCCGACTCACGACTTGGTTAGCGAAAGTACCCCGTCATCGTCTTGGGAGGGCGTTGCGGACCGCGCGGGGGCGGGGCGGAGAGGCCGCGCCGCATGAGGTCGCGCCGCGCGGCCGATGCGACGAGTGGACGCGTGCTCTGCGCGGCCAAACGGTACAGTAACTCCTCGGGTAGGTCACCCCGGTCGACTAGGCGTAACACGGCGGGGACGGCGGTGGCGTGGCGTCCCGCCAGGCGCGCCGCCGCCTCTGCGGAGAGCGCGGGATGGGCGGCCAGCGCGTTTTCTAAACTTGAATCAAAGCGTATCGGACCCGCGACGAGGGCGTCGAGCGTCTCGGCCCCGCTTTTGATGTTGCCGACGACCGCTTGCCCGATGACCGTCTCGCGCGACGAGCCCGCGATGTCGAGCAATATATCGGTGGGTACGTCGGGACGGCCCGCGATGGCCGCCTCGACGGTCCAATGGTTCTCGGTCAGTATGCGCAGCGTCGCTAGCGCGTCGGCCGGGAAGGCGAGATTGCGCGCCAGCACGGCGCCGATCAAAGGGCGGTGACCGTAGCGCGCCAGCACACGGCGCAACGCGGCGGGATCGCGCAACGCCTCCACGCGCAAGGACAGTTCATACTCGGTGATACCCTTGCCGCGCTTGGCCGTCTCAGCCTCGCGGTCAGGACGCGCCGCGCGGGGCCGTGCGCGATGGTCGTCGTGCTTGATACGGTCCAGCGCCTCTTCGTAGGCGTGCCGCAGGCGCGCGAAGCGCTGCGCCGCGTGCGGATCGTCGGGGCGATGATCGGGGTGCGTCTCGCGCGCACGGCGACGGAAAGCCCGGCGCACCTCGTCGTGCGTGGCCGTGTCCGGCACACCGAGTTCCGCGAAAGGATCGCCGCTAAAGATGGTAGAGCGGGTGGTCATACGTCGAGTGTAGCGCACTTAGGCGCTTGTGTCTCTGGGAAAATAGCCGTCAGCTGATCGCTGATCGGCGATCAGCTGACGGGCTCAACGAGCAGCTAAAGTTCGTTAGCGGGTGCTGGCGGTCCCGCGGCGCATATAGAGCGCGATGGCCACGAGAACGATGATGATCACGATGTAGGCAATGATCGCTTTCGTACCGAAAAGGTGGATTCCGAGGACAATTGAGTCGAGCATGGTTCTTCCTTTCGTGGCGCCAAGCAAAGGCAAGATTGGTGATGGAACTAGCCACAGGCAGCAGTGTACCACGATTGGGCGGGAGGCGACGGCGCGGCCCTCACCCCCCACCCCATGCGGATTGGTCTCTCTCCGCTGCGCTCCGACAGCCCAACCAGCCTCTCCCTGACGCGGGAGAGGGGCGACAGATGTTACATCACGCTAGCCCGATTGGGGGATAGCTCACCGCGCGTGGAGCGTCGATAGTAATAGTGCGGATAATAGGGATGATAGGTCCTCAACATGTGTAGACGCGCGTTAGACCCGCGCGAGAGGGAATAGACTGCTAGTGCGCCGCGGCGGGCTTGTAAATCGCCTGGCCTCCCGTGGCCTGGCTGCTGCCTTCGTTGTCCTCACAGGATACGCTATGTGCGCGGCCGTGACCACGCGGGACGCTGTCGGGCACGCGCGTACGGTGGCGTCCTTGAGCGATCAGTACCAGCAAGCTCGCTATTGGATGGGGGCGGAGAAGTCGCTTGAGCGCGCCTACCGTCTCCATCCGAGTCCCGCCGTCTATGCCGGCTACCATGCCGCCGACAGCGCGCTCGTCTCCAGCTTGCGCGCCATCCAGCGCGCCGGCGACGTGGCCGATCGCACGCTCGTGGCTGATGCGCTCCTGGCGCACGCGCACGACGCGGCCTCCGTACGCGGCCTGTTCACGGCCGCGCGCACGGGAGATCTTCACCGTGCCGCCTACCTCGACCGTGCCATGATCGCTCCCATGTTCAGCATGAGCGAGGCGCGGATCGACACGGCAGCGGCCGCGCATCGCGCCGAGGCTCGACGGCTCCTGGATACGTTGGACCACGCGCAGTGGATGGCCGTGATCGCAACGGCGGCCGCCTTTGCCCTGGGCTTGATCGTGCTCGGTCGTTTTGCCCATGCGCGCCGGGGCTATGAGCAACGTATCGACGAGGCGACGCGGCTACAGGTAGCGCGATTTGCGCACGCCGCGCTGACCGATCACTTGACCGAGCTTGGTAATCACCGCGCCTATCAGGAAGATTTCTACCGTGAGGTCTCGCGGGCGTTACGCCATGACGAACCGCTAACACTGGCGCTCATCGACGTCGACGAGTTCAAGGCCATCAACGACCAGAATGGGCATATCCAGGGCGATCTGGTGCTGACCGCGTTGGCGACGTTGCTGCACGGCGGTCGCGCGGAGGACCGCGCCTACCGGCTGGGCGGCGATGAGTTCGCGCTGTTGCTCCCGTACACCACGATGGGGAGCGCGGCGGTCATGCTGGAACGCCTGCGCCGTGACGTGCACCGTACCCTCCGCACCACGACCATCAGCGTCGGTTTGGCCGCGCTCACGCCCGGACAGGCCGACGCCGATACGCTCCAGGAGCAGGCCGCCGCCGCCCTATCCGAGGCCAAGCGGCGTGGGCGTAACACCGTGGCGACCTTCGACGAGATCCGTGAGAGCGCCTCGATCCTGTCGTCGACCAAGGCGCAGGCGTTGCGACGTTTGTTGGTTGACGGGCAGGTCGGTGTGGCTTTTCAGCCGATTTGGGACGTCAACCGCGGTGAGATCCTGGCCTTCGAGGCGTTGACGCGGCCGGCGGCGCACTATGGCTTCAACGGCCCTCAGGAGGCCTTCGACATCGCTGAGAAGATCGGGCGTGCGCACGACCTCGATGCCTTGTGTCGGGGCGCCATCTTGCACCGCGCGTCGGAGTTGCCTGCTAACGCGCTGCTCTTCCTCAACGTCTCACCTCAGACGCTTGACCTCGACCTGTTGGCGGGGACGGCGCTCGTGGATGCCGTCGTGGCGGCGGGACTGACGCCGGAGCGTGTGGCGCTCGAACTGACCGAGCGCTCCATGGCGCGGATGGACGTGGTCATACGCGAGGCCACGCGGCTGCGCGGCCTTGGCTTCAGGCTGGCGCTCGATGACACGGGCGCCGGGAACGCCGGCCTGGAGGTGTTGAGCCAGCTACCCGTCGACTACGTCAAGATCGACCGTGCCGTCCTCGTCAAGGCGCTTGACGACAAGACCGCTCGCGCTGTCCTCGCTGGCATCATCGCCATCGCGCGCGAAACGGATACGTACGTCATCGCCGAGGGCATCGAAGACAGCGCCATGCTGGCCCTGGCGCGACGCGTCGGCGCTCCGGACGGCGACACACCAACGGGGGTACAGGGCGTGCAGGGCTACTTGCTGGGCCGCCCCAGCGAATCGATCCCCGCGCCAACCACCGTCGATCATTACCGCACGCATATCAGCGCCGCGTAGACGAGTCGATGGGCGATGGGCGATGGGCGATGGGCGATGGGCGATGGTAACGTCGGAGGTGGACGGCAAAGCTACAACGCTTTGCCGCCCGCCTCCGACGTTACCATCGCCCATCGCCCATCGCCTACGGCAGCAGGCCGGCCACGAAGGATTGCCGGAACGCGGCGACGGTGCTGGTATAGTGCGTCATCTCGGCGGTGGGTGTTTGGCCGACCACGCCCATGCCGCCATGGTAGGCCGTGGCGGCTTTCGTCAGGTCGCCGCCGTACATCTGACTGTAGACGAGCAGGAGTACCGCGCCGGCGTGCACGTTGTCGATCAGATTGTGCGGGTCCCAAGCTCCCGGCACATAGGTGCTCTTGAGCCAGGTCACTGTGTCGGGCATCAACTGCATCACGCCGATGCCGCCGTCGGCCGCGTCGACCATGCGCCAGTTGCTCTCACGCCATGCGATGGCCTTGAGGAATGCGTCCTCAAGGCCGACCGTCGCCGACTGCTGGTCAAGCACGGCCCCTACCTCGGCTTGCGAGGGGCCATTGTAGAGAACGACGGCGTAGCGCAGCGCCTGACCCGGCTGGATCGGCGTCCCCAGGCTGAGCCCGTTCGACTGGGCCAGGCCGTTGGGGGTGAGCCCTAGCGCGAGTGCGATGCCCGAGAGGGTATCACCCGGCTTGACGCTGTATGTTCCGCTGGAGAGGACGGTCGTCGTAGCGGCGGACGGCGCGCTTGACGCGGCTGAAGGCGTACTCGACGCGCTGGATACGCTCGACGCGATGGTCGCGCCGATATTGGGGAGGCGCAGGATGGTCCCAGCGCGCAGCAACCGCCCGTTGGCGATGCCATTCGCGGCGGCCAGCGCGCCGAGCGAGAGATTGCGGTTCAGGGCGATGCCGGAGAGGGTGTCGCCGGGGCGGACCAAATAGCTGCCGGACGTGGCGGGGTGATAGGCGGTCGTGGCGGCGGCCGGCGCCGCCACGGATTGGTAGACGCCCGTGACGGGCCAGTGCAAGACTTGCCCCACCCGGATGAGGTTGACATTGCTCAGACCGTTGGCCGCCGCGAGGGCTGCCGGAGAGGCGCCGAGGCGTTGCGCGATGCGCTCAAGCGCGTCGCCTGGCCGCACCACATACGCGTCCGGCCCATAGGCGCCGTTCGCCGACCCTGTGGACGCCGTAGCGGCGGCGGATGTCGTCGATGTTGTATAGGCGTTACTCGGCGTATACGCGCTCAAGCGCAGGACTTGACCGGGCAGCAGGTAGCGTCCAAGCGTATTGAGGTTGCGAATAGTGGCGGGACTGACGCCGCAGGAGCGTCCGATGCTCCAGAGTGAGTCGCCGGGGCGTACAGTATACGTGGCGGCGCAGGAGAGCGTGTCGGCGTGGGCGGTGACGACGGGCAGCAGGGCGAGGGACGGCGAGGCGAGCAGGGCGAACGTGAGGGCCCGTGTGCGGGCGCGGCGGGAGCGGAGAGGTGTTTTCATATGAGTATGAAAACACGTTGAGGCTCCCGCGCACACGGAGTTATCCGCAATCCACAACGTATAAATTATTCGCAGCGCCATATCGTAGGCGATGCACTCCCTAGGGGGCCGCCGTCTGTCACTGTCAGGGGTGCGAGGGCCCCTGCGCGGTGTCCGCCGCCGTGGCCGTAGTGGTGGTTGGCGGCGTGTTAGGCGACACTGGCTCTTTGGCTTGATCCGTAGCGTCTTTGGGCGGGATGGCTTCGCTGGCGTCGTGCAGGCGCGCCATGATGGCGCCGTGCAGGATGCCGTTGCTGACCACGAGGCTCTTGTCATCGACCTTGAAGGGGTCGCCGTAGGGATCGGTCACCTGGCCGCCGGCCTGGCGCACGATGAGCAGGCCGGCCGCGACGTCCCAGGCATTGAGCGAGGAGCCGCCCATGCCGTCGATGCGGCCCGCCGCGACGTAGCAGAGTTCGAGGGCCGCGGAGCCGAGGTCACGCAGCGCCTGCACATACGGGCCGAGGGCGCGCGCGCGGTAGAAGCGCCGTCCCCCCGCCTCCCAAGGGCCGAAAGCCGACGTCAGCAGCGCGCGCCGCAGCTCGCTTGTCGCCGAGACGTGGATGGGCGCGCCGTTGAGTGTGGCTGACTTGCCTTGCTCGGCGGCGAAGAGTTCTTCGGCCAGGGGGTTGTAGACGACGCCTGCCACGATCTCGCCGTCGTGCTCCACACCAATAGAGACGCAGGAGAACGGCAGGCGGTGCGCGTAGTTGACCGTCCCGTCGAGCGGGTCGACGATCCAGCGCCAGCGTGGGTCCTGCCCGCCCGTCGTGCCCTCCTCGGAGAGGATGCGGTGGTCGGGGAAGTGGGCGCGGATCGTCTCGGCGATAGCGGCTTCACTGCGTCGGTCGACATCGGTCACGGGGTCGTTGGCCCCCTCGCCCTTATAGTCGACCTGCAGCGCCCGCGCGAGGCCCTCCTTGATGATGGCTCCAGCGCGGCGCGCCGCCTCGTGCGCCACGTCGATAACCGCGGCGTCTGGCATGACGTCACGGTCAGCGTGCGCGTTTTGGGACGACAAATCACCGGGCGTGTCTTGCCCGTGCGGCTGTGGTTCCGCCATGTTACGCCGGTCCGCCTACGAGTCGTTCCAACAGCGTCATCAAGTCGTCCAGGTCAAAGGGTTTGGGGAGGGTCTCGCACCCTTTGCTTTGGAGGAAGGCGGAGCGCTCCTGTAGTTGCGGGATATCGGCCGAGCAGATGATGATGGGTTTCGTCGTCAGCACGGGGTCAAGCTTGAGTATTTCAAGCATCTGCCAGCCTTCATCGGGATGCTCCATACGGATATCGAGGATGATGGCGTCGGGGTTGAGTTCGCGCACGCGCGGGTACGACGTCGTGCCCTCCTTGCAGAGATGCGTATCGTAACCTTCCTCGGTCAGCAGATCGCGCAGCAGGGTCAGGAAGGTTGTGTCGTCGTTGATGACAACGATGCGTTTGGCCACGTCGTGTTCTCCCGCATAATAGTAGTTAGTAGTTAGTAGTTAGTAGTTAGTATACAGTGAAAGGGGTGACGGAATGGACGCGACAGGGGCGGCGCACACAGAGACAATTTATTTCCGGTCTGGCGGAGCGACGCGGCCGGCCTACCTCGCCCGGCCGTGCGGCGCGGGTCCCTTCCCCGCTGTCGTGGTCATCCACGAGATTCTTGGCCTCAACGACAACATCAGAGATGTCGCGCGGCGCTTCGCCGACGCGGGGTACGTCGCGCTCGCCGTCGATCTGTTCGCCGGGCGCAACCGCGCGGCCTGCATGGTCCGCGTCATGTCCGGGCTGCTGCTCGACTCGTTTGGCAACGGCAGCATCCGTGAACTCAAGGCCGCGTTGACGTACCTGGCCGCGCGGCCCGAGGCGGACGAGGCTCGGTTGGGCGCCATCGGCTTTTGCATGGGCGGCGGCTTCGCCCTTGCCTGGGCCTGTACCGACGACCGCCTCAAGGCCATCGCGCCGTACTACGCAACCAACCCGCGCCCGCTCGACGCCGTGGCGCGGGCGTGCCCGGTTGTTGGCTCCTACCCTGCGCGAGACTACACAGCGGGCGTGGCGCGCAAGCTCGACGCCGCGCTGGAGCGCCACGCGATCCCGCACGACATCACGATCTATCCCGGCGCCTGGCACTCGTTCTTCAACGACCAGGGCAGGACCTACGACCCCGCGGCGTCCGAGGACTCCTGGGGGCGCGTGCTGGCGTTCTTCGCGGAGCACATACGGTAGTCGAGGCGCTACATCAAAACCGTGCCGGCCACAGGCGCGCCGCGTGCTGTACGGCCAGGACGATAACCTCGTCATCGCGCACGCGATACGCGACGATATACGGCGTGCGCGATACGACGAGTTCACGGGTACCCTCGACACGTCCCGTTCGCCCTAGCTCGGGGTAATCAGCTAGTCGCGCGACCGCCCGCTTGATCCGTGTGACAAGTTCGCGCGCAGCATCGGGATTATCCTCGGCGATATATTCTTCCGCGGCAACGAGTTGGTTGAGTGCTCGGCGGAACCAGCGAATCTTCATCAGCGTGCGGGAGCGTCCGAGAAGCGGGCGAAGACCGCCGCGACTTCCTCATCACTCGCGAGAGTGTCGGGGTCGTCGGAGTCGCGCAGCGCCTGGGTAATCTCGGCGATTTGCTGCGATTGGATCTCTACGTACTGGCGCAGCGCATCCTCAGAGAGCAGGGAGGTGTCCCGCCCCGTTGTTACAGCCAGAGCCTCGATTTGATCTTTCAATTCCTGTGGAACCGTAATCGTCAGTGTTGCCGTTGCACTCACCATGTCCTCCTTGGTCTCTTACTCGTAGTATAACGCGGCGTGAACAGGCTAGAGCGTAGCCTTTGAGTGCGAGGACTGATTTATGCCAGCAGGCCCTCCGAGTCCAACAGGGCGCTGGTCTCATCCAGGGTGGCGTCGGCGGGCGGCAGGATAAGGTCAGAGGCCGCGAGGTCGGCCTCGCCGAGGGGTTCGCCGTGCGCGGCGACGAGCGCGATGGCCTCGGCGAGCAACTGATGTGTCCCCTCCGCGTCGCCCCCCTTGACGGCTCCGACCAGCCGCCCGTCGATCTCCTCCAACTCACGACGCGCCGCGTCGTCGAGCCGATACTGGCGTTCGCCCTGTACACGTACGATCATGGGACCCCCTAAATTTTACTCTCCGCTTTCGAATTGGCCGCTTTCAATGTGGCCGCTTTCAAGCTGTTTGGGAGCGGCGGAGCCGCCGGGCAGGGCGCGCTTCATGGCCTCGAGCTGCAACTCTACCTCGTCGCCGGCGCCGAGCCGCGCCAGTTGGCGGTCGAGGTCGTCCCCGCCGCCCATCCCGATCTCGGGGAGCGCCGACGTGCCGGCCAGTTCATCGAGCGCGGTGGCGCGCGCCTGGATGCGCTCGGTCTTATCCTGCACGCGCTGCATCGCCAGTTGCACGTCGCCCATCTCCTCGGAGAGTCCGGTCGCCGCCTCGCCGATGCGTACTTGCGCCTGGGCTGCGCTGTACTGCGCCTTCATGACTTCCTTGTGCGTACGGAAGGCCTCGATCTTGGCGGCGAGGCGCGCCTCGCCGTCCAGGAGCTTGTCCTGCTGCGCCTGCAGGTCCGCCGCTTGCGCGGCCAGCGCGCTAGCCTGCGAGTCGATGGTCGTCTTACGCGTCAGGGCGGTACGCGCGAGGTCCTCGCGGCCCAGCGAGAGCGCCTGGCGCGCCTGACCATCCAGGCGGTCGGTCTGCTCGGTGAGGCGCGCGAGTTGCGCTTTGACCTGCGCCTTGGACGTCGCCACCTCGGCGATGCCGCGGCGCACCTTCTGCAACATCTCCAATTGTTTCTCGTACGAGTAGTCCAGCGTCTCATTAGGGTTTTCAGCCGCGTCCATCGCGCTGTTCATCTTTGCCTTGACGATGCCGGAAAACCGGCCGAACATGCCGCTCATTTTTCCTCCTCCTCAGTCGTCAGTCGTCAGTCGTCAGTCGTCAGTTCGTGGAAGCGTCACCGTTGGTTGGGTATGCGATCACTTGGCTATCTCCACCACGCGCTTCTCACGGATGACCGTGACGCGTATTTGGCCGGGGTATTCGAGGTTCTCTTCGATGCGGCGGGCGATGTCGCGCGCGACGCGCAGCGAGTTGAGGTCGTCGACTTCGTCGGGCTTGACGGCGATGCGCAGCTCACGGCCGGCCTGAATGGCGTAGGATCGCTCCACGCCAGGGAAGCTGTTGGCGATCTCTTCGAGCGCCTCCAGCCGCTTGATGTAGGTGCTGACCGTCTCGCGCCGCGCGCCAGGCCGCGCCGCCGAGATGGCGTCGCCGGCCGCCACAATGAAGTCCTCGATCGTCTGTGGTTCGACTTCGCCATGATGCGCGGCGATGGTGTGCACCACGCGGTCGCCCTTGCCGAGGCGCTTGACGATGTCGGCGCCGATGAGCGCGTGCGGACCCTCCACTTCGTGGTCGACGGCCTTGCCGATGTCGTGCAGCAGCCCGCCCTCGCGGGCCACTTGCACGTTGGCGCCCATTTCGGCGGCCATGGTGGCGCACAGGTACGAGACCTCCACGGAGTGGTGCAGCACGTTCTGGCCGTAACTGGTACGGAACTTCAGGCGGCCCATCAGCTTGATCAGATCGCTATGCAGACCGTGTACGCCCGCGTCGAAGGCGGCTCGTTCACCCGCTTCGCGGATGGCTTGCTCGACCTCCTGGCGCGCCTTGCCCACGACTTCCTCGATGCGCGCAGGGTGGATACGCCCGTCGAGGATGAGCTTGCCCAACGCCACCCGCGCCACCTCGCGGCGCACGGGATCGAACGACGAGAGGATGACCGCTTCGGGCGTGTCATCGATGATGAGGTCGACGCCGGTTGCGGCTTCGAGCGCGCGGATGTTGCGCCCCTCTTTGCCGATGATGCGCCCCTTCATGTCCTCGTTGGGCAGGTTGACTACCGACACGGTCGTCTCCGCGACGACATCGGCGGCGCAGCGCTGGATGGCCATACCCACGATCTTCTGCGCCCGCATGTCGGCTTCGGCTTTGATCTGCGTCTCCATGTCGCGCACGCGGCGCTCCACGTCGGCCTTGACTTCCGTCTCGACCTGGGAGATCAGCAGAGCCTTGGCGTCTTCTCGCGAGAGTTCGGCGATGCGCGCGAGGGCCTCGGCCTGTTGCTGGCGCAGCTTGTCGGCTTGCTCGCGCGCCTCGTCGAGTTTCTGCTCTTTCTGCGCCAACTGGCGCTCTTTGCGCTCGTATGTCTCGCTCTTACGGTCGAGGCTCTCTTCTTTCTGCAGGACGCGTTTCTCTTGGCGATCGATCTCCTTGCGACGCTCTTTGTTCTCGGCCTCGGCCGTGTTGCGCATCTTGAGCGCCTCATCCTTGGCGTCGAGCAGGATCTCCTTCTCTTTAGCTTGCGCCTCCAGCACGAGCTTCTGGGCTGTGCCCTGCGCCGAGCGGACGCGCTGTTGCGCCAGGATAGCATAGATAGCGTAGCCTATGGCGGCGCCCACGATCAGGGCGACGATGACTACTATGATGGTCTCCGCATTCATGCGTACCGTCCCTCCTACCGTCCAGGGGCGGAGGTAGGCAGCGCAACGACGCGGCGCGTTCTATGATGACGGGCATAGATTGCATACCCCCAGCCGTCCTGCGACGGCGTTACACAATGTTATAGTCTGGCAGACGTCACGCTCACACGCCAGCCCCGACCACATGCGGGTAGGGACGCGCGTCTGAGTGTGGCCTATAGTGGTTGACGTATAGCGCGGCCATCCCCGTACTCGGATAGCGGCCGGCCCTATGCGTCGACGACGAAAGTATCAATAAACTATGTCGCAGCACGATTGTGTGCGGACGCTGCTGCGCTCATATTACCACGTCGGGGCGCTCTAAGGGGCGGATAGCCCATTCGGGTCCCTGGCGGCTCCCCCAGGCGTCGTCTAGCATGGACGTATGTGCGCGATGACCCTTTTGCCCCGGCGCCGATGCGAAGCGGCGCCTCCGGACGCTCCTCTCCAGAAAGGACGGCTGGCGTCCCGCGATTGTGGTCGTGGGCGCCCTGGGCCTGACCTTAACAGGCAGCAGCCTGACAGGTCATGGCAGGGACCGGACCTTAAAAGGTCTCGCGGTGAGCGCCCCACGCGCCGATCCCCCCGACGATTGCGAGCCCCACAGACCCTTCAGGGTCCGGTTCCTGCCATGGTCCTTCAGGGCCAGGCCCAGGACGCCGGCGGTCCCAGGAAACGGGCGGCGCTGTTGGCCCTATTGCTCTATAGCGCGCTCACGCTGGCTCTGTTCCCTCAGCTTGTCGCGCATCTCGCGACGGCCTTTCCCGGTGACCTCGGTGACCCGCCCAGCCAGGCCTGGGTCCTGGCCTGGGATGTCCATGCCCTGATGGCGCACGGCGTGGGCCTGGCGCGCCTCTACCAGGGCAATATTTTCTACCCGTTCCACGACGTGCTGGCCTACCAAGACACGCTGCTCGGCGTTCTGCCGTTCGCCGCGCCGATCCTGCTGCTGACGGGCAACCCCGTGCTAGCCTACAATGTCCTCTTCCTGGGTTCGTTCGTCTTGTGCGCCTGGGGCGCTTACCTGCTGGCCGCCCTGTTGACGCGCGACGTCCGCGCCGCCTTCCTAGCCGGTCTCGTCTACGGCTTTAGCCCCTACCGCATGGTGCACCTCTACCACCTCAACCTGCTCTGCGGCATGTGGATACCCCTGGCGCTGGTCTGTTGGGAGCGCGTGCGGCGGGGCGGCCGTGGCGACGCGCGCTATTGGGTGGGGGTGGGCCTGTGCGTCGTGCTGCAGGCGCTCTCCGCCCTCTACTACGCCGCGTTCCTGTCCGTGGCCCTGGCGTTGTTGTTCCTCATCCAACTGCGCCGCTCCCCCCGTGCCCGCGTGCGGCCGCTCCTGCTGGGGGCCGTGACCACGGCGGCCTGCTGCGCGCTCGCGCTGGCGCCGTTCGTCGCGCCGTACATCCGCGTAGAGCGCCAACTGGGCGGCAGTCGAGGGCTCGGTCAGACGGTCTATTTCGCGGCCGATCTGCGCGATTTCCTGCACAGCGTCGATCTCAGCGTGTTCTACGGCTGGAGCGGCCATGCGCTCGGCGTGCGTCCGACCGACGCGCTGCAGTATCTGTGGCCCGGCGCAACCGCCCTGGCGCTAGCGCTATGGGGGCTCAAGAGTCGGAAGTCGGAAGTCGGAAGTCGGAAGTCGATGGCTGTCTGGCGGTCGATGGCTGCCGGACATTGGAAGGCGCGGGCTAGGGACGCACGACACATTCAAGCAGACAACTTCCGACTTCCGACTTCCGACTTCCGACTTCCGTCTTATGCCCTGCTCCTAGCCGCGTCCGCCGTACTGTGCCTGGGGCCGTTTCTAAAGGTGTGGGGTGTGCGGACGGCGCTGCCGCTACCCTATCTACTGCTCTATCCGCTGCCCGGTTTCGCGGGGCTGCGTGACCCCGCTCGCTTCGGGGCCATCTACACCCTTGCCCTCGCCGTGCTTGCCGCCTATGGTATGGCCGCGCTGCTGCGCGCCTTACCAGGACGTAACGCTATCCACTGGGAGCGTCGGTTGGCGTCGCGTAGGCGCGGTCTGCTCGTGGCGACCCTGTTATGCCTGGCGGTCCTGGCCGAGTCGTGGATCAGGCCGCTCCCCGTCATGCCTGTGCCAGTGGGCGCGGCGGTCCCGCCCGTGTACCACTGGCTGGCCGCGCGTCCATTCGCGCCCGTGCTTGAACTGCCCATTGGCCTGGATAACAAGACGGTGTGGGCGGAACAGGCCCAAATGATGCTTTTCGCCACCTATCACTGGCGTCCTATCGTCAACGGCACGGGCGGCTTCGCCCCTCCGAGCTATGTCCGTGACGCCGCGACGTACATGAGCTTCCCGTCCCCGGCCGCGCTGCGCTTGCTGCGCGCGCGCGGCGTGCGCTACGTCATCGTGCACCGCGCGTGGCTCGGCTCTGGCGCGGCCGGGACTATCCGCGTGCGCGCCGCCCACGTCCATGGCGTGCGCTTGGCGGGCCAGTGGCCCGACGCGGACGCATACACGGTCAAATAGGCAAGATAAGCTAGGGGTGGAGATAAAAAGAGGACCTGCCGGGCCATATGGCCCGGCAGGGCAATGTCGGGGTGAGAGGATTCGAACCTCCGACCTCACGGTCCCGAACCGTGCGCTCTACCAAGCTGAGCCACACCCCGTCAACACGAACACAGCTAGTATAGCGTCTTCGCCGCGCCTTTACAAGGTTAGCCCGTAAAGCCCACGCGCTTCAGGGGCTTCAGCTCCGTTCGTCCGTTCGTGGGGCGCGTGGCACACTTCGTGGGGCGCGTGGTACACTGTCGGTGATAAGGGGCGTTCGTTGGACTGAAAACAAACCGTGTCCGCCACCGTGTTGCACTGGAGCATCTAGCGGGTTCGGCGTGCTACTGGCAGGCTCCAACCGGCACAGAGCGCACATCCGTCAACAATAGTGGCCTGTGGATGAGCAGACCTGGGTGCAAGACCCTAGAAGCCCACAGCCTGTAGATGTGGGAGTCATCACAAAAGCGCGGGCACTTTTTATACTACAGGCGAGGCCCTATAGCTCAGTGGATAGAGCGAGCGCGTCCTAAGTGCTGCGTCGGCGGTTCGAGTCCGTCTAGGGCCGCGGTCCTAGTCGTCAGTCGATAGTCGATAGTCGATAGTCGTCAGAAGGATGTCTTAGCTACTATCGGCCATCGACTATCGACTAATGAAGGGAGCCTTCTCTGCCTGTGAGCCGTTCGGTCGCCGCTTTGCTGATCATGGTCGTCGTGTTTGCCGGTCTCGCCGCGCTTTTTGTCGGGCTGGACGGCGCGGTGGGTGTCCATCCCCCATCGCCCCTGTTCGCCGCCGGTTCGCAACAGCGCACGCCGGCCACGGGGGCCACCGCGCTATCGTCGCGTACCCCCCCCGTCGGGGCTGAAGCGCGAACCGCAACTGTAACTGTGACCACCGGCGTGCCCTCGCTTGCGACGGCCATGGCGACGCCCGCTGCCTTGAGTAGCGCGACAGGGACGACGGGGATCGCGCCAGCGAGCGTTACCGCGACGGCCGCAGGGACGCCATCCGCGACGGATACGACGCCCTCAGCGAGTGTGACGGGGACGTTGACGCCGACAACGACGGGGACCGTCACGGCGACGGGCACGGTCTCGGCGACCGGCGATACGCCGCCGCACTATGGGGCGCTACTGAACTACCCGAATAACACGCAGTTTACCCCCGCCTTTATGCAGTCACTCGCCGAGCAAACCATCGCCCTGACCAACGCGCAACGCGCCGCGCATGGCCTACCAACGTTGAGCGAGAGCGGCCAACTCGACATCATCGCCGCCTCGCGTAGCCAGGACCAGATACAGCGGCAGTACTGCGGCCACTATGATCCCACCGGTCCCGTCGACGCCAACGGCAAGCATGCCGCCGCCGTGCAGGAACTCTTGACGCGCGATGGTGTCTCCTACACCGAGGTCGGCGAGAATCTTATCTGCCGGGTGGGGTACGCGCTCAATAGCGCGACGCCGCACGCGTTGGTTGATTCGTGGATGCAGCATCCCGAGCACCGCGATAACATTCTACACGCGGGGTATACGATGATCGGTATTGGTATGGCGGCCAAGGACGAGCCCGACGGCCTGCATGTGATCGTCGCGCAGGTGTTCGTACGCTGAGACTTTGTACTACTACTATGCGCCGGGCGCCCGGCGCCGTCACTGATATACTATGAGCAGGCAAGGACCTGCCGCTACATAAGGAGGACTATGAACTCCGACCAATTCAACCCTGAAACGCTCGCCCCGGCCGATGCCACACCGGCGGATGATGCGTCAATGTCCCCGACGCGCCGTTCGCGCGCGCGCCGGCCTCGGAGCGCCGCGCCTGCTTCCACCGTCAGTTCAGAGACAGTGGGCCCCGAGATGACGGCGGACGTTACGTCCGATACAGGGGCGACGGCGGCGTCCACGCCGCCGTCGCGCCGCCGCCGTCGCGCCACGACATCCGCCCGAGAGGCGACGCCAGCCACCGACGACACACCCCTTGAGAGCGTGGCGCCCGCGCCAACTCCCGAGATCATCCAACCTCTTAACGCGCAAGACGCCTTGGTGTCCGAGGGTCTCACGGGCGACGCGGCGGCCGACGCGCCGCTCTCACGCAACCGCCGCCGTCGTGGTCGGGGGGGACGTACGGCCGAGCCTGCCGGTCTCGTCGACATCGATCTGCCGCTGGAGGCTGTGGCGCCGCCGTTGGCGCTCGATCCGGTCGAACCAACCCTGCTACTTGATAATGGACTCGCCGCCGCTACTCTTTTAACAGACGATGACGACGCTGATACCGATGTGGCCGATGTAGCCGCGCAAAGCGGAACATCGGAAGGCGCCACCGCGTCCTCCCGCCGTCGCCGCCGTCGCCGTGGGGGGCGCGGCGCCGGGCTCGACACGGCCGACGCCTCAGTATCGGAGTCCGATGACGACGATGATGTGGCCGCCGTGGACGCCGCGGAACCGTTCCTCGCAGCGTCCGTGGACATGAACGAGCTCGAACCGGGTGCGCCAGTATCGCCTGCGGTGCGGCGACGCTTCGACCACATGAATTGGCGTGAGCGTGTGGGGCGTGGGCAAGGGAGCGCGCCCGTGGCGCCGTCGCCGGTCGATGCCGTCGCCTCGACCCGACTTGCCGCGGCGCCCACGTCCGCCGTGCCCGGCTCCACGACCCCGCCATCATTCGAGCGGTCGGGCGAGCGGTCGGGCCGTAGTCGTTTCGGTGAGCGCCAGCCCTATGCGGGCGCGAATGGCGGCGCCACACCCGCGACATCACAAACGCCGATGCCCTTGACATCAGGGACGCAGGGGACGCAGGATGTACAGACATCGAGGCCATCGGTAAGCGGTCGGATCACTCCATTCACGTCCGCCGTGACGGCGGCGGCGTCAGCTATCCCGGCCGCGTCGCCGGTCCCAGCCATGGCGTCCGTGAGCCCGATCGTGACGCCGAGTACGGCGGACATCACGCCGCTCCCGGCTACGTCGCCCACTGTGGGAGGAGGCGCGGAGGCCCGTTTGATCGAGCGCCTGGAGCGCTTGCTGCAGGCCCAGAGCGCTGCCCTCCAGCAGCAGGGGCAGGCCATCCAGACGCTGGCTTCGACCATGACAGCGCTGCAAGGGGCCATCGAGCGCATGGCGACGACGGGGATCGCCGCCGGCATGCCGCGCGCCGGCATGTTCGTCGACGCGCCCAACATCATCTACGCCGCCGAAAACGCGCGTGTCAATATCGACTATGGGCGTATGCTCGACTTCCTGGGCCGCGGGCGCGAAATGGTGCACGCCATCGTCTACGCTCCCGTGACGGAGGATAACGGCTATCGCTTTGACCAGCAACGCTTTGTGGCCCCTTTTATGAACAAGGGCTACAAGATGGTTACCAAGCCGCTCAAGCGCTTCCCCGATGGGACGGCCAAGGGCAACTTCGACATCGAGTTGGCTATCGATATCGTCACGATGTCGCAGCGCCTCGACGTGATCATCCTGATCTCGGGCGACAGCGACTTCTCGCGCCTGGTCGAGCTTATCCAGAGCCGCGGCGTGCGCGTTGAGGTCGTCTCCTTCGCCTCCAACGTCTCGTGGGAGTTGGTGCAGATGGCCGACGTGTTCATCGATGTCGGACAGTATATCAACGAGTTCCGCGCGCTCTAAAAGTCGGAAGTCGGAAGTCGGAAGTCGGAAGTTATCGTGGCTTGGACGACCAAGGTTATGGCGTTATCGTTTGTGTCCTACCCGACTTCCGACTTCCGACTCAGTACACGCGCCCGCCGAGAGGCGTCTCGCGCTCGGGCGCGAGTAGCGCGACGCGCCCCTCGGCGTCGGGTACGCCGAGCACGAGGACCTCGGAGACGAAGCTGGCGATGCGTCGCGGCGGAAAGTTGACCACGGCCACGACCAGGCGGCCCGGCAGCTCATCAAGCTCGTACAGGTCGGTGAGTTGGGCGCTGGAGCGGCGTAATCCCAACGGACCAAAGTCGATGGTCAGCTTGTAGGCCGGCTTGCGCGCCTCGGGAAACAGGTCGGCCGCGACGATACGTCCCACGCGCAGGTCCACTTGCTCGAAGTCTTCAATCGTAGCCATCGGCTAATCGAGGTATGGCTGCACCACGGCGGCGGCGCGTGCGCTCCAGCCCTGGTCACCGGTGAGCAGCGTGAGGGCCTCACCGAACGCCTGGACGCGGCCAGCGGCGAGGGCCAGTTCGTGCATGCGTCCCGTGAAGTCGACCGCGTCGGCCGCGTCGTCGGAGTCGCCCAACGCGTGGCTGAACTCCTCGCACGCGGTCTCGAACCGGCGCTGTACCGCGGCAATTCCAAGGCCGAGCGGCTCTTGCGTCGACGACATGACATACCCTCCAACGACCGGCCTGACTACACTGTTGACGCCTGACTGGCGCTAACTACCTAATTTATCTATTTATCTACGATCGCGCTGCCGTACTTGATGTGGGACAACTCGGCTTCGATGTTTTGTGTCACGGTCGCGGCGTCAGCATTGCCCGCCTCAACGAGCGGGCGCAGCGATTCCACAGCCTCACGCAGGCGTTCGGCATAGCCGCGTTGCGCACGGGCGATACGGTCGCTTACCGAGCGTACGGTCGCGGTGGCCGTGGCAGTAGCGGTGGATGACGGCATAGGCTTGTACTTTCTAACGAATCACTACATCTCTCCAAGTATGCCACGTCGCGGCGCCGGATTGCAGTGTGGGGGCGCGAAAAGCCCGTCGCGCGTCAGTTTAGCGGTTGCGTGGCTTGGGGGACGCGGTACCGCCATAACGCGCGTGGCACGCTGTCCTCCCGCACTCAATCGGGAGCGATCTCGGCCAATGCACGCCGTATATCCGAAACGCGCCGCTCATACTCGGCTGGCGCCAGTGTGACCGCACGATCGGGCGCGTGCAGCAAGGGGGTGGCCGAGCGCATCTACCAACTCGACGCCGTGACGCCGGTGGTCGGGGTCCCGGGCGCGTTGCGGCGCGCGACGGAGGCCGACCGCGCGCTGGCCGTCGCCTGGGCGGTCGCTTTCCAGCGGGAAGCCCTGGGCGACGACGACCCGCGTACGGCCGCGCGCATGGTCGACGCGCGCCTCGGCGGCGGGACGGATAGCGGTCTCTACGTGTGGGATGACGGCCAGCCCGTGTCGCTAGCCGGCTACAGCGGGCCGACACCACACGGCATCCGTGTCGGCCCCGTCTACACGCCGCCCGCGCATCGCGGCAAGGGCTACGCCAGCGCCTGCGTCGCGGCGTTGAGCCAACTGTTGCTCGACGGCGGCCGTACGCATTGTTTCCTCTTCACGGACCTGGGCAACCCGACCTCCAACCACATCTATCAGGCCATCGGCTATCGGCCGGTGTGTGACGTGGATGAGTATAGATTCCTGTAAGCTTGTAGTGATGGACAGGAGCAAAAAGCCATGGTAGAGGCTATAGAAAACCTCGCGGTCGGCGGCGCGACCGACGCGTACATCGCGCTTGTGCGGGCATTCCCGCTCACGCACATCCGCGACGACGCCCACTTCGCCGCCGCTATGGCGTTCTTGTGGCCGCTGTTAGAGAAGCCAGAGAAGTCAGACGCCGATAAGGAGTATATCGTGGCGCTCACCGACCTGCTTGAAAAATACGAGGACGCGACCGTACACATTCCACCCGTATCGGGGGTGGCGATGGTGCGACATCTCATGGAGGATCGCGACCTCAAACAGAAAGACCTTGTGGGGCCGGTGTTCGCCACGCAGTCCATTGCGTCGGAGGCGCTATCAGGCGAACGGACGCTGGCGCTAGCCCACATCAAGAAGCTGGCCGCGTTCTTCGGCGTGTCGCCTGCCTTGTTCATCGACTGAGGTGGGTGAGTTGGATAGGTGTTTTGAATAACACAAACGCATTGGCGGGCGCGCCTACGAGCCTGGACGACAGCCTCCGGCCGTCGGGGCTGTGGCTCGTCGCGTTCAAGGGCTACCCAGGCAGCGGCAAGAGCACTCTGGCCCGCGCCGTGAGCCGCCGCTTGGGCTGGCCGCTGATCGACAAAGACGACGTCAGAGATCTGCTGGGCGCCCCCTCGCCGGAAGCCGGCGCGCTGGCCTACGACGTGATGTTCAACGTGGCGCGCCGGCAACTGACGCAGGGCTTGAGCGTCATCTGCGACAGTCCGCTGACCCATCGTAAGGGCTACGAGCACGCCGCGCGCATCGCGGAGGAGGCAGGCGCGGCGCTGGCCGTCGTGGAGTGCCGCTGTCCCGACGATACCTTGTGGCGTCAACGCATCGAAGCGCGGCAGGCGTTCGGGCTGCCCACGCATCACAAGACGGACTGGGCGTCGATACAGGACCACCTGCGCACGGCCACGGTCGAGTCCTCTTATCCCATCGCTCATCCCCACCTTGTGCTGGACACGACCGCGCCCCTGGCCACGTCGCGCGACCGCGCGATTGAGTGGCTCACGGGGCAGTGATCGGCACGCATCGTGCCACTATTTGAGATTGTCTAGCGCGCGGCCACGGGCTATCCACGGGAGACCTTTTAAGGTCCGTATCCTGCCATGGTCTTTTAAGGCCAGGCCAGCGGCGCCTACCATCACATCGTGGGGTACACCCGTCACCTGGCGTTAATGCGGTCTAAAGTCTAGGAGTAGTTCTATGCCCGATCTATACCCGATGCTCATTCGCCCCCGCTACGTCGAGCGGATCTGGGGCGGTGACGGCCTGGCCGCGCGGCTGGGCAAGCCGGCCCCGCGTGACCAGACGATCGGCGAGTCGTGGGAGGTCTACGACGAGAACACCGTCGCCAACGGCGTCTACGCCGGCAAGACGATCGGCGAATTGCGCGGCCTCATGGGCAAAAGCCTGATGGGCCATGTGTCCACCGACCGGGCGTTTCCGCTGCTGACCAAGCTCATCGACGCGCGCGAGGCGCTCTCGGTGCAGGTCCACCCCGACGACGCCCTAGCCCAACGGTTGGAGCGCCAACCGAACGGCAAGACGGAGTGCTGGTACGTCATCGACGCCACGCCCGGCGCTGCATTGACCTATGGCTTCTCGCGCGATAGCAACCCCGACGAGTACGAGCGGCTGGTCAAGGACGGCAAGCTCGACCAGGTCCTGCGCCAACTGCCCGTCAAAGCGGGCGACGTCCTATACATCCCCGCCGGGACGGTCCACGCCATCGGCGCCGGTATCATCGTCTACGAGTTGCAGCAGACCAGTGACGTCACCTACCGCATCTACGATTGGAACCGCAAGGACGCGCAGGGCCAGCCGCGCGAACTGCACGTTGACAAGGCGCGCCAGTCGCTCGACTACCACCAATGGACGCGTGGCCCGATTGCGCCGCTACCTACATCCGGCAACCGCGCCATGATCATTGCCGGCCCCTACTTCAACGAGGAAATCGTCGACAACGCCGGCGCCGCGCTCAGCACCTACGACAGTCCGGTCGCCGTCTGCGCGCTGGAGCACTCGCTCTCGGTCAGTCTGGCGGAGGGCGGCGACGCCATCATCGTGCCGCCGTACGCGTCGGTATTGATCCCCGCCGCCGCTGGAAGCTACACGATCAGGCCGCAGCTAGGCGACGCCGGGAAGGCGCACGCGCTCGTCTCGTATGTCCCCGCTTCATCGGACGCCACGCGCGCCGACCTCACGAAGCGCGGCGTCGCCGCGGCGTCCGCCGACACCTTCCTGGCACAGTTCGCCTCCGCGCGCGACCTGGGACAGGGCGTCGCCTAGCCACGTATTGATAGCGATGATGACAGCTGACCTCGATCCCTTCTCGTCCGCGACGGACATGCTGCGCGCCCTGCGTGAGCGGCGGGTGTCGGCAGTCGAGCTGCTGGAGTTGAGCCTGACGCGCATCGCGCGCTACAACCCCGCGCTCACCGCCGTCGTCACGTTCAATGACGACGCGCGGCGCGACGCCGCGTCCGCTGACGTCGCGCGGGCGCGCGGCGAAGACCGTCCGCTGTTGGGCCTGCCGCTCACCATCAAAGACTGTATCGACGTCGCGGGCCTGCGCGGGACCGCTGGCGTTCCCGCCTTCGCCGCACGCGTGCCCGCCACGGACGCGCCGGTGGTCGCGCGGTTGCGCGCGGCCGGGGCCGTCATCGTGGGCAAAACCAACGTGCCGCCCTACGCCGGCGACTGGCAGACGGACAACCGGCTGTTCGGCCGCTCCACCAACCCCTATGATCGCGCACGTACGCCGGGCGGCAGCACCGGTGGGGGCGCTGCCGCGCTCGCCGCCGGCCTGACGCCGCTCGAGTTCGGCAGCGACATCGGCGGCTCCATCCGCATCCCGGCGGCCTTCTGCGGCGTCTACGGGCACCGCCCCAGTGAGACGGCGCTGCCACGGAGCGGGCATTTCCCCGGCTCGCCGCTGCCCCACGCGGCCGCGCTGATGACCGTGCAGGGTCCGCTGGCCCGCGCCGCCGCCGATCTGGAGTTGGCCCTCGACATCGCGGCCGGCCCCGATGTCGGCGAAAGTGTCGCCTGGCGCCTCGACCTGCCGCCCGCGCGGCACGAGCGCTTGTCCGATTACCGCGTGGCCGTGCTGCCGCCGCTCGACTGGCTCCCCGTCGACGACGAGATCACGGCGGCGCTGGATACCCTCGTCGCGACGCTGCGGCGCGCCGGGGCGACCGTCGCCGTGGCCGCGCCGGAGGGGTTTGACGACCTGCGCGAGTATTACGCGCTGTACCGCTCGCTGCTGTGGGTCAGCATGTCTATCGGGTGGGCCGAAGAGCGGCGCGTCAAAGTCGCCGAGGGCACGCTTACGGGCCTACGCGAGGGCTCGTTCGGCGCGGCCGACGCGCGCGGCTTGCGGGCGAGCGCCACGGACTACCTGGCGTGGGCCGGCCAACGTGAGCGCTACCGCGCCGCCTACCGCGCCTTCTTCCGCGCGTGGGACATCCTGCTGGCGCCGGCCACGCCGTGTCCCGCCTTCCCGCACCTGGACGCGCCGTTCGATCAGCGCACGCTCGACATAAATGGGCGGACGGTCGCCTACGACCTGCTGAGCGCCTACCCCGCCGTGGCCACGCTTGCGGGGCAGCCGTGCACGGCCTTTCCCGCCGGGTTCACCCGTGGCGGACTGCCCATCGGCCTGCAAGCGATCGGCCCCTACCTCGAAGACCGCACGCCCATCCGCTTCGCCGCGCTCGTCGCGGAGGAAATCGGCGGCTTCCGGAGCCCGACTGGCTACGAGTAGCTGTCCGTCCGCGCCTTGCATAATTGGCATGCGAGGGCCTGCGACTGCGGTCGCATGGCAGCAGACGCCGACTGCGGTCGGGTGTCGCCCTTCGACGTGACACGTCGCCATCCCCGTCCTGACACCGCAGTGTCCGTGGGCTGCCATGCAACCGCAGTCGCAGGTGTCGATAATTCACGAGCCGTGTCCCAGTGCCGACGGGGGCGGGCGACTGGACGCGTGTCATTGCTATAATAGTAAGAAAGTGAGATTTTCTATTAGAAAGTAGTTCATCTTCACAATAGAGAGTGGGACGGGTAAGCTAGAGGCAGACCGCCTGAATGGAGTTGCTGGAGGACCGCCCGATGCTGCTGCGCTCGCCCTACCTGAGCCGGAAACCGGCCATCTTTA
>JAABUM010002653.1_pt1 | contig 23504 bp, 25 predicted proteins | sample 5559161 | NCBI WGS metagenome assembly JAABUM01 (sample SAMN10711868, study PRJNA513369) | rock metagenome | isolation source: Antarctica rocks | place: Antarctica: Victoria Land, Siegfried Peak nord
GAAAACTTGCCAGAAGCAAGCTTTCCTGGTTTACCCGAGGCCTCCGCACAGCTGTCAGACTTATGCTCCGAGCCCTGCCGCTGCCAAAGCTCTGGGAGTGCCTGCTAAACTGATGGATGGTGAGACCCTCGACCGTCCCCATAATTTAATTAAGATGAGAGGAGGCATGAGGCCCGGAGATCGCTAAGACCATATAAATGAAATGACACTTCGTGGAAGTTCTCTCTAGTCGAAATAGGATTTAGCTCGCCAACTCCACTTCGATTCGCCGCAACTCCTCATCCAGCCGCGCTCGTTCACGTAACAGCTTTTCCCGCCGGGCCTGAAGTGTCACCCGTTCTTCTCCTCGCTGGTCTCTCCGCCATGCGATAAGCTCAGCACGGCGTAAATCCGGCCTAACCATACCTTCAGCCTCGGCTCGTTGCAGCGTCGGTGGATCAAAGGTGGAAAGTAGATAAATAGTCGAGTAGCTACCAGGCAGTCGATCGAGGGTGATGGTCCGCCTACGGTCCATTTCGAGCGCCCACCGCGCAGCTTCGCGAAGCTGATAAGCGGTTCGGGTAGCGAAAGGCAAACGTGATTCCACAGCCGCGCTATACTCGCCATGCGGAAGCATCTCTTTCGCACGGATCAGCAGCCTTCCAATGTCGAGAAACATGGTCTGTGCTCGGCTCCAAAGCTTCTCAATCGCATCCACATATTCGTCGGGGGTTTTTGGCTCAACCGCGACGGCGCGCAATGCTTGAACGCGCGCGTCGCCTTCAAGCAACACAGGAGAAGGCGGGGCATCAAGCCGCAGCTTTCTTGTCACGACGTGCCTCCCGAATCCGAGATTTTACGAATACCCAGACGCCGCGAACTTCATCTGCGCCAACGTGACCTTGTAGATCCATCAGCCCGAGGCCTTTGGCGCCAGCGCGCGCATAGTCGGTTCGATCGGCGATTTCAATCGGACATAGCTCGCCATGTTCAAGCAAGTATGACTTCACTGCATTCGTATTCACACGTGGCTTGACGAAAGTGAGCACAACGATGGCTCGCCTTCCCTCCTCTCGCAAATGCTTCAAAAAGGGTGCCGCACTTTCAGCGTCATCAAAGGTTGGGCGACATGGCACAATTACTAAATTGGCAGCGGTGAGCAGCTTAGAAAAGGCCGCCGGCTGGCTCTCAATAGAAGGCGGCGTGTCAATCAGTATCAATCCATGGGGCGAGAGCTCAGCATCATCGAGCAGTGCGTCGACATCATCCCATGTCACTCGATAATGCGGAATAGGCGGGGAGCTACTGGGACGGCGGCGAGACCAGATGGTAAGTGTTGCTTGTGGATCAAGATCCGCAGTGGAAACTTTGATTCCGTCTCGTACTGCCGCGACAGCGAGGTTGCGGGTTAGGTTACTCTTTGATACTCCGCCTTTCGGAGAAGCTATGAGTACACGCCGAACCATGTTGACCTCCTGGGATGACTCCAATAGGTAACATGGGCCGAAGATCGAAGGAAACGCGGAAAGGTTGACCGGTCAGTAATTTTAAAAACAACGCAGTGAATGGCGCTTTCATAAGCTATCCTGATTACGCACCTTTCTCAGCCGATTCCGCTCTGGTATGATCCATGAACATAAAGGCGCCGTCAACTTGGCGGCTTGCCGGCTTGTGGGATGGAGCTGAGCCAGGTAGGCAGCGGCATGACGACACCTGCCTGCCCGAGCTACGCCGGCTACGCTTCCCGGCTGAGATCATCAGCCACGCCGTTTGGCTCTACTTCCGCTTCCCGCTCAGTTTGCGGATGGTGGACGAGCTGCTGGCCGCGCGCGGCATCATCGTCAGCTATGAAACCGTGCGCCAGTGGGCGGTGAAATTCGGTCAGGTGTTTGCCAACCAGATCCGGCGCAGACTGCCTGCGGCCGGCGACAAGTGGCACATGGATGAGGTCGTGATCACGATCTCTGGGGTAAAGCACTGGCTGTGGCGCGCAATCGACCAGACCGCCTCCCGGCTCCGCCGAACCGGGGTGCTCGACATCTTGGTGCAGAGCCGGCGCGACACGCAGGCCGCCAAGCGCCTGCTGCGCAAGCTGCTGAAGAAGCAATGCCGCCCACCTCGTGTCATGATCACCGACAAGCTGGCGAGTTACGGGGCGGCCAAGCGCGAGGTGATGCCCTCGGTCGAGCACCGGAAGCACAAAGGGCTGAACAACCGGGCAGAGAACTCGCACCAGCCCACCCCGCGGCGAGAGCGGCAGATGAAGCAGTTCAAGTCAGCGGGCTAGGGGCGTTGGTGCACGGAGGGGAGTGCGAACAGCACAGTCCCTGACCCACACGGTTCAGCGACGGACGGAGACGGGCTTCGCTTCGCGGATCATGCGGTTGAGCACCTGGATGGCGAGCGCGACCTCGCCGTTCTGAGCGGGCCGGCTGCGAGCGCGCAGCTTGGGCCCGATCAGGTGTTTGTAGCGGCCCATTGTCGTTTCCACATGATTGCGCTTCCCGTACCCGGTGGCACGTTGCCAGCCGATGCGGCCACGGTCGGCCATGAGCTGGACGTGACGGTCGCGGGGGGTCTGCTGGTACGGATCAGTCGTGCTCAGCGCGGCATCGGACCGTGGTGGGATGACCACCTCGGGCGGTGAACCGGGCTGTCGGGCAACGGCGGCCTGGTAGACGGGATCGCGGTCGTAGGCGCCGTCCGCGGTGACGCTGGCCAAGGTGCCCTCGCACTGGCGCAGCAGGGCGGGCGCTTGCGTCGCATCGTCTTCGTCGCCGTCCGTCAGCACGTGTGCGGCGATCTGGCCGGTGCTGGCGTCCACGCCGAGGTGCAGCTTGAGCCACCGTCGGCGCAGCCGGCCGTGCTTGGCCGCACACCACCCGCCTTGGCCGAACAGCTCAAGCCCGGTGCTGTCCAGCGCGAGGTGGACCGGGCCGCCACCAGGCTGCACGCGCGGCTGGCGTCCGGCAAAGGCGCGGCGCCGCCGGCTTAGGGTGGTATGGTCCGGCACCGGCACCGGCAACGCCATGCCGAGCAGCTGCAGCACGCTGTGGGCGAACCCTTCCGCCTGACGCAGGGCGAGGTGGAACACGAGCCGCAGGGTCAGCACCAGCTCGATGGCCAAATCGGAGTAGCGCGGCTACCCGCCCGGCGTGCTCCGGCGCGGTGCTTGCCATCCCGCCAGCGCCGCTTCCTCGACCCAGAACGTCAGATCCCGCGCCGGCGTAGTCCCGCCTCGTAGGACGGCCAGTTTATCACTCGGTAGCGCGCCGCCGGAATGTGGTGGCGACGAGAAGCATTGTGCTTGAACGGCATCACAAGAACATACCTGCCCCACCAAGGTCAGGCTACTCAGGCATCCACGCACCAACGCCCTGATGCAGGGCACCGGCCGTAAGAACGAAGCTGTCGGGCAAGGCCAGCCATTCCGCGTGCCAGGGACCCGTGGCCCGCTCCAGATCCTGCACCGCCGCGTCCAGCATCAGCCCGGCCTTCTGCCGCACCGCCTTGGCCGCGGCCAACATCAGCTCGGACGAGATCGCGTTGCGCTTCTGCGGCATGGTGGAGGACGCGCCGCGGCCCGGCACGAAGGGCTCGTACACCTCCCCGAACTCGGTCGACGACAGCAGCAGCATGACGTCATACGCGATCTTGCCGAGCGACGCCGCGACCAGCGCCAAAGTGTTCACCACCTCCGCAAACCCGTCACAGGCCACGTGCCACTTGGCGGCAGGCACGCCCAGTCCCAGTTCGGCACATAGCGCGGCCTGCACTTCCAGCCCCTTGCTGCCCAGCGAGGCCAGCGTTCCTGCGGCAGCAGCGAATTCACCCACCAGAACCCGGGGCTTCAACTGCTGCAGCCGCTCCGCGTGCCGGTCGAACATGGAGAGCCAGATTGCCACCTTGTAGCCGAAGGTGACCGGCAAGGCCTGTTGCAGGTGGGTACGGCCCGCCATGGCCGTGTCGCGGTAGCGCCGGGCCAGCCCGGCCAGAATGCCCCGCATGGCCTCCACGTCGGCCTCGACGATCTCCAGCCCGGCGCGCACGCGCAGCACGTCGGCCGTGTCCATGATGTCCTGCGTCGTGGCGCCCCAGTGCACGTAGCGCCCGGCCTCACCGCACTGGTGCACAAGCTGGTGGACGAGCGGCAGAATCGGGTAGCCCACATTGTCCGTCTCGTGCCGCAGCGTTTCCAGGTCAAGCGACCCGGCATCAGCCTTCGCCGCGATTTCTACCGCGGCGTCCGCGGGAATTACGCCGCACTGGGCCTCCGCCCGGGCGAGTGCGACCTCGACCTCGACATACCGGGCCAGCAGGGCATGGTCGCTCCAAACGGCGCGCATGGCCGGCGTACCGAAGGCATCGCGGAACAGTAGGGAATCCAGAGCGGTGGTGGTGGCAGGGGGATAGGCGGACGTCATGGCAGGACCTCTAACGGGGTGTGAGGGCGGCAAGGAAGGGTCGCAGCTCCGGTTTTTGTTCGAGACCAAAACCGGGTGCGTCGGTGGTGTGCACGCGCCCGCCCTCCAGGACGCAGCCTGCGGGATAGCCGCCGAACGGCTGGAATACGCCGGGATAGGCCTCGCAGCCGCCTAGGCCGAGCCCCACCGCAATGTGCAGGTTGATCAAGTGCCCCCCATGCGGAAAGCATTGCGCCCGGTCGAAGCCCGCCCCTTCCAAGACCTCCAGCATCCGGATGTACTCGGTCAAGCCATAAGCCAGGCCGGGGTCCATCTGGAACACGTCCTTGCCCGGCCGCATGCCGCCGAAGCGGACCAAGTTGACGGTGTCGGGCACGGAGAACAGGTTCTCGCCAGTTGCTATCGGCCCGGTGTAGCGCGCCGCGATCTCCGCGTTGAGACGGAAGTCCAGGGGGTCGCCCACCTCCTCATACCAGCGCAGCCCCAAAGGCCCGATTGCCGCGGCGTAGGCCAATGCATCGTTCAGCCCGAAGCGTCCGTTGGCATCGACGGCCAGTCGGTCGCCACGCCCGGCAACCGCCAAGGCCTCGTTGATCCGCGCCATGTCCGCGGCCAGCGGCGCTCCGCCGATCTTCATTTTGAAGGCGTCGAAGCCGAGATCCTCATATGCCCGCAGCTCATCGGTCAGCAACCGCCCGCCGCCTGGCGGGTAATAGTAGCCCCCGGCGGCATAGACGGCGGTGCTGCCGGACAGCCAGGGGCGGCCTTGGGACCGCGCGATGGTGTCGCAGGCGGGCTCGTCCGCAAGCTTCGCATTGATGTCCCAGAACGCCAGCTCGATCGCGCCCGCCGCCGCGGCACGGTCGCCGTGGCCGCCCGGCTTCTCGTTCCGCATGATGGTGGCCAGTACGGCGGCCGGGTCGAACCGCGCGCCATCCGCCGAGAGAAGGGAGGCGGGATCGGCCGCGCGCAGCCGGGGCAACATGCGGTCCCGTAGGATTCCGCCCTGGGCGAAGCGACCGATGGAGTCGAAGGCATAGCCCACCACCGGACGTCCGCCGCGTACCGCGTCCGTGGTTACCGCGACGAGCGACACGGTGTGTTCGGCGAAGCTGACCAGCGCATTGGAGATGCCGCCTTCCAGCGGCACGGTCAGGTCCTGGACGTCGGTGATGCGCAAGGGCCGTTCCTCCTGGTCGGGATCAGGCGCAGGGGACTGGGTGGAAGGCGGCCTGATACTCAGAAGCCATTTGTGCCGGGTCGAATTCGCCCGAGGACTTGGACACGATCAGTGTGGCAACGCCGTTTCCGATGGAGTTGCAAATCGCCACCGCCTGCGAGGTTAGCCGGTTGATGCCGAACAGCAGCGGCAGCCCGGCGACCGGCAAGATGCCCGAGGCGGTGACGGTCGCGGCGAACACGATGAACGTACCGCCGGACACGGTCGCCGCCCCCTTGGACGTCAGCAGCATTATGCCGACCAGGCCGAGCTGCTGTTCGAAGCCGAGGTGGATCCCGTAGGCGTTGGCCAGGAACAGGGTGCAGAGCGCCATGTAGATGGAGGTGCCGTCCAGGTTGAAGGCGTAGCCGGTGGGCAGCACCACGCTGACGCTCTGCTTGGAGCAGCCCAGCCGCTGCAGCTTCTCCAGGAGACTGGGAAAGGCGCTCTCGGACGAGCCGGTCGCAAACAGGATTAGGATCTCGGCCCGTACGTAGCGCAGGAAGGTGTAGATGTTGAACCCATACAGGCGGCCTATGATCTGCAGGATCACAAGCAGAAACACCGCCAGCAGCATGTACATGACCAGCAGCAGGTAGCCGAGCGACAGGATGGCGGCGAGCCCGTTGTTGCCGACCACGAAGGCCAGCGCCCCAAAAGCCCCGATCGGCGCGAGCGCCATGATGAGGTTGGTCAGCTCCGCGAAGGTGGCGGCCAGCGTTTCCAGCCCGCCCTCCATCGCCGCGCGCTGCTGTGGCGGCAGGGCCAGGACCGCGGCCCCGAAGAACAGCGAGATCACCAGCACCTGCAGCAGGATGCCGCCGCTGAAAGCGCCGACGAAGTTTGTGGGAAAGAGATTGGTCAAGAAGGCCGTAAAGGTGACGTGCACCGTTTGCGCGAAATCGTTGCTGCCCGTCGGCAAGCCCTGCATGCCCACGCCCACACCGGAGAAGTTCGCGGCAATCAGGCTGAAGATCAGCGCGATCGTTGACACGACTTCGAAGTAGATCAGCGCGCGCAGGCCGATGCGCCCCACCTTTTTGAGGTCGCCGGCCGCTATGATCCCCAGCACGACGTTCAGGAACACCAAGGGCGCCACGATGGTCTGGATCAGCCGCAGGAAAATGTCGCCGAGCACCTTCATCGACACGGCAATCGGCGGGGCGGCGAAGCCGAGAACGATGCCCAGCAGGAGTGCTACGATGATCTGCGTGCTGGGTCGGCGCCAGAGCGACTGTTCGGGCCGCGGTCCCACAGCGACCTGTTCAATGCTTTCCTGCTGGTGAGCCACAGCCCCTCCGGTATAGACTTATAAGTTGTTCATACTTTAAAAGCTGATGCCCAGCATAGGCAAGGCAGGCAGGTCAGCCCGGCCGGCGTAGCCGCATGCGGTAGGAGAACCGGTCCGATGGATGAACGCTGACGGAGACCTCGAACAGCCAGCCCGCGGCATCGTAGTAGCGACGGATGATGCGCAGGGCGGGCGAGCCTGCCGCGGCGTTCAGCGTGTCCGCCAACTCGGGCGGCACGAAGCAGGCCTGCAACTCCTGGTCGATCTCCGCCGTTTGCAGGCCGGTGCTTCGACTGACAAGATCGCACAAGGCGACCGTTTCAAGGTCCAGCAAGGCGGTGGCCGCTGCAAGCTCGGCACGAAGGTAGGTCTCGCCCGCGCAAACCGGCAGGGCCGGACGGGCCGGGTCTATTCTGGTATTGCGAATGCGGATCCAGCGCGATCCCGGCTCCATCCCTAGCCAGCGGGCCAGAGCTCGGTCGATTACCAAGTCGTCCACCGAGCTGACCACCCGGCGAGTGTCCCGAGCATATTGGATCAGTTCCTCCACACCGGACACGGCCTGACCGAAGCCCGGCCGAACCTGGCCGTCCAGCACGCGGGTGCCCGACCCCCGCTTCCGCTCGATCAAGCCATCTTTCTCGAGCACGGCCAGCGCTGCACGCACGGTTCCCCGCGCCAGGCCGTTCTGCCTCGCAAGCTCCGCCTCGCTCGGAAGCACGCTACCGGGCGGATAGCGGCCGTCGTGGATGTCTTGCGACAGGCGGCCCGCCAGTGCCGAATGGAGTGTCTGCGTGATCGACATTAGTCGCCTCGGTCACGGGCAGCGATCAAAGGAGTCACTCCCGGCTGGGCTACAGCCTTAGTCGAACTGGCGTGAGCCTGCCACCGTCGAGGACCTCGGACCGAGTATGGGCATACAATCGCGACTGGGGACGTCGCCGTGACGGCAAGGGGATCGATCAGGTCGCCGACCCTAAAGCCTCCACCGCCCCGGGCGCTTTTCGGCGAACGACGCGAGCCCTTCGGCAGCTTCCTCTGTCTGGCGCTTGGCCGAGTGCCTCTGCACCAAGCGGTCCCAGGCCGGGTCATCGATCGCCATGCCGCCGAACGCGCTCTCCAGTGCCAGGTGCTTGGTCTCGGCCAGGGCGTCAGGCGCGTTGGCCAGCAGTTGCTCGACCACTTTTGCCCCGGCTGCTTCGAGGTCGGTCAGCGGCACGACCTCGTGCACGAGACCGATCCGCCGGGCCTCGGCGGCGCTGAAGCGCTCGCCCGTCAGCGCGTAGCGGCGCACCTGGCGCACACCGATGGCGTCGCAGAGCTGCGGCACGATGATCGCTGCCGTCAGCCCCCATCGCACCTCGGTGATGGAGAACAGGCTGTTCTCCGCCGCGATCACCACGTCGCAGGCGGAAATCACGCCCGTGCCGCCGCCGAAGCACGCGCCCTGCACCAGTGCCACCGTCGGCAACGGAAGTCGGTTCAGCCGCTGCACGACGGCGAACGTGGCCCGCGATGCCGCCTCGTTCTCGTCCGGTGACCGCGGCCTGACCGCGTTGATCCAGCCAAGGTCCGCCCCGGCCTGGAAGTGCTTGCCGTTGCCCTTCAGCACCACGACACGCAGTTCTCGGTGCCCGGCAAGCTCGTCCAGGGTGGAAAGCATTCCGTTAATGAGAGCGTCGTCGTAGGCGTTGTTCACCGCCGGGCGGTTCAGTGTGACGGTCGCAACACCACGTTCGTCGAGCTCCCACAAGACAGGGCTGGCAGTCATGGCATCCTTGTCCTCGATCACGGTTCGGTCGGTGACACGTTCTCTCGGCGCCGAATATCGAAGGCACGTGTCCGCCCAGCAGGCTTGTTGATGCTTTCGAAGCCAATCTGTCAACCATATCCTGGCGGAGCCAGACTGGAGCCCAGGCGTGCCCTCGTGGAGGGTCGACCGGTTTACGGGTTCTCAGCAGCGCGCGCGACAGCAAGACACGACAACTTGGAAGCTGCCTACTACCGTCAGCTTACCTACTTTGTTTCTCTGTAGCGGACAGGCCGATTTCGGCCAATTGAAACAAGGGGTCTGCACACGCGTCCACAGGCTGAACTGGGCCGCAGAGCGATCAGACTGGCAAGGTTCGAGCACGCCAGCAATCGTCGAGCAGGGTTTCGACGAATGACCCCACCGCCAAAACGATCCCGTCCTCATGCCACCGGCCGACGATCTGCAACCCGATGGGCAGGCCGCCGATCGTTTGGCCGCACGGAAGCGCTAGCGCGGGGTGGCCGGTCAAATTGTAAGGGAAGGTGTAGGGATACATCCCGCCCCGTATCGGGCCGCTCGGTTTGCCATCCACCAAAACCGGGCCATCGGGCAGCCGGGCGTCCAGCGGCGGCGGCGGGCATGTCAGCACCGGAGATACGATTACGTCGCAACGGGATTGTAGTGCCTGCACGGCGCGGAACATGGCTGATCGGGCTCCGCCGGCGTTCTGCAGGGCCACGGCGCTATGCCGCAGTCCGGCCTCGACCGTTTCGATTAAATGGAAATCCAGCATGCCGCGGTAGCGGTCGAGGTAAGGGGCAACCCGAGACGCGATCCCGGATTCCAGTATGACTAGGAAATGCGGTTCAAGGCCGACGAAGTCCAGTTCCACCGTCTCCACCACCGCGCCCGCGGCCTCCATGCGCCGCACCGCCTGCGTCGTCGCCGCTTCGACCTCCGGATCCAGCAGCCGATTGCCGCAGCGGGGCATCCAGCCGACCCTCAGGCCGGCCAGGCTGGCCCGTTCTGCAATATGCGCCGGGGTGGTTTGCCCGTAAGGGTCCATGCGGTCCGGCCCAGCCAGCACGCCAAAGAACAGCCTGGTGTCGGCCATGTCGCGCGCCAGAGGCCCGGTGAAGGAGTTAGCGGCGAACAGGTCCGGCACCTGCAGATGCGGGATAGCACCTAGCGTCGCCTTGAAGCCGACAACGCCGCAGCAGGCCGCCGGGATACGGATCGATCCACCGCCGTCCGTGCCAAGTGCGATCGGCCCCATGCCGGTCGCGACCGCCACGGCGGCACCCCCACTGGATGCGCCGCAGGTCACCGACCGATCGACCGGGTTCAGCGTCAGCCCGAAGATCGGTGCTTGCGTCAACTGCTTGTGCCCGAATTCCGGTGTGGTGGTCTTGCCGATCAGGATGGCTCCCGCACGCTTGGCCCGCGCGACAGACACGGCGTCCTCCTTCGGCACGTTCTCGGCGAAGATGGCCGATCCCATGGTGGTGCGGACGCCCGCCGTCGCGGTCAGGTCCTTGACCGAGTAAGGAACCCCGTGAAGCGTGTGCAGGTCGTCATCCCGCATCACCGCGACCTCGGCATCCCGCGCGGCTTGCATCGCCTGGTCAGCAGTTAATGTGATGAAGGCGTTGAGCGATCGCCCCGCCTCGATTCGGTCGAGCGCGGCGCGCACGGCGTCCACCGGGGAGATCGTCTTAGTGCGGATCGCAGCCGCCATTTCGACTGCCGTCATGTCGATGATTTCAGGCATTCGGCACCCTTCGTCCGTTCAAATCATCCACCGGCCACCGTCGATCAGGACCGTCTGGCCCGTGATGAACCGTGCCTCTGCGCTGGCCAGGTAGGCGACCAGCCCTGCGACATCCGATGGCTCGCCGATGAACCCGGCCGGCGTCGCGGCCCGCACCCGCTCGGTGACATCCGGGGCCACGGCGGCCTGGGCGTTGGTCCGGATCGCACCGGGGGCAACGGCGTTGACGGTGACTCCGTCGGCCGCCAGTTCGCGCGCCAGGGCCCGGGTGAACCCGATCAGCCCCATCTTGGCAGTGGCGTAATCCACCAGCCCGGCATCGCCCACCAGGGCGGCATCGCTGGTCATGTTGACAATGCGGCCAGCCCCACGGTCGCGCATGCCCGGCGCCACCAGGCGCGACAGCCGCAGCGTCGACAGCAGTGACACCTCCAGCACGAACCGCCACACCTCCTCGGTCGAGTTGACGAAGCGGCTGCCGCGCTCCCTGGCGCTCTGGCCAACATTGTTGACCAGGACCGTGGGTGGTCCGAGATGGGACGTGGCCCCAGCGGCGAAGTCCGTCAGCACGGCGGTGTCCGTGCAATCGCCTGTGACCGCGTAGCAGGACTCTGGCGGCAGATCGGCGAACCGCCCGGCGACCGCCGGGTCTCGGTCGATCACGGCGACGCGAGCGCCTTCAGCCACCAGCCGCCGGGCACAGGCTTCGCCGATACCGTTGGCCGCGCCTGTCACCAATGCGACTTGTCCGGTGAAGCGGCCTGGCCAGAACGGTGTGCGGGTCAATGAAAGGTCCGTCCGCCATCCACTGCCATGGCGATGCCGGTGACGTAGCTGGCATCCGGGCCCAGCAGGAATAGAATGGCACGGGCAATCTCCGCTGGATCGGCGATGCGCTTCAGCGCGTAGCGGGCCTGCACCTCCGCCAGCGCAGCTGCCGGGTCTGGCGCATCCGCGAGCCCGGAGCGGAACAGGTCGGTCTCTACCGCGCCCGGGCACAGCGCATTGACGCGGATGCCGCGTGGTGCCAACTCCATGGCCATCGTCTTGGCCAGCATGTTCAACCCGGCCTTAGACGCGCAGTAGGCAGTGCGGTTGCGCAACGGGCTGAGCCCGGCGCCGGAGGAGACAAGCACGATGCTGCCCTCCATCCCGGTAAAATGCGGCAGCGCCGCCCGGCATGCCCGCATGGCGCCCGTCAGATTCACGTCGATCACTTGGTCCCAGGCGCCGTCATCTACGTCGGTCAAGGGGCATTGCAGGTCGATGCCCGCGCAGTAGGCTAATCCGTCGATCGCGCCGAGCGTAGCGGCGGCGGCTTGCATCGCGGCGGTCACCTCCGGCGTCCGCCGCATGTCGGCAGTGAACGCCATTCCGCTCGGCGGGGCCACACGGTCTATCACCGCGACCTGTGCCCCGGCGTCACGGGCTAGGCGTGCGGTGGCTTGGCCGATGCCCGCCGCGCCGCCCACCACCACCAGCCGCCGGCCGTGCAGCGCCGGCGTCACGATGCCGCCAGCAAACGTGGGCGCAGCTCGTCGGTGATCTCGTCGCATCGTCCGGCCCATACGCCGGAGTGCGACAGCGCGTGCTCGATCAGCCTCTCTAGCACCCATAGCCGGGACGGCTGGCCGATGATCTGCGGGTGGAAGCCGATCATCATCATGCGGTCTTCCGCGTAGAGCACGTCGAACTCGGTCTTCCACGATTCCAGCACGGAGGAGGGCGGGTGCATGGTCCGCCCCGGCAGCACGATCGAGTATTGGAAGAACGGTGCGTCATCCAGTACCCAGCGGAAGGGCAGCTCCACGATGTCGGTCCGCTCGCCGCCGATCTCCAGCAGATAGGGGCTGTCGTCGTCGAAGAAGTTGGATGAGTAGCCAAACCCCCACTCCTTCAATAGCAACAGGCTGATCGGGCTCAGTTCGGCGGCCGGCGAGCGCCAGCCACGCGGTGCCTTGCCGGTGGCGCGCTTGATTGCCTCGAAGCCCAGCTCCATCTCCTCGCGCTCCTCGGCCTCCGACAGGGTCAGGATCCAGCGATGAGTGTGGCTGTGATGCGCGATCTCGTGTCCGTCCTTGAGGATGGCTTCGATCACCGCCGGGCGCTGCTGCACGACGACGCCGGGCACGAAGAACGTGACGTGCAACCCGTAGCGGCGCAGCAGCGCCAGGATGCGAGGCACGCCCACTTTCCATCCATACGCGCCCTGCGACATCAAGACGGGGCGTTGCGCGTAGGATGGGTCGCGGGCCGTCCACATCGTTTCCGCATCAAGGTCGAAGGTTAGGAACAGCGGGAAGCCACGGCTGGTCAGCGGCATATAGATTCTCCTCACAACAGCCGCCGGGTGCCCGCCAGCCGTTCCATTGCGATAAGCAGGATGGCGGTGGCGGCGATCAGCAGGGTGGACACGGCGGCGACGGACGGGTCGACACCCTGGTCCAGCGCGGTGAACAGCGTGACCGGCAGGGTCGACTGGCCCGGCGGCAGCAGGAACACGGTCACGGACACCTCGTCGAACGAGGTGATCAGAGCGAACACCAGGCCTGCCCCGAGCGAGGGTGCGATCGCGGGCACGACCACGTGCAGGAAGGCCAGTGCACGGTTGGCGCCCAGCACGCGCGCCGCCTCCTCCAACGCCGGGTCGAGGCCGCTCAGGCCTGCCAGCGCGGTGCGGACGATATAGGGCGTGACGACGACGCAGTGGGCCAGCAGCAGCACGAGGAAGCTGCCGCGCAACCCCAGCAGGCTGACGTATTGCAGCAGCGCTACGCCGATCACCACGGCCGGGAACACCAGCGGCGACATGGCGATGCTGGAGAGAGCGGTGCTGAACGGCACCCATCTGTGATGCAGCGCATAGCAGGCCGGCACCGCCAACAGCGTCGCGAGTGCAGTGGACGCGACGGCCAGCTTGAGGCTGAACACGATAGCGGCCACGTAATCGGGGTTGTCCAGCACCTGGGCGAACCAGTGCAGCGTCAGGCCCTGGGGCGGTATGGTGAGATACGCGGTGGCGCTGAACGAGGCCAGCACCACAATCGCGACTGGCAGCATGAGGAAGACGAGCAGAACCGCCGCCACGACGCGCAGCCAGGCCGGGATCGGCGCGTCGCTCACCGTGCCGCCACCCAGCGCCGGGTCAGCAACCCGGCCACCCCAACGACCAGCAGGGCGGTCAGCGTCAGCGTGAAGGCCAGGGCTGCGCCCGTCGGCCAGTCCAGGCTGGCCAGGAACTCGTCGTAGATGGCAGTGGCCATGACCTTGTAGGCAGGGCCGCCCAGCAGGCGGGGTGTCACGAGCGCGCTGATGGTCAGCACGAACACGAGCACGCAGCCGGCGAAGATGCCCGGTGCCGTTAGGGGCAGGGTGACCATCAGGAACGTCTTCCAGGGCGGCGTGCCGAGCGTCGCCGACGCCGCCTGCACGTCCCTCGGCAACGCCTGCAAGGACGCGGTGAGCACCAACACCATGAACGGCAGGTAGATGTGCGTCAGGCCGACGATCAGGCCCGTGAGATTGAACATCATGCGCAGCGGCGATGTGGTCACGCCTGCCGCCATCAGCCACTGGTTCAGCAGTCCGCGGTTCGACAGCAGCGCGATCCAGCCGAATGAGCGGACCACTAGGTTCAGCGTCAGCGGAAACACGATCAGCAGGGTGAGGCAGCTTCGCGCGAACCCGCTAGACCGGGCCAGCACCATCGCAAGCGGGTAGCCGAACACTGCGCAGATTGCCGTCACCAACAGCCCCATTACGAAGGTGCGGCCCAAGACCTCGAGGAAGTAGGAGTCGGTGAAGATCTGGATGTAGTTGTCCAGCGTCCATCCAGGGCGCATGCCGATGCCCGGCTGGTAGATGCGGAAGCTGGTCGGCAGCATCAGCACCACGGGGGCCACGAACGCCAGCAGCAGTAGCAGCCCGAGCGGCGTGATCAGCAGCAGGCCGGCCTTGCGGACCTGGATCGCCTCGCCCGGCATGGTCAGGCCGCGGCACCGATGAACACGGCGGCCGGGTCGACGGTCACCAGCACGTCGTATCCCACCGTCAGCCCCGCCTGCGCCAGCACGGTCGAAGACTCGGTCACGATTTCCGTCCCGGTTGTCAGCCGCACGACGAGCTGCACCTGCGTGCCTGCGAAAGAGCGTAGAATTACTCGGCCTTGCAAGGCATCGTCCGGCGCTCCCGATGCGGTCGCAAGGCCAATGGCGTCGTTGCGGATAATGATGTCGACCGGTGTGCCGGAAGGCTGCGTCTGACGGCTACGCAGGCGCGAGCCGTCCGCCAGCCGCAGCACGGACCCGCTCGCATCGATGTCCTCTACACGCCCCTGCAATCGGTTCGACCGCCCGATGAATCCCGCGACGAAGCTATTGGCGGGCTTGGTGTAGATGGCTTCAGGCGTGTCGACCTGTTGCACCCGGCCGCCGGCCAGCACGCATACCCGGTCGGACAGCGACAGCGCCTCCGTCTGGTCATGCGTGACGAACACGCTGGTGATCCCCAGCTCCTGCTGGAGCCGCTTGATCTCGATCTGCATTTCGTCGCGCAGCAGGGCGTCCAGGTTGGAGAGGGGTTCGTCCAGCAGCAGGACCCGGGGCCGCGGAGCCACCGCCCTTGCCAGGGCGACGCGTTGCTGCTGCCCGCCCGAGAGCTGGCGCGGCATGCGGTCGGCTAGGTGACCCAGCCGGACCAGGTCCAGCGACTGGGCCACACGCTGCCGCAGTTCCGCCCCGCGCACGCCGGCACGACGCAGGCCGTAGGCGACGTTGCCGGCCACGCTGAGGTGCGGAAACAGGGCGTAGGACTGGAACACCAGCCCCAGGCCGCGCCGGTGCGTGGGCATCCGGGTGATATCCGTGCCGCCCAGGGCGATGCAGCCGCCGCTCGGCTCGATCAACCCGGCGATCATCCGCAGCAGCGTGCTCTTGCCGCAGCCGGAAGGACCGAGCAGCGAGACGAACTCGCCGGATCCCACGCGAAGGTCCACACCGTCAACGACGAGATGGTCGCCATAGCGCTTGGACAGGTCGGCGAGTGCGAGCTCGGCCATGGCGGCTACCGCCTCAGCGCGCCACTTCCCGCTGCCACTGGCGGATCCAGTCCGGCAGGTGGGAGGCGACGGTCTGCGGATCGGGAAACCACAGGCGCTTGTAGTCGTCGCCGGTGGCGACGATCCGCGACACCTTGTCGGACAGCTTGACCGTCTGGTTCACCGGCGCCGCATACTGCTTCTCGGTGAAACAGGTCTGTGCGTCACGGGACAGGACCGTGTCCACGTAGCGCAAAGCCAAGGCGGCATTCGGCGTGCCCTTCGGGATGACCAGCACCGGTTTGATGCCCACCGCGCCCTCCTTCGGGTAGGCCACCGCCAGGGAATAACCCTTGTCGACCGCGGAGCCGGCGCGGTCGGGGTACCAAGGCGCTATCGAGATGTCGCCGCGCTGGAACAGTGCCAGCAGCTGGTCCGCCTGGGTGTAGAGCGTCACCGCATCAGGCACGATCCCCTTCATGGCGGCCATGCCGGGCTTCACGTCGTCCAGCGTGCCACCCTTCAATCGGTTGACGGCCAGCATAGTCTGCACGCCGGAGGTTCCGGTGATGTCGCCCAGCGCCATGTGGCCCTTGAATTTCGGGTCGAACAGGTCGTTCCATGAGGTGGGCGGCGTGGTGACGACCTTGGGGTCGTACACGATAGCAGTCGCCGACACCTCGAAGGTGACGTAGCTGTTGTCCGGGCCGAACGCGGCCTTGTCGATCTCCGGATAGCTTTTGAGCTTGGACGTGTCCAGCGTCTCGACCAGCCCTTCGTTCTTCAACTGGGTCGCCAGCGAGTTGTCCATGTAGGCGACGTCATAGGTCGGCCGGCCACCCATCGCGCGGATCGCCGCCGCGATCTGCACCGAATTGCCGAGCTGGGTCGCGACCTTCGCGCCTGACGCGGCCTCAAACGGTGCGATCACGCAGGTTTTGGTGTCTTCAAGGAACGACCCCCCGAAGGTTGCGACCGTTAGGCTCTGTTGTGCCAAGGCAGGGGTTGCACACAGCAGGGCCACGGCGGCCGAGAGCGTCACTTGGTGTCTGGACATGGCACCGCACTCCGAACAATACGAGGCTTTGATAACGGTTTGAATTTACCTTTCAAGAAAGATAAATTGCCTAGACTAGCGGCTATCGAATGCCGTTCCTGCTTGGTAAGTGTCCAGTGGAGGAGCGTGGCGACTGCATGAGCAACACCGAACCGAACCTTCACCCCAATACCGGAGTTTCAGGTTATGACCTGGTCGGGCGCGGGATGACGCAGTGGCGCCGCGAGCGGCCAGACATCGACTGCACGGGCAAGGCAGTGGTGGGTCGGATCTTGGCGTTGCAAGACATGATCCTGAAGACGGTCAACGCGGCGCTCGCTCCTTACGGCTTGCGCTACCCGGCCTATGCCGTTTTGGCGACGCTTCGTGCGGCGGGCAGACCCTACCGGCTTTCGCCAAGCCAATTACAAGCTACTATGCTGTTCACCTCCGGTGGCATATCTAACCTGATCGCCCGCGTGGAAAAGCAGGGTTACGTTCGCCGCGCGACCGACCCGTCGGACAAGCGCGGTGTGCGGGTGGAATTGACACGCAAGGGAGTGGATGTTGTCGACCGCGCCATGGTGGACCATGCCGCGGCAGAACGCCAGCTATGCGCCATGCTGTCTGGGCCCGAGCAGGACACCCTCGCTGCTCTCCTCAGCCGCATGATCGTGCTCAACGGACCATGAGCCGAGTCGGCTCCAGGTCAGAGTGACCTTTCGACGAAGCTGTCTGCTACATTCAATGTAAATCGTTGCCTGCACCAGCGTTGGTCCGCTTTTCACGCTATTTGCTCCGAAGCGGACAGGCGGTTTTCGGCCAACTCCGGCCAGGATGCCAAACCTGTTCAGGACGCGTGGCTGGCCATTCTGACGGTCAAGAACGGGGGAAGGGGCGTTGGCCGGCAGGACCGATGAGGCCCGACAGGCGCCCGTCAGAGCGGCCAGCGTGAGTTGGCGCCCTCCGCACGTGCCGCCACCAGCAGCTTGGCCATGACCTGGTTGGGGCCGTCCTGCGAAGCCGTCTGCTCGATCTCGGCCCAGTCGAACCGAACCGTGTCGGTGGCCCGGTCCCATTGCGCGGCAGGCTGCGCCGGCGCCGCCACGTCCTGGCTGGAGCCAGGCGATGCTGCGTCGCTCGCACTCGAGGCGGAGGTGGCCTCCAGCATGGCTGGCTCATGGCCATGTGCCTGCTCTTGCCGGTCAGCTACCTCGCCGCTCGGCATGTCGTCCGCGACCGGCACGGGTTCTGGAGTGGCGTCAGGTGCACGGGCCTCCAAGCTGGGCTCTGCCCCAGCGCCTTCCTGGAGCGGAGCCGCCTCGGCCTCGCCAGCCCGCTGCTTCGGCTTGGGGCCTGGACGCTTTCGCACAGGTGCGGCAACCGGGTCGGCGATGCTGCCGTCGGCAGCAGGGGTGCCGCCCACCGCGTCGTCGCTGTCCATCATGGCCGGCGGCTCGGGAAAGGCAGCCGCCTTCGGCTTGCGCTCCCGGCGCTCCGGGGCAGGGGCGTCGCCCAGGGCGGCCAAGACCCTCTCGGCGGAGGTTGCAAACTCGTCGCTGCTGGCGGCCTTCGGCTTGCGAGCCATGTGCGGCCCTTCTGGTTTAGGGCCGTCCTGATACGGCATTGGCAGGCCGGTGAGAACCAGCCGTTGGCGCGAAAAACCGCACTGCCTGGGTGGTCTCCATCACGGCTGCCCGCCATGCTCCGGGGCTGGGTCGATGCCGAGTTCCTGGCGGACGTGCGCGAACTTGGCCGGGTGGGCCAGGCGCGCGTCGGCCATCATCGCCCGCAGCGCCGCAAGCCCGGTGTCGGTGAAGAACAGCCGCGGCATCCGGCCCGTTGCGTCCAGGCGCACCAACCCGCGCTCGACCAGCCCCACCGCAGCCCGCGGCACCTTGGGCTGACCCGCCTGCGGGCCGGCCCGCCACGTCTTGAGATGAAAGCCCTCGGCGACGCTGGGCAGCGTCGAGAAGAACATGTCGAGTTCGCGGCGTATGTAGTCCCGTTCTGCCGGCGTGAACGGGGCAGGGGGAGGAGGCTCATGTGCGGTCATGCAGCAGGCCATAGCACGCCGTCGTGGTCCAGTTGCCCCTCATAACGGCACCTGCCACCAGCGCTTGTTTCCGGTGCCGGGCGTGCACCGCCGGGCATCGTGCCTGCCGCTAACTGGGCCGCTGCAACGGGCGACATGGCCATTTCCAGCCATCTGTCCGTTGCCAGGGCGCGTCGGAGGATCTGGTGACCGGTCGTGCCTTGGACGGCATGTTTCGCGCTCGTGCTCCATGCGCGGCGCTGCCATATTGCCCAGCATGTCGCCTCCGCCTGACGAGGATCCTGTCCTCCGCCGCATCATCCACGTGGACATGGACGCCTTCTACGCGTCGGTGGAGCAGCGCGACGACCCGGCCCTGCGCGGCGTGCCTCTGGCCGTCGGCGGATCGCGCGAGCGTGGCGTCGTCGCCGCGGCCAGCTACGAGGCCCGGCGGCTCGGCGTCCACTCTGCCATGCCCTCCGTCACCGCCCGGCGACGCTGCCCGGAGCTGGTGTTTGTCCGCCCGCGCTTCGACGCCTACAAGGCGGTGTCACAGGAAATCCATGCCATCCTCGCGCGCTACACGCCCCTGATCGAGCCGCTATCGTTGGACGAGGCCTACCTGAACGTGACCCATCCCGTGTTGGATCGCGGCTCGGCCACCACCGTCGCGGAAGAGATCCGGGCCGCCATCTGGGCCGAACTGGGCCTGACCGCGTCTGCGGGGGTGTCCTACAACAAGTTCCTGGCCAAGCTGGCGTCCGGCCACCGCAAGCCCGACGGCTTGTTCGTCATCACGCCCCGGATGGGGCCGGCCTTTGTCGAGGCGCTGCCCGTGGGCAAGTTCCACGGCATCGGCCCCAAGACCGCGGCGCGCATGAACATGCTGGGCATCCACACCGGCCTCGACCTGCGCGAGCAGTCCCGCGCCTACCTCGTCGAGCACTTCGGCAAGTCGGGCGATTACCTGTATGGCGTGGCGCGCGGCGTTGACGACCGGCCGGTGCAGACAGTGACGGTCAAGGTCAAGTACGCCGACTTCCAGCAGGTCACGCGCAGCCGGTCCGGCGCCGATCCCATTGCAACGCAGGCGCAACTGGAACAGGTCAGCCTGGACCTGCTGTGGCCGCTGTTCCCGCCGCGGCTCGGGGTGCGGCTGCTCGGCGTCACGGTGTCCAGCCTTGAAGCCGAGCGCCAGGCCGCGCCGGCGCAGTTGGCGCTCGGGCTCGGCTAAAGGTGCTACCGTGTCCGCAGGACCCGCATCAGCGAAGGCGTCACCGGGATGAGCGACAGCTACATGAAGGAACAAGCAGAGGCGCTGGCTCAGCACCTCAAGCTGACGGACGGGAAGTCGGGCTACGTCGAGGTGGCCGCCGACGGCTTCCGCGTCCATGTCCGCAAGCGGTGGCCCGGCAAGCAGCTTGCCACCTGGGACGGCTTGCCCGTCGAGTGGAACGAGAACGTCGGGACCAACAAGGCCGCCAACCACTGATGTCCTCGACGGCGCTGAACAAGTTGGCCATCGCGGCAATCAGCGCGTCGTCTCTGAATGCCGCCGTTGCTCCGCGTCCGGCTTCTGCACAGTGGCCCGTTTGACGAAAGGCGGCATGGCAGCTTCGTCCCGCGCCTGGGCTTACGGCTCGGCCGGCCCCAGGCAGATGCGCTGCCCGTCGCAGGAACCAGGGGGGTTAGGGACGGGTTGGAAGCTGCGGGTGCGGCCTCCCCCTTCGGCTTGCGGCCACGTGGCAACGGGGCAGGGGAGGGGCGGTTTGGCGCTGCAGGTGCAGCAGGCCCTCCACCGTGACCCACATGCGGGCGATCTCTATGTTTCGTTGCCATCCCGCTCGCTTACCTGGCTCAGCCGCAGCTCGCAAGCCGACCGGCAACCAAGTTGACGGTACGAGCCGAACTGACGCTGGGCCAGCGAGTTTGAACAGAAACGCGGAGGAGGCTGACGGATGAGAAAGCTCAGCAAGACGGCGCTTGCAACGGCTTTAGGCTTGTTTTGCGCCAATAGCTCATCTTTCGCCGAGGCAAGGGCCAGACACCACACCTCGGGGCATAGAGATCGGGGACACTTGGTGCAGCTACATCAAAGGCATCTCAGTGCGCGTATGGGCCGTGACCAGAAAGGAACGGCCTCTGTTTACGCGGAACGCTTTCGGGGGCGGCGAACAGCGGACGGCACACGATTCAACCCCGCCTTGGATACAGCCGCGAGCAAGACATTGCCGCTCGGCACCACGGCACGGGTCACCAATCTCCAGACTGGCAAGGCAGCAACGGTTCACGTGCGCGACCGTGGGCCCTACCGGGCCAATCGGATCATCGACGTAAGTCCCGGCACAGCAGCCAAGCTTGGGATGGACCGAAACGGCACTGCCCCGGTCGCCGTGGCCCCCATCTCTCCGGCGGGTGGCCAGGCAAGGTGAGCGCAAGCGGACCCGACGCAGGGGCGCGCGGCGCCTTTGTAGCATCCTGTTGGGCTTTGCCTGCGCAAAGGTATCGCGGATGGCCGAGCTGCCGGCGTCCAGCTGGTGGTGGTTGTCCTTCGTGCACCAGGTGCCCAGCGGCTTTCAGTTATCAGGCGTCAGCATCGTGCGGGGGATCAGCCTGGGCACGCTTGCGAGCGCGCCACCGAGCTGGGCTGCCATCCCGGTGGCGTGGTTTCGGGCATGGCGCAGGGTAAGCCGGCGCGGCCCGTGCAGTGGGATCGGGCGCTGACGGCAGACGAGATCGCGGCCTACTCGGAGCCGAAATCGCCTCCAATGCAACCCGTCACGTCACGGGTTGCAATCGTCTAATGCAGCCCGGCCAGACCCTCGGCGTTGAAGTGCACCACCGCGTCACGCAACGACTGGCGCTCCCGCCCGACAAGGCGGGCCGCCTCCGCCCGGCTCGCTCCCTCCAACGCCTGCGCGATCGCCAGCGCCCGCAAGGCTGCGCAACGGTCTGCCTCGCCCTGCGCAAACCAGCGCAGCTCGGCTGCGTCCACATCATCCCGGATCATTGAGCCACGCGCGCCCATCCGCTTTCCTTCCTCGAACACGCCGGAGGGGAGTTACACTTCAGCCACGCCAAGGATCACATCAGAGTCAACGATTGTGGCAACTGGTATAATTCCTCAGCAGCAGAGTCCGTTGGTTGGCCAAAAGGGAACACGAGGCTTGGCCAGATGGTGGGCGCCATGCATCAAGGCACGTAGGTCAGCGTCAAGCAGTTCTTCCCGCGCGGACGCGCGGGCTACTGGCGCATGTAAAAGCTGGAATAATTCGGGGCCGAGATAGCGCAACAGGGCCAGCCACTGCGGCAAGTTCAGGGCAAGTGGGTTCTGCATGCACGCGACTTTGCCGGCGTTCACCGCTGCCGCTGTGGCATGTCCCAGTAGTAGCTGCCGTCGCAGACGCGGTATGGCGGCATCTGGAAGGGCGGTTTGGAAAGAGCAGCCTTCGTGCAGGCGCCGTGCTATCCAGGCACCTCGGATTATGACCTCAACGATCGCTGCCGTAAGGCCGCCGGCAATGAAATGCCGAAAATCGTAGCCCTCCAGATACATGCGCCTGGCTACCTCGGCGACAGTATACCCCCCTGGTCCCAAGTTGCCGAACTGTAAGAATTGCGCAAGCGGCATCAGCGGCGCCGGCAGCCCCATTGGAGTGGAGATGTCGGACAGCATGTGACCGCCTGTGCGGCGGAATGCTTCCAGCAAGCCGCCGAACACGCCCTCTCCTCTTGCTCCCTCAACCATCTGTTGCACGACCAGCACGCCGTCCCTGCCAATGGCGGTGAATGTGCCGTCGGACACATCTCGCACACCAAAGAGCCAGCCCAGGAGCGGATCATGCCCCAGCGAATGGAAGCGATGCGATTGAGGATAAAGTCCGGGAACAGGCTTAAGCAGCCGGTGGTTGGACGCTTGCGCTGGTTCGCCAATCAAGTGATGCGAGTCTGGCGCAAGTGGCTGTCTCGGCGCGATCGTCAGGGCGTGGTCCGATGGGCCCGCTTCAACGAACTCCTGGCACGGCATCCGCTGCCTTCAGCCAAGATCCTCCACGGCTACGCCGCCGCGTATAGCGCGACAGCATTGATGGCCGGTCGCATTGCCTTACCTGGAATGCTCCCGAGTGCTGACCCGTTGCCTCATCTAAAATGCTCCCGGCCGGGGTTCGGCGGAGACAGGAATGAGGCGGATCAGCATGACAACACGGGACGAGTTGGTGGGGGCGGTATCGGAGCGTTATGGCCGGGCCAACCGGGAGGAACGAGGCCGCATCCTGGACGAGTTCACGGCGGTGACGGGCTTGCACCGCAAGCACGCGGTGCGGCTGCTCCGCGGTGGGACGCCCAGCCGGCGGTGCGGCCACCGGCCAGGACGGCGGGTGTATGACGTGGCGGTGCGCGAGGCGCTGACCTTGGTCTGGGAGGCATCGGATCGGGTGTGCGGCAAGCGGCTTCGGCCGCTGGTGCCGCTGCTGATCGATGCGATGGAGCGGCACGGACATCTTCAACTGGCGCCGGAGGTGCGCGGCGGGCTGCTGGCGATGAGCGCTGCGACCATCGACCGGGCACTGCGTGAGGTCAGGGGGCAAGCGGGAGGAGGATCGCGTCGTCGGGCGGCACCCTCAGCCGGCGTGCGACGCAGCGTGCCGGTTCGGACGTTTGCTGACTAGGGCGACCCGGCGCCGGGGTTCATGGAGGCTAACTTGGTGGCGCATAGCGGGCCGACGGCGGAAGGCAGCTTCGTGCAGACGCTGACGCTGACGGACATCGTGACGGGGTGGACGGAGTGCGCGCCGCTGCTGGTGCGCGAGCAAACGCTGCTGACCGAGGTGCTGGTAAGCGTGGGCTGATGGCCGTCTTGCGAGTGTGAGGCTGGTTTGGTCTGCTTGGCTGTATGGGAAACGGCAGTGTGTTGGCTTCTGAGGCTGCCACAGTGGCAGCTACAGAGGCACGGATCGAGA
>JAABUM010002654.1_pt1 | contig 23492 bp, 19 predicted proteins | sample 5559161 | NCBI WGS metagenome assembly JAABUM01 (sample SAMN10711868, study PRJNA513369) | rock metagenome | isolation source: Antarctica rocks | place: Antarctica: Victoria Land, Siegfried Peak nord
TGGCCTGGCCCTTCGTCGCCAGCGTCTTGGTGATCGCCGCCGTCAGCGTCGTCTTGCCGTGGTCCACATGCCCGATCGTGCCCACGTTCACATGCGGCTTCGTCCGCTCGAATATTTTCTTCGCCATGTCTCTCGCTTTGCTCCTCAGTTGCCAGTGGTCAGTTACCAGTTGCCAGTTATCGTGTTCTGACAACTGGCAACTGGTAACTGGTAACTCGTTACACTTTCGACTTCTGCATGATCTCATCCGCCAGGCTCTGGGGGACGAAATCATAGTGGGCGGGTTCCATCGTACTGTTGGCGCGGCCCTGCGTCATTGAGCGCAGGTCGGTCGTATAACCGAACATATTGGCCAGCGGCACGAAGGCGCGGATGGCTTGCGCGTTGCCGCGCGCTTCCATACCGTCGATCTGCCCGCGGCGCGAGTTGATGTCGCCGAGCACATCGCCCAGGAACTCCTCGGCCGTCGTCACCTCGATGCGCATGATCGGCTCCAGGATGCCCGGACGGCTCTTGCGGACGCCCTCCTTGAAGCCGACCGAGGCGGCCAGCTTGAACGCCATTTCCGAGGAGTCGACCTCGTGGTAGGAGCCATCGAACAGGATGGCCTTGACGTCGACGACTGGGTAGCCCGCGACGATGCCCGTCGCGGCGGCCTCGCGCACGCCCTGCTCAATGGCCCCGATGTACTCACGCGGCACCGAGCCGCCGACGGTCTTGTTCTCGAACTGCACGCCCGCGCCGCGCTCAAGCGGCTGGAGCTCGAGCCAGACGTGCCCGTACTGGCCCTTACCGCCGGTCTGACGGACCCAGCGGCCCTCGACCTTGGTCCCCTGCTGGATTGTCTCGCGGTAGGCTACCTGCGGCTTGCCGACGGTCGCCTCGACCTTATACTCGCGCATCATGCGGTCGACGATGATTTCCAGGTGCAACTCACCCATGCCCGCGATGACGGTCTGTCCGGTCTCGATGTCAGTGTGCATATGGAATGTCGGGTCCTCCTCGGCGAGCCGCACCAGTGCGGCGCTCATCTTATCCTGATCCTGCTTGGTCTTCGGTTCAATAGCGACCGAGATGACCGGATCGGGAAAGTTGATCGACTCGAGGATGATCGGGTTGTTGGGATCACAGAGCGTGTCGCCGGTGAAGGTATTCTTCAGGCCGACCACGGCGGCGATGTCGCCGGCGTAGACGGTCTGGATGTCCTCGCGGTGGTCGGCGTGCATCTGCAGCAAACGGCCGACGCGCTCCCGCTGATCCTTGATCGTATTCTGCACGTACGAACCGGCGCTCAACGAGCCGGAGTACACGCGGAAGTAGGCCAAGCGGCCCACGAAGGGGTCGCTGACGATCTTGGAAACGAGCGCCGAGAACGGCTCGGAGTCGCTGGCCTGGCGGATCGCCGCAGCTTCCGTGCGCGGGTCGGTCCCAATGATCGGCGGCACGTCAAGCGGCGAGGGCAGATAGGCCACGACTGCGTCGAGCATGGGCTGCACACCCTTGTTGCGCAAGGCAGAGCCGCATAGCACGGCGTTCATCTGGTTAGCCAGCGTGGCCTTGCGGATGCCCGCGTGCAACTGCTCCTCGGTCAGGTCGTCGTTAGCGGCGAAAGCGTCGAGGATTTCCTCATCGGTCTCGGCGACAGCCTCGACCATAATGCGGCGGTAGCGCTGGGCCTCGTCCAGCATGTTGGTCGGGATCTCGCCCTCGATCGGACTCATACCGGTGTTGTCGGCGTAAGTGATGGCCCGCATGCGAATTAGGTCGATCACGCCCTGGAAGTCGTTCTCCAGGCCGATCGGGATCTGGATCGCCACGGCATTGGCGGCCAGGCGGTCCTTGAGCATCTGCATACAGCGCTCGAACGAGGCGCCCGTGCGGTCCATCTTGTTGGCGAACACGATGCGCGGCACGTTGTAGCGGTCGGCCTGACGCCACACTGTCTCCGACTGCGGCTCGACACCGGCGACGCCATCGAGGACGACCACGCCGCCATCGAGGACGCGCAGTGAGCGCTCGACCTCGACCGTGAAGTCGACGTGGCCGGGCGTGTCGATGATGTTGATGCGGTGGCCGGCCCAGGCGCAGGTGGTCGCGGCCGAGGTGATCGTGATACCCCGCTCACGCTCCTGCGCCATCCAGTCCATCGTCGCGCCGCCCTCGTGCACCTCACCGGTCTTGTGAATGACGCCAGTGTAATACAGAATGCGTTCCGTCGTCGTCGTCTTACCGGCGTCGATGTGCGCGATGATACCAATATTGCGGGTCTTTTCTAAGGGATATTGCCGTGCCATGGTTCCTCCAGTAGTCAGTAGTCAGTAATCAGTAGTCAGTGTCTTCGCTCTGGCTACTGGCTACCGGCTACTGGTTACTTAGAATCGATAATGTGAGAATGCTTTATTAGACTCCGCCATGCGGTGCGTCTCCTCGCGGCGGCGCACCGTGGCGCCTGTGTTGTTCGACGCGTCCAGTAACTCGGCGGCGAGTTTTTCGGCCATCGAGCGGCCGGAGCGGGCGCGGGCGGAGCGTATTAACCAGCGCATCGCCAAGGCCTGCCGGCGGTCGCCGCGGATCTCGACGGGGACCTGGTAGGTCGAGCCGCCGACGCGGCGGGGCTTGACCTCGATCACCGGAGTCGCGTTGCGCATAGCTTGCTCGAATATCTCGAGGCCCGGCCGCTTGGCGCGGCCCTCGATGTTGTCGAACGCGTCATAGACGATGCGTTCGGCCAGCGATTTCTTGCCGCGCGTCATGACCGAATTGATAAACTTGGCGACAACCCGATTATTGAATCGCGGGTCAGGCAAGAGCACTCGCTTGACCACGCGCTGCCGTCGTGGCATATCCTCTCCTTCCAGTAGTCAGTAGTCAGTAGTCGGTAATCAGTAGATAATCGCGGGGAGCCACTGACTACTGGCTACCGACTACTGACTACTCGTTCTCGGCACATGCAGAGGCACTGCCGGACCCTTGCGGGTCTTCAATGCAGTGCCTCTTCAATAATTTTGAACTCTCCCAGCGTAAACCGGGCGAGTGCCTGAGACTGGTTCGTCCTGCTGGACGCCTTAGCCCTTCGGCTTCTTTGTTCCGTACTTGGAACGGCCCTTTTTACGATCTTTGACGCCGGCCGCGTCGAGCGTGCCGCGGATAATGTGGTAGCGGACGCCCGGCAGGTCTTTGACACGGCCGCCGCGCACGAGTACCACGGAGTGCTCCTGCAGGTTGTGGCCTTCGCCAGGAATATATGCCGTCACTTCGCGGCCGTTGCTCAAACGCACACGCGCGATCTTACGCAGCGCCGAATTCGGCTTTTTGGGCGTCGCGGTCTTGACCTGTGTGCAGACGCCACGCTTCTGCGGGCAGCCATTCAGGTGTAGCGGCTGACCCTTGAGCGAGTTAAATGTCCATCCCAGGTCGGGCGCTTTCGACTTTTTTATGCTCGGCTTGCGGCCCTTCCGGATTAATTGACGAATAGTCGGCAAACTGTGCTCCTTCATAGCCCTCGTAGCGGGCTCGTGCGGCGCGCGCACAAGACTAGCGCGGCACGGGACCGCAATTAAGAATTGTATCAGGTATGACGCCGGGGGTCAAATTCGGGACGGCCCTCGCCGGCCCTCACCCCCCGACCCCCTCTCCCGCGCGGGAGAGGGGGTCGGGGGGTGAGGGCTCTTACTCGCTCACCCCCAGTTCGGTCTCATTGAGGAAGCTGTCGGCGGTGTCGCCCGCGGTCAACAGGGCGTTGCCGCCGCCGACCTCTTCCTCCGCGAAGGCCGAGGCGTCGTTCTCGTTGTTGTCGTCCAACGAGATGACATCGCCCGTGCCGCCGAGCAGCGCCGCGACTGGGTCGACGCGACGGTTGCGGGCGAACATGCCCGAGCCGGCGGGGATGAGCTTGCCGATGATCACGTTCTCTTTCAGGCCCAGTAGGCGGTCCTTCTTGCCCGAGATGGCCGCGTCGGTGAGCACGCGCGTCGTCTCCTGGAAGCTGGCCGCGGCCAGGAAAGACTCGGTGTTGAGGCTGGCCTTGGTCACGCCCAGTAAGACGGTCTTGGCCGTGGCCGGCTCGCCGTCCTGCGCCAGGGTAGCGCGGTTGACCTCGTCGATGGTGAACCGATCCACCAACTCGCCGGGGAGCAACTCGGTGTCGCCGGGCGTTTCTACGCGCACCTTGCGCAGCATCTGGCGCACGATGACCTCGATGTGCTTGTCGTTGATGCCCACTCCCTGTGAGCGGTAGACGCGCTGCACCTCGTCGACCAGATACTTCTGGACGCCCTGGGGTCCGAGCACGTTCAAGACATCTTCGGGGTTCTTGGAGCCCTCGGTCAGCATGTCGCCGGCCTTGACCTCCGTGCCCGTCTGCACCTTGATGCGCGCCGTGTTGGGCACGGTGTAGTCGCGGCGGTCGATGTCCTCGTAGGTCACCAGCAGCTGGTTGCCGCGCAGCGTAACCGTACCGGCGCGGCGCGCGGTCACGTTGTCACCCTCGCCCTCAACAGTGGGGGTGGCGATGACCGCGCCGACGGCGACCTGCGCGCCGTCCTCAATGGTGGCCGTGTAGCCCTCGGGCAGGGGGTAGGGCTCGGTGAAGCTTTGCGCGGCGGTGACGTAGATGTGCGTCTCGGCATCGGTACGCTGCACTTCGGCCACGCCGTCGATCTCGGAGATGACGGCGCGCTCCTTGGGCACGCGGGCCTCGAAGAGTTCCTCGACGCGCGGGAGGCCCTGCGTGATGTCCTCGCCGGCGATGCCGCCGGTGTGGAACGTACGCATGGTTAGCTGCGTGCCGGGCTCGCCGATGGACTCAGCGGCGATGATACCGACGGCCTCGCCGCGGATGACCAGCTTGCGTGTGCTCATGCTCCAGCCATAGCACAAGCGGCAGACGCCACGCTTGCTGTTGCAGGTCAACACCGAGCGCAGGCGCAGGCCCGCCGCGGTCCCGGCGGCTAGGACGCGCACGATGTCGGCGGCGCGCTCCTCGGTCACCTCGTCGTTGCGCTGGCCGATGACTTCGCCGGTCGCCTCGTCGACGAAGGCGTCGGCGAGGCGGCGGCCGGTGATGGTCTCGATCAGGTTGGACGGCTTGATGGTCTTGGCGTCCTCGGACGTGATCAGCGCGCCCTGCTCGGTCCCGCAGTCCTCGTCGTAGACGATAACGTCCTGCCCGATGTCGATCAGGCGGCGTGTCAGGTAGCCCGATTCAGCGGTGCGCAGGGCGGTGTCGGCGAGGCCCTTACGCGCGCCGTGCGTGGAGATGAAGTACTCCAGCATGGTCAGGCCCTCGCGGAAGTTCGACTTGATGGGCAGGTCGATGATCTGGCCGGAAGGGTCGGCCATCAGCCCGCGCATGCCCGCGATCTGCGAGACCTGCGTGAACTGGCCCTTGGCCGCGCCGGAGGTCGCCATCACATAGATGGGGCCATTCTTGTCGAGCGACTCGGTGACGGCCTTGGTCACCTTATCGCGCGCCTCGGTCCAGCGGCGGATGCGGCTCTCATATTGCTCCTGCGCGGTGATGAGGCCACGGCGGAACTGGCGGTCGATCTCATCGACCTCCTTCTGGGTGTCGGCCAGGATCTGCACCTTGGCCTCGGGGATGGTTACATCGCCGATGGCCATCGTCGTGCCGGAACGCGTGGCGTAGGTGAAGCCGAGGCGCTTGATGTCGTCGGCGACCTGCGCGGTCTTGGCGGGGCCAAGATCACGGTAGACCTCGCCGATGACATCCTTGAGCTTACCCTTGTCGAGCACGTCGTTCTTGAAGGGCAGGTCGCGCGGCATGGCCTCGTTGAAGATGACGCGGCCGACGGTCGTCTTGTAGCCCTGCGTGCGGCTATTGGGGATGGCCACGACGTCGGCGCGGGGCACGCGGCCGACCGAGGTCTTGACCCACTCGTCGCCCGCTTCGTCGCTCACGCGCAGTTCGCGCGAGGGGATGGCGATGTAGACGTGGGCGTGCAGGCCGACGCGCCCGGCGTCGTAGGCGCGCACGGCCTCGGCGAAGTCGCCGAAGACCATCGACTCGTCGCCGCGCTCGCCCGCGACGTGATAGGTCAGGTAGTAGCAGCCGAGCACCATGTCCTTGGTCGGGTTGACGATGGCCTCACCGTTGGCAGGCGAGAGCAGGTTGCGCGACGAGAGCATGAGGGTCTTGGCCTCAAGCTGCGCGGCGCGCGAGAGCGGGACGTGCACGGCCATCTGGTCGCCGTCGAAGTCGGCGTTGAAGGCCTGGCAGACCAGCGGGTGGATCTGGATGGCGCTGCCCTCGACGAGGATAGCCTCGAAGGCCTGGATACCCAGGCGGTGCAGCGTGGGCGCGCGGTTCAAGAGGACGGGGTGATCCTTGATGACCTCTTCGAGCACATCCCACACCTCGGGGCGCACGCGCTCGATGACGCGCTTGGCCGAGCGGATGTTGTGGGCGAAGTTGCGCTCGACGAGCTTGCGCATCACGAAGGGCTTGAACAGCTCAAGGGCCATGCGCTTGGGCAGGCCGCACTGGTGCAGCTTGAGCTCGGGGCCGACCACGATGACGGAGCGTCCGGAGTAGTCGACGCGCTTGCCGAGCAGGTTCTGGCGGAAGCGGCCCTGCTTGCCCTTGAGCATGTCGGAGAGGCTCTTGAGCTTGTGGTTGCCGGAGCCCGACACGGCGCGGCCACGGCGGCCGTTGTCGATCAGGGCGTCGCAGGCTTCCTGCAGCATGCGCTTCTCGTTGCGCACGATGATCTCGGGCGCGTTCAACTCCAGCAGCCGCTTGAGGCGGTTGTTGCGGTTGATCACGCGGCGATAGAGGTCGTTGAGGTCGGAGGTCGCGAAGCGTCCGCCGTCGAGCTGCACCATCGGCCGCAGGTCCGGCGGAATGACGGGCAGCACGGAGAGGATCATCCACTCGGGCTTGGGGCCGCCCTTGCGGAAGGCCTCGATGACGCGCAGGCGCTTGGTGGCCTTCTTGCGGCGCATCGAGGAGGCGTGGTTGCCGTGGATCTCGTCGCGCTGGAACTGGGCCAGCTTATCGAGGTCGAGGTTCTGGATGATGGTGCGCAGGGACTCGGCGCCCATGCCGGCCTTGAAGACGGCGGGGAACTCGTCGAGCATATCGCGGACGCGGCCTTCGGGCGGCAGGTCGAAGAGCTTGACGGCTTCGAGCGCCTCGCGCTTGTGGATCGTCTCCGTGCGCACGGCCTCGATGGCCTTCTCGGTCTCGGCGCGCAGGCTATCGGCCTGCGCGTCGATGAGGGCGTCGCCGCTGGCGCCGGTGGGGCGGGCGCGGTCCTCGGCGTCCTCACGGTCGAGGGCGGCGAGGTCCTGGTCGTGGCGCTCGTCGATGCCCTGGAGCAGCAGGCGCAGGGCGTCCTTGACGGCGTCGACGTGGCGGTCCTCGACGACTTCGCCGGTGTGGACGATGATCTCCGTGCCGGTGGTGGGGTCGCCAAGGATATAGTCCTCCTCGGCGGTCTCGTCGACGAGGGAGCCGAGCAGGTCGGTGAGGTCGGCGGCGCGCTGGGTGGCGTCCTCGGCGGCGCGTGTGTGCGCGGCGTCGAGCGCCTCGCGGCGGACACGCCGGACCTCAATACGCGCCTCGCGGGCGTCCACGGTGCCCTCGGCGCGCAGTTCCTCGACGCGGTCGCGCAGGTTGTTTTCGAGCTCGACGATGCGCTCGGCCTCGCGGCCGCCCAGGCTATCGAGCGCCTCACGGCGCGCGTCTTCGTTTACCTCATAGATGATGTACTGGGCGAAGTAGAGGATCTTCTCCAGGTTGCGCGGCGAGATGTCGAGCAGCAGCGAGAGGCGGCTGGGCGTCCCCTTGAAGTACCAGATGTGGCTGACGGGTGAGGCCAGTTCGATGTGGCCCATGCGTTCGCGGCGCACCTTGGCGCGCGCGACCTCGACGCCGCACTTGTCGCAGATGATGCCCTTATAGCGGACGCGCTTGTACTTGCCGCAGTAGCACTCCCAGTCCTTCATCGGACCAAAGATGCGCTCGCAGAATAGGCCGTCCTTTTCGGGCTTCAACGTACGATAGTTGATGGTCTCCGGCTTCGTCACCTCACCGTACGACCAACTCCGAATCTGCTCCGGCGAGGCCAGGCTGATGCGAATGGCATTGAAATCGTTAACTTCTAACAACGTATGTCTCCTTAACGAGTAGTCAGTAGTCGGTAGTCAGTAGTCAGAAAGAAACCGTCCTTCTGATTACTGACTACTGGCAACTGACTACTAGTACTCGCCCTTTATGAAGTCGCCGCCGAGGTCGGCTGGGATCTCGAGTGCGGCGTCCGGCGCACTATCGTCGGTGAACGAGATGCGCTGTTCGTCGTCGTTGAGCACCTCCACGGCGAGCCCTAGGCTCTGCAACTCTTTGACGAGCACCTTGAACGATTCGGGTACGCCCGGTTCGAGGATGCTCTCGCCCTTGACGATGGACTCATAGGTCTTGACGCGGCCGATCACGTCGTCGGACTTCACGGTCAATAGTTCTTGCAAGATGTTCGCGGCGCCGTAGGCTTCGAGCGCCCACACCTCCATCTCGCCGAAGCGCTGTCCGCCGAACTGCGCCTTACCGCCGAGCGGCTGCTGCGTCACCAGCGAGTACGGTCCGGTCGAACGGGCGTGGATCTTGTCCTCCACCAAGTGGTGTAGCTTGAGCATATAGATGATGCCCACGGTGATCGGATTGTCGAAGGGCTCGCCGGTGCGGCCGTCGTAGAGCGTGATTTTGCCTGACTCGGGTAGGCCGGCGTTCCTGAGTTGTTCGCGAATCTGCGTCTCCGTCGCGCCGTCGAAGACAGGCGACGCAGTGGTGAAGCCGAGCGCTTGCGCGGCCCACCCCAGGTGCGTTTCGAGGACCTGGCCGATGTTCATACGCGAGGGCACGCCGAGCGGATTCAGGATGATATCCACGGGTGTACCGTCGGGCAGGAAGGGCATGTCCTCGGCGGGCACGATGCGCGAGACCACGCCTTTGTTGCCGTGGCGGCCAGCCATCTTGTCGCCCTCGGCGAGCTTGCGCTTCTGCGCGATGGCTACGCGGACCAACTGGTTCACACCCGGCGGCAATTCGTCGCCGGCCTCGCGTGAGAAGACGCGCACGTTCACGACCTTGCCGCGCTCACCCTGCGGGATACGCAGGGAGGTATCCTTGACCTCGCGGGCCTTCTCGCCAAAGATGGCGCGCAGCAGGCGCTCCTCGGCGGTCAACTCGGTCTCGCCCTTGGGCGTGATCTTGCCGACCAGGATGTCGCCCGGCTGTACCTCGGCGCCAACGCGGATGATGCCGCGCTCATCAAGGTCCTTGAGGCCGTCCTCGCCCACGTTGGGGATGTCACGGGTGATCTCTTCAGGGCCGAGCTTGGTGTCGCGCGCGTCGACCTCGTGCTTCTCCATGTGGATGCTGGTAAAGACATCCTCGCGCACGACGCGGTCAGCGATGAGGATGGCGTCCTCATAGTTGCCGCCTTCCCAGGCCATGAAGGCGCACAGCACGTTCTGGCCGAGGGCCAACTCGCCGTTGTCGGTCGAACTGCTGTCGGCGATGACCTCGTTGAGGCCGACAATCTGGCCGGCCTTAACGGCAGGCCGCTGGTTGATGCAGGTGCCCTGGTTGGAGCGCTGGAACTTGCGCAGCGGGTAGACGTGCTCCTCATCGCGCTCGTCACGGATCACGATCTCGTGTCCGGTAGCGCTGAGCACCGTACCGGCCTGCTCGGACACCACGACCTGGCCGGAGTCGCGGGCGGCCTGGTATTCCATGCCGGTGCCGACGACGGGGGCCTTAGGGCGGACCAGAGCGACGGCCTGGCGCTGCATGTTGGAGCCCATGAGGGCGCGGTTGGCGTCGTCGTGCTCCAGGAAGGGGATCATGGCCGTCGCTACCGAGACCAACTGGCGCGGCGAAACGTCCATGTAGTCGATGCGGTCGGGAGCCAGCTCGGTGAAGCGGTCGTTGTAGCGCACCGAGATGCGGTCCTGAGCAAAGTGGCCGTCGGGTGTCAACTCGACGTTGGCCTGCGCCACGACGAAGCGTTCCTCCTCGTCGGCGGTGAGGTATGCGATGTCGTCGGTCACGACAGGCTGGATGCGCATTTGCCGCTCCGCGCCAGTGGCGCCATCGGAGCTGGCGCGCAGCGCCGTGAGCACGCCGCCGGTGATAACATCGCCCTTGCGTGCGAACGTCTGGCCGGCCTCGTCGCGCGCGTCCTCGCCCAGGATCTGACCGGCCAGGCGCGGGTCATTAACCGACAGCGCGCGCAGCACCTTACGGTAGGGGGTCTCGATGAAGCCGTAGCGGTTGGGCACGCCGTAGGTGGCGAGCGAACCGATCAGGCCGATGTTTGGGCCCTCAGGAGTCTCAATGGGGCAGATGCGCCCATAGTGCGAGTGGTGGACGTCGCGCACATCGAAGCCGGCGCGGTCACGCGAGAGGCCGCCCGGTCCAAGCGCCGACAGGCGGCGCTTGTGGGTCAACTCGGCCAGGGGGTTAGTCTGGTCCATGAACTGGGAGAGCTGCGAGCCGCCGAAGAACTCCTTGATAGAGGCGACAACGGGGCGGATATTGATCAAGGCGCCGGGGGTAGCCGACGAGGGGTCCTGGATCGTCATGCGCTCCTTGATGACGCGCTCCATGCGGAGCAGGCCGATGCGGAACTGGTTTTGCAGCAGTTCGCCGACCGAGCGGACGCGGCGATTGCCGAGGTGGTCGATGTCGTCCTCATGAATCGGGCCGGCGTCGGAGTCGACCGAGTTGTCGGCCTCGATCAGCTTGCGCACGATGGCCACGAGGTCACGCGGCGTGAGCGTGCGCTCGTCGGCGCTCACGGGGAGTTCGAGGCGCTTATTGAGCTTGTAGCGCCCGACGCGGCCGAGGTCGTAGCGGCGCGGGTTGAAGAACAACGACTGCATCAGCGACTTAGCGTTCTCTTGGGTCGGAGGGTCGCCGGGACGCAGCTTCTTATAGACCTCGAGCAAGGCGCCCTCGGCGTCCTTCACGGTGTCCTTGTCCAGGGTCGTCTGGATATAGTGGTGATTGGGATTGGTATCAGCGTCGGCGAAAAGCTCACGGAGTTTATCGTCGCTGTCGAAGCGCTCATCCTTGGGCATGTCGTAGCAGACGGCGCGTAGGAGCGTCGTCACGGGAATTTTGCGCTTGCGGTCGACCTTGACCGTGAGCACATTGCGGTTGCTGGTCTCGAACTCGAGCCAGGCGCCGCGGTTGGGGATGACTTTGCCCATATAGAGCAGCCGGCCCGTCGACGGGTCGGTATCGTGTGTATAATAGACACCAGGCGAACGCACCAATTGGCTCACCACGACACGCTCGGAACCGTTTATAATAAACGTACCCTGCTTGGTCATGAGCGGGAAGTCGCCCATGAAGATCGTCTTTTCGATGATCTCGCCCGTCTCTTTGATGACGAGCCTGGCGCGGATATTGAGAGGAGCGGAGTACGTCATATCGCGTTCGCGACACTCAGCTTCCGAATACTTCGGCTTACCGAAAGGATCGGGGGGAACGCTAAACTCCAGCTCCATCTTGCCCGAGAAATCTTGTATCGGCGAGATCTCAGCGAATAGCTCCTGGAGCCCCTCAGCCTGAAACCACTTAAAGGAACTGAGTTGCATCTCGATCAGGTTGGGCATCGGCAGAACATCCGCGAGCTTACCGAAAGAAACGCGTGTAGGACTCTCAACCGCTAATGCCATGTATGGTCTTCTCCTTGCCTGCCCTGGGCTTTACCGCCAGCCGGAACGAGTGGGTGGTAGGGGTGTACAAAAAAGGGGCATACAGCCCCCTCCCCTAAATTTGTCCGGCAACCTATGATTATAGCAAGTCGTCATAACAATAGCAAGCCCGATTTTTCATAGACCAGGGCATTACGGCCCTAACGAGAGCTTTACCCCGTCGTATGTAGCTGGTATAGTAGTAGAGGAGCCGGTACGACTGGATACCTGTAAGTCCGGCGATGCAGTGGGACAAAAGCACAACAATACCGAGCGCGCGACGCTCCTTAAGGCCATGGGCGTAGTAACCGCTTGTGGCCTTGATATTGCTATCTCGGTCTTGGCCGGTGTCCTGATAGGGCTCTTTGCCGACGGCATGTTGCACAGTAGTCCTTGGGGCTTGCTCGGTGGCCTGCTCCTTGGGTTAATCGGCGCATTCTACACGGCTTACCTCATCATAGCCCCGATCGTACGCTCGATGTAGGCGCCATATGGCGCTTGTCCGCCTCACCGGCGAGACGGAGGAAAATGGAACTGCGCTCTTTGGCTGTTTCCGGCGGGGTGGTCGCGACGGCCGCGCATACACCTTTCATTGTGGCGTTCGCTGTGGCCGGGCATCCTGATGTCGTGCGCGGCCTCCTCCTTGGCCTGGTCGTCGGTATGCTCAACAGTTTCTTGCTGGCGCGCAAGCTCGACCGTACGCTGGGAGGGCGTGAGCCCTGGCAGGGATTATCCAAGACGATGCCGCGCAACATGCTGGCGCGGTTCGCCCTCATCATTGTGATCGTCGTCGCGGCATCGCGCGCGAATGGTATCAACGTGGCCGCCCTGGCTTGCGGCATCGCCCTCTACTTTATAGTGAGCCTGGTCTATATGTCCCGGGCCATCGCGACGCGGTGGAGAAAAGAGGATGGTACACCTGTCTATGGCTAACCTTATGATGCTGGACATGATTCGCTATCTGCCGGGCCGGATCGTGGCTGGGGCTCGTGTGGGCGCCGCGGGTCCCGGTCAGACGTCAGGTAGCGATTTGAGCAACCACATCGGTGAGCATACGTTCGTCTGCATATTCCCCCACAAGGGCGGGTGCGCGCCGTCGTCCACCGAATTTATCGGCTCCCAGATTAACCTGGATACGATCGTGATGACGCTCATTTCGATGGCCATCGTCCTGGCGCTCGCCTTGTTTGTGCGCACGCGCCTCTCGCTCACGCGGCCCCGCGGTGTCCAGAACGTGCTCGAGTACTCCTTCGAGTTTGTCAATGGTTTCGTGGCCGATAGCCTGGGCAATGAGCGCGTGAAGAGTATCGGCCCGCTGGCGGTGGCCCTGTTTCTGCTCATCCTGATCGCCAACTTGATCGGCGAGATCCCCGTCCCGCTGCCCGGCGGCTTCTGGCACTCGCCGACGAGCGACATCAACACGACTATCGGATATGCGCTGATGGTCTTCGTCCTGCTGCAGATACTCGCGGTACGCGCGCGTCACGGCGGCGGGTACTTCAAGCATTTCTTCGAGCCGTACTGGTGGCTGTTCCCGATCAACCTCATTGAGGAGATCACCCGGCCGCTTACGTTGGCTTTCCGTCTTTTCGGCAACATCTTCGCCGGTGAAGTCCTCCTCCTCGTCTTCGGCGCTCTGTTGGGCAGTGGCTTTCTCCTCGTCGGACTACCCATCGCGGACTGGTTGGGGTTTGTGCTCAATACGTTCATCGACGCCATCCAGGCCTTTATCTTCGCGGTCCTGACCGTGGCGTACATTGGCCTGTCGACGAGCACCGAGGGACATTGACCGAGGGGCGTTTAGAAGAGAGGGCGCGGTCAACCCGCCCGGTACCGTATAGTTAACAGCGTTGGCAATATAACAGTCCCGCGGGTGGCGCGGGGCGACATTCTGGTGTAGAAGGGGTTTGCATGGACGCTCACGCAGCAGCGCTTTTGGGTAGTTTCATTGGGGCTGGATTGATCCTGGGGGGGGGCGCGATCGGCGCCGGTATCGGTGACGGTTTGGTGACGAGCCGCACCGTCGAGGGCATCGCGCGACAGCCGGAGGCGCGCGGCCAGTTGCTCACCACGATGTTCATCAGCGTGGGCCTGATCGAAGCTTATCCCATCATCGCCCTCGTGTTCGGCATCATCTTGATCTTCGTCACTTCGAACAAGTAGACGTTGTCAAGCGTTGCGCCCTGGCCGCGATCCGTGGCCAGGGCCTGAGGGGAATGTCGTGATCTATCCTATTGCCGCTACCATACCGATCTATCTCGATCTGACGATTATCGTGCAGGTCATCCTCTTTTTGCTGTTCCTCGCCCTGCTGAACGTTGTTTTCTATCAACCGCTCGCGAAGATTTTCCGAGAGCGCGACGCGCGCGTCGAGGCGGGGCAGCGCGCCGCCGAGGAGAGCCGTCGCCTCTCTGAGGAGACGCAGCGTGAGGTGCGACGCCAGTTGGACGCCGCGCGGGTCGAGGCCCAGGGCGTCATCGGCGCGGCCACGAAGGACGCCGCCGCCCAGCGTCAGGCGCTGATGGAACAGGCGCAGGCCCAGGCGAACACCCTGATCGAGCAGGCGCAGCAAGAGATCCGCAGTGAGCGGGATGCGGTGCTCGACCAACTGAGGCGCGAGACGAGCGCCCTGGCCATCCTCGTCGCCAGCCGGGTGGCCGGCCGTTCACTCGATAACGCGGCCAACCGTGAGGTGGCGGAGTCAGCGGTCGCCGCGGGAAGTGGGATAGCCTAACCATGATCAATGTATCCGCCCTCCTACAGATCGCCGCCTTTATCGTTTTTGTCTATGGCCTATGGCGTCTGACGGCGCGGTCGGTCGGGAAAATCCTGCGGCAACGCAGCCAGCGCATCGAAACGGGGCTGCGGACGGCCGAGGAGAATATCCGTGACGCCCAAGAAGCCCAGTGCGAGATTGAGCAGCAACTCGCGCGCGCCCGCGCTGAGTCGCTGGGCATCGTCGAGTCGGCTAACACGGCCGCCGTTGCCCAGCGCCAATTGCTTGTGGAGCAGGCGCAGCGCGACGCCGACGCGTTGGTGGCGCGCGCGCGGGACGCTATCGGGCGCGAACGACAGGCCGCCGTGGACGAGTTGCGCCGCGAGGCCGGCCGCTCCGCCATCGAGGCGGCGCGGCGTGTGCTCGACCGCTCGCTTGACGCCAATGTGAACCACGAGTTAGCCGACCGGACGATCGCCGATGTCGGCAGGGGGCGTTAAACTATGGCCGCTACCGATACCGCCGTGGCCCGGCGCTATGCGCAGGCGATCATCGAACTCGCCGTCGAGCACGATAGCCTTGACCAGTGGCGCGGCGATCTCCAAACGCTCACCGATGTGTGGCGCTCTACGCCGGTCGCTTCCCAGCTCGATGACCCCAAGCGGGGCCGTTCGCGGCGCATGGAGGATGCGCGCGGACTGGTGCAGGGACGTGTCAATCCTCTGGCCGTCAACCTGGTGCTATTGCTGGTACAGCGTGGGCGCGCGGCGCTAATTCTGGCTATCGCGCGGCAGTTCGAGCGCATCGAGCGCGACCGCGAGGGCCGTGTGACGGCGCAGGTCACCTCCGCCATCGCCCTGACCGATGAACAGCGCGCTAACCTACGCGACCAATTGGGGCGGCGCAGCGGCAAGACCGTCGACCTCGCAGAGAAGGTTGACCCCTCCATCATGGGCGGCTTGGTCGTGCGTATCGGCGATGAGTTGATCGACGCCAGCATCGCTGGACGCCTACGGGGCATCCAGGCGCAACTAATAGGTCGCTAAATAACATAAAATGTATGTGTAAGGCCCTGCGGCGCCAGGACGATTCTGGTAGGGGCGTATTGCATACGCTCTGGGTGCAAGCAAGAGGGCGTATGCAATACGCCCCTACATCCGACCGCAGTCGGCGTAATGCTGCCATCGGGGTCCCCACCGCAGTGGGGAGGCGGTCGCAGGCTAGTGAGGGAAAGTATGGCAATCAGGGCGGACGAGATTACCCAGGTCATCAAGGACCAGATCGAGCATTTCGAGCAGCCGGTGCAAGCCGTGTCGGTCGGAACGGTGATCCAGGTCGGCGACGGTATCGTGCAGGTCTTCGGCCTGCGGAACGTCAAGTATAACGAGTTGGTAGAGTTCCCCGACGGCACGTTGGGGATGGCCTCCAACCTCCAAGAGGACAATGTCGGCGTGATCGTGCTGGGCAACTACCAGCAGATCAAAGAGGGTGACGAGGTCAAGGGTACCGGGCGCATCGTCCAGGTGCCCGTCGGCGACGCTCTGCTCGGACGCGTCGTCAACGCGCTGGGTCAACCGATCGACGGCAAAGGAGCCCTCAACACGGACAAGGTGCGCGATATCGAGCGCGTCGCGCCCGGCGTTATCACGCGACAGAGTGTGAACACGCCGGTGCAGACCGGCATCAAGGCCATCGACGCTATGATCCCGATCGGCCGTGGGCAGCGTGAGCTTATCATCGGTGACCGGCAGACCGGCAAGACCGCCGTGGCCGTCGACACGATCATCAACCAGAAGGGCAAGAACCTTCTGTGCATCTACGTGGCCATCGGACAGAAAACAGCCAATGTGGCGGCGCTGGTGGCCCGCCTTGAAGAGGCCGGGGCCATGGAGTATACGATCGTGGTCGCCGCCACGGCCGAGGACCCGGCCGCGCAGCAGTACATCGCGCCCTACGCCGGCTGCGCCATGGGTGAGGAGTTCATGGAGAGCGGGCGCGATGCGCTGATCGTCTATGATGATCTGTCCAAGCACGCCGTGGCCTATCGCCAGGTCTCGCTGCTGCTGCGCCGTCCGCCGGGCCGCGAGGCCTATCCGGGCGACGTGTTCTATCTGCACTCGCGTCTGCTGGAACGCGCCGCGCGCCTCAACGAGGACTACGGCGGGGGGTCGCTGACGGCGCTGCCGATCATCGAGACGCAGGCTAACGACGTCTCGGCCTACATCCCGACCAACGTGATCTCGATCACCGACGGCCAGATCTTCCTCGAATCGGACCTGTTCAACGCGGGCCAGCGGCCGGCCATCAACGCGGGCATCTCGGTGTCACGTGTGGGCAGTTCGGCGCAAATCAAGGCCATGAAGAAGGTGGCCGGCGGCCTGCGCCTCGACCTGGCGCAGTACAACGAACTCAAGGCCTTCGCGCAGTTCGGCTCCGACCTGGACAAGTCGACGCGCGACCGCCTCGAGCGCGGCCAACGCGTGACCGAGATCCTCAAGCAGCCGCAGTATCGCCCGATGCCGGTGGAGCAGCAGGTGATGATCATCTACGCGGTCAGCAACGGCTTCCTCGACGACATCCCGATCGATAAAATGCAGGCGGCCGAGGCGAACTTTCACCTGTTTATGAGCTCGAACCATCCTGACATCGGTCAGTCTATCGCCGAGACCGGTTCGATCGCCGATGAGAACGCCCTCAAGGCGGCTATTGAGGAGTGGAAGCGCAGCAGCGCATTCTAAGTAGTCAGTAATCAGTAGTCAGAACTGCTGTTTAGCTACTGACTACTGACTACTGACTACTGACTACTGCGAACGGAGTGAGCAATGCCAGAGAGCCCGCGTGATATCCGGCGCCGCATCCAGTCCACCAAGAACATCGCGCAGATCACGCGTGCGTTCCAGCAACTGGCTACGGCGCGCCTACGCCGCGCGCAGAGCCGCGCCTCCGAATCCCGGCCGTACGCCGACAGCATCCGTGAGGTGCTAGCCGGTCTCGCGGGCGCTGGCGGTAGTGATGTGACGCACCCGTTGCTGGAGGCGCGCGAAGTGGGTACCGTCGGCATCATTGAGGTCACCCCAGACCGCGGCCTCGTCGGCGGCTTGATCGCCAACGTCAACCGCACAGTGAGTCGTTTCGTCGTCGAACAATCTCATCCCGTCCGAGGGTACGCGCTGGGCCGGCGTGGCCGCGACTTCCTGCGCCGTTCCGGCGTGGAGTTGGCCGGCGAGGAGATCAATCTCGGCGACTACCCAGAGATCGAGCGTATCCTGGGCGTCGCCCGTATCGTGATCGATGAGTACACCGATGGAACGGTCGACCAGGTGCATCTGGCCTACACGCGCTATATTTCGACGGTGCGGCAGGAGCCGACGATTATCCAGTTAATCCCCGTGCAGCCCGCGCAGGAAAGCCAGGAAGGCAAGGAGGGCCAGGAGGGTGAAGACGGTGGCGCCGCTATTCAATACGAGTATGAGCCCGATCCAGCCGCCGTGCTGAATAGCCTGTTGCCCCGCTATATCGAGACACAGATCTATCGCGCTGTCCTCGAATCGAAGGCGAGTGAGCAGGCCGCGCGTCTGGTGGCGATGCGCAACGCCACGGACAACGCCAATGAACTCGTGGGCGACTACACGCTGAGCTTGAATAAGGCGCGCCAAGCCAGCATTACGACGGAGATCGCGGAGATTTCCGCCGCTGCCGAGGCGCTGCGATAAGACAAGGGCCTGCGACCGCAGTCGCAGGCATAGGGAGGAGACACACATATGGCAGCGACAGCAGAACCGACGACCACACAATCGACATCCACGTCAACAGCGACGGGGCGGGTCGTGCAGGTCATCGGACCCGTGGTCGACGTCGAGTTCCCCGAGGGCAGCTTGCCGGCGATCTACAACGCGCTCGACGTCATCTTGACCGGCGCGGCGGCGCAAGAGAATCTCGCGGTCAGCAACGACCTGACCAACAAGAATGAGGACGCCGGCGGCCAGGCCCACGCCACCGGTCAGGTCGGCGACGGCCAGGAGGCGCCGACGCTCGTGCTTGAGGTGCAGCAAGAGCTCGGCAATAATGTCGTGCGCGCTGTGTCTATGGGGCCGACCGACGGCCTGCAGCGGGGTACGGAGGTGCGCGACACCGGCGGCCCGATCTCCGTGCCCGTCGGAGATGTCGTGTTGGGCCGCATCTTCAACGTGCTCGGCCAGACGGTCGACAACAAGGGTCAGATCGCGGCTGACGCGCCGCGCCTGCCCATCCACCGCGCCGCCCCCTCGTTTGAGGACCAGGCGACCGAGATCGAGATGCTGGAGACGGGCATCAAGGTCATCGACCTGATCGCGCCGATGCGGCGCGGCGGCAAGACCGGTATCTTCGGCGGAGCCGGCGTGGGTAAAACGGTTACGATCCAGGAGCTCATCGCCAACATCGCGCGCGAGCACGGCGGATATTCCGTGTTCGCCGGCGTGGGTGAGCGCACCCGCGAGGGCAACGACCTCTATCATGAGATGACTGAATCGGGCGTCATCGACAAGACGGCTATGGTGTTCGGCCAGATGAACGAGCCGCCGGGCGCCCGCCAGCGCGTGGGGCTATCGGGATTGACCATGGCCGAGTATTTCCGCGACCAGGAAGGCCGCGACGTGCTGTTGTTCATCGACAACATCTTCCGCTTCGCTCAGGCTGGCTCCGAGGTATCGACGCTGCTTGGGCGTATGCCCTCCGCCGTGGGTTACCAGCCGACCCTGGCCGCGGAGATGGGCGCCTTGGAGGAGCGCATCACCTCGACCAAGAATGGCTCGGTGACCTCGGTGCAGGCCGTCTACGTGCCGGCCGACGACATCACCGATCCGGCGCCGGCCACGGTGTTCGCGCACCTCGACTCCACGATCAATCTGGAGCGCTCACTGACGCAGATCGGCATCTACCCAGCCGTCGATCCACTGGCTTCGACGTCGACTATCCTTGATCCGAACGTGGTGGGGCAGGAGCACTACGACGTGGCCCAAGAGGTCAAACGTGTGTTGCAGCGCTACCGCGACCTACAAGACATCATCGCCATCCTGGGTATGGATGAGCTTTCCGACGAGGACAAGCTGACGGTGGCGCGCGCGCGTAAGGTGCAGCGTTTCTTCTCGCAGCCGTTCCACGTCGCCGAGCAGTTTACCGGCAAGCCGGGCGCGTACGTCCCTGTCGCCGAGACGGTCAAGAGCTTCCGCCGTATCCTCGATGGCGAGTTCGACGACGTGACCGAGTCCGACTTCTTCAACCGGGGCAGCGCGGACGAACTGAGGAGCTAGTGATTAGTGGCGAGTGACGAGTGGCGAGTGACGAGTGACCAGTTCTCGTCACTCGCCACTCGTCACTCGAACGGAGTGAGCCATGCCTTTGAAGCTAGACATCGTCACGGCGACGCGCACCGTGTTGTCGGAAGACGTCGACATGGTCATCGCGCCGGGTGGGGGAGGCGAGATCGGTATCTTGCCACGGCACGAGCCGCTGCTAACGACATTGAAGCCAGGCGAGTTGCGCGTGCAGCAAAACGGCCAGTGGGAGTCGCTCGCCGTGGCCGGCGGCTTCATGCAGGTTGACCACCGCGGAGTGCGCATACTGGCTGACGCCGCCGAGCGGACCGAGGAGATCGACACGGCGCGCGCCGAGGAGGCGAGGCGGCGCGCCGAATCAGCGCTACAGAGCGCGCAGGACACGCAGGCGCGCGCCGAGGCGCAACTCGCCCTCTTACGCGCCATCGCCCGCATCGGCGTCGTGCAGCGGCGGCGTGAGCGCGTCAGGTAGCTGGGCCTGCGCTTTTAAGCGCAGGCTCACAGCGCTCACCAGCATGGCACGTTTCGTGCCTTACTAGCCAACTAACCCCAGATACAGCGAATGGAGTTGAGGCAAACGGAGTAAGATAATGCGTGACGTGTGGAAAAGCGGCATCGAGTGGTACATCTATTACACGAATAACGAACGTAAGGCGAAGCTTGCTCTCGTCATCATGGATGTGAAGGCGCATCTCGACGATATTCAGACGATGGGCGACCTCAGCCGCCACTACGCTACCTCCCCCGATCTCATCTCGCAGTCGGTCAAGAAGCTCTATCCGCGGGACTGGTGGCTCGATACGCACCAGGCCGAAGATGTCGCTTACGGACTGCGCTGCATCGAGTTGGCTACTGGCAAAAAGGTTGATCTGACGAAGGGTACGCCCAGCCGTTGGGTCGTCGAGACCGTCGCCTGAGAAGCCTGCGACTGCGGTCGCATGGCAGACCACGGGCACTGCCGTGCCGGAAGTAGCCACAATGCCTGTGCTCTCAGGTCGACCACAGTCGTCGTAATCTGCCATGCGACCGCAGTCGCAGGCTACATTACCCCACTTTTTTAGCAATGGCGCGTTCCGCCGCTTCCAGGACCGTTTCGATGGCGAGCGCGTGCAAGCAGGTGGGCACGCGGCAGCGCGAACCCGCCCACACCGGCGCGCTGCCCACGAAGAAAAAGCAGGGGCTGCACACCAGGTCAGAGCGCGCGATTTCGACGTATGGCCCCACGGGATGGTAGTTGACGACGCTGGTCGGGCCGAAGACGCCGACCGTGGGTACGTCCAGCGACCCGGCCATATGCAGCGGCGCGCTGTCGTCGCCGACGAACAGGTAGCACCGCTCCAGCAAGGCAATAGACTGTCCCAATGTCACCCGCCCATTGAGGACGAGCGCCTGACGCGTCATAGCCCCTGCGACAGTCTGAGCAAGCGGCAGTTCGTCGCGGCCGCCAATGATGATGATGCGCGCATCGTAGCGCTCGGCCAGCCGGTCGCCAAGAAGGGTGAAGCGCGCGCTATCCCACCGCTTCATCCCGCGGAAGCCCTCGCCGCCGGGGTGCAGCACGACTAATCGTTCATCGCGCCCGACCCCTTGCGCCGCTAGAAAGTCCGTCAGCGCCGCGCGGTCCTGGTCGGTCGTACGCACGACGAGACGCGAGTCATCCACAGGTATGCCCAATAAATCTATCACCGAGGCATAGTTGGCGATGGCGTGGCGATGCTTCCAGGGGCGTGGGCTGAGTGGGAAGAACCATTGGTAGACCGGGATGTCGAACGATAGGCGGCGCACTATCCCACACGCGACGCTGAGCCACCATACGTAGGGGCGGAACTCGATGGCCATAGTGAAATGCTTTTGCCGCATTCGCCACAGGAAGCGCGCGTATTCCCACGGGGTGAACGTTTGCCCCGTCGGGTGCAGGATAATCTCGTCGATGTCCTCGTTGGCGTAGAGGACGCCCGCGTTGGTGGGGAAGGTCAGCGCGGCAATGTGCGCGCGGGGAAAGTGGCGGCGCACCGCGCGCACCGTCGGCGTTGTGAACAGCGTGTCGCCGATGGGCAGCATCACGTTGAACAGGATGCGCTCTTCGCGGCGCGCGGGCAAAAGGCGATAGGCCCAGTTCAGAGTACCAGTCATCAGCTGCCGGCCAGCGGCTCCGTTGACTCCGTTTGCTCTTCGGGCTCGGGACCGCGTGCCACGAATTGCTTGAGGCGACGCTCCAGCGTGACGCGCGGCAGCATCACGTAGTGGCCGCAGCTATCGCAGCGCAGCCCAATGTCGGCGCCCAGCCGATGCACTGTCCACTCATAGCCGCCGCAGGGGTGCGGCTTGCGCAGCCGCACAATATCTCCAATGCGGAAATCAATCAATTGAGGCATAAGCGACACCTTATCAGCTATCGGCCATTATTTGGCGGCTGGTGGCTAACAGCTGCTCCTGCAGTCGTCGCGCCGCCTCGCGCGCTTGGACGGCGTAGTCGCGGCCATGGCTCGCGCCGGCGATCCCGCGCGAGGCGTTCCATAGCGTGTGGGCGGCGCTGGGACCAAGCGCGCGCACGGTCCCATCCAGGTCGCCGCCCTGCGCGCCGAGACCCGGCGCCAGCAGCCACAGGTCGGGGGCGGCGGCGGCGACGCGCCGTGCGGCGACGGGATCGGTCGCGCCAACGACGAGGCCGCACGACTCCGGCCGGCCCTGGTTCTGCATCCAACGGGCTACCTGCTCATAGAGCGGGATACCGTCGCCGGTCGCGACGTCCTGTAGGTCGCGCGCGCCCCGATTGGAGGTGCGGCAGAGCACGAAGGCAAACGAGCCGGGGCGCGCGATGAAGGGGTCGATGGCGTCGAAGCCGAGGTAGGGATTGACCGTGCAGGCGTCGCAGTCCAGCACGTCGTAGATGGCCGTCGCATAGGCCTCGGCCGTGCTGCCGATGTCGGCGCGTTTGGCGTCGGCGATGACGGGGATGCCGTCGGGGACGGCGCGCACCGTCTCCCGCAAAATGCGCCAGCCCTCGACGCCGAGCGCCTCGTAGAAGGCCAGATTGGGTTTGTAGGCGCAGGCTAAATCAGCGGTCACCGCGATGATCTCCTGGTTAAAGCGCAGCACGCCGTCCGGCGTCCGCTCCACGCCCTCCGGCAGCGTGTCAGGGGTTGGGTCGAGCCCAACGCAGAGCGTGCTGTTGTTGCGCGCGATCGTCGCGGTCAGCTTGTCGAGAAAGCTCACGCGGCCTCCTAAAAACTTGTAGCACAATCAGCCGGGTGTACCCTAAAATTGTGAAATGCGGCCTGACCTTTTAAGGTCTGTGCGGGCGCGGCATGCGCTTCCCCCTCATCCAGTGCGCGGCCACGGCGGCTGGCGCCGGGAGACCTTTTAAGGTTCGGTCCCTGCCATGGTCTTTTAAGGCCCGGCCCACGGCGCTCATCTCACAATCATGGGGTACATCCCAATCAGCCTTCATCGTATCAGTTTAGCGTCGTTCTGCTACGCTTACAGCCGCCGATATAGGATGCGCCTCGCGATTGTGAGACGCGGCCTGACCTTTTAAGGTCTGATCCCTGCCATGACCTTTTAAGGTCAGGCCTGTGGCAGCCTCGGCCGCATAGGTCGTGGACGGGTCTGTACACTAGTTCATCTTCACAATAGAGAGTGGGACGGGTAAGCTAGAGGCAGACCGCCTGAATGGAGTTGCTGGAGGACCGCCCGATGCTGCTGCGCTCGCCCTACCTGAGCCGGAAACCGGCCATCTT
>JAABUM010002655.1_pt1 | contig 23491 bp, 24 predicted proteins | sample 5559161 | NCBI WGS metagenome assembly JAABUM01 (sample SAMN10711868, study PRJNA513369) | rock metagenome | isolation source: Antarctica rocks | place: Antarctica: Victoria Land, Siegfried Peak nord
GTGGACGTCGCCGTCCACGCGCTCAATCGCATGGTGGAGCTTGGACACCCGAACTACGTCCGCACCGCCTGATCGCAAACGGGGTTGGGGCTACTGCGCCCGCTCTCCAAGTCCATGCAACACGCTGTCACAGGGCGGCACGCCGGCCGATCCAGGAAGCGGACACCTGCCCGCTACGGCGGGGCGGCTCAGCGCCTATCTCGGCCGTCGCTGTCCAATGGACCTGTTCCTAAAAGCGAACCATAGCCACGCCGCCACTTCGTTCGGATCGTGCGGGCAGTCAACGACATCGATGTCGCTCACCGAGGTGGCAAGGCCAAGCGGCGCCTCCCAGACGACGCTGGGATCGAAGCCATCGAGCAATTCCAGGGTCCTGCTAGCCTGAACAACCGCCCAGATCTCCGCGCATCAAAATCCGAGCGCCGCCGCCACATGGCGGAGCTTGTCCGGGTTGCGGACGATGTAGATGCCGGCGATGCGGCCATCCCGAATGTCGAGCGCAGTCGTCTGCAGCAGGTTGCCGCGATCGCGGCTGATATAGCCGGGCAGCCCGTCGATCAAGAGCGTGCGGAGCAGCTCCGGCTGGTGCCATGGCTTGCGTGCCAGCCCGGCGAACAGCCGCAGCACCTTCTCGACGCCCTGGATGGCATTGCGAAAGGCGAGCACGCGGCCGCCGCCGTCCGACTGGATGAGGACATCTTCGGCCAGCATTGCGCGCAACGCGGCGGTGTCGCCGTCGCGGGAGGCGGCAAAGAATGCGCGGGCTACGCGATCGGCCTCCGCCTCCTCAACAGGGTAGCGGATACGGGCCTGCTGCACGTTGCGCCGCGCCCGCACGGCCAATTGGCGCACGGCTGCCGCATCGCGCTCGAGCATCTGGGCCACATCCTTCAACGCCACGTCGAATACGTCGTGCAACAGGAAGGTCGCGCGCTCAAGCGGGGAAAGCCATTCGGGCGCGAGCATCAGAGTGAGTGTCATGTCATCGACGATGGTCTCGGCTGGATCGGTCGCCTCCATCAGCGGCTCGGGCAGCTATGCGCCGATATACGTCTCGCGCCGAGCCCGTGCCGATTTCATCCGGTCGAGGCACAGCCGGGTGACGATGCGGGTGAGGAAGGCGCCGGGACTATCCACCGCCTCCTCCCGGCCGTTCCAGCGCAGCCAGGTGTCCTGCACCACGTCCTCGGCCTCCGCGACCGATCCAAGCATCCGGTAGGCGAGCCGCGTCAGCCGCGGCCGTTCGGACTCAAAATCGGTCAGGCGGGGGGTCAGGCTGCAGCACGGCTCCCCTCCGGCCTGGGCGTGTCCGCATCGGCCTTGTCCACGTTGTGCGGCACGCGGAAGCCAACCTGCAGCCGGTTCCAGGTGTTGATCGCGCCGATCAGCAGGGTGAGTTGCACCTGCTCCGCCTCGATGAACTTGGCACGGAGCCGTTCGTAGTCGGCGTCGGGCGCCTTTGTCTGCGGAAGGTACGTCAGTGCCTCGGCCCAGCCGAGCACCGCCTGCTCCTGTTCCGAATACAGCAAAAACTCTCGCCATGCTTCCAGCATGTAGAGCCGCATCTCGGTAACCCCCGCCTTGCGCAGAAAGGCGGCGTGCATGTGGATGCAGAAGACGCAGCCATTGATCTGCGACACGCGGAGTTTCACCAGCTCCATCAGGACGGGATCCAGCCCGCTGGCTTCGAAGCTTTTCTCCAGCGCCATCATCGCCTTGATACCCTCAGGCGCGAGCGCGTGCGGATTTCGGATGCGTGTGGTTATTGTCAGTCTCCTTGCGGTCAGTTGCTTCGGTGTCGCCGGCATGACGAGGTGCTGCATGCCCGTGTGACATGCCGGCGGTCATTTTCAGCGCGGGTCGGGGGTGGTGAGCTCCGTGTCGCCGGTATCGACGACGAGGATCGCCAGCAGCCGGGCAGGCTTGGTCTTGCTGGCATTGGCGCTGACGGCGTGGTGGTCGCCAGGATTTTCGGTCCACCACTCGCCTGCCCTGAAGACGCGGGCCGGCGCGCCATTCACGGTGCTCGTCACCGAGCCTTCCAGCACGTAGGCGAGGATGAAAGCGGACTTCGCATGGCTGTGTGCAGGCGAGGAGCCGCCCGGCGCATAGTCAACGAGCACGGTTTTCAGCGACTTGCCCGTGATGTTCGGGATAGTGCCGGCAAAATCGAGCTTGACCGAAGCTGACGGTGCGGCCACCCGATTGGGATCTCCCTGTGCCATAGCGGGCTGGCCGGTCAACCAGGCAAGGGCGGCAGCCCCGAGGAACAATTGTCTCATCTCATCGCCTCCAATGGGTTCGATGCAAGACGAGACAGCGTCGCCGCGTGTGACAGCCCTCATCGCAAGTGGCTGACCAAACAATCCAGAGCAGCGCCCCTGAAAATGGATGAAGGGCAGCCTCCGGGAAGCGCCATCAATTCAAGGGATGAACCGCAATCCGTCGGCCGCGGTCGCCCATCAGGACGATGATCGACGAAGGTCCGCTTATCACGGTCGATCGCTGCGAACCGGCTAACCCGCTCCCGGCCACTCTTGGCAGCCTAACGCGTCCTAGTGTTGGAAGACGGACCTAAGTTTCTGGTCCGCGACCAAGCCGACCGGAACGAGCGAGGAAACCGCGTCGGAGACTCACGTCTGCGCCGCGGAGCAAGGGCGCGGCCCTGGGCTGTCCAGCGGCTCCGGTCTTCTTCCAAGCCTTGAGCAGTTGAGCTGCGTGTCATTTGCGCGCGGCCTTTCGCCGTTCAGCGGAGACGGCCGGCCGATGTATGCGTTCCTCCTTCGAAGGAGATTTCGCCCGATGCCGAACGTCGTCAAACTGCCCCATAAGCTCGATCGCAAGACCATGACCTGCCAGGCGGTGATCGAGACGCCGAAGGGGGCCCGCTCGAAATTCGACTACGACGAGGAGTGCGGACTGTTCCGCCTCGCCGGCCTGTTGCCCGAAGGCATAAGCTTCCCGCTGGATTTCGGGTTCTTCCCTTCCACCAAGGCGCAGGACGGCGATCCCCTGGACGTCCTGGTCCTGCACGATGAGCCGATCCCGACAGCCGCGCTCGTCACCGTCCGGCTGATCGGCGTGATCGAGGGCGATCAAACCGAGCAGGGGAGCACGGTGCGGAACGATCGGCTGCTGGCGGTGACCACCTGCTCGCACCAGTACGAGCAGGTCACCGAAGTGGAGCAGCTTGGAAAGACGTTCGTCGACCATCTGACCAAGTTCTGGGTCAACTACAACGCCCTGAAGGGCAAGACCTTCGATGTGCGCGGCGTCCATGGCCCGGACCGCGCCGCCGACGCCCTTGAGAAGGCATCCGAGGCGGACACGGCCAGCGGATCAGCACAACGTTGAAAGCGATCTTAGGCGCGACAACCAAGCGGACCGCGCGCCATGTGCAACGATTGTGGGTTGCGCATTCCCGCCAACGAACTCGGGGTGCGGATCTGTGGATCGGCACCCCATCCTGCCGGGGCCGACAGCGCCGCCTGGATTTTGCCGCCAACGGATGTCCGCTTCCTTTTGGCGCTCACTCCAAACCGGATCGGCAGCTGCCGGCCCATCAAACGCCTATCATGGTCACTGCAGAACGGCTAGCGCCCGCCCGAGAGCTGGCTTTCGTTCAGGTCGGCTCAACCGGCGACTTCATTCCATGCCGCTGCTGCGGGTGTGTCCCGAATGGGTCTTCAAACTATGGGAGGCCAGGTCGAGTAGAAGGGAGGGGAGGGCCGATATAGGAACTTAAAGCAACCTCTATGGCGCAGTTCCGTATACCACCAGAAAGCCACCGTTCGCGGACGGCAATCCGGTATCAGGAGGGCTTCATGAACAGCGACATACCCGGGTCCATGACGAGGAGCGGCGGACACCCGATCCTGCGAATACTCGCCTCCTTCCCGATCGCCTGCTTCACGTGCGCACTGGTGACGGACATCGCCTATGTGCAGACGACCAACATGATGTGGACGGACTTCTCCGCCTGGCTGCTGGCGGTCGGTATGGCCGGCGGCGTGGTGGCCGCTGTCGCGGGCCTCGTCAGTTTGATGGCTGGTCGCGGCGGTCGCACGCAGCGGTCCGTCTGGCCGATCGTGGTCGGCAGCCTGCTGGTTCTCGTTATCGCATTCTTCAACAACCTAGTGCACAGCCGCGACGCTTGGACCTCGGTCATGCCGACGGGGCTTGCACTCTCCGTCGCCACGGTCCTGCTCATGCTGGCGACCGCCTGGTTCGCCGCCAGCGCGGACCGTCGGCGGGGCGCAGTGATGGAATATTCAGGAGTACGCCAATGACAGCTGGACCATCCAAACTGGCGCGGCTCGCGCTCGCGGGCGTCGCGGTAATTGCCCTTACCGGCGCTGCCCCTGACGACTTCGATGTCAAGACGCAGATCGGCCCCAACCCCGTCCTGCCGGAGCCGCAGCAGTACCTGCTTCCGCCGATGCATCTCGCCAAGGTGGTCGGCTGGAAGGAGGGGGAAACGCCCATGGTGCCGGATGGCATGAAGATCACGGCAATGGCCACCGGCTTTATTCACCCGCGTTCGGTTTACACGCTGCCGAATGGCGATGTGCTGGTGGTCGAGTCACAAAGCCCCGGTCTCGACCCCGTTAGCCGCCCAAAGAATATCGTGATGGGCTGGGTCGAGTCCTGGGTCACCTCGGCCGGGTCGGGCCCGGGCGCCAACCGCATCACCCTGCTCCGCGACACGCATGGCGACGGCAAGTATGATCTTCGCACCGTGTTCATCGACCACCTGTCTTCGCCGTTCGGCGTCGCGTTGGTTGGCAACGACCTTTACGTCGCCGACACCGACGCCGTCCTGCGCTTCCACTACACCCCAGGTGTCACCAGCATCACCGAGCCCGGCACCGTGCTGACGCCGCTGCCCGGCGGTCCCATCGACCATCACTGGACCAAGAGCTTGGTTGCCAGCGAGGACGGCACGAAGCTCTACGCCGGTGTCGGCTCGAACAGCAACATCACCGAAAACGGCATCGGCGCCGAACTCGACCGCGCCTCCATTTGGGAGATCGACCGCGCGAGCGGCGCCCACCGCATCTTCGCCGATGGCCTGCGGAACCCGAATGGCCTGAGCTGGGAGCCGCAAAGCCATGCCCTCTGGGCCGTCGTCAACGAGCGCGACGAGCTCGGCCCGAACCTAGTCCCCGACTACATGACTTCGGTGAAGGACGGCGGGTTCTACGGCTGGCCGTACAGCTATTATGGCCAGCACGTCGATCCACGCGTGAAGCCCGAGCGGCCGGACCTGGTCGCGAAGGCCATCGTGCCCGACTACGCGCTGAGCTCGCACGTGGCCCCGCTCGGCCTCGTGTTCGATACCGGCAACAACCTGCCTGCGAAGTACAGTGGCGGTGCCTTCGTCGGTGAGCACGGCAGCTGGAACCGGCCGTTCCTTAATGGCTACAAGGTCGTATTCATCCCCTTCGCGAACGGCAAGCCGAACGGCATGGCTGAGGACGTCGTCACCGGGTTCCTGGACAATGACGGCCACGCGCGTGGCCGTCCCGTCGCCCTGGCGCTGGACAAGGCGGGCGCGCTGATGATCGCCGACGACGTCGGCAACACCGTGTGGCGGGTAACGGCCGACACCCAAAAGCAGGCCGCAAAGACGAACTGAACCCCGCACGAAGCGGTGCGGTTCAAACGGTTGGAGGTGGTGGCAGCCCCCTATGCGTCGGATACGACCGTCAAGCGCCCATCCCTGTCATCCGCGACCCGCAACAGCCTGCCCGCAAGCGGACGTTTCGGACTGCGCCTCGGTCGTCCGTGTATGGTGGTAAGCCGTCCTAGCAGCGGACGGCCGACCAGATCCGCATTCGTGAGAGTTGGTTGTCAGGCTGCGTTGTGCAATCGAAGGGGAACTTAGCCTACGGCATTGCGCACTAGCTACGTTGGGTATTGAGGAGAAAAGCTATGGCGGCACACCGTACGGTTCTGGTTGCGAGGACTCAGGGAGTCATCGGCCGTGCTGCCGCAAGCCACATCGCCATGCAGGCCGACACGAAGGTCTACGGCCTTTCCCGTCGCACGGGCGCCGACCTTGCAGGCGTCGAGGAGATCTCCGTCGACCTGCTGCGGCCCGACAATGTTCGCATCAAGCTCGGAGCGATCAGCAACGTCACGCACATTATCTTTGGCGCCTACGTTGAAAAGCCGACCGCGGCCGAGAAGAGCGAAGTCAACGTGGCACTGCTTCGTAACCTCCTCGACGTGGTCGAGCAGAGTTCGCCAGGGCTGCAGCACGTCACCTTCTACCAAGGCGGCAAGGCATACGGCGCCGATCTTGGACCATTCAAGACGCCGGCACGCGAGGATGACCCACGACTCATGCCGCCGAACTTCTACTACGACCAGGAGGATTTGTTACGGGAGCGCAGTGCCGGCAAGCCCTGGAGCTTCACGGCCCTGCGTCCGGAGGCGGTCTGCGGCTTTGCCGTGGGCAACCCGATGAACCTCACGATGGTCATCGCCGTCTACGCCGCCCTGTCGAAGGAATTGGGCCTGCCGCTGCGCTTCCCCGGCACCGAGGCCGCATACCGCGCGCTCTATCAAGTGACCTCGGCCGATATCCTGGCCGAGGCCGCGGACTGGGCCGGGCGGACCGAAGCCGCCCGCAACGAAATCTTCAACATCACGAACGGCGACTATTTTCGCTGGCAGCACATGTGGCCGAAGATTGCCCGCGCGTTCGGCATGAAGGTTGCCGACCCGGTGCCAATGCCGCTCACAACCTACATGGCCGACAAGGGTCCGCTTTGGGCACGGATGACCGAGAAATATGGACTGCGCCCCATCCCGTACAACACGCTTGTGTCGTGGCCCTTTGGCGACTTCATCTTCAGCAGTGGCTTCGACAACATCAGCAGCACGATCAAGGCGCGGCGTGCAGGGTTTCAGGCCTGCATCGACACCGAGGACATGTTCACGGCCTTCTTCGACCGGCTCCGAAACCAGCGGATCCTGCCGCAGGGCTGACGAAACTCTGCTCAGGATCAAGCTTAGCGCGGTTTGCGGCCTGGTTGTTACTCAGCTGCCTAGCCGATGCTGAGCGGTCCCGATCCGGGCAAGTCGGTAATCAGCCCGACGCCGCATAGCCGGGCCGGAGTCAAAACGCCGGCCTCCGCAGTGGCGCCGGCCAGCAGCATCTGGACCACGGCCAGCGCGCCATGCATGGTCACGTCGTAACCATTGGCCGTGCGGATGCGCGCGGTGCGGATCGCGCCGGCGGCATTGCGCGCCTCGCCCCATACGTAGCAGGAGCTAGCGGCTCGTGCCTCCGCCGTGGGGCCGGTGATCGCCCCCGCACGCTTTTTTAGCGCGGCTTGCACAGGAGCCAAGCCCAGCAGCGGCCCGAGCAGGTTGCCCACCCGCGCGCCCCACAGCAGAGCGGGCGGCACCGCCAGGAATACCTCGATGTTCCCAATGCCGGTCGTATAGTAGGCGGTGCTCACGTCACCCCAGGGAAACGCCATAGCGGTGCGCGGCCCCTGGCCGAAGTCGATCTGCCGTGTTTGCACACCCATCGGCACTGTGGCGATCTTCCCGCCGCGACGGATCCTGCCGCCGTGGGCCAGGCCCTCCACGCTGGTCTTGGCAGTGCCGGGGGACATCGCGGCCACAGTCTCGAAACCGAGCGCCAGATGTGTGGCGTCGGGTAGCGCCTCGACCAGCGCGCGGGCAAGGCAATCAGTCGGGATTACGTCAAAGCCCACCCCGGGGCAGATCACCACGCCGGCCGTGCGCGCCGCGCTTGATAGGGTCTGCGCATGTTCAAAGACGTCGATCTCACCGGTGATATCCAGGTAGTGGGTGCGCCCCTCCAGGCAGGCACTCATCAGGTGCGCTGCAGTGGCCGAAAAAGGCCCGGCGCAGTTCAGCACTAACCTCACCTCCGCCAGCGCCGGTGCTTCGGCCGGAAAGCTGCGGTGAGAGAGGCCGAGTTCGTTCGCCAACACCGCCACAGCGGCCGCATCACGCCCCGCCAATATCGGCCGCAAGCCGCGCGCCGCAGCTTCGCGGGCGATCAGCTCGCCAGTATAGCCGTTCGCGCCATAGATCATCCAGTTTTGCATCGGCGCCTCCTTGAGCTTGGCAGATACGTCATGGCTCCAGGCCCAGCCAATAGCGATCAACGGGCGCAGGCTGGCGCCGATAGGTTACCACGAGGTTGTTTGCCGGCACCTCAATGATCTCCGGCGACGCGAAGCCGGCCGCGAGATTGCTGATGTCTTCGAGCCGGCGTAGTTCCCAAGCTCGGGCATGAGCCGCCGAACTGCACCGGGATTGAGGCGGAGCCGAGAACCGGCCCTTGCACATAAGCAGTTTCAAGCTCGGGCAGCCTCAGCTACCGTTTATGTTTTGAGGGAGTGTGACGCATTGGATTTTTCGGGCGTGTTTGCGCGAGGCGTTTCGCTGGTCGGCGGCGGAGCGCTGTTAATGCGGCGGCTGAAGCATGGTGCGCCCGAACCGGCCTGGGGGAGCGCTCCGGCCATTCCGGAGGCGAAACCGCAGGGCCGCGTTCCGACACTGAAAATGCCGACGGCACGGGGATGGGACCCAGGACAGACTCCAATCGCGGCGCCGGGCCTCAAGGTCAACGCCTTTGCCAGGGAGCTTAGGCATCCGCGCTGGCTTCTCGTGCTGCCGAGCGGCGACGTCTTGGTCGCGGAGGCCACGGAAATGAGCAGGTCCGCCAAGGGTGTCTTTGACTACGCCATGGTCAGCACCATGAAGCGTGCGGCGGCGATGGGAGACAGTGCCAATCGCATCAGCCTCCTGCGCGACACAGACGGCGACGGCGTGGCGGGGACCCAGGAGGTTTTTATGGACGGATTGCGCCAGCCCTTTGGCATGGCCGTCCTGGGCGGCAGTTTTTATGTCGGCAATACCGATGGCGTGGTTGTCTTTCCTTATGCCGAGGGTGCGAGCCGGATCACGGCGCCGGGCCGGAAACTGGTCGACTTCAAGCCCGGCGGCCATTGGACACGGAGCCTTCTGCCGAGCCCAGATGGTCAGAAGCTTTATGCCGGCGTCGGCTCGCTCAGCAACATCGGCGACGAGGATTTGGAGGCCGAGGAGGGGCGTGCGGCCATCTATGAGCTCGATCTCGCAACGGGCAGCAGCCGCATCTTTGCCAGTGGCCTGCGCAACCCGGTGGGCCTCGCCTGGGAGCCGTCGACAGGTGCGCTTTGGACGGTCGTCAACGAGCGCGACGGCATCGGCGACGAAACGCCGCCCGACTACCTGACCTCGGTGCGCGATGGAGGTTTCTATGGCTGGCCCTATTGCTACTGGGGCCAGACCGTGGATGACCGAGTGCCGCAGGATGCAAAGGCGGTCGCAAGCGCGCTGAAGCCGGACTACGCGCTGGGTGGGCATACCGCGTCGCTCGGCTTGTGTTGGGTGCCAGCCGGCACGCTGCCGGGCTTTCCGGATGGGATGGCGATCGGGCAGCACGGGTCGTGGAACCGCAGCAAGCTGAGTGGCTACAAGCTCGTCTTCGTGCCGTTCGAGAATGGACGGCCATCCGGTCCGCCGCGAGATATCCTGTCGGGGTTCCTCAGTCCCGACGAACGCGTGTCCTATGGGCGGCCAGTCGGGGTGGCGCTCGGCGCAGACCGCCGCTCTTTGCTGATGGCGGACGATGTAGGCAATGTGATCTGGCGCGTGACGGGCGACGGCAAGGCCTAGCTGTTGCAACCTGCTCCGGCCCGAAGCTCGGGGCAAACGTCCGCACCTGGCTCGTCGCGAGTTTACTTGGCACAGCGGCGAGGTAGCGGATAGCGAAACGAACGCCAGTTTTTTCCTGCATCGGGCTCGAGATCCGACATTCCCGCCCCATAGGCATCGATCAACCTGCGGGCGGCCAAGGGACGGGCAGGTTTTCGGGCACGGACTGCAAGGTAACGCCGGATGGTCCCTAGTGAGGTGGTCCCCGTTCTTCGGCTCTCCCGCACTTTGCGTGGAGGCGAACGATCGTCTGAAACGGATAAGGCGCTGATATATCAGGAAGATCTTGTGTTGGGGTGGGTTCGAGTATCATGCCTCACACAGCCAAATCGGCAACCGCTCTTTCTGCAGTGAGATCAGCCATCTACCGTTCAAATCAGGAGGGTTGGCTCCACGCAAAGTGCGGGAGAACCCGTTCTTCGGACAGATGGTTAAGCTTGGTTCGCCTTTATGAACGACGGACCCGATGATGGGCAAATGGAAGCGGTATTCGGCGGAATTCAAGGCGAAGATTGCCTTGGAGGCACTACGGGGCGAGTTAACGGTTTCGCAGTTGGCGACCAAGCACGGCGTGCATCAAACGCTGATCGGCGATTGGAAGCGTCAGGCGCTGGACGGCCTGGTGACGGTGTTCTCCGGCAAGGCGGACGCGAAGGAGGGCATGCGGGAGGAAGACGTCGAGAAGCTGCATGCCAAGATCGGGCAGTTGGTGGTGGAGCGGGATTTTTTGGTGAAGGTTTCCGGTCGATGAGCGTCGAACGGAGACGGTGGATGATTGAGACCGAGCATCCCAGCCTGTCGGTGGTGTGTCAGTGCGAGCTGGTGTCGATCAGCCGGTCTTCGTTCTACTACTAGCCCGTGGGCGAGACGGCGGAGACCCTGGCGTTGATGCGCCTGATCGACGCGCAGTTCCTGGAAACGCCCTGGTATGGCTCGCGCCAGATGGCTCGGCATCTTCGGCGCGACGGCCACGAGGTCGGCCGCAAGCGGGTCCGGCGTTTGATGGCCGTCATGGGCCTGGTGCCGATCTACCAACGCCCGCGCACGACGGTGCCGAACTCCGCTGTGTCGATTGCGATTTAGCCGCATGTAGCCTAACACCAGCGTCGAACAAACGTTTGGTAGGCCGGCGCGAACCGGCGACATTCGCCGGGGAACGTTCATGCTGGTTCGAGCCGATAGCTACGCGGACGTGGTTCGGCGATTCGCCTGGGCGGTTCCGCCAAGCTTCAACATTGCGCACGCGATTTGCGATCGGCACGTAGGCGAAAACCGTGAGGCGTTGATCTACCAGGACGTGGTGGGCACGATCACGCGATACAGCTTCGAGCAATTGTACAACCTTTCATGCCGTTTTGCCAATGTTTTGGTGGCGTTAGGTGTAGCGCGCGGGGACCGGGTCGCCATCCTGCTGCCCCAGGGGCCGGAGACGCTGGTGGCGCACCTGGCGGCCTACCGGATGGGCGCCATCGCCTTGCCGTTGTTCAGCCTGTTCGGGCCGGAGGCGATCGATTATCGGCTGCGTAACAGTGAGGCGAGCGTGGTCGTCACCGGCGACGCCGGTCTGGCCAAGATCGAGCCGCTGTGGCCAGGCCTGCCGGGCTTGCGGGCGGTGATCAACGTCGACGGCAGCCGGGGCGAGCGCGTGCCGGGCTTCGACGACCTCCTCGCGCGTGCCTCGTCCCAGCACGCTATGAGCGACACCGCCGCCGACGACCCGGCGCTGATCCTCTACACCTCCGGGACCACCGGCCAGCCCAAGGGCGTGCTGCACGCGCACCGGGTGCTGATCGGCATGATGCCGGGTGTCGAATTCCCGCACGACTTCTTCCCGCAGCAAGGTGACCGGATCTGGACGCCGGCGGATTGGGCATGGGCCGGCGGCCTGTTCGACGTGCTGTTGCCGGGGCTCTATCACGGCATCCCGGTGCTCGCGTGCCGGCTGCCCAAGTTTGACGCGGACATCGCCTTCGACCTGCTGACCCGGCACGATATCCGCAACGCTTTCATGCCGCCGACCGCGCTGAAGATCATGCGCGCCCAAGGTGCACCGCACAGCCCGGTCCGGATGCGCAGCGTGGCCAGCGGCGGCGAGCGGCTCGGCACGGACATGCTCGACTGGGGCCGCGAGACCTTCGGGGTCACGATCAACGAATTCTACGGGCAGACCGAGTGCAACCTCGTGATCGGCAACTGCGCCACGCTGATGCCGACGCGGGATGGCTCCATGGGCCGCGCGATCCCCGGGCACGAGGTGGCGGTCATCGACGAGGACGGCGCGCGGCTGCCGCCGGGAACGCCGGGCTCCATCGCAGTCCGCGCGCCCGACCCGGTGATGTTTCTCGAATACTGGCGCAATCCGGAGGCGACCGCGCGCAAGTTCCGCGGCGATTGGCTGCTGACCGGCGATCTCGGTGTTTGCGACGCGGACGGGTATTTCTGGTTCCACGGCCGCGACGACGACGTGATCATCAGCGCCGGCTACCGGATCGGTCCGGACGAGGTCGAGGGCTGCATCGCCGGGCATCCAGCCGTCTCCATGGTGGCGGTGATCGGCGTGCCGGACGCGCTGCGGGGCGAGGTGGTCAAGGCGTTCATCGTGCCGCGCCCGGGCCACGAGCCGGGCCCGGCGCTGGTCGCCGACATCCAGGGCTACGTGAAGACCCGGCTTTCCGGCCACGAATACCCGCGTGCGATCGAGTTTCTTGATGAATTGCCCATGACCATCACCGGCAAGATCATGCGGCGCGAGCTGCGCAACCGACCACCGATAGCTTAGGAAGCCGCATGGGCCTGTATTTCGAGCAGTTCACCCTCGGCCAAACGTTCCGTACGCCCGGGCGTACGATCACCGAGGCTGATATCGGCGCGTTCGCCGGGCTGACCGGGGATTACAACCCGGTCCATACCGATGCCGTGTTCGCCGCCGCCGGCCCGTTCGGCACGCGCATCGCGCACGGCCCGTTCGGCATCGGCCTGGCGTTCGGCCTGGCGTCGCGGCTCGACCTGATCGACGGGACGGTGATCGCGCTGCTCTCGGTGCAGTGGGACTTTCGCGCGCCGGTGCGGGCGGGCGATACGCTACACGCGGCTATCGCGGTCGCCGAGGCGCGGCCGACCAAGCACGCGGATCGCGGCGTCGTCGGCCTCTCGATCGAGATGATCAACCAGGACGGCACCGTCACCCAGGCCGGGTCATGCCGATTGCTGATGATGCGCCGGCAGGACCCGGCCTGAAATTAGACGCAGTCACTAAAGCCCTCTCCCGCCAGCGGCGAAGGGGCGACCAGCTATCCCGCGTCGGGCTCGATCTCCACCAATAGCGCGCCGCCCGTCACAATCTGGCCGACGGCGCCATGGACGGCGCGGATGCGGCCGCCGGCTTTGGCCGGGAGTGACAGCATCAACTTCATCGCTTCCAGCACGATCACGACATCGCCGGGCTGGACCGCCTGCCCCACCTCGACCAGCACTTGCGCGATCATTCCCGGCATGGCGGCTAGCACGTCCGTGGCGCTGTCCGCCGCTGCCGCCGCCGGCTGCCCGAGCGCGTCGACCAGCGGCACCGCCGCGATCGCCCAGGGCACGCCATCCTCGACGAGATAGACCGTGCCGTCCGCCACATGCACCGCGGCGAGCGCGCCCGGTGCCGACAGGTCCGCGCCGTCCCGCCGGGCGCGGACCCCATCGGGCCCCGCCACCACGTCGATGACCACCGGCTCGCCACCACCCGGCCGCACTTGAACGCGACATGCTGCCGACAACCCGGCCCGCGTGCCGACCCGGAACCCGGTCAGCATCCCCCACGGCCCAAGCGGCGCCGCCTCGATCGCGGCCGCCGCATGGCGTGCCGCCGCGATGGCAACGGCCCCGAGCAGCCCGTCCGAAGGCGGCGTCGGCGACCAGCCATCCGGGAACGCTTCGGCGATGAACCGCGTCGTCAGCACGTCGTCGAAGGCCGGGTGCCGCACCACGTCGCGCAGGAAGCCTTGATTGGTGCCGACGCCGAGCACGACGAGCTGCCGCAACCCGGCATCCAGCCGAGCGACCGCCGCCTCCCGCGTGGGCGCATGGGCGATCAGCTTCAGCAGCAGGGAATCGTAGTAAGGCGTGACCTCGCTGCCCTCGCGCACGCCGCTGTCGACGCGCAAGCCGGGGCCCTCCGGCGCCGCGTAGCGCGAGACGCTCCCCAACTGCGGGCGGAACCCGGCGGCCGGGTCCTCGGCATTGATTCTCAGCTCGATCGCCGCACCGCGCGCCACAACCTTGTCCTGCTGGACCGGCAACGCCTCGCCCGCGGCGATGCGGAGCTGCAACTCCACCAAATCCAGCCCGGTGATCGCCTCCGTCACCGGGTGCTCGACTTGGAGCCGCGTGTTCATCTCGAGGAAATAGGGCTCGCTGTCCCCCGCCTCGAGGATGAACTCCGCCGTACCGAGCGAGTCGTAGCCGATCGCACTGCCGAGCCGGACGGCGGAGTCCAGCAGCTTCCGGCGAACCTCGTCCGGCAAATGCGGCGCCGGGGCCTCCTCTACCAGCTTCTGGTAGTTGCGCTGGATCGAGCAATCCCGCTCGAACAGGTGGATGACCCGGCCGTGCTTGTCGCCCGCGAGCTGGACCTCCAGGTGGCGCGGCCGGGTGATCAGCCGCTCGAGCAGAACGCGGTCGTCGCCGAACGCGGCCATCGCCTCCGCCTTCGCCGTTGCGAGCTCCTCGCTGAAGCGGCCCGGCGCGTCCACTCGACGCATGCCGCGGCCGCCGCCCCCGGCGCTGGCCTTGATCAGGATGGGGTAGCCGACTGCATCCGCCTCCGCGCGCAGCCGCTCCGGCGACTGGTCCTCCCCGTGATAGCCCGGCACGCTTGGCACACCGTGCGATGCGGCCAGGCGCTTGGCTTCGATCTTCGACCCCATCGCGGCGATGCAGCGCGGCGATGGCCCGACCCAGACGATGCCGTTCGCCTCGCACAGCTCGGCCAGCTCCACCCGCTCGGACAGGAAGCCGTAGCCCGGGTGGATCGCGCTCGCCCGATGTGCCAGCGCGGCCGCGATGATCAGCTCTGGCCGCAGATAACTGTTGGCGGCCTCGGCGGGCCCGATCGGGTGGCTCTCGTCTGCCATCTCGACGTGCAGTGCGGCGGTGTCGGCGGCCGAATAGACCGCGATCGTTCGCATGCCGAGCCGGCGGCAGGTGCGGATGATGCGGCAAGCGATCTCGCCCCGATTGGCGATCAGGACGGATTCGAACATTGGCATCACATCCGGAACACGGGTGAAGGCCCGGTCGGGCGCGGGGTGGCGGCGGCCAGCGCGAGGCAGAGCCCGATCACGTCACGCGTGTCCTGTGGCTCGATGATGCCGTCGTCCCACAGCCGGGCAGTCGCGTAGTAGGGGTCGCTCTGCTCTGTGAACTGCTTCGTCGTGCGCTCGGCCAGCGCGGCCATGTCGGCGGCGGACGCGGCGCCGCGCCCGAGGCTGCGGCCGCGCAACTCGGTCAATACGGTGGTCGCCACCTCCGGACTCATGGTGGCGATGCGCGCGTTCGGCCAGGCGAACAGGAAGCGAGGCGCGAAACCACGGCCACACATGCCATAATTGCCCGCGCCGTAGGAGCCGCCGATGATGACAGTCAGGCGCGGCACGCGGGCGGTCGAGACGGCGTAGACCAGCTTGGCGCTGTGCTTGGCGATGCCGCCGCGCTCGGCCTCCGTGCCGACCATGAAGCCGGTGATGTTCTGCAAGAACAGCAGCGGGATGCCGCGCTGGTTGCACAGCTCGATGAAGTGCGCGCCCTTCAGCGCGGACTCGGCGAACAGCACGCCGTTATTGGCCAGGATGCCGACGGGGTAGCCGTGCATGTGGGCGAAGCCGCAGACGAGGGTTGCGCCCCAATCCGGCTTGAACTCCTGGAAGTCGCTGTCGTCGGTGATGCGGGCCAGGATGTCGCGCACGTCGTACGGGGTCTTGGGGTCGGCCGGGACGATGCCGGCGATCTCCGCCGGGTCGAAGCGCGGCGGGCGAGGCGGGCGCAGCGCCAGGGCCGGCGGCGGCGGGCGGTTCAGCTTGGCCACGATGTCGCGCAGCCGCAGCAGCGCTTCGGCCTCCGTGTCGACCAGGTAGTCATTCACGCCGGAGACGAAGGTGTGCATCTCGGCGCCACCCAGCGTCTCACCGTCCACCTCCTCCTTGATTGCGGCCTTGACGATCTCCGGCCCGCCAAGGTGGATGCGCGCGTTGCCGCGCACCATCACGACTTCGTCGGCCAGCGCCGGGATGTAGGCGCCGCCGGCGGTGCAGCCGCCGAACACGGCGGCGATCTGCGGGATGCCGGCGGCCGACATGCGGCACTGGTTGAGAAAGGTGGTGCCGAAATGGTCCTTGCCCGGAAAAACGCGGTCCTGCTCCGGCAAGAAGGCGCCGCCGCAATCGACCAAATAAAGGCAGGGCAGCCCGTTCTCGGCCGCGATCTCCTGCGCGCGGACGTGCTTGGCCACTGTCTCCGGGAAGAAGCTGCCGCCCTTCACCGTCGCGTCGTTGGCGATGATCATGCAGGGCGTCCCGTGCACGACGCCCACGCCGATCACCAGCCCGGCCGCCGGCACCCCATTGTCGTGCATGCCCCAAGCTGCGAGGGGGCATAGCTCGAGAAAGGGGCTGAGCGGGTCGACCAGCATGTCGATGCGCTCGCGCACGACGATCTTCCGACGCGCGTGGTGACGGTCGACCATGGCCGTGCCGCCGCCGCCCGCCACGCGGCTGAGCTGCTCCCGCAACGTCTGCAGCAGGGTCCCCGCGGCTGCGGCGTTGGTGGCGAAGCCGGCGGAACGCGGGTCGACGCGAGACGAGAGGATCGGCATGGGCGTTAGGCCTTCCGGGCGGTAGCCGCCCCATTCAGGACGATGGTGGCCAGCTCGGAGGCGGTGCGCGCGACCGCGTCCCGCTTCGGTTCCAACCACTCGAGGGAGGAGTTCATCGCGCCCAACAGGAAGGCGCACAGCCGCGGGACGTTGATATCGGCGCGCAGTTCGCTGGCCGCGATGCCGCGCCGGAGCAAGCCGGTCCACAACGCCTCGTAGTCGCGCCGGACGCCCCGGTGACCGTCACGGATGGCGGGTGGCACCTGGCCGAAGATGCGGATGTTGGCGGAAGTGTAGTTGTCGGCCTCGTGCAGCGCGCGTAAGTGGGCGGCGATCCCCGCGCGCACCTCGTCGCCGGTTGATGCACCGGCCGGCAGCGCGGCCAACGCGTCTTCCACCGCCGCATGCACGCGGCGGACCCCGATGTTCAGGATTTCGGTGACGATCACGTCCTTTGACTCAAAATGGTAGTATAGGCTGCCGGCCTTCATGCCGCTCTCGGCTGCGATGCCGCGCAGGCTCACCGCCGCGTAACCGTTGCGGCTGAACAGCCGGGCCGCGCAATCCAGCACGTGCCGGCGCGAGGCGCGCTCCTCCGGTCTGTTCGCCTCGGCTGCGTCCGTTTTCACCTTACAAGTGTTAGGCAATCCGTCCTGGTTGCGTCAAGCCGCTGCGTTGACGCTGGGCGTTCGCCTGGTCACAGTCGTTGCAAAAAGCGGCCTGGACCGCGCAAGGGGGAACCGTCGATGGTCCGGCCGTTGCCGACGCGATCCGCGCCCTCCCCGTCGACGACTTCATGACCGACCATGCCGCTATCCGCATCGACGGCCGGGTTCTGCGGGACTTTTACCTGTTCGAGGTGAAGTCCCCGGCCGAGTCGAAAGGGCCGTGGGACCTCTGCAAGCTCGTGCGGCGCATCCCGGCGCAGGACGCCGTGCGCCCGCTGGCGCAGGGCGGCTGCCCCTTGGTCAAATAGGCTCAGGCGGCGCGCTGCACCGCCGTCAGCAGCGTCGTCACCGCGCCGACATCCTCTAACCCGCTGGTGTCGCCGCGTACCTCGCCCGTTTCGGCCGCCTCGCGCAGCAGCCGGCGCATGATCTTGCCGGCGCGGGTCTTCGGCATGCTGGGCAGCACGTAGATCCGCTCCAGCCGGGCAATGCCGCCGATCGCCTTCTCGACCGACAGCATCAATACGCGTTGTACCGCCTCCGGATCGGCGTCGCCGCGCAGCGTGACGAAGGCGACGGGCACGGTGCCCTTGATCGCGTGGCGGATGCCGACCACGGCCGCCTCCGCGACCCCGGGCTCGGCGGTGGCGGCGGACTCGATCTCCATGGTGCTGATCCGATGCGCCGCCACGTTGATCACGTCGTCGGCCCGGCCCAGGACCCAGATGTGGCCGTCCCCGTCCACCACCGCCTCGTCCGACGTGCGATAGAACGTGCCGACGCGGTCGAAATATGTCGCCAGGTAGCGCGGATGGTCATCCCAGATCGTGCGCGCCAGCGTCGGGAACGGGTGCGTCAGCACCAGGTTGCCGCGGGTGCCGGTCGGCACGGGCTGGCCGTCATCGTCCACCACGAGATAGGCATGGCCCGGCACCGGCCGCCCCGCCGACCCGGCCTTGAGGTCGTCCACACCATAGACGGGGTAGGTCCAGGTCGATCCCGTCTCCGTCTGCCCGTACGCGTTCACGACCGGCACCCCCTGGCCGCCCAAATGCGTGCTCGACCACCCGAACGTCTCGGCATCGAGCGGTTCGCCCTGCACCGTCACCAACTTCAGATCGGGCAGCGCGTGCTCCGCGGCCACCGCGTCGCCCAGCGCCCGCAGCATGCGCAGCGCGGTGGGCGCGATCAGGATTTTGCTGACCCGGTGCCGCGCCGCGATCTCGTAAAATCGCAGCGGCGACGGCGTGTCGAGCGCGCCCTCGTAGCAGAGGATGGTGCCGCCATGCGCCAGCCCGCCGATCACCGCCTGGATCGGGAAGGTCAGCCAGCCCACGTCGGCGGCGCACCAATACACGTCGTCCAACTCCAGCCCGGTCTGCCACTGCACATTGGCCCAGGTCCCGATCAGGAACCCGGCCACGCTATGCACCACGCCCTTGGGACGCGACTCCGTGCCGCTGGTGAAGATCAGGAAGGCGGGCTCGTTGGCCTCGAGCGGGACACAGGGGCACTCGACGGATTGCCGTCCGACCAGCGCCGCCCAGCCGCTCTCGCCGTCCTGCAACGGCGCGTTCGTGCCAGAGCGGTCCACCACGATCACGTGCCGCAGGTCCGGCGCGCGGCCCCGCGCGGCCCGGACGTTCTCCAGCAACGGTACAGCCCGGCCGCGGCGGTAGCTGAGGTCGGCAGTGACGATGCAGACGGCCCGCGCCGTGATGAGCCGCAATGCCACCGCATCGGCAGAGAAGCCGGAGAACAGCACGGTGTAGATCGCGCCGATGCGGTTACAGGCGTGGATGGCGACGAACGCTTCGGGCAGGTTCGGCAGATAGATCGCGACGACGTCGCCGCGCCCGACGCCCAGCTCCTTCAACGCATTGGCGCAGCGGCTCACCTCGATCAGCAGTTCGGCATAGGTGAGGATGCGGACGGCGCCGTCCTCGCCTTCCCAAATCACGGCCGCCTTGTCTCGCCGCGCCGGGTCCTCGGCATGGCGGTCGACGCAGTTGTCGGCGACGTTCAGCGTGCCATCCACGAAGTAGCGGAGGTCGGTCAGCCCGCCGGTCCGCACCGCGTCCCACGGGTGGGACCAGCGGAACTGGCGCGCGGCCCAGACCCAATAGGCGTCGATGCCGTCCGCCTCCGCCCGCCGCGCCTCCGCGAGCAGGTCGCGCTGCCGGGCGGATTGCCAGCGTGGCGGCAAGGGATGCAGCTTCTGGTCGATGAGCTCGGCCAAGGCATCATTCGTGGCAGTCGTCGTGGTGGTCATGGGCGGCTTCCTCCGGGGGCGCCTTTGTGGCGCGTTGTCGTGTGATGCTAGTGGATCGATTCGTCGGCTCCGAGCCCTTCCAGCAGCGCGGCGTCTTGCCCGAGGCGCGGCGCCGGGCCGCGGATGCGGCTCGGCGAGCGCGAGAGGACAGGTTGCGGGGCTGGATGGACTTGGCCGGCGACGGTTTGGAAGTGCCCGGCTGCCGCGTGCTGCGGAAAGTCGGGCGCCTCCGCAAAGCTCAGCGCCGGGGTGACGCACGCGTCGGTGCCGGCGAACAGCACCGTCCAATGCGCCATCGGGGCGGTGGCAAAGCGGGCCGCCAACCGGGCCGCGGTGTCCGGCCACGTCGCCCGGTCCATCTGCCGCTCTAGCTCGACCTCGTCCAAAAGGCCGAGCACGGTGAGAAGCACGCGATAGAACTTGGCCTCGATGGCGCCGACGGCGACGGCTCGCCCGTCTGCCGTGGCGTAGCAGCGGTAGAAGGGGGCGCCGCCGTCCAGCACGTTGTCCGCACGCCGGTCCGACCATAGCCCGGCCTGCTGCAGCCCGTGCAGCATCGGGGTCAGCGCCACTGCGCCGGCGGCGATGCTGGTCGCGACCACCTGGCCGGTGCCGTCCCGCTCGGCCACGCGCAGCGCCGCCAGGATGCCGCAGGCCAGGTGCATCGCCGCCCCGCCGAAATCCCCGATCAGGTTGAGCGGGACGGGTGGCGGCTCCCCGGGTTGGCCCATGGCCGCGAGCGCGCCGGAGGCGGCGAGGAAGTTGAGGTCGTGCCCGGCGACAGCCGCCAGCGGCCCGCTCTCGCCCCATCCGCTGATCCGGCCATAGACCAGAGCCGGGTTGGACGCGAGCACGGCCGCCGGGCCGAAGCCGAGCCGCTCCATCGTGCCGGGGCGGAACCCCTCCAGCAGCACCTGCGCCCCTGCCAGGAGCCGGTGCACCGCCTCGACCGCCGCCGGTTGCTTCAGGTCCAGCGCCACCGATCGCTTGCCGCGGTTGAGGTGGTCGAACCGTGGCTCGACCGGGATGCCCAGCTCGGCCGCGCCCGGGCGCTCGATGCGGATGACCTCGGCACCCATGTCCGCCAGCACCATGCCGCAGAACGGCACCGGGCCGATGGCGGCGAACTCCACTACACGCACGCCCGCGAGCGCCCCATCGCTTGACATTTCTACCCCCACCAGTCTAACGTTCGTTAGGTTGAGGGAAGTCAACCACTTCTTGCGGTCGAACGCCACATTTTCGGCGCGGCCCGTCCCGGAGGATCGAAATGTCCGAAGTTCTGGCGCCGCCACGGCCCCCCGAGACCGAAGCGGAAAGTCCGTTCCTGCGCGAGGAGCATGTCGCGCTCCGTGACCAATTGCGCCGTTTCATCCGCTCCGAGATCGTCCCCCATGCCGAAGGGTGGGAGGTCGACGGCATGATTCCCCGCCACGTGTTGCGCCGGATGGGCGAACTTGGCTTCCTCGGCGTCCGCTACCCGGCGGAGTTTGGCGGCAGCGAGATGGACACGATCGCCACCGCCGTCCTGGCCGAGGAGCTGGGCCGCTCCACCTTCGGCGGGTTCGCCATCACCGTGCTCGTCCATACCGACATGGCGTCGCCCCACCTCGCCAATTCCGGCGACCCGGCGCAGCTCGCGCGCTACATGCCGGGCATCATCAGCGGTGAAATGATCGCCGCTGTCGCGGTGACCGAGCCGGACGCCGGGTCGGACGTGGCATCCATTCGCACAATCGCGCGGCGCGATGGCGACGAGTGGGTGCTGAACGGCACCAAGCTTTACATCACCAACGGCGTCCACGGCGACGTGGTGTTCGTGGCGGCCAAGACGGACCTCGCCGCCAAGGGTTCGCGCGGTGTCTCCATCTTCATTGTCGAGGCTGGCACGCCCGGCTTTACAGTCGGCCGCGCGCTCGACAAACAGGGTTGGCGCTCGTCGGACACCGCGGAGCTGGTCTTCGACGAGTGCCGCATCCCGGCCGGGAACCTGCTCGGGGCGGAGAACCGCGGCTTCTACGCCATCATGCGTAATTTCCAGAACGAGCGTATCGTGCTGGGCGCGCAGGCGATGGGCGAGGCGCAGGCGGCGCTGGCGCTGACGCTGGACTGGGTCCGCCAGCGTAAGGCCTTCGGCGGCACGCTGTGGGACAAGCAGGTGATCCGCCAGCGCCTGTCCATGCTGGCCGCGCGCGTGGAGGCGGCCCGTTGCCTCGTTTATCAGGCGGCCTGGCTGGACGCGCAGGGCCGCGACTGCATCCGTGAGGTCTCGATGGTCAAGGCCCTATGCGGCGAGCTGGTCAACGAGGTGATGTATGCCTGTCAGCAATTCCATGGCGGCATGGGCTACATGCGCGAGAGTGCTATCGAACGCATGGTTCGCGACGCGCGGATCCAGTCAATCGGCGGCGGCGCAACCGAGGTAATGCTGGAGGAGGTCGCAAAGCGTCTGTGACGTCCGATGCGGCCGCGCTGGAGGGATTGCTGAGGAGGCGGCGGAGTTGCCGAGCGTTCCTAACATTTCCCGTCGAGCGCGCCACGATAGAGCGCCTGCTGACCCTGGCGCAACGCACGCCTTCTTGGTGCAACACGCAGCCCTGGCAGGTCGTCCTCACCAGCGGAGACGCTACCCTGAAACTCGCCAAGGCTTTGTTCGAGCACGCCGGGTTAGAGCCGGACGCGGAGCCCGATATTGCGTTTCCTCCCGGCTACACGGGCGTCTATCTCCAGCGGCGGCGCATCTGCGGCTTCCAACTCTATGGCGCACTCGGGATCGAGTGGGGTGATCGCGAGCGCGCGGCAGCCCAGGCGCGCGAGAACTTTCGCTTCTTTGGCGCACCGCATTTCGCGTTGATCACCACTGACAGCGCGCTCGGCCCCTATGGGAGCATCGATTGCGGCGGCTACGTCTCGACTTTCCTGCTGGCGGCTGAGGCGCTAGGGCTGGGCGCCATCCCGCAAGCCGCGGTTGCGGCATACAGCCGCTGGCTTCGGGACTACTTCGAGCTTCCGGAGAGCCGCTTGGTCGTGTGCGGAATCTCGTTTGGCTATGCCGATCCGACGCATCCTACCAACGCTTTCCGCACGGAACGTGCAAAGCTGGACGACGCAGTTCAATGGCGCGATTAGGCGAGCAAGCAAGATGGAGAACGCGCGGTGCCCGGGTTGTATTTTGAGGAATTCGAGGAAGGCCAAGTATTCGAGCATCCCTGGACGCGTACGGTGACCGAATCCGACAACGTCCTGTTCTCCACCATGACGATGAACCCCGCCAAGCTGCACCTTGACGCGGCCTATAGCGCGACGACCGAGTTCAAACAGCCAATTGTCAACAGCCTGTTCACCCTCGGGCTAATGATCGGAATGAGCGTAAACGATACGACGTATGGCACCACGGTCGCCAATCTGGGCATGGATGAGGTGCGCTTTCCGAAGCCGGTCTTTTACGGGGATACGGTGCGGGTGAGAAGTACTGTGCTGGGCAAGCGAGCGAGCAAGTCGCGACCGGGCCAAGGCATCGTCGAGTTTCGCCACGAGACGCTGAATCAGCGGGACGAAATCGTGGCGAGCTGCCGCCGCTCCGCGCTGATGCTCGGAAAGGCTTGATTCAGTGGCAGCGCCACCGGTCGGCGCACGCCTCAGTCGGGAGTTGCGGCTAGACGCTGCGGCGATCAGGACGACCGCGCTGCAGGTGGGCGATTTGAACCCACTTCATCACTCTGCCGAGTTCGCCGCGGCCAGCCGGTTCGGCGAACTGATTGCGAGTGGTGCGTATACGTCGGCCTTGCTGGCCGGGTTACTCAGCGAAGGTTTCGGCGATTAGGCCTCATCCGGAAACAAGTGCTCGGACTGGCGGCGTGTTTGGTTGCATGATGTAGTTCCATTCGCCGTGGAAGGCGTCGCGGCTGATGTTGAGGCCGTCCATTTCTCGATCAGACACGACGA
>JAABUM010002656.1_pt1 | contig 23478 bp, 17 predicted proteins | sample 5559161 | NCBI WGS metagenome assembly JAABUM01 (sample SAMN10711868, study PRJNA513369) | rock metagenome | isolation source: Antarctica rocks | place: Antarctica: Victoria Land, Siegfried Peak nord
TGCTTCCCGCCGTCCTCGAACGCTATGGTACTCATCAGAATGACCTCCTCGTGGCTATGTTTGTTGTGGTAAACAAAGCCTACCGCGCGGGGGTCATTCAGGTGTTTGCACAAAACTTAGGTAGCTAGGGAAGAAAACCTTGCGCTGCTGGGTGAAACCATCGGTATCGACCTTGAGCTGGTCTCACAAGAGCAGAACGTCGGTCCTTTCCGTGCGGATATTCTATGTAAGGATAAGGATAAGGATCTCGCTACCGACGCCTGGGTATTGATCGAGAACCAACTCGAACGGACCGACCATAATCACCTCGGCCAACTCCTTACCTACGCCGCAGGCTTGAATGCGGTCACTATCGTGTGGATCGCCAATCGCTTCACCGACGAGCACCGCGCCGCTCTCGACTGGCTCAACAAGATCACAGACGAAGGCGTCAATTTCTTCGGCCTAGAGATCGAGTTGTGGCGTATCGGGACCTCGCCCCCTACGCCCAAATTTAACATCATCTCGCGCCCTAACGACTGGAGCAAGACGCTCGTCGAGGTGGCCAAGCGCGGCGACTTGACACCGATTGAGCAGCGAAAGTTTGCCTTCTGGACCGAGTTCCGGTTATACCTCCAACAGAACAGCACGATCTTTAAGCCCGGAAAGGCCCACCGCGGGCATTGGATGAATTTTTATCCCTTCCATAGCGGCGCGGCCCGGATCAGCACTATCGTTAACACAAAAGATGAGTACGTGCGCGTTGAGTTGGTGCTTCGGGCACCGGATGCCAAGGAGAATTTCGCCGCCTTGCAGTCGCAGCAGGCGGAGATCGAGCAAGTCCTCGGCCCCCTAGATTGGCGCCTTTTACCGGGGAATAAACGTTCCACCATCGCGTTGCGCAATATGACGGTGAATCCCAACGACGAGACGCAATGGCCCGCAGCATACGCCTGGTTATGCCACCAACTCCATGCCTTCTATGAGGTCTTTGGCCCCAGAGTCAAGGCACTTCCGGCGATGACGAACTCCGGAGGGTCTCTTGTCGAAGAGATCTCAGACGAGGATGAGGAAAATGACTAGACCATTTACGGAGTCCACCGTCGAGGAAGCCGCGCTCGACTGGTTCTCCGATCTAGGCTACACCGTTCTCTATGGACCCGAGATCGCTCCAGGCGAGCGCTTTGAGGAGCGTAAGACGGTCACGGACGTCGTGTTGCTTGGGCGCCTTACCGACGCTGTCAACCGGCTCAATCCGGGCATCCCTGCCGCTGTGCGTGAGGATGCGGTGCGCAAGGTGCTACGGCTTGATAGCCCTAGCCCCATACAAAACAACCGCCGCTTTCACGCGTATCTGACCGATGGGGTGCCCGTTGAGTATACGCGGGCTGACGGCTCTATCGGCGGCGCCATCGTGCATCTCATCGACCCTGCTCATCCTGAGAACAATGACTGGGCTGCCGTCAATCAGTACACGATCAAGGAACCGTATAAGCAGGAGCGCCGCCCCGACATCGTCGTCTTCGTCAATGGCTTGCCACTCGGCCTCATCGAACTCAAAAGCCAGAAAGATGAAACGGCGACGATTAAAAAGGCTTTTAGCCAGTTCGAGACGTACAAAGAGGATATACCGTCTCTTTTCCACTACAACGAAGTACTCGTCATCTCGGACGGAACGGAAGCGCGAACAGGAACGATGACCGCGGGCTGGGAGTGGTTTACGGCATGGAAGACCGTCGATGGCGAAACCCTCGCACCCACGAGCGCGTCGCAACTTGAGGTTCTCATCAAGGGCATGTTTGAGCACGCGCACTTCCTCGATCTCTTCTTGAACTTCGTCGTCTTCGAGGATGATGGGGTGAAGATTTCCAAGAAAATGGCGGCTTATCACCAATACCATGCCGTCAACAAGGCCCTGGACGCCACGGTTGCCGCCACAGCGGTGAAGGGGAACAAGCGTGCCGGGGTTGTCTGGCACACGCAGGGGAGCGGCAAGAGCCTCACCATGACCTTCTACGCGGGGAAGGTCATCCGGCACCCGGACATGGCCAATCCGACACTGATCGTGCTCACTGACCGGGACGATCTTGACCAGCAACTCTTTGGCACGTTCGCCCTTTGCCGGGACCTCCTACGGCAGTCCCCCCAGCAGGCAGAGAATCGCGCGCATCTGCGCGACCTGCTGCGGGTGACCTCTGGTGGTGTCATCTTCACCACAATTCAGAAGTTCCGTCCTGACGATGGCGATACGTATCCTCTTCTCTCCGATAGGCGCAACATCGTTTTCATCGCCGACGAAGCGCACCGCAGCCAATATGGCTTTGGGGCCAAGGTCATCAAGGGGAAGGGCGAGACCGCCGGCGAAGAACACCTGGCCTATGGGTATGCCAAGTATCTGCGTGACGGATTGCCGAACGCATCCTTTATTGGATTCACCGGCACGCCGGTTGAGGCGACAGACAAGAGCACACGAGCGGTTTTCGGCGATTACATCGACACCTACGACATCCAACGTGCCGTCGAAGACAAGGCAACTGTCCCGATTTACTATGAGGCACGTCTAGCCAAAATCGCGCTCGATGCGAACGAACGCCCGACGATTGACCCCGACTTCGAAGAAGTCACCGAGGGGGAAGAGACCGAGGGCAAGGAGAAGATCAAGAGCAAGTGGGCCCGAATAGAGGCGGTGGTTGGCGCACAGAAGCGTATCGATCTGATCGCCCAAGACATCGTGACGCACTTTGAGCAACGCCAAGAAGCGCTCAACGGTAAAGGTATCATTGTGGCCATGAGCCGCCGCATCTGTGTTGATCTCTACAACGCTATCGCTGCCCTCCGTCCCGCGTGGGTCAGCGATGAGGACGATGCGGGTGAGCTAAAGGTTATTATGACGGGCTCGGCGGCGGATGGTCCGTCCTGGCAGCCTCATATCCGCAACAAAGTGCGCCGTGACGCTCTTGCCAAGCGCTTTAAGGATGAGAACGATCATTTCAAACTCGTTATCGTGCGTGATATGTGGCTCACGGGCTTTGACGCCCCTTCTCTGCACACGATGTACATTGACAAACCTATGAAGGGACTGGGGCTGATGCAAGCCATCGCTCGTGTCAATCGCGTGTGGCGAGACAAAGACGGTGGGTTGATTGTGGATTACCTCGGCCTGGGAACCGAACTCAAGGAAGCCTTGAAGTCGTACACCGAGGCCGACCAGCGAGAAACAGGCATTCCTCAGGAGCAAGCGGTCACGGTCATGCAGGAGAAATACGAGGTCGTGCGTGATATGCTCTATGGCTTCGACTACCGCGTGTTTTTTACGGGCACGGCCGCGGAGCGTGTGCGCGTCATTCCGGCCGCTATGGATTACCTCATAGACAAGGACCGCAAAGATGGGCGTAAGCGTTTTGTCGATGCCGTCGCTGGCCTTTCTCGCGCCTTCGCGTTAGCGGTACCGAGCACGGAAGCCCTGGCCGTGCGCGACGAGATCGGTCTCTTCCAAGCTATCCGGGCGGCGATGCTGAAGGTGACTGTCGAGGGTCGCCAACCCCGGGAAGACATCGATACGGCCGTGCGACAGATTGTTTCGCGCGCCGTTACCTCAACGGAGGTCATGGATATCTACGCGGCGGTCGGACTCGCTAAGCCCGATGCGTCCTCCATCCTCTCTGACGCGTTTTTGGAGGAAGTTCGGGGACTGCCCTACAAGAACGTCGCCTTTGAAGCGCTCGCCCGCCTGCTCAACGAGGAGATTAGAACACGCAACCGGACGAACATCATCCAGTCGCGGCTGTTCTCCGATAAGCTTGAGGAGTCGATCCGTCGCTATCAGAATAAGGCCCTGAGCGCTGCGGAGATCATGACCGAGCTAATCAACCTGGCCAAAGAAGTGCGAGAGGCGGCGAAACGAGGAGAGAAGCTCGGATTAAGTGATGACGAACTCGCTTTCTACGATGCGCTCGGGGTCAATGATAGCGCCATCTGTGTACTCGGAGATGACACGCTCAAGCTCATCGCCCGCGACCTAGTCAAAACGGTCCGGGATAACGTCTCTATTGACTGGACGCTCAAAGAAAATGTGAAAGCGCGCTTGCGCGTGATCGTACGTCGCTTGCTCATCAAGTATGATTATCCACCGGACAAAACACTGGCTGCGGTGCAAACAATACTGGAGCAGGCAGAGGTTCTGGGTAAGGATTGGGCAGCTTAACGAGTCTCGAGATTTTTAACCCATGGACTGGTTTTGCCCAAATAGTCGCCGTGATCCGAGAAGGCATCGGGTACAGATGTCCTAGCAAGCTTATTGTTCGGTATAAGATTTACTCTCACTGGGTAAAACGCATGCGATTAGAGCTGCTCGTAGTTTTTTGAGTAAGGCTCCTACCCTCTCGCGTTTGGGTAACAGTGAGTTTGACAATAATAATTTGAAGGAGCCAAAGAATGTCTCATTGGCAAAGATTGATAGTGGAGAGCCAAGCATTAGACGAGAGTGCGGCAGCGATTGTTAAAATAGGTGGGACAAATGCACGTACACAGGTTGTAACCCTGCAAGATAGGTATGCAGCTTGGTATGCCGACTGCCTTTCGGTCCTACCCTCTGATCTATATGATCGATTTCGCCTTCACTACGATGACGGGATACGCAATAAGGATACAATACTGTCTTTCTTTCAGTGTAAGATATGGCCGCCTTCATCAAGCGTCGCTGTGGGGAAAATAGGCTCTACTCCCGTCTCTCAAGGCACTTCCTACTCATGGCTATTTGCTTACGACATGGGATTCAAGCCACATCTGCACGAGCAAAGGATAATCCTGATGGAAGCTCAGGCGAGAGAGAAGCGGCAAGAGCAGGGAACAATTGGCATGGCCGACCAAATCTGGGAAAAAACCATTCAACGCATCGTTGAGGCGGCGCCAACCCCTTCCTGTGACGAACAAGCGGCACAAAGATGGTTGATGCGCGTTGAAACTTTTATTGAGAGCATGGGCAGACAAGGGCAGCGATTTGCGCGCGAGTTGGTACAGGTTCGTGAAGACTACCGTAACACGCCGGTAGTAGCATCGGTCAGTGCCGCTGGTATAGATACATCCGGCATCCCAACGACTGAGACCCTAATCAACGGCGGATTAGCCATACTGCATGCGATAAGCGACGCCATCACCGATCGGACCATTACAGAACCTGTCAGCGCAATGACGATAGACACCCAAGGTGACCACCCCAGTTCCGACCCGCATCAAGTGTTTGTTGTGCATGGGCGTGACAAACGATTGCGGGATGCGCTATTTTCTTTCCTGCGCGCACTCGGACTACGTCCACTTGAATGGTCAGAAGTAGTAAAGGCTACTGGCAAAGCTACTCCATATATAGGAGATGTGCTAGATCAAGGCTTCGCCATGGCACGAGCCGTCGTGGTTTTATTGACGCCTGACGATGAAGCACGCTTACGCGATGATTTGAGGGGACCTGATGAGCCAGACTATGAAACCTCTTTGACGTATCAGCCACGTCCTAACGTCCTCTTCGAAGCTGGTATGGCACTTGGTCGTCACCCTGACCGGACACTACTAATTCAGATAGGTCACGTTCGCCCCGTGAGTGACCTGAGTGGACGTCATGTTATCCGCCTCGACAATACACCGCAGCTTCGCCATGAAGTAGCTGAGCGATTGCGCACAGCTGGTTGTGCAGTGAATACACAAGGCACTGATTGGTTCGGTGAAGGTGATTTCGCCCTCAACATAACAGGCGGTATAGGTCCGTCCAAGCAAGGTAATTGAGCCAATCGATCAGCGATAATGGTAGACACGGCAAGGGTCCAACGGATCAATCTGCTCAATTTGGCGAACCTTTGCAGGTTTAGTCGGGCTAAGGACACGATCTGCGAGGGGAACGTGTAGAGGCCAGTGCACGACACCAGATGCGCGATAAGATTCCTTGCGCGCTTCCTTGTTGTGTATAAGAAGCCGCCAAATTTTCTGAGTGCACGCACGCCTCGTCGCCCCTTAACGGGCGACGAGGCGTGCGTGCACTCAGAACAGGGCCGGCACCGCTGCATCACGCTCCCGTTGTTCTTTTTTGAGCGCGGCACGCCGGCGACGTGAGCGCTCACGCGCCGCGATACGGTCTGCTTGGGCACGTTCTTCCTCACGTTGAGCATGGCAGTTAGGGCAGTAGCGTGGTTTGGTCCCGAGGTAATGTCGGTAGGTGTGCGTGTGGAGACACCGCTCACACGTATACGTCCCCGCATGCAGACGCAGTCGCCGTTCTGGCCCATTTCCTACTATGACTGGTCGGCTCTCCTTCTCACCATCACGTATCATCGTTTTCCTCCGTTCACTTTTGCTAGCTCAAAAGTTCGGCAGTAATTGCCGTGTGAGCGTTCCTTTACAGCCCAGCTCATCTGGTGTATTGTGGATATAGTAGAACATAAGTTCTATGATTGATACCAAGTTATGCACAGGGAGAGGGGGGGAAGAGAATGAGCGGACCATAAACGGGTAAGGGGTAGCCACTACCCCTTACCCGTTCGCCATGTATCTCGGGAGGCGGTCACCTCCCGAGAGCACACCGACCGTCAACAGAGCACGCCACGGCCGGCCCCCTTATAGTACTGCCCGCGCCACATTCGGTGCCGGGGGGTCGGGCCGTGGCTTATGGAGGCCATGGTCCTATGAAAACGTACGCCGCGACGACTGAGGGAACACCCTCGTCGCCTATCACTGTCCTCTTGAACGCCTCGCGCGCGGACCTGTACGATCAATGCCCGCTCGCGTACTACCACCGGTGGGTCGCACGCGATCTGCCCACACCCTCGTCGCCCGCCCTCAAACGCGGCACCGACACGCACCGTATTCTCGCGCTCTACAATCGCGCGTACATGCAGGATGGCGCACAACCTGACCCCGACACCTTCCTGCGCGATCTCTGGCACGGGCATGTCGCCAGTAGCCCCGAGGCTGACGCGCTGCGGGACTATATTGACGCCTCGATCCGAGGCTACGCCCATTACTGCGCGCTCTGGGGTCTCCGCCCCGTGGCCGTCGAGCAGACCATCACGCTGCCAGCGCGCCCCCTGGCGACCAATACCGCCATCACCCTCACGCTCAATGGGCGCATCGACGCTATCTTACACGCCACACACAACTCCCCCCTCCTGCCAGAGGGGGCCTACTTCGCGTGCGACTTTAAGGCGAGCGCGGTGGCCCTGACGCAGGAGATGCGCGCCGCCCCCAGCACCACGATTTATCTCCTGCTCGCGGCCTATTGGATGAAACGCCCCGCGACGGATTTGACGGTCGGCCAATTCTCGCCGCGTTTCGAAGAAGACGTGCGGGTGGGCTTCGATGAGGTGGAGTTGGAGGCAGGGCGCGCGCACCTCCGCACGATCGCGGAAGGCATGGCTCAGAGCAAATGGGGTCCACGCGTGTGTGCCCTGTGCGATCACTGCGACGTGCAACGGCAGGGCCGTTGTCCACTCCAGTGCGCGCGGGAGGTGGACACCAATGACCAGTTTTAAGGACGGCAGGCGCGTGGCCGGGAAGGACGGCACGTATGCGATCGCGCACACCGGGGCAGCATCGAACCGTTGGTGCGTGTCGCATGCCACGTCGTTTACGGGCTGCGCCGAAAAGGAGGAACGATGACATTCCGCGCCATGGCGCAGTTCCTCCGCAACCTCGGCGGCGCTGACGGACTGCTGACCCTGGTGCTTGCGTCGGCACAAGATGACGAGTGGGCTGTCTGCGTGCGCGACAACGTCCAGGGGCATCTACACTGGATCGTCGACGACCCAGCGCACGACGACGCCCACCTGTATACCTCGCCACGCCCCATCGCACGCATCTCAGGGTTGCCCGTGGACGCGCCCTACACCTGGTCGGAGGTGCAAGACCGGCTCGATGTGGCCTATGCCCCCGATACTCCCTGGCGCATCACGCGGATCGCTATTGGCGACGGGCATCTTCTCCAGGGCGACCGCTACGCAATAGAGATCCGGCCGCACGGGGATATCGGCGAACTAAGCGGTAACGACGCCGTGGAGGTGAAGGCAGCTGATGAAACCATGCTCCTAGAGGATAACGGCATGCGTCGCGTCCTGCGCGGGCTTTCAGGTGAGTGGGAGGCATCCAGATGACGCGTCCTGTCGAGTCCGTTGGCTGTCAGGAGTGCACCGACCTCGGGCTCTATGGGTCGCGCTCAAGCCATGTGCGTGGTAAGCGCACCCGCCGCGCGGGCAGTTTGCGCCGGGCGTGCTCTGTATTCAGAACCCATCCGTGGCCGGCTTTGAACACGATGCCCGCATCCGCGAGGACCTCTCTGACATGAGATGCACTGAATGTGTGCCCGGTCTCGGCCTTGAGGAATCTGATGACATCCTTCAGGGTCCAGCGTTCGGTCTGGTCGTGTATTATCGCGCCACGCAGACGCGCGAGGTGCGCGTCGGTCAGGACGCTTTTCGGACCCCTCTTGTTAGGCAGGTGGCCACGCACGCCTGGGAAACTCGCGTCGCGGAAACGCCTAATGCATGTGTCAACCACCCGCGCATCGGCCCCCGTGCGTCGCACGATGGGACCGATGCCATGCCCTTTGGCGGCCAGCCAGACAATGCGCAGATACAGGGTGCGCGGCGTGATTGGCTCCTGGGGGTCACGCATCGCCATGCGGTGACGTGGCGGACGCGCTCGCCAGTACTGCGGTCCGTGGTGCCATGTCCCGACGTGCCAACGATTGAGCTGCTCGATCTCCTCAAAAGTCAGGTCACGACCACCGACGGCGATACCCGTTTGCTCGGGTATGCGTCCCACGTCAGAGGGTGGACGGGTGCGAACAGGTGGCGTTTCCTCGCTCAGCCAGTCCCAAAAGTTCATTTGGATCTCGGACACCGTTGCCCCCTCATCTTAGCGCGAAATACCATAAAAATACACATGACCTATTATTTAAGAATGAAACACCGTAAAAAATGTACTGATTCCTCCTTTACGGTAGAAATACCGTATTATTGCCCTTTTAAAGGGGCGAGTCTGAACCCCACAACGAAAAATGTTGCGGGAAGCTTGATGTGTGGCATCGCGCAAAGTGTAGCCCACATGATAGAGGGTTGTCGAGCGACGGCCTGTGGACAGAGGATTGTCGTAAGGAGGGTGCTTCATGAGCATGTAAAAGCAAAAGGCGACGTCCGGACGTTTGTGACGCCCGCACGCCGCCCCCGCGTCGAGAGAGGATTGGCGTCCTCTCTCGACGTACCGAGGCCGGGATTACCAGTCCCCCCTCAGCTTTGTTCGTACCGCCCCTAACACGTACATGTCATGTCCGGGTGGTCGTTTTAATTGTAACCCCTCGGGGCGACATTGGGCGGCCAGCCGGACCCTAGGAGACGTTTATGTTTTCCAGTGTCAATACCGTCCAAGAGCGTCCGACCGACGATGTGATCTATACCACCATCCATGACCATGACAAGGGCATTCCATTAGGTGGTCACCTCAAGCATAAACCGCCGTTACAGGCCATAACAGCCGGGGTCATGCGCAGCACCCGATCTTACCTACGTCAGGTCGTTGAAAAAGGTCGCGCCGATGGCTACGGCCAAGGGCACGACTGGGCGACAACCCGTGCCTTGAAGCAACCAGCGAGGGTGCGCGATGGCCTTTAAACGCAGTCGGCACAACCCGCGGAACGTCATCACATCGTACGCCAGCGTGAAGATGGGTGGACCCGTCGGCTCCAACTCGACAATCGAAGCGGATCTGTGCCCTTTGATGGATTACGAGCGCTGGATCAAGCGCTTCGAGTCCGAGCCGTGGACAATCGAGGCGCCGTTCCACGACGGCTCGACCCACAAGTACACGATGGACTACTGGGCCGATACCGACGACGGGTTCGCTATCATCGAGTGCAAGCCCTTCGACCGTAAGGACAGCGGCCACACGCTCCAGCAAATCAAGATTGGAAGTTCCTACGCGGCGGAAAATGGAGGGCTATTCCTGTTCGTCACCGATCGGGACTTGCGGGCAGGACATTACCTGGCCAACGTCAAGGTCCTCTGCCGATACAGGTACCTCATCGCCCCGCCGGACCTCGCACGCCGTTGCATTGCTTTCGTCGCGCCACACCAACAAGGCGTGCGCTTATGGGACATCGCGGCCCATTTAGCTGGTGGGGCGGACCCGTCCACCCACATCGGGTGCGTTTACAGCCTGTTGTTCCGCCATCTTTTGCACGCCGACCTGCACGTGGGGCCCATCGGGGCCGATAGCCTCGCGTTCCTGCCGGAGCATCGTCCGTCGGAGGCCGAGGCCGATCTCACGGCCCGCCATTTCGGTGGCCCGCTACGGATCGGGGTGCAGGGGCCGGGTAACGTTACCGGCGACACGTCAAACACGAAGTAAGGTTAAAGGAGGATTCATGGCACTGTGCAGGTTTACCAAGGGCACCCGCTTCGAATGGCGGAGCCAAGTATTCATCATCGAGCAGGTCTTGCTGGACAACCGATTCCTGATCGAGAATCAGACGCTCGGCGGTCAGGAGCGGGCCAGCCTGGATGAGTTGCTCGCCGCGTACCGCAACGGCACACTGCGCTTCGAGGTGCGCGGCCCCAACGCTCGCCGCCGGCCCGGTAGGCCATTGGCGACCGAGTATACCTTCGCCAACTTCCAGGTCTTGCCGGAGGAGAAGCGCGCGGAGGCGTGGCGTCGCTACACGGTCATACAACCCCTATTGTCGCTCTCTCGGGCAGAGCGCGGACGGCGACTGCGCGCGATGAAGGAGGAGCACAGTGAGCGGTTCAAAGCCCTCCAGGATGAAGCGGCATCCTCGTCGGGGCCCGGCAGTGCGCCGATCCGGCCCAAGCGTGGGACCATCGGAGAGGCCGACAGCCCATCGAGCATCAAGCGCTGGATTAATGCCTTCATGGCGGGTGGCGACGTCTGGTCTCTCGTGCCGGGGACGAGCGAACAGGGCGGGAAGGGCGAAGGACGCATCGACCATGACATCGAAAGCATCATCGACGCGGTCCTCAACGAGGCAAAAATACGCCCCCATGGGCAGCCCAAAACATCGGTGGTCAACCTCCACTCCACTATCGTGACGCGCATCCGAAACGAGATCGAGGAATACCGCGACGCCGACCCGACGGTCGAACCGGTCAGCGACACGACGGTTTTCCGCCGCATCAAGGCTAAAGGGCTGGAGTACCTCCTGATGCGGGAGCTGAGCCCGCGCGAGGAGCACGCACGTGAGGCGGTGTTGCCGGGACCGCGGCCGACGCGGATCAATGAGCGGATCGAGATGGATCAGACGCCGCTCGACCTGATGGTCGTCGACGAGGATGACAGGTTGCCGGTCGGGCGCCCGTACTTGTGCACCAGCCGCGATGGGCACAGTGCGTACCCGTGGGGCTGGGATATCGGCTTCGAGCCCGATAGCTACTGGACGAGCGCGCTGGCGTTGGCGCACGGCATCATCCCGTCGGATGACGCCATCGCCCTCTACGGAACCAAGCACCGCCATCAATCGTGGGGCGTGCCGGAGAACCTGATCGTGGACAACGAGTCATGCCTCGTTGGCAGCGACATGAAGGAGGCGTGCGGGGACTTGGGCATCAACCTGGTGCAGATGCCGCTGGGCCAGCCATGGATGAAGGGAAAGGTCGAGCGCTACATCCGCACGCACAATCAGGAGTTGTTGCATAACCTGCCGGGGACGACGTTCTCCAATGCCATCGGTCGCGGTGATTACGACCCGATGGCGCACGCGTGCATCTCGCTCTCGGCGTTCCGGCGCATGTTGCACATCTTCCTGCTCGACTACTACGCCGAGCGCGTCCACAAGGGCATCAAAGGGATCCCCGCCCGGCGTTGGGAAGCCGGGGAGCGGTCGGCCTACCCGCCGTGTCTGCCGCACACGGCGGACCGCATCCGCATCATGCTCAGGAGCACGGCCTACCGTGTCCCACAGCACTACGGCATCGACTACGACTGCATCCGCTACCAATCGCCGTCGCTGACTGCTCTGACACAACGTCTGAAGCCAAGCGAGTCCGTCAAGATCAAGGTCGATCAGGGGGATCTGGGGAAGATTTATGTGCTCGACCCCATGCAGGAGGACTACATCGAGGTAGGGGCGAACGCCGATCACAAGGAGTACGCCACCGGATTGTCAGTCTGGAAGCACCACATGATCAAGAAGTACGCCGGCCTCATCGGCGACAAGCCCGATATCTACGCGCTGGCCCACGCCAGAGTAGAAATCTCGCGCATCGTGGCCGAGGAATTCAGCCTGCGCGGCGGGCGGAGAACCCGCAAACCACTCGCCCGATTCCTGGATCTGAGCGCGCGCCTTGCATCGGGGGCACCCAGCCGCCCCGCCGCGTTGTCCACGCCGGCACAAGATCATGGCAAGGTTCCGCTGCTCGCACCAACCGCACCCCCCGTGCCGCCGGCCACGCCCCAGCCCGCGGCCCCCACGAGTGACGCGGGGGAGTCAACGACCGTCGCAAGCACACAGTCCGCTGCACCTATCCCAACGACGCCAGCGGCGCCGCAGCCAGTGCGGCGGTTGCAGAGGAAGGAAGACGACGGCTGGGGCGGCAGTATCGGCAAGCCGCGCCCGTCGCTCCAGCGGCCCACGAAGCGTTCATAAATCATCATCGACAACTGAGAAGGAGGAAACATGGGAGCCATAAAAGACAAGACGACTGGCATCGCGGACACGGAGGATAGGCCGACGACGAGCGCCGCGGACACGGAAAGTGACGCCCCGCGTGTCACGGTTGCGGACGTGAACGATTTCCCCAACAAGGACGACAACGAGGCGGACCGCCGCGAGGCGCGCGACGCCATCGTTGAGAAGATCATCATCAATTACCCGCGCTACAATGCCATCCTCGCGGAAGCCGACTATATGTTTCAGATGGTGCTGCACTCACGCGAGCCCCTCGGCATGCTCCTCGCCGGCCTGATGGGTGCTGGTAAGACGACGCTCACCGACGCGATCCTTGCCAAGTATCCACCTTACCGTATGGGTGGCGTGATGAAGCACCCCGTGGTACGAGCCACGGTGCCCTCGCGCGCCACGGATCATTCGGTCGCCTCGGCATTTCTGCGGGCCTTCGGTGACCCGCGTTGGTCCAAAGGTACCCTCACCAACATGACGTTCCGGCTCATCGAATGCTTCAAGAGAGCCGAGACGCGCCTCATTATCGTCGACGAAGTACAGCATTTCATGGACCAGAACAGCAACAGGATCGTCATCGACGCGGCGAACTGGCTCAAGACTCTCATCAAGGACGAGGACATCCACATCGGTTGTATCCTGGTTGGCTTGCACGACGAGGCCAAGCTCTTGCTGGCGGCCAACGGCGGCCAACTGGGCAGCTTCTTCGGCAAGGTCCGTATGCTCGGGCCGCTGGCCTGGGACGAAAACTCCGACGACCCCTCGAAGAACGAATTCTACCGCTTCCTGATCGAGGTCGATCATCTGCTCCCGTTCGATAAGGAGACGGCCCTCGTCGATCCGGACATCGCCTGGCGTTGCCATATCGCTTCGAGAGGGATACTACGGCCGACGATGCGGCTGGTGCGTCGTGCCGCGCATACAGCGATCGATGCGGGCAAGAAGACGATAGATCGAGAGCTGCTTGCCGAAGCCTTCGACCTCATGGACCCTGGCGATCGTCCGGATATCCCCAACCCGTTCGATGCGGACCTTCAGGATATTAAGGATAGCATCGCTGGAACGGCGATGTCGCCGGTGCCATCATCCGGGACCAACAACCGTGGTGGCAAGCGCCGCGGCCGTCCGCCCAAGGAGGACAATAAGATGGTGAAAGCCATTCTCTGAATGGGCGAACGAGCGAGGGGCCTTGGGGAGGCATCCGCCTCCCCAAGGCCCCTCGCTCTCCACGGTACTGGGTCATTGATCGTGAAAGGCATTGGCCGTCTGTTGTTATATAGGAGAAGGAGGGAAGGATATCGTGCCGGCAGCCCTGATGATAAGTCCTAATGCGTTGCCCGAGGTCGCCTATGAAGGGCTCGATAACCTGATGATGCGCCTCGATCGCGAAAATAATTACGAGGAGAAGAACTGGCTGAGGCGCGAGTTCGGTCTGTCGCGCTCGCTCTTGTACGTGCGCTCACGGGCCGACTACACACTCATCTCCGCGTTGACCGAACTTGACCCTGCGCAGATATGGTCGCGTACAGTCCATCGATACGCGCCGTATCTGCTGCTATCCGATGAGTTGGGGTCCCAGGCACACGAGGAGGATGTGCCTTTCCCCCTTCTGGATGAACGTGAGCTCGACCTATGCACAATGGGACGGGAACGGACGAGCCGCCTGAAGATATGTCCGCACCACTGGCGCGAGGAGCCCAACCTCCTCTTGCCCTGGGCGATGCGCCACGTGACGACATGCCTCACGCACAAGGTGCTCCTGGTCGACCACTGCCGTTGTGGGGCGAAACTACGCTTCGACCCGCGTGTCGGTCTCTGCCTCCACTGCGATGCTGACGTGGGCACGCTGGGGGCGGTGTCCATCGACAACGACGCCGACAGCCTCGCGCTCGCGGCATTCGTCTGGGCGGCACTGGGGCATGGGGACACTGTCGGGGCGGTGACGCCCGAGAGTCTCGTGTGTGAGATCTTGCCCCTGCCAGAGGGGCATCCACTCCGGGAGGTAGCGCCTGCCGCGCTATTCCGCGTCGCCATGGCGCTCGTTAACCTGCTCACGGTGCGCGACCGGGGCAATCCGTTCTTCGCGCCGGCCGCACGCATTGCTGGCGCTCGATCGATGCGCCTGTTCCACCACCGAGATAACGCATCGGTCCATGCCGCACTCCTGTGCATGTGGTGCCTGATCGCCGATTGGCCCGTGACATGGGAGACATTGCTTCTACATGTGGCGGCCGCCGAACTGCGGAGAGGCGATGTAAACCTTTTCCCCTATGCGCTTATGGAGGCGCTGCCAGGCCCTGATTTTACCTGGTTGTGGCATGCCTGGGGGGTAGTGACCTATGGCCATTTGGGGCGCGCGCCGGGCGTGTTCCGCTGGCTCAAGGTCTATCATCATGTGCGGCGCACGCTCGATCCCACGCTGCCGCGATTGCGAACCCTGGATCAGGTTGGCCGGGTACTCGGTATGAGCCGCGCCATGCTGGATCGGCATGTTGCGGCGGGCGAGTTGGCCGTCCGGCGAGGTCGATGGGGACCCACGGCGCGGCCTGTGGCGCTGGTCGATGAGGAGAGCATGGAACGCCTCACGCGGCTGCGCGCGGCCCAGATGAACTTCACGGAGGCGGCAGCCTACCTAGGCGTGGGCCGCGTCGCCCTGGTGGAGTTGGTGAAGGATGGCATCCTCCCGTGCTCCCGTCGGGACGCGACGGTCAAGACGCCCTGGTTATTTGAGAAGGGAGCCGTCGACGATGCCCTGGCCGAGATGATCGGGCATCTCCCCGTCCGGGCACAGTCCAAACGCATGGCCATGCCGGGTCTCACGCTTACTGACACACTTGCATCACTCCGCGCGGCGGGCGTTGGCATACCTGCCGTCTTGCGCCTGGCGCAGTCCGGCGAGGTGGCCGCCCATCGCCTCCAGGACTCCATTCAACTCTCCGGTCTCCGATTCGACGCCGCGTCCGTCGAGGCGTTCCTGGCCCGCCATGCGCCGAAGGAGGGCGCGACACGCTATACGTCGACCGCGGCCTGCCGTCTGCTCCGCTGCACACAAGTGACGTTGCGCCTGTGGGCCGAGGCGGGCCTACTCGTCCCATTGAGCGCTGAGGATGCGGCGGTTGGCGGGGCAGGCGCATCCGATGCGCCCACGGTAGGGACCGCGTATTATGACGGCGCCGACATCGACCTCTTTAAGGAGCGCTATGTGGGGACGGAGGAGGCTGCGGATGTCCTCGGGTGTCACCCGACGACGTTGCACGCATGGGTGCATGCGGGCAAGCTCGACGCCGCGCTTGTCAGGGGCGGTGGCAAGGGCGACGTGTTCCTGTTCGATCGGGAGCGCCTAATCGCCCTTGCCGCCGAACGCGTGACGGGGGCCGAGGCAGCACGCCTATTGGGCGTCGACGTGAAGACGATCGGTAATTGGGTTGCGCGGGGGTTCATCGTGCCGATCGGCGATCCGACGGCCAAGGGCCGCCGCTATCTGCGCGACGACGTACTGCGCCTCGCGAATCGCGTGCGTCGTCACGCCTGTTAGTACGATCCGTGAGCACAGGTCTGCCCGTATTCCCAACAATCCTCACCACGCGGCGGGCGCATGAGTGAGTCTCACCAGGTTATAAGGCAACGCGGCGGTAAAACAGGACGACGAATCGTCCACTGACGACCACGGGCACGACGTGGTCGTCAGTGGACGATTCGTCGTTCTTGCTATCTGGATTTTGGGTTGGTAGATATTGGTAACAAACGGTAGATGAGGAGGCTCCTTACACATCATAGGGGGCATTGGTTGACAACGTCGAAAGATTAGACGAATATGTGAGCCAACACATGGTAAAGATTTCAGCTAGCGCCGCTTCCTATCTGCCGTTCACCGTGTTGTCACGACGCAATACCGGATGCTGATCGCGTCTGCCGAATCAGGCGATATAACATATCCAGAGGTTACTCATGGCGGCTAGGATAACCGGGGACGTGCTCGAAAGCTATGTGTCCTGCAAATACAAAGGTTATCTCAAACTGATCGGGCAGCAGGACGTCACGTCAGATACGGATAATCTGCCTATCCATCTGGACACTGTTGATGAACAAACCAATCACCTCTGAGATCGTCGTGGCGTATGCTCACTGCCCACTCAAGGGTTACCTGCTGCTCTGCACGGATGAGATTGGGCAGCAACATGAGTATGTGGCGATTCTTGAGCGGCAACGCCAGATGAATCAAGATCATTACAAGACTCTCCTTGCCGAGGACCATCACGCGATCACGGCGCGCGATCAAACCGATCTCAAAGGCGGCACGGACTATCTCATCGGACTGACGCTCCACGCGCGAGGGTTAGAGGCCGCATGCGCCGCGTTGACGAAGGTGCCCGCACGGTCGTCGCTTGGCAACTTCAGCTATGAACCGACGATTGTGGCCGCAACATACAATCTCACGACTGAGCACAAGCTTCAGGTCGCGTTTGCCGGTCTTGTCCTTGGGTACATACAGGCCACTGCACCTGCCAGGGGGATAGTCGTTGGGCTTGATGAGCATAGTCACGCCATCGATCTACGGAAACAGTATAAGCCTCTCGGACTCCTCCTCACTCCATTGACACGATGGGCGGATGCGCCTCCCGTCGAACCACCTCCCGTGATATTGAACAAGCACTGCCCGACGTGTCAGTTTCAAGCCCAATGCCGGGACAAAGCGGAGAAGGCTGATGACCTGAGCTTACTGGATCGGATGACGCCCAAGAGTATACGACGCTACCAGAGCAAAGGCATCTTCACCGTGAGGCAGTTGTCGTATCTCTTTCGACCCCGCAAGAGCAGGAAGCATCCAAAGGGGACGGCGGCGCATAAGCTGGAACTCCAGGCGCTGGCGCTGCGCACGGGAAAGACATATCTTCAGATGCCTCCGGAGTTGACAGGGCAGCCGACCGAGCTATTCCTGGATATCGAAGGCAAACCGGATCAACAGGCGTACTATCTCATCGGCCTTCAGGTCCGCAAAGGCCAGCACATAGTCCATCACTCCTTCTGGGCGAACACAGCGGACGACGAACAGACGATCTGGAACCAGTTTCTCGCCGCGATCAACACCTATCCTGAGGCGCCGATTTATCACTATGGGAGCTATGAAGTGACCGCCATCGAGAAGATGGCGAGACGTTATCAGACCGAGAGTGATACGCTCATGAAGCGATTGATCAACCTCACGACCCATGTGTATGGCAAGGTGTATTTCCCCGTCCGATCTAACAGGCTCAAAGACATCGGTCGTTTCCTCGGCGTATCCTGGACATCTTCCGATGCGTCCGGCTTGCAGAGCCTTGTGTGGCGGCATCACTGGGAGGAAGCCGGCAGTCTCGACGACAAGCACAAGCTCACGACGTACAACAAAGAGGATTGTGACGCCCTGAGAGGGTTGCTCGACGAACTCATCAGAATACGCGATGCCGCCAATACCCACGTGGACATCGATTTCGCCGATACGCCAAAACGGGTAGCGACAGAACAAGGGGAGCGGCTTCATGGGCAGTTCGACGCGCTACTGTTGTCTGCTCATGCCCCCTATGATCGGACGAAGATATCCCCTATGCGCCATAAGACACGCGGCAAGGGGCAGGCAAAGCAGGAAAATCACCGGGGGTACCTTAGCGCTGTCCCAACAAGGATCAGGCGCGTACGCCATATTGGCGCGCGCGAGACATGCCTAAAGCATCCGGACGAACGACTCCACGAAACGAAGACAGTAATGGAAAACGTCGTTATCGATTTGGTCTTCACCGAGAACGGCTGCAGAAAGACCGTCACAAAATACGTCGGTCCCAGGGCGTATTGTCCACGATGTGGCAAAGACTACGGGCCCCACTATAACGGCAAGCTCGGGAGAAATAAGCTATACGGGCACAACTTCCAGGCATGGGTTGTCTATCAACGGCTTGTTCTTCGCCTCCCATACCAACTCATTGTGCAAACGCTGCAGGATCAATTTAACCAAACGCTAAACGTTAATAACATCTTTAGCTTTCTCGGCTACTTTTCCCAGTACTACGTCGAGACCGAGGAGAAAATCGTCCAAGCAGTGCTTCGCAGTCCCTTTGTCCATGTCGATGAGACGAAGATTAGTATTCGAGGCGCGAACCATTATGTCTGGGTCTTCACGAATGGCACGCACGTCTTCTTCAGGATGACAGCTACACGAGAAGCGACTATCGTCCATGAGATGTTGTCCGGCTACGGGGGTGTCCTCATATCGGACTTCTATGGGGGCTATGACGCCGTCCCCTGTCGCCAGCAAAAGTGCCTCGTCCATCTCATCCGTGATCTCAACGATGACCTCTGGAGTCACCCATTTGACGCCACCTTTGAAAAGCTTGTCGTGGACATTGGCGCGCTCATTACTCCCATGCTCGCCGATGTCGAGCGGTACGGACTGAAGGAGCGGCACCTCCGAAAACACAGGAAACGGGCTGATGCCTTCTATGCCACTATCAATCACTACGACTTCGAGGGGTCCGAATTGGTCGCCACCTATGTGAAGAGATTCGTGCGATACCGGGAGAGCTTGTTTACTTTCCTCGAACAAGACGGAATACCGTGGAATAACAACATGGCGGAACGCGCCCTCCGGCACCTTGCGGTCCAGAGAAAGATATCGGGGTCGTTTTTTGAAGGTGCTGCTCACCGCTATCTGTTACTCCTTGGCCTCGCACAGACATGCCGTTTCCAAAGGATATCGTTGCTAAAGTTTTTCTTGTCGCGCGAAAGGGATATTGACATGTTTAAACTCACCAAGCATGGCAAGAGATCCTCGGATGAGGAGTAATTGCGTAGTTTCCCAGTCGCGTGTTGATGTCGCGCCCAGTGTCTGTTGCTAAACCCTCCATATGGCCAAGGTGGAGCGCACGCGCCTGACCACACACTCAATGAAGGTCGGCGGGTGTGCGACGCCCTCCTTCTTTCAGGAGGTGGCATCGCTGGTGGCGTGCCTTCGCATGCATATTCAGCCACAATGGCAAGCGTATCGACCCGGAATCGGGTTCCGAAGTCGATGTTTGTGTTTGACGCTACACATCGGAGAGAAGCTATGGGCATGAAGATCACGCGCGACATTCTAGAGAGTTACGTGCATTGCACGTACAAGGCGCACCTGAAATTGGCTGGGGTACAGGGCAGCCCATCAGACTATGAGGTCTTGCAGGGAGAGGACCGGAACCGGATACGAGGGGCCGCTGCGGGCAAATTACTGAGCCGGCACAAGAACGAGGATATCCTGCAGGGAGTCGCCCTAACGCATTCCCTACTGAAGCGGGGCGTGCCGCTGCTCCTAGACGCCACCGTCGAGGACCACGCACTGTCCGTTCGCTTTGATGCGCTGCAGAAAGAGGCTGGGCCGTCCCGACTGGGTGACTTTCACTACATTCCAGTGATGTTCGACGATGCGGAACGGCCCCGCAGACAGCAAAAGGAACTGCTCGAGTTGTACGGCGTCATCCTTGGTGGCCTCCAAGGGAAGCCACCGGGCAGTGGGATGCTGATTCACGGTCAGAGCTGTACGGTCCGCAGGATCAAACTGGCTCCGAGCGGCCAGCGTGCCCAGCGAGTTCTGCAGGAGATCAAGGAGATTCAAAGTGCCGGCGCGCCTCCGCAACTCATGCTCAACAGCCACTGCCCGCTGTGTGAGTTCCGACAAAGCTGCCGGGCGGAGGCGACAGCGACAGACGATCTGAGCCTATTGGGGGGCCTCAGCGCTAAGGAGATTAGAAAATACAACCGCAAGGGGATCTTCACGGTGACCCAACTCTCCTGCACGTTCCGCCCGCGGAAGCGGAGGAAGCGAGCCAAACAGCAGAGCCAACCGCATCACCCCGCCTTGCAGGCGCTAGCCATTCGGGATAAGAAGATCTATGTGTACGGCACGCCGCACCTGCCAGACGCCGCTACCCGGATCTACCTCGACATTGAGGGGGTTCCGGATCGCCAGTTCGTCTACCTGCTCGGCTTGATCGTCGAGAGAAACGGGGTGGAAGAGCGATACTCGTTCTGGGCGGACAGCCCGACCGAGGAGTCCCGCCTGTTCCAGCATTTTCTTGATGTCGTAGGCCCCCTTGAGGATGCCTGCCTCTATGCGTACGGCAGCTATGAGGCGGCGTTTCTGCGGCGGATGCTCAAGCACTCGGGCCGGAACGAGATTGGTGAAAAGATCCTGGCCCGCATGGTCAACGTCCTCTCGCTCATTCATGTACACATCTACGTTCCCACCTACTCCAACAGTCTGAAGGACATCGGCCCGTATCTGGGCTTCCGGTGGACAGATCCTGATGCGTCTGGCCTTCAGAGCATCGTGTGGCGGACGAAGTGGGAGGAGACCGGCGCGCCCAGCTTCAAGGACACGCTCACAACCTACAATTTGGAGGACTGTGCCGCTTTGCGGACGGTGACGGAGTTCGTTTACGGCGTCTGCCTCAACCAGTCCGCGCTGCCTTCGTCCCCGACCATGACCCAAGCTGACCACCAAGTGGCGCGCGTGGAGGAGATTACTCCCCCATCAAGCCACCGCGAGTGGCGCTTGCCGGAGTTCGTGGTTCCAGACTTCGAGTTCATCAATGAGCGTGCCTATTTCGACTACCAGCGAGATAAGGTGTTCATTCGGACGAACGCGGTTCTGAAGCGGCGCATGACCCACCAACGCACCAGGAAGAAGAAAAAGAACCTGCCTGTGAACCGTTCCGTGGAAATCACAAGCCAAAACTGCCCATTCTGCGGGGGCGCGGAGTTGACCCGACGCCCCCATCGTCGGCTCGTTCGCTTGGCATATAACCTCCGATTCACGCCGAGCGGCATCAGGCGATGGGTGATCCGGTTCACAACCGCTTGGCATAGTTGTTCCGGGTGTGGCAAGCGGTTTCTGCCGCGCGACTACCTGCGCTTGGACGCGCATTTCCACTCTTTGAAAAGCTGGGCGCTGTACGAGCATGTGGTCCACCGGACCAGCCTCGCGAACATCGCCCAGAAGATCCAGGACTACTTTGGCTTGAACGTCTTCACATGTGATGTGCATACTTTCAAGGTGCTGCTGTCGCGGTACTACGCGGAGACCTACCGACAGCTCTTGGACAAGATCGTCGGCGGCGCCATCATCCATGCGGACGAAACGAGCGTCCATCTCACCAGAGTGGGCACGGGGTATGTGTGGGTCTTCACGAATATGGAAGAGGTCGTTTACATGTACCGGCCTTCGCGAGAGGGCAGCTTTCTACACGACCTGTTCCAGGACTTCCGTGGAGTGCTTATCTCAGATTTTTACGCGGCGTATGACTCCTTACCGTGTGCGCAGCAGAAGTGCATGGTCCACCTCATCAGGGATTTCAATCACGATATCCAGGCCAATCCCTGGGACGAGAACCTCAAAGCCCTCGCCGCTAGCTTTGGACGGTTGCTGCGCACGATTATGACCACGGTCGATCGGTTTGGGCTACGACGGAGACACCTGAGGAAGCACTGGCGGGACGTGGAGCGATTCTACCAGGCCATTACGGGAGAGGCGTATCACTCGGAGGTGGCCGAAGGCTATCGACAGCGGCTGCTGCAGTACCAGGAGAAGTTGTTCACCTTCCTGGACCACGATGGAGTGCCCTGGAACAACAACAACGCCGAACACGCCGTGAAGGGCTTTGCCTATTACCGCGAGGTGGCCGACGGTCGGTGCTCGGAGACAGGCCTGAATGACTATCTAGTGCTGTTGAGCATTTATCAGACCTGTCGATACAAGGAGGTGAACTTCCTGCAGTTCCTCCTTTCGCAGGAAACGGACCTCGACGCGTATTGCGCCCGGGTGAACCGAAGGAGGCCATTGCCAACGATCGAGTTGTGCCCCGAAGGGTTCACCAACTCCGGTCGCTACAAACCAAGGCGATTTATGCTTGGTAACGGTGACGCAACGGTGCCTGATGGAGTCAAAGGGCAATCGGGCGACACACAGGCCACGGGGCCAGCACAAGCCCAGGATATGCCCTAATGTCCGCAGGCCCAGCATCTGTGCTTGTGACTGACGATGACAGCCACGTCCAGCGCTGACGACACAAAGTGGACCATCGGTGTGTGTCCCTGTTTTGTTATGATACAATCCAGGTACGACAACCATCATCAGCAGCCCTTTGATGGTCCAGATGTGATCAGGCAAACCCGCTACAATCGTCGGTGAGCGCGGCTGCCACCAGCGTTGCGCGTCGCTGACACGCAACCTGTGTTCTTGAGGGAGCGGGTCAGATTGTACACGACATCTTCCCAGGCGCACGCGGCCTTCAGCATCGCTACCTCTTTCGAGAAGGACAGCACCTTGCACACCAAGCGCCCATTCATTTGACGGGCGGTCAGATGAGTGCGCTCGACATAGGCGGTGTTGCCTCCCGCCTGGGTACGGACGTCTTCAGAGTGGGCGTAGACCACCTTGATCATGACACAGGTTAAAGTGGTGCCCTGTCCACCGTTTGATCACCTGCAGGTACTGTCAGGCAGCCTGTGGCTGTTTGCGTGTTGGGGGCGACCGCGTCCGCGATACGTGGACGGCTGGCCCCACGTCTTCACTACGATCCGGGCCTGTCAGACGTCGTCCCAGGCATGTTAGGTATAGACGGCAATACTAACCTCCACGACCACTTCTAGCACCAAGTGGGGCTTGTGGAGAAGCGCTTTGCCCACGCTTGAAACCGATACTAGTAGTCTGTCAAGCGAACTTTGAACAGTAGAGGTTTCATGAAAAGCCACCACATTAGGCGACCTGTGTGTCGCACTGGTCGCGGTCGGCCGGTGCGGTGGCCTGGTTGTGGGCCAGCAGCGTG